>Ga0307991_1000011_pt1 | contig 177280 bp, 157 predicted proteins | sample EllFjometagen131_FD_203146 | JGI IMG/M metagenome (GOLD analysis project Ga0307991, IMG submission 203146) | Marine microbial communities from Ellis Fjord, Antarctic Ocean - #131 | ecosystem: Environmental > Aquatic > Marine > Unclassified | place: Southern Ocean | collected 2014-10-08
CCTGAAATATTCTCTTGATCAATTATGTACCCTCCATGTTTCCGAAGTGCTGGTAATACTTCTGAAGTAACCCACTTCTTAAACTTCTTTGCTTCCGGTTTTTGGCTTCCTATGATCGCGGAATATAGTCCTGATTCATTGATGACAATAGACTTCATGTTCATACCCGACAATTTGTCGGTCATGGATTCATCGTCATCAAGGCGCTGTGTTAAGCGATTTGTTTTTGAATATCCCTTCCAATGCCGAATAGCTCGTCGAGGTGACACATTAACGGCCAAGGTTTAATTTGTTCCTTGACCTTAACTTTCCGATTGGCCTTATCAAATCCTGTAATGCAGAAGCTGATGTCGGATCGTTGAACCGGTTCGTTCAGCTTTTTCTTTAGTTAGTTGACGTGTGACATTTTTCCTCATAGGCCTCTTTGATGATGCAATGGTAGGGCTGTGACCATGATAGGTCTCTTTGATGATGCAATGGTAGGGCTGTGACCATTATTAGGCCTCTTTGATGATGCAATGGTAGGGCTTTGACCATTATTAGGCCTCTTTGATGATGCAATGGTAGGGCTGTGACCATGATAGGTCTCTTTGATGATGCAATGGTAGGGCTGTGACCATTATTAGGCCTCTTTGATGATGCAATGGTAGGGCTTTGACCATTATTAGGCCTCTTTGATGATGCGATGGTAGGGCTTTGACCATTATTAGGCCTCTTTGATGATGCGATGGTAGGGCTGTGACATACACTGTGAATATTTAGCAGTCACAAATTCTGTGGTTATGGATCAGATAAGACTCAATTCCTGGTACTTCTTTGAGAATATTCCCAGGTTAGATTCTTGGTTGTACTTCTATAAGACCAATTTCTTGATAGAGTTCATTGAGTAATTTATCATCGCTAACATATTTATTCTCAGGATACGGATAAAGTTGTTTGACAAGATGACAAAATGCACCGATTTTATTAGACGCTATCTGAAGAGAAGGGATTCTCCCATCAAACACTTGTGTATAATATTCTCCGATCTTATCGAAAGAGAAGTTTTTCCCATCATATAATAGTTTTTCTGGGAATAAGCTTAGTATTAAGTCCTTTTTCCAATCTACTGGGTTAATCGACCACATTTTACTTAAGCTAATATTAGGTATTGATTCTTCTACCTTAACTGCTAAAATAGATGGGATCACTTCTAATATTCTGATTCTTTTCCTAACATCGTCAATTTCTCTAATTATTCGCTCGAAGTCCAGATCACAAGGTTCTTGATCATTAAGCTGATCAGCATTATCTATTTTCAACTGTTGGAAATTGTTACTCATGTCTACCATTTTAGCTTGATATTTTTTGATAAGTCTCTCAACCTTTATCGTGATTGTTGTAAGGTATTTATAGAAAGAACTGACTATATCTTCCTGTACTTCTGTTGTGTAATCAAACCCTTCCAGAAAGATTAGTAATTCATCATGAAGTTTTTCATTCTTTATATGGATACCACATTTGCTATGGCTATAATATTCTCTCGAGCCTGTTATAGCTTTACCACAGTGTTTGCAGAAAAGAACATTCCTGAGTGGTAGTCTTTCGTCATTCATGGTTTTATTTTTTACATTTCTTTGCTTTTTTTTATCTTTGATAATCTCCTGAACATCATTGAAAAGTTTTTTATCAATAACAACCGGAAATTTTCCTTTTATTATTTTACCGGTTTTATCATCAATAAGGATTCCTGTATATTTCAGATTTTTTAACCTATGCCTAATTGTACTTTCTGCATTTTTGCTGTATCCATCTGAGCTGAGTTTTTCACTTATCTCTTCATAGTTATAACCTTTTAATGCTAGATTGAACATTCTTGTGACTTCATTAACTTCATGTAAGTTACCAAAAATTCCATATGGGATTCTCCCAGTAAGTTCTCCTGCATCCTTTCTTAATGCAATACTTTCTCGTGTAGCTTTGGCATTTCTCTTTTTCTCCAGTTCACCTTCATAAGCTTTATTTATAAAGTTAGTATATGCAGCCTCACCAAGTATCTCAGAAGCACTACAGTCAATCAGTTTTACTTTATTTTCTCTTAATATATAAACAATCTTATATGCCAGATCAACTGAACGGGAGAGCCGCTTAGAATCGGATACTATTAGATAATCAACTTCCTCTGAATTGGCTTTTATATAAGCAAGCATCTGATTCATCTCCAGTCTCTCAGGATCATCTCCTGCAGCTACCTCAGAATAAGTGTTAATCACTTCTAATTTCATTGTCTTCACTTTATCATGACAGGTTTCAGATTGTACTGGTAAAGTGTTATTTCTTTTATACTGCCTTCCAGTACTAATCCGTGTGTATATCAGTACACCTTGCATAATACTCCTTTTTCTATAGCAATAAACGGTTATGAAAATAATATTTACTTATCTTGATATTAATCCAATACTGCTCTCAAATAGTGTGTACAGCATTTAACGATAACACATTCATTGAGTTTAAATATCATATAAAACCAGCGATGGAATTTATTTTACATCATTATCTTTAAGTATAGTATGGCGTTACAGATGTAAAGCAATACTTGTATCAGCAAGATACCCTACTTCAACACCACCATCTTACGGATCTGGGTGTGATCATCACCCTGGATAGTTGGTTGATCATCTGGTACATTTATTATGGTTAAGGAAAGCGTGAGAGACAAACGTAATAAGGAACAACAAGATAACATCTTGACATTTTCCCCTCCTGATTGGAGACTTTTTTACTTATTACTAAGAGAATAATATTTAATTGTAGTGTCAAGAAAATCGAAGCATCAGAGGAACAAATTGTCAGCACGGAGGATGGAATACTATCAGTAAATTATTTCCCTAAATCTAACATTAACTTATATATCTGCTTCATTTCTTGTAACAAAATAGTTCGAACTGAGGAGGTTTGGGGGTACCATTAATAAATTATGAGTTATCAGCCACAAGGCTGTTTTTTCAATTTTTACATAGAAAAAATTGAATCAATGTGGGATTTCATCTCATTTAAAATAACCGGTTTTCGCAGGAATGCTACCGGATTAAGTTTTTGAGCACGATCATATAATTCTCTCTGTCCATATCCAGTACAAAATATAATGGGGATTTTCTTGAAGCTGATTATCTCTTTAGCAGCATCAATCCCATCCATTTCTCCGGATAAATTAATATCCATTAGAATTACATCAGGATCTTTTTCTTTAGCTTTGTGTATTGATTCTTCTCCACTACCCACATAATCGCATACATCAAATCCCAGTAGCTCAAGATCCATCTTCAAACATTGTGCAATGAGAACTTCATCTTCAACGATTAAAATATTGATTTTCTTCATATTATACTCTCAGTTTATTCTTAGCATCATTAAATTTAATAAACCAGCTTAAACCATTTTTCACTTTATAATTCAAACTTCCATCAAGTTGATAGTTAACAAGAGAATAAGCAGTTTGGAGTCCCATAGATTTTGTCTTTTCGGGGTTAAAACCTGATGGTAATCCAACTCCATTATCGGTAAGTTGAATTTTAATATCTCCATTTTCCTCTTGTCCCATATCAATATTTAATTTCCCTTTTCTATTATCAGGGAAACTATGTTTAAAGACATTAGAGATCAATTCATTTAAAACTAAGCCCAAAGGTGTAGCAGAATCGATAGTTACAAATACATTCTTTAAGTCTAATTTAAATGAAAATAGTTCTGATCGAATATTGTAACTTATCATAAGCAATTTCAATATATCTCCGATATACTCTTTCAGATTGATTCTGGAAAGATCTTCAGCTTGATAGAGTTTTTGATGTACCAGCGACATAGCCTGGATTTTATGGATTATCTCTTTAAATGATTCATGAATGAATTCGTTATCTGAATGCTGAGCTTGCATTTTAAGCATAGATGAGATTACCTGCATATTATTCTTGGTACGATGATATAATTCTTTCAGAAGTGTATTTTTTTCTTCCAGGTCTCTGGCTATTTGATCTTCTGCAATTTTACGTTCAGTTATATCCCGCATACTGCCAATTATTTTCTGTGGATTTCCCGCAGAATCAGATTGTACAATAGAGGAAAACGAACATTGGATCAATGATCCATCCTTGTTTTGCAAGGTGACTTCATAGTCTACCAAACGTTTATGTTTCATTAAATTATGGAGCACTTGATCTTTTTCTATAGTATCATAATAAAAACTACTCATTTGTTTCCCGATCAACTCATCTCTTGAATATTGACCTTTGGAAAATTGATATATTGAAGGGCTCATTTCTGTTATCTTTCCCTCAAAATCTGTTTCATAATAAATATCCTGGATATTTTCAAAAATATCTCTGTATTTTTTTTCACTTTTTTTAATTTTATTTTCATTGATCTTTCTTTCAGTAATGTCTTCAGCTACTTTTATATAGTTTATTATCTTACCTTGTTTATTATGTATTGGTGAAATTGAAGCAGCTTCCCAAAATAATTCTCCGTTCTTTTTTTTATTGAGAAATTCACCTCGCCATTCTTTTCCAGAAGAAATCGTTTTCCACAGCTTCTTGTAAAACTCTCCTGTATGTTTACCTGATTTTAGAATTCGTGGGTTTTTATTCAATATCTCAGCAAATGAATATCCTGTAATTTCAGAAAATTTTGGATTCACATATTCTTGATTTCCTTTCACATCAGTAATTATTATTATTGAGGGACTTTGTTTTACTGCAGTAGAAAGTTTTCTTAATTCGTCATCAGCTTTTTTGTGAACAGTAATATCCTGAAATGTCCCAGACATCTTAATAATTTTGCCCTTCTCCTTAGTTGCCATACCAATTGAACGTACCCATTTGTGTTTACCCTTTGCTGAAATTAATTCTAATTCAAGATCATATGATGTCCCACTTTTTATTGCTTCAGAAGTAGCCTGCTCAATTTTCTTTTTTGACTCGGGAGTATAGAAACTCATTCCTAATTCAACATTAGTGGATTTATTTGGATCAAGATCGTGGATCCTTGCTGTTTCTGCAGTCCAAGTTCCTTCTAATGTTAATACATCATACTCCCAACCACCAATTTTAGCAATTTTGCCGGTTTGTTCCAGAAGAGATTTGACTTTATATATTTCCATTTCTGCTTTTTTTTTCTCACTGATATCCATTCCATAGATATTAATAAAATCCGTAGCCTTAATTGGAGAAAATACAAGTGAAAATGTTTTATCTATAATCTGAATGTCAACGGTCTTTGTTTCACCATATTCCGCGGTATTCCGAATAATGTTCAAACACTCTTCCTGATGAATTTTACCGTTTTTGAATTGCCATTCATTCAGAAGTTGCGCGCCAGCTTCATTATTATATAACACAGTTCCTTGTTGCTTAACCCTTAATACGGGATTAGGATTTTGAGCCGGAAATTTTGCTAGTTTCTCGATTTCTTCCATGGCACTTTTACGTTCAGTGATGTCTGTGATATAGCCTTCCAGGTGGAGTAATTTACCTTTTTCATCAAAGACACCTTGCCCTCGTTCCCATACCCATTTAATCTTTTCAGAAGCAGTTTTAATCTGATATGTCATTTCCACGGTTTCCTGTCTTTTCAATTTATCTTGCCATTCATCCCAAATGATATCACGATATTCAGGCAGAATTACATCCCTGAATGCAATTTTTTTATTTTGAATCAGATCCTCGGGTTTATATCCGGTCAGGCTAAAACAGCCCTCACTCACAAAATTCATGGTCCATTTCTTTTCATTTTCACAGTTGTAAACCATACCATCCAAATTCTGTAACAACGTATAATACGTATTAAATTGGTTTTTTAATTCAATCTCTGCTTGTTTACTGGCTGTGATATCGCTGACAACATGTACAGCTCCTTTGATGTTTCCTTCAGAATCGTAAATAGGATCCACTGATACTTCTAACCAACGTTCACCATCCTGGAAAACCATCGATTCATGTTTTTTACTATTTTTCATGCGAACAATTGGACAATTCTCTATTGGTTCAGACAAATTATGTACTATATCCCAACAATGTCTAGTTTTTACATCCTTATCTGATATGTCAAACATATCCAGAGTAGCAGAATTGTATTCTATAAGAAAACCATCATTATCAATAATGCTTACTGAATCGGACATGGCATTAAATGTTGATAACCATCTCATTGCTGAATCTTTGATTATTCTTTCCCCTTGCTTACGCTTAATGGAATAATTAACAATCCGGGAGAGCATATCGCTATTCAACGATCCTGTTACTAAATAATCTTGAGCACCTCTGTGTATCGCTTCAAGACCAACTTTTTTATCTTCCAATCCTGAAAAGACAATAACAGTAGTTTTTTCTGCGTATTTTAATACTTTAGAAAGTGTGTTCATTCCAATGCTATCAGACAGTTCCAAATCTAGAAAAATAATTTCAAATTCAAAATTTTGAATTTCTTTAATGGCTTGCTTTAGTGTTTTAACAAATTTTATGGAAAAAATTACTAATAGGGATTCTTTCAGTAAATCTTTCAGCAGTACTGCCTCTTCATGGTTGCCTTCAATTATTAAAATATTCAATTCTTTTTTCATTATAACCTTCTTTTCTGAAATTTTTCCTTAGTAAAAAAACTAATGTACTAAATCTCAAAGACGAAAATACTCATCCAGATACCTCTTATAATATATTTCTTTAATGTTTCTAATAATTTAAGGTGAATCTGCCTAAACATCACTCTACCTATAAGAGCAAAAATCAAACAGACATTTACATATCAATAAGACTGTGAATAATAAATACTGTAAAGAAAAAAAAATAATTCTCATTTTTTTTGGTCAATTTTTGTGCGTAATTCCAAATCAAATAAAAGAACTATTGACGGAAATCACTACAATTTATTTTTTCAAACACGTGTTTTAAATAATTGTTTTAATTTTTCATTTTAGGAGTGAATTATGAGTAGTAACAACGTAAAACAAAAGATCATCGAGGCAGCAATACAATGCATCGAGGCAGAAGGTCTACAAGGTGCAACGATAAGAAAAATTGCTCAATTGGCAGAAGTGAATGTAGCCGCAATCAATTACCATTTTGGTTCTAAAAAACAATTATTTAATATTGTTTTGAACTCAACCTTGAACGAAAGTTTTGTGAACAATATTCAGGATTATGAAGATCTTTGGATAAGTGACACTAAAAAAGCACTGCAGTTTTTTTTAGAAGATACTGTCCAAGGTGCAATAAACTATCCTAATTTAACCAAAGCACATCTTATGGAATCTTTTATTAAAGGTGATTTCAACACGGATTCAGTAATTAAGATAAATGACTTTCTCACTGATCTGCACAATTTGATACAAAAGATTCTGCCCTTCGAATATGAAATAGAGAGAAAACTGGCAATCATCCAGCTCTTCTCTTCCTTTCTGATGATCGGGATGATGCCGAATATATACCAGCGATTTTTGGGTACTGAAATGAAAAATGTAGAAATTCAGAAGAAATTCGTAGAAGTTCTAATAAAGAATTATATAAATTGAGGAGCTTATGAGAATAAGAATCAAAATGATTGTAGTTTTGATAATAGGATTATACTCAAGCCTACTATCTAATGAAACACAAACAGGAAATTTAATGGGAAGGGTTGTAGATGCAGAAACCAATTATCCGTTTTCCAATGTAACTGTTGTAGTGAAGGAACTTGATCAAGGTGTATATACAAACGAAAAAGGTCAGTACAAAATAATGAATCTGCCTGTAGGAAATTATACAATTGCTTTTCAGTTAATTGGCACTCAACCTCAACTCAAGACTGATGTAATCATTCGCTCGAATCGAACAACATTTGTGAATGGTGCATTAAAAAGAAAAGCGATCCAATTAGAGGGAATAAAAGTAGAGATTGATTATTTTGCTGAGATCGAAGCTCAAACGACCAGTGTTGTAAGTTTTTCCAATGAAGAAATTCGTCGTGCTCCGGGTTCAGCTGGTGATGTAAGTCGAATTATGATGTCACTGCCAAGTGTAGCAAAAGTGAATGATCAGAGCAATAATCTGATCGTCCGAGGTGGGAATCCGATGGAAAACACATTCTTTATTGATAACATTGAAATTCCCAATATTAATCACTTTCCACATCAAGGTTCTTCAGGTGGTCCTATTGGAATAATAAATGTGGATTTCATTGAAGATGTAACTTTCAATACAGGAGGATTTTCGGCGATATACGGAGATAAACTGTCATCTATAATGGAGCTGGATTTCAGAGATGGAAATCCTAACAGATTTGATGGACAGATAGACTTCAGCTGGGTTGGATTTGGAGGAATCTTTGAAGGACCACTTTCTGAGAAGAGTTCTGCCATGCTGGCTGTGAAAAGAAGTTACCTGCAATACTTGATCGAAGCTATCGACATAGGAACTTCCACTGCACCGGAATATGGAGATGTTCAAGGAAAAATTACTTATGAATTCAATCCCTTCCAGAAACTTTCAGTTCTGGCAGTATTTGCTGATGACCACAATTCCCCTGATCAGGAAAATGCTGCTGAAAATGCTATGTCTCATTTTGGTAACCAGGACCTCTATCAAGGAACTTATGGCTTAAACTGGCGAGCAGTTTGGAGTGAATCTGCCTTTTCTAATACTTCTATCTCTCTCACTTCTTCTCAATATGATGAGGATTTCTGGGAAACTTTTAAAACACCGGTCAGCAACATTCCCGACATCAAAAATAGAACTAATGAAATGGAATATAAACTTAGAAATGTAAACTTTAAGCGTCTGTCAGATAAGATTAGTTTAGATTTTGGTTTTGATGCAAAACATTTTGAACATGAATATGATAACTTTTTGGCTGAGACAATTAATGCAGTTGGTAACACAATACCTGAATTTATCTTAAGAGATAAGATTACGGCTGAAAAACTGGGTGGATTTATCAGCTTGAATTATGATCCTTCTTTTAGATTATCAACAACATTAGGATTGAGATTAGATTACTTCTCTCTAAACGAAAATCTAACTGTCTCACCAAGATTTTCCTGTAAATACAAACTAAATGACAAAACATCTTTAAACGGTTCTATGGGAATTTTTCATCAAAATTTACCGTTGCTTCTTTTATCCCAAAATAAAGCCAACAAAGATCTGAAAGATCCGTATGCTTCTCATTATATATTGGGAATTGAGCACCTGCTTTCGAAAGATACACGTCTTGTTGTGGAAGCTTATCAAAAGGATTACAGCAATTTTCCAATAGATCCGAACCAGCTGGGAATTTTTGTTATCGATGATAACTTCTTTAACTATTATGATTCTTTGACAGATGGTGGACAGGCACTTAGTCGTGGTGTAGAATTGATCTTACAAAAGAAACTTGCTGAGAGTATTTACGGATTAGCCAGTGCAGCCTATTTTCGCTCTCGATACAAAAGTGGCGATGGTATCTGGCGTGATAGAAACTATGATAACAAGTTGATCGTTAGTATTGAAGGCGGCTATAAACCAAATCCCGGATTGGAAATGAGTCTTCGGTGGATCTATGCCGGTGGTGTACCTTACACTCCCATCGACGTGGAACAATCTATTCTAAATCATCAAGCAGTGTATGATGAAAACAGAATCAATAAAGAACGATATCCTGATTATCACTCTCTAAATATTCGTCTTGATAAACGATTTTTCTTTAATAAAACTAACCTGGTGATCTATGCCAGTGTATGGAACGCTTATGCTCAAAAGAATATAGCTGAATATTATTGGAATGACGAGAAGCAAACTGTTGAAGAAGTTTATCAATGGACTCTGTTGCCTATTATTGGTATTGAATGGGAGTTTTAAAATCGGACAATGAAAGACAAAGAAGTTTAGAGACTAAGAGATGGAAAAAGTTCAATGAACTGGTGATCGAATTTATTGAAGAATAATAGAAAACCCCAACTTTCATCGGGATAAAAACTAACCTTCGCGATGGTTACAAACCTTGCGAATAGTTAATATAATACTATTTATACTGCAATCTATACAGATCGTAATAGAGTCCCTCTTTTGCCAGCAACTCCTGATGATTTCCTTCTTCCACTATTCTACCTTTATGCATGACAATAATTCTATCCACATGTTGAATGGTGGAAAGACGATGAGCAATAATGATTGAAGTCCTGTTTTCCATTAATTTTTTTAAAGCATCTTGTATCAATATCTCTGTTTCAGTATCGATATTTGCTGTAGCCTCATCCAGAACAAAGATAGTAGGATCGTAAGCCAGAACCCGGGCAAAAGCTATAAGTTGCCGTTGCCCTACACTTAATGTAGATCCGCGTTCCATGACCGGTTCCATAAATTTCCCGGGTAAACTATCAATAAATTTATGCACATTTACATATTTAGCAACCTGTTCAATATCCTCATCTGAGATATCTTTATTATTAAGAACTATATTATCTTTTATTGTACCGGAAAATAGAAACACATCCTGCTGGACAATGCCAATATTGTTTCTGATCTCTTCCAGAGAGAATGTTTTTTGATCTTTGCCGTCTATGAGAATATTACCTTTCTGGAAAGGATACATTCCGGCAATAAGATTTATAATGGAAGTCTTTCCGGATCCTGTATGTCCGACCAGGGCAACTTTTTCACCCGGTTTTATTTTAAAAGAGATGTCTTTAAGAACATAATCGTCGTCATTATAGGCAAGCCACAGGTTTTTGAACTCAATCTCACCACGGAAGGTTTCACCATTTTTCTGATGATTCTCAATTCTAAAATCTTCAGGTTTATCATTCATAAGATCAAATATTCTTTCGGTTCCTGCCATAGCAGCTTGTAAAATATTAAATTTCTCACTTAACCTGTTTATCGGTTCAAAGAATCTATCCATGTAGCTTATGAAGGCAATAAATACTCCTAGAGTGATAACATTATCCAGGATCATACTGCCACCGTACCATAATAGAATAGCAACCGCAACACGACGCATTGAATTTATAAGCGGTCGAAAGAAAGCAAACAATTTCATTTGTGATAAGGATCTTTCATAGTACTCGTTATTTATTTTAAAAAATTCTCTTTTTTTACGTTCTTCTTGATTAAAAAGTTGAATAATTTTAATACCAGAAATACTCTCTGCCAGGGTAGAATTAATTTTAGCTACTTTCTTTCTCACATCCCGATAAATGATACGGCTTTTTTTCATAAAAATCCGGAAAAGAATATAAACTACAGGAAGGACAGAGAAAGTGATCAAGGCCAATTTCCAGTTGAAGATAAGCATAATAATGATAATGCCGCCAAGTACGAAAAATTCCTGTATTAACTGGATTAATCCATTACTGAACATCTCATCAAGAGTTCTTACGTCATTGGTAACACGTGTGACCAGGCGTCCTATTGGATTTTTATCGAAAAAGGAGAGTGGCATTTTGGAAACATGAGCAAATACATCACGCCGCAAATCATACATAGCATGTTGAGAAGCAAAATTTATCATAAATATCTGCAGATAATAGAAAAAAAATTGTGCAACTATGATCGAGAACAGAATTATTCCTATAGTTTTTACCTTGTTAATGTTGTAATTCTGAATTCCTCGAAGCTGTTCTTTATCTAGAGCACCTTCCTTCTTCAGTCGGAAGAGATCAGCAGAGCCAACTGCAAGAAAATCAGCTGAAATTGTTTTAACAGTGATATTTTGTAAAAGTTCAAGATTTTCTGCTTTATTATTTATTAATGTTACTTTAGTAAAAAGTATATCTTCTTCGATAAGTTGAGATTTTTCTTCTTTGGTAAGAAAGTTCAATTTATTATCAGGTATTAACAAAAAATATTTATCATTATAATCGTATTCTTTAAATTTTGCTTTATTATATTTTTCTATAAAATGCTGTTGTTCATTCTTGCTATTGAATTCTATAAGATCTTTATTGGAAGTGATGTGTTCATCGATTGCTATCTTGGTAATAGCAGGAATTGCAAGCTCACTGGCTGCTATAAGGATCAACATAATAAAGGATATGACAACATAAAATTTATATGGCAACAGGTATTTGATGAGTTTTTTCATCATCTGCCCATCGTAAATTTTTGCTTTTATATCATCTTCATTAAATCCTGTTGCTCCGTGTCTCATTAATTCCTCTTAATCCTTGTGTTCCGTTGCTGAGATCTTCTCTTCCAGCTGCTGTTTTTCAAATAGATCTTTATAAATTCCATTAAATTTTAGTAATTCCCCGTGAGTTCCCTGTTCTGCTATCCTGGTTTCATCAATTACTATAATTTTGTCAGCATGCTGCAATGATGATATTCTGTGAGCAATGATGATAGTTGTTTTATTATTTCTGAGTTTTATCAGATGACCTAATATTCTTTTTTCAGTTTTGGTATCAACTGCAGACAACGCATCATCCAGAATGAGGACATTCGGGTCTGCAAGCAAAGCACGAGAGATGGCAATTCGCTGTTTCTGTCCACCGGAAAGTGTAACTCCCCGTTCTCCCACAACAGTATCGAATCCTCCTCTGAAATCAATAATATCATCATAGACCTGTGCATTTTTAGTTACTTGAATTATTTCTTCTTCTGTTGCTTTCGGCTTTCCTAAAACAATATTTTCTCTAATTGTTTGAGAGAAGAGGAAAATATCCTGCGGGATCATAATGATGTTGTTTCTAAGGGTTTCCAAAGGTATTTTATAAATTTCTGTATCATCAATAAATATGCTTTCCTTGGGTGGATTATAAATTCTGGTTAATAGATCAGTCACCGTTGATTTTCCGCAACCGGTCTTTCCAACTATTGCCAGAGTTTTTCCGGCTTCAATAAAGAATGAAACATCATCAAATACCAGAGCAGCTTTCTCGTTATATCGGAACGTGAGATTATCAAATTTGATCTTTCCTTTCAGTTGTGAGATGGAATAATCTACGTTTTCTTCATTTATGATCTCAGGCTGCTCTGCAAATATCTCATTAAGCCTTTTGAGTGATGCAGTTCCACGCTGATAAAGATTTACAACCCATCCAATTGCAATCATCGGCCATATGAACATTCCCAGATACTGATTAAAAGCAATGAATTCTCCTATTGTTATCTCACCTATCATAGTAGCTTCTCCGCCATAGACCATCACGATCATCATACTAAGCCCGATGATAAGCATAAAAGAAGGATGAAAGATCCCCTGTACACGTACAAGTGAAAGGTTCTGTTCTACATAATCATAAGCTGAGTCGGAGATCTTTTCCAATTCCGAATCTTCCTGTACAAAAGCTTTAACCACCCTGATCCCTGAGATGCTTTCCTGAACTTTACCAGACATCGTAGCAAAAGTCTGCTGTACTTTTCCAAAACGTTTATGGATCTGTTTGCCCAAAACAATGATGATAATACTGAGCAGGGGCAATGGAATAATTGAAAGTAAAGTAAGCCTTAAATTTATATTTACCATGAAGGTGAGTGATGCTGCAGTTAATACAATTATATCCACACCGATCACAAAACTAAATCCCACCAGCATACGTACAGCATTCAGATCATTAATAGCATACGCCATCAGATCACCAGTTTTTACTCTATTAAAGAAATTTGCTGAAAGTGACATTAAATGATCAAAATAATCCTGCCTGACACTTCTATCTACAAACCAGGCACTCCCCAGCAGGAAGTATCTCCAGAAATAGCGCATAAATGTCATAAGTACAGCTATGAGAAAAATAACTCCACCAGCATATAACAGGTTCAGCTTCGTGAATCCCTCTGTTCCAATTCCATCAATTGCATACTGCATAATTTTGGGAATTACCAGAGAAATAAGATCAATAATGATTAAAAGAATAATACCAAAGATCAATTTGTGGATATTCTGTTTCACAAATGGAGCTACTTTTTCAAAGGTTTTCATTAATTATTTGCAAGTTAAAAGATAATCACTTTTATTTCTCATATTTTTCAATATAACTCGTTGCACATTTCTTAGCCATTGTTCTGATCTTTCGAATATAGGCAGCTCGTTCAGTTACACTTATAACTCCGCGTGCATCGAGTAAATTGAATGTATGCGAGCACTTTAAAAGATAATCATAAGCCGGATATACAAGTTTCCCATCCAGAAGAATCCCTACCTGCTTTTCATAATCATTGAAGGCAGTAAATAATGATTTAACATCAGCCAGCTTAAAATTATATTCGGAATATTCTACTTCTTTATCAAAAAAGATCTCGCCATATTTAGTTGTATCATTCCATTGAAGGTCCTTAAAATCATCTACCTCCTGAATGTACATCGCCAGACGTTCTAATCCATAAGTAAGTTCCACGCTGATTGGGAATACTTCCAAACCACCAACTTGTTGAAAATAGGTGAACTGGGAAATTTCCATTCCATCAAGCCATACTTCCCAACCAAGACCCCAGGCACCCAAAGTTGGGGATTCCCAATCATCTTCCACAAAACGTATATCATGCTTTTCTGTTTCAATTCCAATTGCCTGCAAACTTTTCAGATACAGTGTCTGGATATCATCAGGAGATGGTTTGATTATTACCTGGAATTGATAATAATGTTGATACCGGTTTGGATTTTCTCCATATCTTCCATCTTTAGGACGTCTACAAGGTTGAGCATAAGCAATTGACGTCGGCTTTTTGCCTAAAGCACCAAAAAAGGTAGCTGGGTGAAAGGTGCCAGCACCCATGTTTTCGTCATAAGGTTGTAGAATATTACAGCCATTTTCTGCCCAATAATGCTGTAGTTTTAAAATTATATCTTGAAAATTCATTATTTCTCCAAGTTTAAATAATTGTTATTCTTTTCTTTTTATTTTGTTCATGAGTCAAGAGGAATTTGAAATATGGTTTTAACAACGATTCCGCTTATGTGGAAAAACTATGGATTGACTGACAAAACGAACAAAGAAGATTGTGTCACAGATTTTCAAAGATGTTTTCGACTCATTCTTCAAAAATCATAGGAGAATTTAAAATTCAGGATTTTAATGAAAATGATAGAAAGTTTACTTATTATTTCTCTTTATCCATTTTTGCCAATACTTTCTCTGCCACTTTAGGATAGAATTTACGCATGCAATCAGGGCAAATACCATGACTAAATTGTGTGTCGCTTCTAGCTGCGATATAGTGCTCCACTCCCTGCCAATAACCGGCGTCATCTCGGATCTTTTTGCAGTGAGAACAGATGGGAAGCAATCCTGAAAGCGTCTTTACCTCGCTGATTGCTTTTTGTAATTCTTCGATGAGATGCTGCTGCTTATCCCTGGATAATTTCAATTCTGTATGTGCTTTTACACGAGCCAGTAATTCAGGTGTGTTGAACGGTTTGGTCAGGTAATCTTTGCCACCAGCATCAAAACCTTTTACAATGCTTTCTTTATCTGTGACTGCAGTAAGAAAAATGACTGGAATATCTTTTAATTTATCATCTTGCTGAAGTTTAGAACAAACTTCAAATCCACTCATTGCAGGCATCATAATATCCAATAAGATCAAATCTACGGAATTTGAAGAAGTCATATCCAAAGCTTCCTGTCCGTTTTTTGCAATTATCGTATCATATCCGTTTTTCTGCAGGATTTTATTAGCGATCATCACATTAATTGGTTCGTCATCCACGATCAGAATTTTTGCTTTCCTTTCCATGTCTTCCATCTTATCCCCCCCCCGAATATCTATCTAGCGATCAATACTGGCAAGATAACTTTTAAATTCTTCTTGTGTTTTCTCGTAAATTTCCATAAACTGATCATATAAATCCGAGAAATCACTCAGATCACCCTTTTTTGCTTTTTCTTCCATTTTGTTACACAATTTGGAAAATTCTTTCGCTCCCAGATTGGCGGAAGAACCTTTCATTTTGTGCGCAAGCATTCTAATTTCTTCTGTATCTTTTATATCTATCAATTTCTTTAGATTATCTTTATTTTCAATAAACTCCACTGCAAATGTGTCAACGAGTTCTGCCAGCAATGTACCAGCATCGTCTCCACCATCCAGATCTCTGATGGAATCAACGATCTCCCAATCCATGATATATTCCGGGATTGCTTTTTTTTCTGTTGGTAGAGAGCTGTTAATGAAATCTCCACCCCATTGTTCGATAACCCTGTTTATCTCTTCAAAACGGATTGGTTTGGAAATGTAATCATCCATTCCAGCATCCAGACAGCGTTCTTTATCTCCCTGCATTGCGTTGGCAGTCATGGCAATAATTTTTGGTCTATTTTCTGAATAGATTTCCACTACTTTGGCTGTAGCTTCCAATCCATCCATTTCCGGCATCTGCACATCCATGAAGATCAGATCGCATTTCCTTTTTTCCAATGAGGTTAAAACTTCCAACCCATTGTTAGCAACTTCTGCTTTATAACCAAGTTTTTCAAAAATTTTCAAAGCCAGTTTCTGGTTAATGGCATTATCTTCTGCAATTAAGATATTGAGAGGAATTCTGGCTGCCAAGCCTGCATCTAATTGTTTAACTGTGGATTGAGTGAATTCCTGAATCGCTTCTTCCCCCAGGCATTTCATAAGAGCATCAAATAGATTGGATTGTTTCACCGGTTTGGTGAGGAACAGGTCAATGATATTCTCATTTTCAGGATTGGCGGTTATTCCCAATGAGCTAAGCATCAACAGCGGAAGTTTTGCTGTTTTTTTCAATTTTCTAATCTCCCTGCCGAGTTGTAAGCCGTCCATTTCCGGCATCTGCATATCCAGGATCGCCAGATCGAAATTAATCTCTTTTTGAAGTTCAATTAGAGCTTCTTTACCGGATGGAACAGCTGTGGGTATCATGCCCCACTGCTTGCATTGCAGCTTCAAAATCATGCGGTTGGTTTCATTATCATCCACGATCAGCATTTGCTTGCCTTTTAATTCCGGAACTTTATTAGATAGATAACTTTTATCTAGAGATGGAGCTGGTTTTTCGGCAATTGTAAAGTAGAAAGTAGATCCTTTTCCTTCTTCACTTTCTACCCAGATATTACCGCCCATCAACTCAGATAGTTGCTTGCAGATGGCCAAGCCTAATCCTGTTCCTCCGTATTTTCTAGTTGTACTGGAATCTACCTGCGAAAATGATTTGAATAATCGATTTTGTTTATCCTCCGGAATGCCAATACCTGTATCTCTCACACTGAATCTAAGTGCAACAGAATCTTTCCTGTTTGCCAGTCGATCTACTTCGATGAAGATTTCACCTTTGTCTGTGAATTTGATTGAATTGTTTACCAGATTTACCAGGATTTGGCGCAAACGGGTAACGTCTCCGAAAATCGTGGAAGGAACATCTGACTTAATCAAATACAGAAGATCAAGTTCTTTTTTGGCTGCTTTAGTAGAAACAAGGTCAAAGGTTTCTTCAATACAGTTACGGATTTCGAAAGGTTGTTCTTCCAATATCATTTTTTGCGATTCGATCTTGGAAAAGTCTAAAATATCATTGATAATCGTAAGTAAACTATCACCACTGAAACGTATTATTTCCACGTATTCACGTTGTTCAGAAGTGAGATCGGTATCTGCTAAAAGTCCGGTCATGCCGATTATACCATTCATCGGAGTTCTGATTTCATGGCTCATAGAAGCCAGAAAATCTGCTTTAGCCCGAGTGGCAGCTTCAGCTTCATCCTTAGCTTTTTCTAACGCCCTTTTTGCTTCAACGCTTTCAGTCACATCCATAATTGAAACAAGTACTCGCGAATAATCTTTTTGGAAACCGGGAACCGAGGCCCAACGCAGAATTACGTTCAGTGTTTTACCATCTACTGTTTTATTAATACATTCACCTTTAAATTCAGTCTTATTTTTTGCGATATGTACTAGTTGACCGATGAATGTCTGGAATGAATCTTTGGTGAAGATTTGGTCAAGATTTGTGAGTAGATCATCCTTGGAAATCGCACCGAACATCTTCAATGTTGCTTGGTTTACATCCATAATTTTAACTTTAGAGGAACATAGAACAGCATCTTCGATGTTTTCCGTAAAGTGTTTTCTAAAATCAATCACTCCTTTTTGCTTTAGAGTCTGGATGAACTTATAAGCACCAGAAAAATCTTCTTCCCAAATAGAAATAGGTGAATTCTGAAAGATTGCTTCCAGATGTGCACTTTGTTTCTGTAAAGCTTCTTCTACCTTTTTGCGTTCTGCAATTTCTCCTTTCAACTTCTTGTTGGTATCATCCAATTCTTTGGTGCGTTTATCGACATGCTGCTGCAGAAGGATGTTTCTTTCAAACATAGAATTGGGATTACCAATTGAATCCTCACTTTTTTCTACTCGTTTCATTAGAATTTTATTGATGTTCTTTTGCTTAACAATTTTTTTTTCTAATAACTCGTGTTCTTGAAGCAGTAGCTTTAATTGCTCATGTATTGTCATATCTTTATTCATAACTCTTCTCCATATCTTCCGTCTTTAGGTCTTTGGCAGGGTTGAGCATAAGCAATTGCTGTATTTTTTTTCCTAAAGCACCAAAAAGGGTAGCTGGATGAAAGGTACCAGCACCCATATTTTCATCATAAAGTTGTAAAATATTACATCCATTATCTGCCCAATAATGCTGTAGTTTTAGAATTATATCTTGAAAATTCATTATTTCTCCAAGTTTAAATAATTGTTATTCTTTTCTTTTTATTTTGTTCATGAGTCAAGAGGAATTTTCTTAATCTATAATTCCCGGAGATATTAAAAAGCTTGTCAAATTTAACTTCGAAAAAAAACATCGGAGTAATATAAAATATATTAAAAGGAGAATTAATATGAACTTTACCGACAAAAAGATCGCGAAGAAACCAAGACAATATTTTGCTGAGGATCTTGATGTAACAAAATGGGGGAATGTAGAGATCGAAATGAAAAAACTGGCAGAAGAAAAAATATCATCTCCCAAAGACCTGATTGATTTCATGGAAAAATCCGGTGAACTTTCTGATATACTTTCTGAAGAAATGGCCTGGCGCTATATTAATATGACCCGTTTCGCAGATGATGATGAATATTCAAAAAAATTCAATGAGTTCTATGCTGGAATTATTGCCAAAACCAAACCTTATGATTTTAAATTCAATAAGAAATTTTATGACAGTCCTTTCCGTAAAGAACTTGATGAAAAGAAGTATGCACACTTGAATAAAATTATTGCCAATGATATAGAATTATACCGTGAAGAAAATATTCCACTTCAAGTTGAAGAACAGGAATTAGCCAATAAATATGGATCTCTCTTTTCAAAACTTACCGTAACATATAAAGGTGAGGAAAAAACTCTTTCTCAGCTTGGTCCGTTTTTGAAAGATCAGGATAGAGAAGTGTGCAGGGAAGTTTGGAATCTTCGCATGGATAAGATGATGGAGAAACGTGAAGAATTCAATAAACTCTATGATGAGATGAAAGAATTACGGATCCAGCAGGCAAAAAATGCTGGATTTAATAATTACCGTGATTATATGCATCAGGCAAAAGGACGTTTTTCCTATTCACCCCAGGATCTCATGAAATTCCATGACGCTGTAGAGAAAGAGGTTATCCCATTCTTAAAAGAGTTCACAAAAGAGCGAAAAGATATTCTCAAACTTGATTCTGTAAAACCATGGGATACATCTGTTGATCTTGATGGAAAAATTTTGAAACCATTTAAGAAAATTGATGAATTCATTGATAAAGCTATTGACATTCTGCACACAATAAAACCGGAATTTGGCGAAAAACTTAATATGATGAAAAATACTGAATTCCTAGATCTGGAAAACAGGAAAGGGAAAGCTCCGGGTGGATATAATTATCCTCTTCAGGAAACCGGTGCACCATTTATTTTTATGAATGCGGTTGGATTACACAGGGATATTGTAACTCTGCTGCATGAATCCGGACATGCAATGCATACATTTGCCATGAAAGATATCAAGCTTGATCCATATAAAGGCACACCAAGTGAAGTTGCAGAACTTGCTTCTATGACAATGGAATTCCTCTCAATGGATCACTGGGGAAAATATTATAGTAATACTGCTGATCTGAAAAAAGCAAAACGTGATCAATTAAAAGGTGCACTCAGTTTCTTGCCCTGGTGTATGATTGTCGATGCATTCCAGCACTGGATCTATCTTAATCCACAACATACAATGGAGGAGAGAGAAGCATACTTCCTATCCTTACTTAAGAGATATGATACAGGCATAGACTGGACTGATGTAGAACAATTCCAGAAATTACTATGGCTTTTTCAACTTCATATATTTGAAGTTCCATTCTACTACATTGAGTATGGAATGAGCCAGTTAGGAGCACTCTCTGTTTACCGAAATTACAAAAAATTCGGCAAAGAAAAAGCTCTAAAAAAATACGAAGATTTCCTTAAACTCGGTTACACAGTTCCAGTAAATGAACTTTATGAAGCAGCAGGGATCAAATTTGATTTTTCTGCTAAATATGTAAAAGAACTGGTTGATTTTGTTAAGGAAGAGTTGGCTGCTATTAAATAATAGTATTGTATTCTGCTCCCCTTGGAAGGGGAGACCAAGAGGGGTTGATTGAATATTAAATCATCAATCAAAACAAACCCTTTTTAATTCCCCCTTACAAAGGGGGATAGAGAAGAAGGAGTTGGTTTGAATTCAAAAAATGTCTTAAATCGTTCGATCATATTCTGGATATTGATAACATTATCAATCTGCTTATTTGCAGGTGAACCCTATGTTCTCATGATTTCATTTGATGGGTTCAGATATGATTATGACACCAAAACAGATACACCAAATCTTGATTATCTACGAGATCATGGCACAAAAGCAGAATCCATTCAGCCTGTTTTCCCTTCTAAAACATTTCCCAATCATTATGCTCTGGCAACCGGTGCTTATGCCGCTACAAACATGATAACTGCAAATAGATTTTACGATAATAAGTTCAAAGAAGTATATAAAGTTGGAGATAACTCAAAAGTAAGGGATGCAAAATGGTATAAAGCAGAGCCTATCTGGGCTACTGCGGAACGTCAAAATGTGAGATCAGCTTCTTATTTCTGGGTTGGTTCTGAAGCACCTATCAAGGGTTATCTGCCTTCAATAGTAAAACCATACGATCATAATTTCCCCTTTAAAGCAAGGGTGGATTCGGTGATCTCCTGGTTTCAATTACCCGAAGAAAAGAGACCACACCTGGTTATGCTGTATTTCCACGAACCTGATTCTTCCGGTCATAGATTCGGACCTGAAAGTGATGGAATTATCAAGGTAATTGAAGATATGGATGAGCTGTTAGGTTACATTCTGACTGGTATAAAAGAGCTGGACATAGCCGATGAGATCAATCTAGTCTTGGTTAGTGATCATGGCATGACAACGATCAGTCATGATAGAATTCTCTATTTAGATGATCTGGTTCCTGATATGGATGTTCTCTCCACTTACGGTGGCGGTCCTGTTCTGCAGATACACCTTAAAGAAAAAGATGAAGCTCTTATAACTGAAATGGATATGCAACTAAAAAGGGCTGAACATCTCACTACTTACAAAACTTCTGAAGTTCCAAAACGTTATCATTTTGTTAATAGAAATACCGGTGATTTTGTGTTAGTTGCAGATGAAGGCTGGAGAATCATGACTAAAAGTGAAAGTACCATTGTTAGAATGAATGGTACACATGGTTATGATCCAGCAGTAAAAAATATGCATGGAATATTTTATGCAATGGGTCCTCGCATAAAATCAAATTACGAAATCGGAACTTTCGAAAATATCCATGTTTATCCACTAATTTGTGAGTTATTAGGAATTAAACCATATTCAGATGCTCCCGATGCACCGCAAGGTCGTTTAGAAATTCTGGAAGAAACATTGGTAAAATAATCTGCAAGATTGAATATGGAAAACTTAGAGATCAATGATTTTTTAAAAATTTCAAAAAATCTGCCCGTTATTGATGTTCGCACTCCTGATGAATTCAGTAACGGACATATTACAAATGCGATAAATATTCCCTTATTTTCTAATGAAGAACGAGCAATAGTGGGAACAAAATACAAGCAAGAAAGCCGTGATACCGCAATTGCAAAGGCATTAGAATATATCGCCGAAAGGACAGAGCAATATCTTGATGAATTACAAAAATTAGTAAAATCACAGGAAATATGTATTTACTGCTGGCGAGGTGGATTTCGCAGTGAAGGTATGGGATACCTGTTTCAAACTGTTGGTAAAAAAGTTTATCGGCTGTCAGGTGGATATAAAGCATATCGCAATTTTGTACTCGATACATTTAAACCTGAATATAATCTCATTGTTATAGGTGGAATGACAGGAAGCGGTAAAACCGAGATACTGGAAGAAATTGGAAAAGCTAACGAGCAAATGCTTGATCTGGAAGGGCTTGCCAATCATAAAGGTTCAGCTTTCGGCGCGCTTGGACAGAAAGATCAGCCTGCACCTCAACAGTTTGAAAATGACCTTGCAGCACAATTGAGCGGATTTGATCGGAAACAGAAGATCTGGCTGGAAGATGAAAGCAGAATGATAGGAAGAGCAAAGATCCCTGATGATCTATTTACACAGATTAGAAGTTCTCTTGTTATTAAAGTTGAAGTTTCTAAAGACGATCGTATTAATCGACTGATAAAGGATTATGCAAATTTTAATAAAGAAGATCTCAAACGATCGATCACTAATATTTCACGCAGATTAGGAGGAGCAAATTCTGATCTGGCTATTAAAGCGATTAATGCAGAGGATTATTATAAAGCAACAGATATTATTTTAGATTACTACGATAAAGCCTATACTTATGGTCTTGAAAAAAGAGAAGGACAAACTGTTCTCCCAATAGTACTTAGCAGTAATGATGCAAAAATTAATGCGGAAAAAGTTATTAAGTTTGTGAAAGAAAACTAATAGTTAATCTATTCCTTCCCCACGTTGATCTCACCCGTTTTTTCTAAGGCGATCCTGGTAAGTATCGGTCCAATTATTTCAAAGAAAATGCAGGTTGCAGTTACAGTTGTTAAGATTACTGTTCCGATCTGGTCACCGGCAGTAACTTTTACTCCATTCACTGTTTCAATAACATTCCCAAGTCCGGCAAATTCGCTTTTCACCATCAAGGCAAGTCCGATAGCTACACCAGCTTGTGAGAGAATTCCCAAACCGATGTAATTTTTTATATTCTTTTCTAATTTGCCTATAATCGCACCCAATCTTGAACCGAAGATCAATCCGGCTGATCGGCTTAAAACATAGATCACACCAATCAATCCTAAAGAAGGAAGAGCCTTGATGTGCAAGTTTGCTCCGGCCAGAGTAAAAAAGAGAATGAATAATAACGGCATGAAGGAACGCATACTATTCTGAATACGGTTTACCAGTGAACTTGGTTGAGTATTGATAATAAAAACTCCAATGATCATCACAGTGAGGATTATGGAAGTATGCAAAACTTGCGAAAATCCGCAGGCAGTTAAGATAAATCCGAAAACTAAGATTGGAATATCATCTGAATTTCGCAATTTACTCACTAACAACGAGAACAAATATCCGATAACTCCACCCAGCAGAAAACTTAAGCCTATTTCCTTTAAAGGAATAAGAATCGTTGTTGCTAATCCGGCAGAGACTGCTCCGGTGCTATGCATCAAAATATTTTTGGCAATTGCAGCAGAGAATCCGAAAATGATAATTCCCAATCCATCATCAAAACCTACAACTGCGAAAAGAGCTTTCGTTAGATTCCCTTTTGCTTTGTATTCCTGGATTACAGCAACTGTTCCGGCAGGAGCACTGGCAGGAGCAACCGCAGCAAACAACAAGGAAAGCGGTAAGTCCCCGGTAAAAAAATACAATCCCGCAAAAACTAAAATAAAAGCTGCAAAAGATTCAAACAGGATCACATAAACAATTCCTCTTCCCAATCTCTTAAGCGTGGAAAATTTTAATTCCATACCTATACTAAGGGCAACAAATCCAAGGGCTATATTAGTAATGAACGATAAATTCAATTGCATCTGTGTGGATAATACATTTAAAAGTGAAGGTCCCAGAACAACACCAAATATCATGAAACCAATGATAGAAGGTAGTCTTAAGAACTTCATATTCTTCCCAAAATAATAGCCAAGTAGAACTGTGAGGCCTATCAACAGAAGTGCTGGTAAAACAAATTCTTGCTGAAATATTCCTGAGGTATGCATGTTAAATTTCCAAAGAACCGATTAAATATTCAATGTTTTGAATGAAGAAAATTGTGTCATTCTCATTCTTATTTTCGATGATTTCTTTTAAACCATTTTTTAGATCATCAATAAACTCAGATTCTATAGTCGCTGTGATAATCCTGCAAAAATCATTTCTGTCGGATTGCATAAAACTGGTAAAAAGCGGCATATGATAAAGATACCTGCTTGCATTGGAAGCCTCTGTAATTGCTATGTTACTGCCTTCAGATTCGGTTAGAACATTGAGGATATCTTCAAATTTATTTTCGTTCTGGATGATCACAGTAACTAATTTATACCTATTAGTTTGTGTGGTATCTTTTGCAATATTGGTGTGACGAATGATACTTGCTCGGATATTCTCAGTATCTTTTGCATTAATCAATCTACTGATATTTTCATCTTTACGTAAATATTGTGAGATAAAGGATAGAAGCCGAACATGCTCTTTTTGTCTATTTGCTGGAGCAATTATAAAGAAAAAAACAAAAGTGTCTTTTTTATCAATAGCATTAAATTCAACACCTTCTTTGGAAATATACAAACCTAATACAAAATCATCAATCCCTTTAAGCCTGCAATGCGGTATGGCTATCCGGGAAGAAATTGCTGTTGATCCCATATCTTCTCTTTCTGCCAATGCTTTGTAGATATCCTCTTCAGAAATATTATTTAGGGTTGGATTCTTCTTTGCCAGGTTAGCTATTTTCTTTAAAATTGTATCCTTTTCTTCTTTTTGTGAACTGAATTCAATGCATTCTGTAAGTAGAATCTTTTCAATATCCATAAACTTACCTCCTACTTTTGGAACCATTTTTTTTTTGCTTTAAATGTCAATCACTGAATAATTCTTTTTATTTTTTATTATACACTCTTGAGAATTTGCTCAACTCCATAGAACATTTCATCAGGAGCAAGTTCAGCTAATGCTTCAGTATCATTTACTCCCCAGGTTACAGCACCACAAGGTAAACCAATCTTTTTTGAAGCCAGGATATCACGCATTTCATCACCAATATAGATCGCATCCTTTTTCTCTATCCCGCTTAATTTTAGGACTTTTCTCAATTTTGATTCTTTACCAAAAAGCGATACCCCGCCAACAAAATGATCATTCATTGCATAGAGGTCTTTTCCCAGAACTTTGATGATGTTTTCTTCGGAATTTGTACTGACAACGGCAATTTTATAGCCCTTTTCCTTCAATTGATAATACAAATCTTCCACACCGGGAAATAATTTAATCTCATCAATATGTTCATTCATCATATTACGCATGAAGGCAGAAATTCTTGGAATCTTGTAGAGAGGGATATTTAGATGTTTAATAAAATTCAAAGAATCAAGCTTACGCAGTTCCGGGATCTGATCTTCATCAATTTTCTGGATTTTAAATTTATCTGTGATTACATCCATCATTTTGATGAACCATGGGAAAGAATCGGCCAAAGTACCGTCAAAATCAAATATTATTAATTTATATTTCATAATTTTCCTTTTAGAAATAAAGAGCAATTTTTCATGTTTTGGTGTCAATGTTTTTAGTCGGCAAAAAATAATTAATTGACAGCTCAGGTATTATTCGGTATTTAGTTAATTACCTAAATAAGGAGAAAAGATGGGAGATGATAAAGTTTTCAAAGCTCTTTCTGATGCAAATAGGAGAAAGATAATTAACTTATTAAAGAAGAAGGAGATGACTGCCGGTGAAATTGCTGAAAATTTCCATATTTCTAAGCCAACTATTAGTGAACATCTTAAAATATTGAGGAATGCAGATCTTATTGGATCTGAGAAAAATGGGCAGTTCATAACATATTTTCTTAATACAAGTGTGTTAGAAGATTTCGTTTCGTATTTAATTAATATATTGAGTAAAAAAGGAGAAAGAAATGAATAAGAAATTTTGGATTAGTATAATTATAATAATTTTACAGTTAGCATTAGCGCTTTATATAAGTTCCTTTATTGCAGATGATGCTAAGATCCCGAGTCATTGGAATATAAAAGGGGAAATTGACGACTATACTGGTAAATGGACAGCAGTATTTTTATTTTCCGGAATAAATCTATTTTTGCTTCTATTTATGATCGCTTTGCCTCTTTTCTCAGTTCGTTATAAAAAAACGCCGGAAAGGTTTTCCCAGATGGTTCCAACGATAACGAATATAGTTATTTTCTTTTTTGCGGTAATTCACATTTTCACATTGCTTATAGGAGCAGAATTAGTATCATACACTAGTAGTTTCATTTACTATATTATTGGCTTAATGTTTATTCTACTTGGGAATATTTTACCGAAAATGCCCTCAAGTTTCTTCATCGGAATTCGTACTCCCTGGACTCTCTCTTCTGATTATGTCTGGCGTAAAACTCACAAAGTTGGTGGAATCTGTTTTATCATTAGTGGATTATTAATGCTATTTATTCCAGCAATTTGGGGAAACAATTCAACCGCGAGTACTATTATGTTCATTCTAGTTTTAGTATTTATTTTTTATTCTATTCTTTATTCATTTTTACTCTTTAAAAAAGAAGGTAAACAATAATTTTTTAAATAAAATAAATTTTGTTTTTTTTAGTAAACTTGTAGGTAATAAAGCTTATTATGAAAACACTTATTATTATTTTAGTTATAATATTACAAGAAATACTCATAAGACTGCTTTATAAGTTGACACCTTTTTTTCAATTCCCAATTTTGCCTCCAAAATTATTAAAAAACTCGGAGGAAGAGAATGTGTAAAAAAGTAACAATATTTGGGGCGGGACTTGTAGTAAAACCTATGGTTGATTATCTAGCAGAAAAAGGTTATGAAATTATAGTAGCAAGTCGAACATTAAGTAAGGCAGAAAAGCTGGCAGAACCGCATAGTAACGTTGTCGCAAAGCAATTTTTAAGTGATGATGAAGTTGCGATGAACGAATTGGTAAAGATCAGTGATATAGTGGTAAGCTTACTCCCAGCTACAATGCATGTAAAAGTTGCTAAAAAATGTATAGAATACAAAACAAATATGGTAACTGCATCTTACATCAGCCCACAAATGAGAAAGTTGGATCAACAGGCAAAAGATGCCGGGATCATCATATTAAATGAGATTGGCGTGGATCCTGGAATTGATCACATGAGTGCAATGAAGATCTTCCATAAAGTAGAAAAAGAAGGTGGAAAGATAGTTAGCTTTATGAGCTATTGTGGTGGTCTCCCAGCTCCGGAAGCTAATACTAATCCACTCGGATATAAATTTTCATGGGCTCCTAAAGGCGTTCTTAAAGCTGCAGGAAATGGTGCTAAATACATGAAAGATGGTAAAATTGTTGAGATCGAAGGGAAAAACCTATTCAGAAATTATTGGTTCGTAGATGTAGAGGATACAGGTACTTTTGAAGCATATCCAAACCGTAATTCACTCGATTATATTGATATCTACAACCTGAAAGATGTTAAAACAATGTATCGTGGAACTTTTAGAAATGTCAGCCATTGTGATACCTGGTATATTATGTCTCAAATGGGATTCTACAAAGAAGAAGAAATATTTGATGATCTCACCGGAACCGTGCAAGAATTTATTCTTACCAAGATGTTCAAAACTGATAAAGACAAATGTTTAAAAACATTATTAATGGAAAAATACAACCTTCCTGCAGAAAGCGTGATCCTGAAAAAATTTGAATGGCTTGGTTTCTTTGATGAAACACCAATTCCGATAAAAAAAGGTGGAGCAATTGATGTTCTCACAGCTATTATGCTTGAAAAAATGTCTTACGAAGAAGGTGAACGGGATCTGCTGGTTCTTCATCATAAATTCGTAGCAGAATTTCCAAATAAAACTCAAAATATTACTTCAACAATGGTAGATTATGGAATCCCAAATGGTGATTCCTCGATGGCAAGAACTGTTTCGCTTCCTGCCGCAATTGGTGTACATATGATCCTTCAAAATGAAATTACAGTAAAAGGTGTTCATATGCCGATCTTACCTAACATCTATAATCCTGTCTTGAAAGAACTGGATAATCTTAATATTAAGATCATTGAAAGATTTTATTGATCCTAATAGAATTATGAATATTTAAGATGGTATAACTCGTTTCCAAGTTCTTCTTGGAAACGTTTTGTGCTAATTAGAGTTGGCAAAAGATTAATTCTGTAATTAATATAATTTGAAAAATAGACTAGATTTTAATTACTAAAATTCAGTATGTGTTTTTTTAAATTGGAGGTACATTGAAAATATTAGGAATTGTAAAAGAAACAAAAAATAAATGGGAATGCCGCGTTCCTCTAAATCCACAAGCTGTTAAAGAGCTGATTCAAAAAGGATTTGAGGTAATTGTACAACCATCAAAGATTAGAGTATATAAAGATGAAGAATATATTTCTACCGGTGCAAAATTATCAGATGACCTTTCAAAATGCGATTTTATTATTGGAGTTAAAGAAATTCCAATCACTTGTTTGGTTCCTGATAAACCACATCTTTTCTTCTCTCATACCATTAAAGGACAAGATTATAATATGCCGCTTTTACAAAAAATATTAGATGATAAGATAACACTTCTGGATTATGAAAAGATCGAAGATGATAAAAACAGAAGGCTGGTCTTCTTTGGCAAATTTGCTGGCTATGCCGGCATGGTAGATACACTTCATGGATTAGGACAAAGACTAAAACAACAGTATAAAATAGAAACACCTTTTTTAAAGATCAAACTTTCGCATCAATATGAATCAGTTCAAGACGCAATTGATCAAATTAGTCTGGTTGGAAAGGAGATCGAAAAAGATGGTCTTCCAGCAGAGATCACACCATTTAATATTTTTCTTTTAGGATATGGTCATGTTTCTCAGGGATGTCAAAGAATACTGACGGCATTACCAATTGTAGAGATATCCCCGGACCAACTTAAAGACCAGGCGGATAATTACCTGAATAATAAGATATATCTATCAATTTTTCATGAAGAACATTTAGTAGAGAGAAAAGATGGTGGCAAATTTGAGTTAATAGATTATTTCAGAAATAATTCAGCTTACAAATCACGATTAGAACAGTATCTTCCCTATTGCAGTGTTTATATGAATGCAATCTACTGGACTCCTGAATGTCCGGTTTTCCTTCCAAATTCTTATCTCAAGAACATTCAAGATAAAAATCCAAAACTTATTATTGTTGGTGATATAACCTGTGATATAGAAGGATCTGTTCAAGCTACCATAAAAGATACCAACCCGGATAACCCGGTGTTTATTTATAATGCAAAAACCGGAAAAGGAATTGATGGCTACAGTGGTGAAGGTTTCGCAGTAATGGCAGTAGATAACCTACCTTGTGAATTTCCCAAAGAAGCTTCTGATTGTTTTTCAGAAGCATTAATGCCTTTTATGAAACAAATGCTATTAAATGATTACTCAAAATCAATTGCTGAATCAATACTTGATAATGAGATCAAGTCTGCCTGCATTACGCACCAGGGAAAGCTGGAAAATGATTATAAATATCTGGAAAAATTTCTTAAATAAAAAATTTAATTAATATAGGAGTAATTATGGCTAAAATTTTTGAAGCCGGAAATTATGGGAAAGCTATCCGCTCTGACTGTAAGGTATCAATAGAACTCACGAAAAGTGGTGGATTAAAAATTGAATTAGACAGTAAAGTAAAAGTTTACTTTGGAGATCACATTATTTCACTGGTAAAAAGGGAACTCGAATTCTTTGGTATTAAAAATGCCAAAATTCTAATTGAGGATCGTGGTTCGCTAGATTATGTTATCGCTGCTCGTATTGAAGCTGCTGTAAAGCAAGCAGTTGATACCGATAAAGAATATTTGTTACCTGCCATTCCTGAGAATACGAATCACACAAACAAAGATCGATATCGCAGATCTCGACTCTATCTCCCGGGAAATACTCCAAAATTAGCTCTTAATGCCGGAATACATAAACCCGATGGAATAATTCTTGATCTGGAGGATTCAGTTGCCCCTGTTAAAAAGAAAGAGGCGACAATTCTTGTCAGGAATGCACTCCGATCAGTAAATTTCTACGGTGCTGAGAGAATGGTCCGTATTAATCAACTTCCTATGGGACTTGATGATCTAGATTATATTGTTCCTCACAATGTAAACCTGATACTTGTTCCAAAATGTGAATCAGCTGAGCAGATCAAAGCTGTAAATCATAAAATTGCAGAAATAAAAAAAGAGAAAAAAATAAAATATGAAATTTGGTTAATGCCAATTATTGAAAGTGCACTGGGAGTCATTAATTCTTATCAGATTGCCTGTGCCGAAAATGTAGTTGCACTTGCTATTGGATTAGAAGATTATACAGCAGATTTGGGTACACAAAGGACTAAAGAAGGAACTGAAACATTTTTTGCCCGTTCACAAGTTGTGAATTCAGCACATGCAGCAAAGATCCAGCCAATTGATTCAGTCTTTTCTGATATTAATGATATGGAAGCCCTCAAACAAAATGTTCTAGTCTCTAAATCACTCGGTTTTGCTGGGATGGGTTGTATTCATCCGCGCCAAATTCCCATAATTCATGAAAATTATGCTCCAAATGAAAAAGAAATTGATAAAGCACAGAAAATTATTAAGGCTTATAATGAAGCAAAAGAAAAAGGGCTTGGAGTTGTTTCTCTTGGTTCTAAAATGATTGATGCACCTGTTGTGAAAAGAGCTCAGCAAACTCTTGAACTGGCAAAGATCGGAGGGAAATTATAATGAAAAAAGCAGATAAATTTGTAATTAACGCAGCTGGAAGAATGGTTCCAACTATTGTGAATGGGAAAAAGGTTATTCCATTTAAAGGCGTTAATAAATACAGACCTACTCATAAAGGTGCTGCTCCCCGTGTTCCAACTTGTATTGATTACCCGAAAGATGGAAATAAGATTATCAAGACTTTGAAAGAAGCTCTTATAAAATCAGGGTTAAAAGATGGAATGACGATCTCAACACATCATCATTATAGAGATGGAGACTATGTTGCCAATATGGTTTTTGATATTGCAGCAGAACTTGGAATTAAAAATTTGATTTGGGTACCCAGCGCAGCCTTCCCATGTCATAAACCTATTATTAAACATATAGAATCAGGTGTAGTTCATCACATAGAGGGAAGTCTAAATGGACCATTAGGAAATTTCTGCAGTCATGGCAAAATGACTGGACTTGGCTATTTAAGAAGTCATGGTGGAAGATATCGAGCTGTTGCAGATGGAGAACTTCATATTGATATTGCTGTTATGGCAGCATCTGCATCCGATATGACCGGAAACTCAAATGGAGTAATGGGAAAACATCCTTTTGGACCAATGGCCTTTACAAAGGCAGATGTAAAATATGCAGATAGAACTATTGTTGTTACAGATTCATTGGTCGATTTCCCCTGCTATCCCTGGGAGATAATGGGTAATGATGTAGATTTCGTTGTTATTCTCGATGAAATTGGTAACCCTGAAAAGATTGTATCAGGAACGACCAGGATCACAAAAAGTCCTGATAGACTTCTTATTGCAGAATATTGTGCAAAATTTGTGGAAGCTGCCGGTATATTAAAAAATGGTATGAATTTCCAAGCTGGCGCAGGAGGTACATCACTTGCTTTTGTTCACTTTATAAAGGAAATGATGAAAGAAAAAGGTATCAAGGCGAAAAGCGTGGTTGGAGGCAGTACAAAATTCCTGGTAGATATGATGAAAGAGGGTCTTACTGAATTTATTTTTGATGGGCAAACCTTTGGATTAGAAGCTATTGCATCACTGCGGGATAATCCTAATCATATACCAGTAGGAATCTTTGAAATTTATGATTTTCATGCCAAGGGGAATATAGCCAGAATGTCTGATGTAATCGTTTTGGGGAGTACTGAAGTTGATGTAAATTTCAATGCTAATTGTGTTTCACATAGTGATGGAAGGATGCTGCACGGTATAGGTGGTTTCCAGAATTGCATGCTGGCAAAATGCACAATACTCGCAGTACCATCGTTCAGAGATAGAATTCCTGTGATAAAAGATGAAGTTACAACTCTTGTTGCCCCGGGAGAACTGGTTGATGTAATTGTTACTGAACGCGGTATTTGTATCAATCCCCTCAGAAAGGATCTTATAGAGGCAACAAAGAATTCCGGTCTTCCTATTCGTGATATTCATGATTTGAAGAAAGAAATAGATAGTATCTGTGGAATACCAAATAAACCGAAACTCTCTGATGAAGCTGTTGCAGTTGTTGAGTGGATCGATGGAACCATCTTGGATACAATTAGAAAAGTGGAAAAATAGAATATTCAGTGGACAAGGAATATTTCACAATAGAATTATTTAAATGTTCCCAGGCATATCTTTGGAGTGTTGTTTTAATATATGTTCATAAGATTGATTAGACGCGATAATAAAAAATAGCAGGAATTATTTTTATGAAAAAACTAAGACTAATTCTAATAATAGTATTTTTATTCTCTCTGCTTTTTGCAAATGCTTCCTTCAATAAAGTCAGACATCTTAATTATTCTATAATATGGAACGACTCTGATAACAACAATAAACCAGTTACATCTGGCTTGTATTTTTATAGATTGAAAACAAATAATTTCGAAAAAACAAATAAAATGATACTGATAAAATAAAACGAGGAGAAAAGAAAATGAGTAAAAGAACGATCGTAACAATGCCGGGAGACGGCATAGGTAAAGTGGTCTTAGATGAAACCTTAAGAGTGTTGGATGCAGTGGGTTTCGAGGCTGAATATGTTCATGCTGATATTGGCTGGAAATTCTGGTGTAAAGAAGGAAACCCCCTTCCTCAAAGAACTTTAGAACTTTTAGAAGAGCATAAAATAGCTCTTTTCGGGGCAATTACTTCCAAACCAAAAAGCGAAGCTGCAAAAGAACTTGATCCTGCTTTGGCTGACAAAGGTTATGTTTATTATAGCCCAATCGTAGGATTACGTCAGCATTTCAAACTTGATCTGTGTATTCGCCCCTGCCGTACACTTAAGGGAAATCCACTCAATTTTATCCGTCGTGGTAAAGGTGGAGTAATTGAAGAACCTGAAGTTGATGTTGTTGTTTTTCGTCAAAATACTGAAGGGTTATATGGTGGTGTTGAATGGACTGATCCTCCAAAGCAGGTTTATGATGCATTGATGACACATCCTAAATTTGCCAAAAATTTCGGTTGGTCTCCTAAAGATGAAGTAGCAATTTCTACCCGTATATTTACAAAAAAATATTCAGAAAGGATTTGTCGTGCTGCCTTTGATTATGCAGAGAAATTTGGTTATAAAAAAGTTACTCTTTGTGAAAAACCCAATGTAATCCGTGAAACTAGCGGAATGATGCTTGCTATTTGCCGAGAAATGGAAAAAGAATATGATGGAATCCAATTCAATTTCACTAATATTGATGCTCAAATGATGTGGCTTACAAAAAATCCTGAAACATACGGTATTCTCATCGCTGGTAACATGTTCGGCGATATTGTTTCTGACGGATTTGCCGGTCTTATTGGTGGCCTCGGATTTGCCTGCAGTGCCAATATTGGAGAAGAAGTTGCAATATTCGAACCGACTCATGGTTCAGCGCCAAAATATGAAAATCTGAATCCTTCCATTGTAAATCCAATTGCCATGGTAATGTCTGCCTGCATGATGCTTGATCATATTAACGAAGCTGAAAAAGCTGCCAAGATCAGAAAAGCAGTTGCAAAAGTCGTTGAAGATGGTAAAATCCAAGCTTATGATATGATGAAACTTCGTGGATGCCAGGAAGTTCTTGATCAAGGCGCAGCTTCAACATCAGAAATGACCGATGCAATTATTGCATCGTTATAAAATAATTTAGTTCACGTTCCCAAGTTTTCTTTGGAACGTATTTGATATAGGAGGATAAAATGAAAATCATGGAACTTTGGCCGGAAATCGCCTGGATAGAAGATGAGGATCTAAGAGAAAAAGTTGCAAAGACATGGAGACTTGCTTTGGAAAGAAGTATTCTTTCTCCCGAAGACTTGAATAATATTCCATTTACACTTTTATGTGGACCTGATCTGAAAGTGACTTTTATGGATCATAAACGCAGTGTGGTTCATATAGCTAAAGCAGCTGGTGAAAAATGTAATGAATTCTATCATGGTGAACTTCCTGTGAATATGGATGTACTCATTGCCGGCGCTATTTTAGCTGATGTTGGTAAACTGCTGGAATACGTTCTGGATGAAAATGGAAAAGCTGTTCAGGGAACATATGGAAAATACCTGCGGCATCCTTTCAGCGGTGTTTCTCTGGCAGAAGAATGTGGATGCCCGCCTGAAGTTTGTCATATTATTGCTACTCACGCTGGGGAAGGTGACATGGTGAAAAGGACAACTGAAGCTTATCTTGTTCATCATGCTGATTTCATGACTTTCCTGCCGTTTAAAAGTAGATTAAAAGTATAGAGCGATCAGCTTGAGCGCTCATGCTCGATCTAGCAGATCGAGCTAATAAACAAGGAGGACTTATGGCTTTAACATTAATTGAAAAAATCCTGGCAAATCACTCCACAAAAGATGTAGTAATTCCAGGTGAGATCATCGATATTGGAATCGATGTACGTGTTGCCAGAGATTTTGGCGGACCTAATGTAGTAAAGAATCTAATTAATAATGGGTTGGAAGTTAAAGATATCAGCAAAACATTCTTCACTTTTGACTGCTATCCAACAACGTCCGATCCAAAATATGCAACAAGTCAGCAATTTTGCAGAGTATATGCACGAGAAAAAGGGATAAAAGTTTATGATGTGAATTCCGGTATTGGAACGCATCTTGTGATAGATAAAGGTTTGGCAACTCCGGGTTGCACTTTTATCTCAACGGATTCACACGCCAATATTCTCGGATCGATCGGCGCTTTCGGACAGGGAATGGGAGATCAGGATATTGCTGCTGCCTGGGCAAGCGGGAAAAGCTGGTTCAAAGTTCCCAAATCCGTGAAACTTACCTTCAAAGGCACGCGACCCAAAAACATTTATGCCAAAGATATTGTACTGAATCTTCTTAATAAATTCGGAGCCAATACACTTCTCGGTTACGCTGTAGAATTGTATGGTGAAGAGGTTGAAAAACTTAGTTTAGATGAAAGGATCACGATTTCATCAATGGCAACAGAAATGGGTGCAATAATTGTGCTTATTACTCCTTCCGATGAAGTAATGGAATATTGCGAAACACGTTCTGGCAAAAAGCTAACTAAAGTTGAAGCTGATAAAGATGCTGTTTACGATCAAGAGCTAGAATTGGATATTTCCAAATTTATACCGATGGTTTCCCGCCCGGGTCATCCTGATGATTCTGTAAGTATTGACAAAGTCTTCCAAACAAAAATCGACTCAGGTTTCATCGGAAGTTGTACAAATGGAAGAATTGAGGATATGAGAGAAGTTGCAAAAGTACTTAATGGAAGAAAAACAGCTCCTGGAGTAATTTTGAAAATAGTTCCTTCCACCGATGAAGTTTGGAATCAATGCCTAAAAGAGGGGATAATTGACATTTTCAAAAGTGCCGGTGCTTTAGTAGGAAATGCAGGTTGTGCCGGTTGTGCAGCCGGACAGATCGGGCAAAATGGACCTGGTGAAGTTACAATAAGTACGGGTAATAGAAACTTTACAGGAAAGCAGGGAAAGGGAGATGTTTTTCTTGGTTCTCCAGCAGAAGTTGCTGCATCAACAATTGCTGGTTACGTTACAACTCCTGATAGAATTCCGGAAAAACCGGCAGAATTTAAGGCTACAGGAAAAATCAAAAAAGCAGAAATTTCCCCAAAAAATAAAGTAGTTTCAGAGAAACCTATTGTTATTGAAGGAAAAGTTTGGTTGATTGACAAAGATGATATTGATACAGATATGATTTTTCATAATCGTTATTTAACTATCACCAACATCAACGAAATGGGACAATACACATTTGATAATCTGGAAGGTTGGAAAGATTTTGCCACAAAAGCAGAATCTGGAGATATTGTGATCACAGGGAAAAACTTTGGTGCCGGAAGTTCGCGCCAGCAGGCTGTAGATTGTTTCAAATCACTTGGTATTCAGATAATATTAGCTGAATCATTTGGTGCAATTTATGAGCGTAACGCTATAAATGCGGCATTCCCAATTCTTACTTACGCCAACCTTGCTGAATTACAGCTCAAGCAAAGAGACAAAGTAAAAATAAATATCGAAAATGGAATACTGGAAAATCTGACGAATGGTAAGAAAGTTGAGATCAGTAAATTCTTTGATGTTCAAATGGAAATTTACAAGAAAAACGGACTTCTAAAATAATTTGAAGTGTGAAATTCGAAATTTTAAATGAATGGAAGATGAGTATGGAGAAAAAAAATATAATCCTAGAAAAGAGTTATGCCTTTTCACTGAAAATCATAGAGATTTATAAAGAATTATATGAAGATTACAAATACCGGGATTTGCTAAGGCAGCTTCTCAGATGTGGGACCAGTATTGGTGCAAATGTTGAAGAAGCTGTTGGTGGACAAACCAGGAAAGACTTCTATGCAAAGCTTTATATTGCCTACAAGGAAGCCAGAGAAACCCATTACTGGTTAAGATTACTTCGCGATTCTAACATTATTTCTAAAGAGACAGCCAAAGATTTACTTAATGACTGTATGGAAATTCGTAGAATTATTGGGGCTATCACAAAATCAATTAAGGATTCTTCTAAATGAATAATTTCAAATTTGCCATTTCAAATTTCACATTCCTATAAGGAGGAATTATGGGAAAAACTTTTGTTGAAAAGATACTAAATGCAGAGAGAGGTACGATAGTTTTCCGTAAACCAAATATCGTTCTTACGCACGATAATACTGCCAGTATAAAAAACACTTTCAATAAAATGGGTGGAGAGAAAGTTACTGATCCTGATCAACTTCTGGTGGTTCTTGATCATAATGCACCACCCACAAATGCTAAGCTGGCAAATCAGTATCAAACGATCCGAGATTTTGTGAATGAACAGGGTATTACTAAATTTCATGATGTTGGTGACGGAATCTGTCATCAGGTGATGAGTTATCATGCTAAGCCGGGAATGATAATTGTGGGAAGTGATAGTCACACCTGTACTGCGGGTGCTTTCAATACACTCTCTGCCGGGATCGACAGGACAGAATCAGCCGGAATTTGGAAACGTGGTGAAACCTGGTTCCGTGTTCCAAATACACTTAAAATAGTATTGAACGGGAAATTGAATACCGGTGTATATGCCAAGGATATTTCTTTGTGGATAATCGGAATGATCGGCTCTGCAGGAGCAAATTATATGAGTATTGAATATCATGGTGAAGGTGTAAAAACTCTATCTATGCCTCAAAGAATGACATTGGCAAATCTGGCTTCCGAAATGGGTGCTAAAAATGCTGTGTTCCCACCTGATGAAGTTCTGGAAGAATTCCTTGGAGAAAAGATCAAGAATGGGATCTGGGCTGATGAAGATGCAAAATATGAACGAGAGATCGTGATCAATCTTGATGAGATCTTCCCACTGGTTGCAGCTCCGCATCATGTGGATAACGTGAAAGCTGTTTCCGAAGTTCAGGGGACAAAACTTAATCAAGGTCTTATCGGAACCTGTACAAATGGACGGTTGGAAGATATACGCATTGCCGCTGAAATTCTGGATGGAAAGAAAGTTGTTGATGGTTTCCAACTCTTGGTAATTCCAGCATCCAAAGAAATTTATCTTCAGATGATCGAAGAAGGTTTAACTACTAAAATCATGAACGCAGGCGCCAGCGTGCTGGCAGTTTCCTGCGGTCCGTGTTTGGGAACAGGTCAGGGTATCCCTGCTGATGGATATACGGTTATCTCCACAGCAAATCGTAACTTTAAAGGCCGCATGGGAAACAAAGAAGCCCAGATTTTCCTGGCTTCTCCTGCCTGCGTTGCTTATAGTGCAATTGCCGGTGAAATCACAGATCCGCGTGGAAAAGCTTTTGCAGATAAATATCCATATCCCAAATCTCAAAGCACAACTGTAGATATTCAACCTGATGATAATAGAAGAGAAAAAGCAACCTGGAATTACTCTGATGTTGATAATTTGAACACTGACCAGATGTTTGCCGGCAATCTTACTTACCAGGTTCTCAGTTCAGATCCGGAAGCGATCATGCCATATTTATTTGTGGATTTCGATGAGAATTTTATAAAAAAAGTAAAAGCTGGAGATGTGCTAATTGCTGGTGAAAATTTTGGTTGCGGCAGCTCTCGTGAACATCCTGCTGTAGGTCTTGCTCGCGCTGGAGTGAAAGCAGTTATCGTGAAATCTGTAAATCGTATTTTTTATCGCTCTTCAGTAAATCAGGGACTTCCCATCATTGTATTACCTGAAATTGTAAATGCTTACAAACTGGGAGATAAAGTTGATGTTAGTTTGGAAGAAGGTTATGTGAAGATCAATGATAAAGAATTCAAATTCGCTCCACTACCTGAAGAATTAATGGCAATTTTTGCTGCGAAGGGATTGGTTAACTGGATCAAGGAGAATTAAATTAACTGCTAAGTACACTAAGACGCAAAGATATTATGTGTTGCTGATTTCCCTCTGAGAGGGGTGAATTGAACTTGTTCGATTCGGGGTGTGTAAAAATTTCGCAATGGTTATAATAACTTTAGCCTGTCTTTCTGAGGAATTCCTCAGGTGATTCTTATGAAGAATCTCAGGCTCAAGTACAAATATATAGTTCCCATGCTTAAAAGTGTGGGAACTTTTTTACCTAATATCAACTTCACTTTAATTTGACACAAATAACTTTAATAATTATTTAAGACAGTTATGAATAATGAAATAAATATTGATGATCAAAAAAGACCAGTAGCAGAGAAATTTGGAACTTTCTTAGGAGTTTATACTCCAAGTGTTCTTACAATTCTCGGGCTTGTAATGTACCTGCGTTTCGGTTGGGTTATTGGCAATGTTGGTCTTGGATTCACAATTATCATAGTTATTTTAGCCAGTTCGATAACCTTTATAACTGCTCTAAGTGCATCTGCTATTGCCACCAATATGCGTATTGGAGTAGGTGGAGAATACTACCTGATATCTCGCAGCCTGGGATTGGAATTGGGCGGAGCTATTGGTATTCCACTTTATTTATGCAGAACCCTCAGCATAACATTTTATAGTTTTGGTTTAGCAGAAGCAATAGTGATGTTCTGGCCTGAATCTTCAGGAGTAATGCCCTCATATATGATTCAACTAATAACCATAATTATCATCATTATTATCACAATAATCTCAGGAAAAAGTGCCGGTCTTACCCTTAAACTACAAGTTCCTATCTTGATAGCTGTTGGAATATCAATATTGGCATTATCGATTGGAGTATTTTCAGGGAAATTTCATTCACCTGAAATGGAAATGACATTCCGTACAGCTCCCCAGGGATTTTGGTACGTGTTCGCTGTTTTCTTCCCGGCTGTTACAGGTTTTACGGCTGGAATCGGTATGAGCGGAGATCTAAAGGATCCCCGCAAATCTATTCCTAAAGGAACTTTATTAGCAGTTATTACAGGTATGATCATTTACTTATTCGTACCTGTGATATTGGCAACTACTGTTAAAATGGATCCGGAAGGTCTAGCTTCAACCGGAGTTGAAACATGGACAAGAATAGCAATATTTGGTTCTATCCTGGTTGTCCCCGGTATTTTTGGTGCAATTCTTTCTTCCGCTTTTGGCAGTGTTTTAGGAGGACCCCGTGTTCTTCAGTCACTTGCTCAGGATAGACTAGCTCCATCTTTTTTGGCAAAGCTTTCTAAAACGGGTCAGCCAACTATTTCTACTTGGATAAGTGGTGCTATTGCTTTAGTTGCTGTTGCGTTAGGTGATTTGAATGCAGTCGCTCAGTTTGTAACGATCCTTTTCCTAACACTCTATGTGATGATAAATTTCAGTGCTGCTATAGAAAACCTGACAGGTGACGCATCTTATCGACCAAAGATCAAAGTTCCCTGGTTTATTTCGTTGCTGGGTTCATTCGGCGCAATTGCTGTAATGTTCCTTATAAACCCTATTGCCTGTATTTTTGGAATTACTTTTGAAATAATCATTTTCCTCGTTCTGAGGAAACGCTCCATGCGTACAGAATGGGGTGATGTAAGAGCAGGATTTTGGGGAACTTTAGCTCGTTTTGCCTTATTAAAATTAAAAAAACATAAAAATAATCCTCGCAACTGGCGACCCAATATTCTGGTCTTTGCCGGTGATGTGAAAAAACGATTACCTTTGGTTCAACTGGCAAATTTCTTGAATCAACGACGTGGAATATTAACAGTCTGCAAGATGATAATTGGTAACATTATTAAAGAAGAGATAGATATTAAAAATAAAACAGAAGAGATGAATAATATTCTGGAACAAGCCGGTATCCGGGCATTTAATGAGATCAATGTTGTATCGACATTTGAAGAGGGAACATTAAGTATTACACAGGCAAATGGCATTGCCGGACTTCATTCCAATACCATCATGTTTGGCTGGTCAGAGAAAAGAAAACGAATGATCTCTATGCTCAAAACTATCCGTACAATTTCACGTTTACAAAAAAGTTCATTATTGGTCAGATTTAATGAATTACCTGAGACAACAGGAAGAGAAAGAATGGATATCTGGTGGCGTGGTAAACACAGCAATGGAGATCTAATGTTACTTCTGGCTCATTTACTTAGTTTAAATGATGAGTGGAAAAACGCAAAGATCATTGTTCATACGATCATTCTCAGAGAAGAAGATCGCGAATTCATGTTAAAAAATGTGAATGAGATGATCAATGAAGTACGCATTAAGGTAGAACCAAAAATAATTATTAAACCTCAGGATAAGTCTGTGACTGAAGTGATACACGAACATAGCCGTAATGCCAGTCTGGTTTTCATGGGATTAAAACTTCCTCTGGAAGGTGAAGAAAAGGAATATGTAACCAGACTGGAAGAACTTTCTGCTGGATTGAAAACAACCATATTTGTGCGTAACGGTGAAGAATTTGCCGGCGAGATGATCTAAGCTTTAGGCAACGAACAGTCACTAACATACCAATGAATGAAGATGTTCAGATAATTGTTGAGAAATATATTAAAAAACAATCAAAGAAAAAGCAGATGTGAACTAATATAAAATGAGTTTTGTTAAACATAGTAAAATGAAAAAATATGAAGAATAAAATAGTAGTTTTCGGTGCAAAAAATGATTGCCTGAAAAAAATGCTGGCATATCAACAAAATAGGAATATTATTTATAAGATCAGTAAGACTTGACTCCCAAAGCCGTGACTCAAATGTGAGCCGAGAATTGCTTTGATGAAAGTTTTGTTCTCGCACCAAGCATTGACTCGACGCAAGTTCAAAGAAATATTAATAGGAAAATTAAATGAAAATTGAAGAATCGAAAAAAAATAGATATCTCGGAGCAACAGCAATAATCCTGGCAGCAACTCTGTGGGGATTTGACGGAGTTGTACTTACTCCGCGTTTGTACAATTTAAATACTGGTTTTGTTGTGTTCATGTTGCACTTAATACCATTTATTTTAATGAATATTTTCCTGTTTAAAGAATATAAAAAACTGAAAGATTTCACAAGATCTGATCTCCTGGTCTTGGCTGGAATTGCTTTTTTTGGTGGAGCGCTTGGAACACTGGCAATTGTTAAAGCCCTTTTCCTGGTTCATTTTGATCACCTTTCCGTAATTGTTTTACTGCAAAAACTCCAGCCTTTATTTGCTATTATTTTAGCTGCTGTCTTCTTGAAAGAAAAAATTAAACTAAGATTTATCTTTTGGGGAATATTAGCTCTTATTGCCAGTTATTTTCTAACTTTTGGATTTCAGAAACCGAATATGATAGAAGATGTAAATTTAATAAAAGCAGCATTATGGGCTCTTGTCGCTGCTTTTTCTTTTGGAAGTGCTACTGTGCTTGGTAAAAAAGCTCTTAATCGTTTACCTTATTATACGACAAATTTTTATCGTTTTGGCTTAACTACTCTTATTATGTTTATCTATGTTCTTGTAATTGGAAAATTAGGTGAATTCCAAAACGTTACTTCAACCAATTGGTTATTCTTTTTCATCATTGCAATTACTACCGGTTCAGGAGCAATATTTATCTACTATTTCGGGCTCAATAAAGTTAAAGCTATTACTTCCACTATTTGTGAATTGTTCTTCCCGATCTCTGCAATTATATTTGACTATTTTATTAATCATCATATACTTTCACCTATTCAATGGATAAGTGCAGCAATTATGATCCTGGCAATAATTGAAATTAGCTATAAAAGGAAAAAAGTAAAATGAAAAAATATTTGTTAATGATGATTTTGTTTGGTTTGTTTATTCATCTCCCAGCTGATGAATTATTAACACAACCAAAAAGAGGTCACATTTTTGATAAATTGAAAGATGAGTATAAACTTGTTAATTTTTTTCTTTCCCCAAATCAGAAAAAGTACTATAAAAAACTGGATGAGGAAAACAAGTGGGATTATATTTCTGCTTTTTGGAAAGCTCAGGATCCAAATCCGACCACAGAAGATAATGAATTCCTATTAGAATTGCTTATTAGAATTGATTATTGCAATAAACATTTTTCGCATTTCAGGGAAGGATGGAAAACTGATATAGGCAGAATTCATATTAAACATGGAAAACCATTCGAAATCCTTAAATTGGAAACTGGCTCAGATACAAAACTTACAAAAAAAGATTACCAAATCTGGAAGTATAGAATATCAGGTTATTTCACATATTTATTTATAGACCTTCAACAACATGGTGATTACCGTCTCATTTATAGTGATGGTGATGAAAAAGAAAGTTCGTGGTCAGATTGGAGAAGTTATCTTGGTTCAAATTTTGATGAAAGTTTATTACAATAGAAGGAGTTTAAAATGAGTAAAAACGCAAAAACAGGTTGCCTGATCGCAATCGCAGTAGTTGTTGTTCTTATAATAATCATGATTTCAAGTATAATTGGGAATTACAACAAAATGGTAACACTGGATGAGGGTGTTAAAGAAAAATGGAGTCAGGTTGAAAACGTATATCAGCGTAGATATGATCTAATTCCTAATCTTGTGAATACTGTAAAAGGTTATGCTGCACATGAAAAGGAAACATTCACAGCGGTTACAGAAGCACGGGCAAAAGCCGGTGGTACTTTTAATATTTCCGAGAAAGTTCTTAATGATCCGGCCATGTTCCAAAAATTCCAGCAGGCACAAAGCAGTCTGGGTGGTGCATTACAGAGATTGATGGTTGTAATGGAAAAATATCCTGACCTTAAAGCAAATCAGAATTTTTTGGCTCTACAGGATCAATTAGAAGGTACAGAAAACCGGATTGCAGTTGAGCGTAAAAGATTTAATGAAGCCGCCAGAAATTACAATACCTACATTAAAATATTCCCAAAAGTTATCATTGCTAATATGTTCGGCTTTGATGAAAAACAGTATTTTAAATCTACAGAAGGTGCAGAGGAAGCTCCGAAAGTAGAGTTTTAGTAAAGATACCCACGAAATGTGCGAAAAAACGCGAAAAAACGAAAGAAATTAGAATATGAAAACGTTCGTATTTTTCGTGTAATTCGCGGGTAAATATTGGGAGGAAAGTTGAGTGATTTGATTTATCCCGACGAAAGTTATCGGATTATGGGAGCATGTTTTAATGTTTATAAAGATAAGGGTTCTGGTTTTCTTGAACCTGTTTATCAGGAATGTTTAGATATGGAATTTAATTATCAACAAATTCCCTTTCAAGCTCAACCGGAAATAGCTCTATATTATAGAAATACTAAATTGAATAAAGTCTATCGTCCAGATTTTATCTGTTTTGAAAAGATTATAATTGAAATTAAAGCTGTTAACAAGCTTGTAGATGAACATTATGCACAGCTTTTTAATTATATAAATGCAACAGGCTTTAAACTTGGAATTCTTATTAATTTTGGACATTATCCAAAACTTGAATCTAAGAGAATTGCCTTTACAGGAATCAATAGATGAATACCTGCTTAATTAGTGGTAAATAGTTTGAGAATTTTTTATATTTTATTTTCGTATTTTTCGCGTATTTCGCGGGTAAAAGGAGATTAAGATGTCAGGTTTTAAATTAAGTAAAGAGGATATGAAACAGATCAGCTCAGCTGTGAATAAAGCGGAGAGTAAAACATCCGGTGAGATCGCTACCGCTATGATCAAAGAGAGCTATAACTATGCGATCTATGAATTAATATTTGCTGTAATAATTGGTTTTATCTATTTTGTAGCAATGATGTTCTTTGCCGGCAGTATAGATCAATGGCTGCAGGGAAAATTCTGGGATTACTCAGTGCATTATCTGATCATGTTCTATGGCTTTTCTACTTTCATAGTAATAGCACTGTTCTATTTCTTCGGGAACATTTCCAGCATTGACCGACTTATAGTTCCCAAAAGAATAAGATTACAAAAAGTACAGGAAAGAGCTACCCGTTATTTCATGGAATCAGGGGTTTTTAATACTAAAGATAGAACTGGAATACTTATATTTATTTCAATAATGGAACGTAGAGTTGAACTTCTGGCTGACAGCGGAATAAATGCCATGATCTCAAAAGATAAATGGCAGGACATTGTGAATAACATCATAAAAGGGATTAAGGAAAATGATATCACCACACATCTAACAAGATCAATTGATGAATGCGGGAACTTACTGGCAGAACACTTCCCCATCCAGGCTGATGATAAAAATGAACTAACTGATGATATCGATGTACTGGAGAAATAAAATGAAAAAAATAATATTGATCTCTGTCCTGTTTGTTTTTAGTGTAACAGCTTTATTATCTCTGGATGTTCCAAAACTTAAAAGTGCAGTTAATGATAATGCCGGAATTATTAACGCTGAAAATGAAAGAAAATTGGAAGCTCTTTTGAGGGATGTGGAAGGGAAAACATCTTCGCAGGTTGCTTTGCTTATTATTCCCTCTTTACAAGGTGAAAATCTGGAAGACTATTCCTTAAGGGTTGCACAAGCTTGGAAACTCGGTCAGAAAGAATTTGACAACGGAGTACTTCTGCTCGTTGCCTTAAAAGAAAAAAAGATCCGCATTGAAGTCGGTTATGGTCTCGAATCAATTATCACTGATGCAAAAAGCGGTTATATTATCAGAAATTATATGGTCCCCGAATTTAAACAGGGAGATTTCACCAGTGGGATCACCAGCGGTCTGCTGGCGATAAGTGGACTTGTAACTAAAGAATTTGAGATCACCGATGAAGAGCTGGCAAAATATAACCAACAGCAAAAGGCTGGAAAACGGAAACAGATCCCGTTTGGATTAATTGTATTCCTGATCATGTTCATTTTTGGCGGACTGGGTAGAGGTAGAAAACGAGGTGGTTTATTTACAGCCCTTTTTCTGGGAAGCATGCTGGGCGGCGGCAGTAGAAGCAGCAGCAGCGGATTTGGTGGAGGTTTCGGCGGATTCTCCGGTGGCGGAGGCAGTTTCGGAGGTGGTGGAGCTTCCGGCGGTTGGTAGCATTTAAGCTTACAATCAGGAGGATTAATGATGAATGAAGAAATTTCAAAGCAGACAATAGTAGATAATGAGCACCTAAACTTACTGTCATTATTTCAATTAATTTCAGGTATTTTTACACTGGCATATTCTGTATTCATGGCATTATATTTTGGGATTATCACTTTTGCCTTTATTTTTGGTGATAGATTTGATGCTGCTGAAAATCCATTGAATAGTAACTTCCCAATTGAATTTAGAACAGTATTCATATCCATTATGGTTATATGTTTAACATTTGCTATAGCACTTGGTATAGCAAAAATATTTTCCAGCAAATTTCTAAAACAAAGAAAAAATAGAACTTTTAGTATAGTGATTAGTTGTATTGAATGTTTTTCATTCCCTTATGGAACTTTATTAGGAGTATTATCCATTATCGTATTAAATCGAGGCAATGTGAAAAATATTTATCATAATCAGGAATAATAAATTTATTAAATATGCAACACTAAAAAAAAATGAAAAGCAAGTTAAATAAAAAGAGGCTTATAATTTGGTTGAGTGGTTTTATTGTTCTTCTCCTGATAGATCTTTTAGTTGAATTTCTTCTCTTACCACTTATTGGATTAGACCACACACCTAAAAATGATATCTACTTTCAATGCTGGTGGATTGTTGTTGGGATCTGGTTCTTTTTTGGATTGATCTTTTTGAAATACATAGAAAGGAGATCAGTGAAATGAAAAGTTCAATGACAGCTTCGGAGGTGTTAACACTTCCGGTGACCGGTAGGAATATTAGATTAAATTAATAGATTTTACTGAGGATATTCTATAGCATCTCTCTTATTTTAACAGCAAACATTTTTTAACTGCCTTAGTTTTGCCATTAACTTTCAATTTATAAAAATATATTCCTGAACTTACGAGCTTACCATTATAATCATCTCCACTCCAGAGAATAGAATAAATCCCTTTTTCAAATAAATCATTTGCTATTGTTTTAACCTTTTGCCCTTTAATGTTATAAATTGTAAGTTCAACTTCAGAATCATTTTGAATAGAAAACTCAATTGTAGTAGATGGATTAAATGGATTTGGATGGTTTGTTAAGATTGTTGTTATGATTAAATCATTTTGAATTGACACCTGACCTTCATTATCAATTCTTGCAAAATAACAATTGGAACCAATCGGTTGACCACTGATTAAATATCCATTTGATAATTTTGTTACTGTATGGATTTCATTATAATCTGAGAAATCAAAATTGTGAATCCATAATAATTCACCTTGTAGATCAATTGATAACATATGACAAGTGCCTTCTGTATCCCAAAGAATGTAACCATTCTCATTTTCAATAAAACCGTTTATTGAATAATAGTCCTCATAAATATTTAACCATTGTAAACTTCCATCAGGATATGTTTTTAATGCAAAACCATTATAACCAGGAGACCCTGCATAGTGGATTCTTCCTCCAATTAAATAACCATTATCAGCTGTACTTATAAAAGATACTCTATCAAAAACAGCCACTTCAGGACTAAAATAATCCAATTCTTGTTCCCATAGGATTTCTCCATTTGAATCAATATGCAATAATTTAAGGTTATCTATGGTGGTAAGTGAATTTAAACCTAAAATTGTATATCCATTATCTGAAATTACCGTTTCAATAAAATGTGGTAAGTCGTAATAAAATTGCCAGATCTGATTTAGTTCTAAATCAAATTTCTGCAAAAAGAAGTCTCCTGAGTATGGTCTTCCTGATAGCAATATTGAATTATCTGATTCGAGATAATTAACGGAATAAAACTGGGTATTCCATGCACCGAATGATGATATGGGATTGAACTCATTGTTTAACAGCTTATTTAATCCTGTGCCAGAGATATCAAAACCAGCTGTTCTAGCATAACCTATATCTGGGATTTTGGTTATATCAATATCAAACCAGTATTTTTGTGAGAAATTGACCATATTGCCATTATCATCTAACACCATTGTAAATCCATAAAATACATCAAAGTAATCATCAAAACACCATTCCTGACAATATAATGAACCAACTACTTGAAAATTATTATTTGGTAAAGTCCATACATAATGAATGTAATAAGTTTCAGAAATTCTATCAGGATCAGCAAACGGATTATAAGTTTGATACCAAGTACTATTTTGAGCAAACAATAATGAAACATGAATCAAAAAAAATATTACCATGGATAACTTACCCATTCGTGTCATTATTCCTCCTTAAATGTTACTGCTAATATTCTGCGTGCGCTGTGAAAATTAACTGACATGCTTACAATCATCTTATCTATTTCAACAACAAACATTTTTTTACTGCTTCAGTTTTGCCATCTATCTTCAATTGATAGCAATAAATTCCAGAACTCACATATTCTCCTGATTCATTATCGCCATTCCAGATGATTGAATACTGACCTGCTGTCTGTTGATCGCTGAAAAGCTGCTTCACTTTTTGTCCTTTAATATTGAAAATTGTAAGATCGATCTGAGAATCGTTTTGAATTGAAAACTCAATTGTGGTTGATGGGTTGAATGGATTTGGATAATTTTGTAATTCAAAACTCGGAGTTGATATTTGATTTTCTTCTGCTGAAACTTGAATTTCTCCATTCAGCATATAAACATCATAACCTGTTTCTTCGTCGTTATTAGTTATGAATAGCAACTCTTCATCAGATTTTCTTTGAATTGAAAAAGGATTAATAGAAGAATTTTGATAATGAATGATATTTCCATTAGTTCTGTCTCTAATTTCAAGTTGATTGTCATTGAAATACATTATATAATGATTTTCACTATTTACTGAAATACAAGTTCTTGCAGTAATTCTTCCCTCAATTGAGTAAGTATTAAGATCTGTCCAAAGAGTATCGGAAAAATCTGGTGAGTAGTTTCGGAAAACATATTGTATTCCAGAATCATCATCTTTTAATCGATAATAGGTTGCTAATCCTGATTCTAAGTAGTTTTCATCATTATTATTCAGAATAGTGAAACTTGTTGGATAATTATTGAAAGAGCTACTTCCCATATCAGAAGAAGCACTACCTTGTAAATAGAGAATTTCTATTACTTCCGACGGATTTTCTAAAGTAAGAAGTTTTATATAATATTTTCTTGTAGAACTGCTTGCCTGCCCCATACCATAACTACTTTGATTAGAGCGATATCCAGAAGAAATCAAATAATCAAATCCATTGTATATTATTAAAGATCTACCACAATTATCAATACTTTCTATAAACTGAAGTGTTTCATTATCAAATGAGAATTTTTTAAGTTTAGTTGTATAGATTTGTGAACCATCAAATTGATCATAAAAGAAACTATATTTTGTTATTCCTACATTCATTGTTAAAATGTCCTGAATGATGATTGGTTTTATATAATTAACATTGGATAAACTTGATCCTGACTCCCAGCCATAAGAACCAATATCCAAGGAAATGTTATCAATTAAATCAAGCGTATAGAAATCATAGATTTCAATATCTAAATTAGAATAAGTAGTCCAACCATCTTCTTCATTCCTTCGGAAAGCAGATATTAAATAAGTAGAATCTTGATTTTTTAAAATTGCACATTTCAATATTATTTTGTTATCAGGATGACTTTGTTCAAAATTAGAAACAATTTCACCATTTAAATCATAGGTTACAATTCCCCATACATTTATACTATCAATATCATTTGAATATCTACAGCTTGCATAGATTTCATCAGTTCCATCTTCATTCAGGTCATCAATCCATATATTTACATATTCATCATCAGGATTTATCCTATCGAATGAAAAGTCATATTCAAAATTTACTTGAGAGAATAATATAGCTATAAATAAAAAAAACGTAATAATGAAATAAGTTTTCACAATTCCTCCAATTTTCTAAGTTACTGAAAACATCTGTGTCCCCGACCAAAAAGGTCGTGGTTATCTACTTCAAATTGATTGTTTAATTTTTTTAAATAGTTTTCATAAAAAGGAGTATGCCAGAATTTGCTGGAAGCAGACCATTTACGTCCTTCTAGCTGTTTAATAAGATCTATAGTATTGATATCATAATCGAATCTCAGAGCTATGCGTCTCTGTCCATTAATATAGCATTTTTTTATATTGATCTGCATAAAGTTCTTCCTCAACTATTTGCAAGACCTAACTTAGCTAAATCATTATTAAATGTCAATATGAAAATGATTTAGAGGTTCGCAGGTTGATAATGCAGTAGATAATGAAATGTTGTTGTCTATATGCAATGATCCGGTTTAATTTTTTCTTAAACCGGATCATGATAAGGAATAATTTTTATTTCAAATATAATTCTAATAATTTCAGTGTATTTTCCAGTCCTTCCATGTGAGTTCTTTCATAACCATGTGATGCAGCTACTCCGGGTCCGATCAGGGCATGTTTAATGTCATAACCGGCAGATAAAGTTGCTTCCACATCCGAGCCGTAATAAGGATAAATATCCACAGCATAATTAAGTTTGTCAGCTTTAGCCAGTTGGATAAGTTTTGTAGTAACATCATAGTCGTAAGGTCCACCGGAATCTTTGGCGCAAATGGAAACTTTGTGTTCATCAGTTTTCAGATCATCGCCCACAGCACCCATATCCACCGAGATCATTTCAACAGCATCCTGTGGAACTCCGGAAGATCCGCCATGTCCCACTTCTTCATAGGTGGTAAAGAGCAGATAAACTTTTCTGCTTAATTTTATTTCTTTATCAGTTACCAATTGCGCTAATGCTAGTAAAATTCCAGCACTCGCTTTATCATCTAAATGTCTGCTTTTAATGAAACCGGATTTAGTAACAATTGTACGAGGATCAAGTGAGATGAAATCACCGTTTGATATTCCCAGTTTTTCCACATCTTTCTCACAGCTCACCTTTTCATCGATCACCACTTCCATAGTTTCATCGGAACGTTTTTCTTTTCCCAGATCCCTATTTACATGAACAGCAGGATTATTAAGCTGAATCGCACCTGTGTACTCTTTACCTTCACGGGTATGGATAATACAGTTTTCTGCTTCAATATTATTTTCGGGATAACCGCCGATCTTGGTAAAACGTAATCTCCCATTCGATTTTATTGAACGGACCATTACACCTAAAGTATCCACATGTGCTGCCAGAACAACTGGTTCTCCCTTGCCGCCGATATCTATAAGTACAGAGTTCTTCCGTGTCATTTGCGGATCAAATCCCATTCTCTTAGCTTCTTTTACAAGGTAATCAGTAGCAAGTTTGGTAAATCCGCTGGGACTGGGAAGCCTGCATAAATTTTCTGTATGTTCAACCGCCAACTTCGTATATTTCTTTTTCATTTTAACTCCAATACTTATCATTAGATGATCTAAGATATTTCATTATGATCTTATACTATACAAAGAATTTTTTCATTTTACTAAAGAAGTTTTTCTCCGGATTGAGTTTTTTTTCTGAATCAAATTTGGATAGTTTTTCGAAAAGTTCCTTTTCCTCTGAATTCAATCTGGTTGGGGTTATCACATGAATTTTAATGAAAAGATCTCCATGATAAGAAGAATTCACATGAGGAAGTCCCTGTGAACGCAGGCGGAAAACCTTGTTACTTTGAGTTCCTGCAGGGATCTTCATTTTAACTTTTCCGGTCAGTGTTGGAACGTAAATATCGGTTCCCATAGCAGCTTGAGAAAAACTTATCGGGAATTCACAAATGAGATCAGCTTCCTGACGCTCAAATATTTTATGATCCTTTTCATGAATATGTACCAGGATATCTCCGTGTTCTCCACCCCGTTTACCAATATTTCCCTGACCTCGAAGTCTGATATATTGACCTTCTGCAACACCGGCAGGTATGGTTATACTGATAGTTTTTGCTTTCCCTGTCCGTCCTTCTCCCCGGCATTTAGGACAACGGTTCTTAATGATCTTACCTTCTCCATGGCAGGATGGACATTCCACCACAGTTTGCATCTGACCAAAGAGAGAACGAGTTATCTGGCGTACCTGTCCAGATCCATGGCATTGACTGCATGTTTCTACAGATCCGTCTTGAGAGCCGGTCCCATTGCAGGTTTCACAGGTATCCTGCACATTGATCTTGATTTTTTTACTAATCCCTTTGGCTATTTCTTCTAATGTAAGTGAAAGTGATATCTGCAGGTCTTCACCCTGGTTACTTCCTCTGCGGCTTCTACCGCCGCCGCCGAATCCTGAACCAAAAAGTCCTTCAAAGATACTTCCTAAACCGCCGCTTCCAAAAATATCGGAGAAATCTGAGGCGTGGGTAAAATTATCCCAGCCAAATCCACTGCCGCCGAAAGTACCTTCCATTCCGGCATGTCCAAATTGATCATATCGTTGTTTTTTATTATCATCACTGAGAACTTCATAGGCTTCTGATGCTTCTTTGAATTTTTCTTCAGCTGCCTTATCGTTGTTATTTTTGTCGGGATGATATTTCATAGCTAGTTTGCGGTATGATTTTTTAATTTCAGTTTTATCAGCAGATTTATCTAATCCCAGAACTTCGTAGTAATCTCTTTTAGCCATCACTCTCCTTTAGCAATTCTACCTTGCGAAGGTTTTGCTCCGCAAGGTAAAATTATATCTTAGCATTTATTAATTATGCCTTATTTTTTTTCATCTTCATCTACGACTTCAAAGTCAGCGTCTACCGGACCGTCTTCTTTTTTCTCTTGTTGCTGTCCACCCATTTTACTAGGATCAAATTCGGCATTTCCCATATTTGGATCTGCTCCGCCCTGAGTTTGTTGTTGTTTTTGCATTTCTGCGTAAATTATCTCACCAATTTTTTGAGCTTTTTTGGCAAGATCATCACGAACAGCTTCATATTCTTCTTTGGAAGCAGATTTTTTATTAAGTTCTTCCAATTTCTCTTTAGCTTCTTTTATTGCTTCTTCAATTGGTTTCTTTTCTTCATCTTTAAGTTTATCACCATGCTCTTCCATACTTTTTTCCGTAGAGAAAATAAGTGTATCAAGTTCATTACGTGCATGAATAGATTCTTTTTGTTTTGAATCTTCATCAGCATGAGCTTCGGCATCCTTCACCATTCTTTCAATTTCACTCTCATCCAGAGATCCGGTTCTTTCGATCTTGATAGACTGTTCCGTTCCGGTTCCTTTATCTTTGGCATGAACATGAAGAATTCCGTTAGCATCAATATCAAAGGTTACTTCTATTTGTGGAATTCCACGCGGTGCAGCAGGAATACCTGTAAGTTCAAAATTTCCAAGTCTTCTGTTATCTGCAGCCATGGAACGTTCACCTTGAAGAACAACAATAGAAACAGCAGGTTGATTATCTGCGGCTGTTGAGAAAACCTGGCTTTTTTTGGTGGGAATAGTTGTATTTCTTTCGATGAGAGTGGTCATTACTCCACCCAGAGTTTCAATACCAAGTGAAAGTGGAGTTACATCAAGCAGAAGTATATCATTTAGATTTTCATCACCTGCCAGAATTCCACCTTGAATGGCAGCACCAACTGCAACTACTTCATCAGGATTTACACTTTTATTGGCTTTTTTACCGAAGAATTTTTCTACTGCCTCGATAACAGCAGGAACTCTTGTACTTCCACCAACAACAAGGATTTCATCAACATCATTTGCAGAGAGTTTTGCATCTTTCAAAGCAATTTTACATGGATCAATAGAACGAGCTACAAGTTCACTGATCATTCTATTAAATTGTGATCGCGAAAGATCAAGACTAAGATGTTTTGGTCCGGAAGCATCTGCAGTAAGAAACGGCAAATTAATATTTGTAGTTTGTGTACCGGAAAGCTCTATCTTAGCTTTTTCTGCAGCTTCTTTAACTCTTTGCAAAGCCATTGCATCACCGGAAATATCAATACCTTCTTGTTTTTTAAATTCATCCAGAATCCAATCCATAATCTTCTTATCAAAGTCATCTCCACCCAGATGTGTATCACCGTTTGTAGAGAGAACTTCCACAACCCCTTCAGCAACTTCTAATATTGAAATATCAAACGTTCCGCCACCGAGATCGTAAACAGCTACTTTTTCTTCTTTCTTACTTTCTAGGCCGTAAGCAAGTGCAGCAGCTGTAGGTTCATTAATAATTCTTTTTACATCGAGTCCTGCCACTTTACCGGCATCTTTTGTAGCTTGTCTTTGTGCATCATTAAAATATGCAGGAACTGTGATAACAGCTTCTGTAATTGTTGTTCCAAGATGTGCTTCTGCAGTCTCTTTCATTTTTGTCAGGATCATGGCTGAAATTTCCTGCGGTGTGAAATCTTTATTTTCAACATCAATGTGAACTGTAGCTTCACCGAATTTTCCACCTTTGATCTGATAGTTTACATTTTGAATTTCAGAACCAACTTCATTCAGTTGTCTTCCCATAAATCTTTTAATTGAAGAAATTGTATTCTTCGGATTTGTAACAGCCTGACGTTTTGCCAGCTGACCTACTAATCTTTGTTTGTCTTTGGTAAAAGCAACTACAGACGGCGTAGTTCTTGTACCTTCTGCATTTTGGATAACAGTTGGTTTTCCACCTTCCATTACACTAACGCATGAGTTTGTTGTACCAAGGTCAATACCTATAATTTTACTCATAATATCCTCCATTATGCCTTATTCTTTTTTTTCTTTTCTTTTTTTGGTTTTATCTCTTCCGGCTTTTCTCCATTGGAAACTGCCACACGCGCAGGCCTTATAACCTTTGAATTCATTGTGTAACCATTTTGGATTACAGCCACGATTTTATTATCTTCTAATTCGGAAGGAATGTGGGCCAGAGCCTCATGGAATTGCGGATTAAATTCTTCTCCCATTGCTTCAATCTTTTTCACACCCTCTTTTTTCAGAACTCCATCCAACTGCTGAAAAATAAGTTCAAACCCCTTTTCATACGATTCCTGGTTTTTCTCTACTTCGGGATACATGGCACGTTCGAAATTATCTACTACATCGCAGAGTTCCAGTACTATCCTCTCAGTTGCATTTCTGATCCAATCAGATTTCTCTGAAATATTTCTACGACGGAAGTTTTCAAACTCAGCAGCACTACGTATCCATTTATCTTTCAACTCTGCATTCTCAGTTTGAAGTAATTCATACTTCCCTTTCAGAGTAAGAGGTTTTTTTTGTTTCTTCTCTGCACTTTTTGCTTCTTGCATAATTTCTTCTTCTTCTGTTTTTTTGGTTGTCATTTTTTTGGTACCACCATTCCTTTTTTTGTGGTTTCTGTTATTATTCTCGCAACATCCTTTATGATTGCGATGTTTTTTGCATAATTCATTCTTACCGGTCCTAAAACTCCCAGATATCCCGGTATTCCAAAGATCTCATATTTTGCAAAGATCATGGCATAATTTGTAAATTCAGGTTGAGAAAAATCTTCTCCCATGACAATACTCCATGAGCTTGCCTCACTTTTTTTCATCAAATTTATCAGGTAATCCTGCCTCTGCATAAAATTAAGGAAAGTAAGAATAGATTTTTTATCATTGAATTCCGGCTGTTCCAGAAATGAGATATTTCCATCAAAATGAATATAATAATTACTGATCTCAGAAAGAGCTTTCTGGAGTTCCTCCAGGAATTGCTTTAAGATCGTATTCTCCTCTGTAACTTTTTCGGCTATTTCATCCAATACTGTATTCTGAATATCATATATTCTCAAACCAACCAGTTTATCATTCATATACCGAACAATTACTTTTAGCTGTTGAGGCGAAATATTGTGATCACATTTCAAGATTACTGTTTTATTCAAGCCTGAATCCAGACTGACAACAAAGAGAAGTTTCTCACCAGATATCTTAAAGACTTCGAGTTTTTCGAGATAGCCATAAGAAATTTCCGGTTCTGCCACAAAACTTAATTGATCGGTCTCTCGAGCCAGTAGCTGCATAATATAATGAAGTGCCAGCGGAGTGTCTTTATAATATTTGATTAGAATATCTCTTAATATATCTGCTCTGTTAAAATGAAAATTAGATATTTCGTTAGTATTCTTCTCAATATAAGCTCGATAACCTTTTATAGTTGGAATCCTGCCAGCAGAGGTATGAGGCTGATAGATCAAATTTTCCTTTTCTAATTTATTCAGATCTATCCTGATGGTTGCCGGACTTGTATTCTCTAAATATTTTTCACAAATCAATTTTGAAGATATCGGTTCGCATGAGTTAACATATTCTTCAATAACATGTTTTAAAACTCTTTCTCTACGAATCTCATTTTTTTTCATCTTCACTCCCATTTTTTTGTTAGCACTGATATTCCCTAACTGCTAACTAGAGACAATTTAATTTCAATTATTCTATTGTCAAACAATTTTTTAGCAGACATATCAAAAGAGTGCTAATAATGGCGAAGATGACGTATTGATCTTGATTTATATGTATGATAATGTCTTTGTGAGTTTTCTTCTTGTTGTTACTAATGAGGCAATCTCTACTGTTGAGAGAGGAGAAAGAAATGATTGCGACGTCGCTTTTGCTACTCGCAATGACAGAAAGAATTCTTTGCGAGTGACCTGGAAGATAGAATTATTGAATTTCAATTGTTTGAGAAAAAGATGACACCTTGATTTACTTTTTATTTTTCACAAATCTATCAAACCATTCGATCATCTCTGCCAGTACATGCAGTCCCGATCTTCTAGCCTGGTAGCTGTGTCCTTCATAAGGCAGAAGAACTAATTTTGCGGTTCCACCATTTCCTTTTATAGCTTGATAAAATCTCTTTGACTGGATTGGATAAGTTCCCGAGTTCGGATCATCTTCACCATGAATGAGTAAAATTGGTTCTGTAATTTTTTCAGCATGAGCAAAGGGAGAAACTTCCAGGTAAAAATCTTTAGCTTCCCAGAATGTGCGTCGTTCACTTTGAAATCCAAATGGAGTAAGTAACCTGTTATATGCACCGCTGCGTGCTATCCCGGCTGCACAGAGGTTACTGTGTGCCAGCACATTTGCCACCATGAAAGCACCATAACTATGGCCAGTAATTCCAACTCTCTCAGGATCAATTATTCCTCTTTTATCTAAATATTTTATAGCTGCTTCTACACTGTTTACTGTCTGTTCGATAAATGTTTCATTCACTGTTTCCGGATTTCCCACGATCGGGATGGAAGCCTTTGTGAGAACAGCATACCCCTGTAAGGCAAAGTAGCGTACGGAAGCGCCTCTGAATCTACTGAATGTGTTTGAAGACATGGTGATCTGTCCTGCCGTTGTGCTGTCAGCAAATTCCAGGGGATAAGCATTGATGATAAGTGGAAGGTTATCGCCTGTTTTGAAATCAGCGGGAAGATAAAGTTCACCGGATAATGGAATACCGTCTTTACGTGTATATGTAACCATCTCTTTTTTAAGAGTTGTAAGCTTTTCAAAATTATTTGGATAATTTGTGATCTTTTCCCGTTTTCCAGTTTCCAAATCAACTGAAAAATAATTTGGTGGAGTTACTTGATCTTCACTTCTAATGACGATTTTTGTTAGATCATCATTTATGAAATTTTGCATAGTCTCAAAATAATTATTTCGACAACGGAATAAAACCTCTTGTTCTTTCGTAATTAGATTGAACTTCACCAGAAACGGATATTTCCCAGCAGGAGTGGCACCAGTATTATTTCTATAAAAAACATAATCCCCTTTTTTAATGAAAACAGTTTCTCCCCGCTTATTCTTTTTATGAACCAGATCCCCCGGATCATTATATTTATCACGAGTACTCAGATCATAGATCAACACAGGTTTATTCCCTATTTTGCATAGCCAGCCTTTTTTCCATAAATTATCACGATCATATTCATAATAAATAAGCTCATCTTCAACCTCTGACCATTGTGCTTCAGTAAAACGGTATTCGGTTCTGAAAATTTCTTCCGCCTCCCCACCATCAGGAATATTTAGCAGCATTATCTTATCACGGTGCTCAACCTTGATTTTCGGATTACCTTCATCTAAAGCTTCAGTCCAGATTAAAGCTGCACCTTTAAGCGGCTGCCACCTGAATTTACGAGGACCTGTACTGGTACCGCCAATTGGAATGCCATCCTGTAAAGGACGAGAAAGCAGTTTTTTTATCAGCGTACCATCATTTCGCCAAATCTCAAAGCTTTTTGGGAAGTGATAATAAGGGAGTAAATAAGAATATGGTTTCTGGATCTTTTCAATAAAGAGAAATTCATTATCCGGTGATAGTTTCACTTCACCAAATATGGCAGGCTTACCTATTTTTTTTATCTCTCCGTTCTCTATATCCATTGAAATGATCTGAGAAGTGAAGTAATGATCGAAAAGAGTTTCATCAAATTTATTTGTTAGAAGATGCTGATATGTTCGTACTGTACTTTTTTTACCATAAGTTTCTTCGATAACGGGAGATTCAGGGACAAGCGGTTTTATAGGTTCAGCACCACGTTCTGCCGGAATTATCTGAAGTAAGATCCTTTTATCATCATTCATCCAGCAAATTACTCCATCTTCTAGAATATCATTAATATATAAATCGTTATAACTTTTACAATTACCAGTTTTAAGATCTGCTATAAGAAGCTGAACACCTTCCTCAGTCTCATTTAACATGGCAGCTTTTTTGTTATCCCTGGAAACGGTAACTTCTCTTATTTTAGCAGCTACTGGTAATTTGATTGGAATGCGTGATCTATCTTTCAGATCAAAAACATTAATTTGATTGATAGGATAATTTGTTATATCTGCATTCAATTTTTTACTTATATTTTCTCCAGCTAATTTAAGTGAAGGTTCAGCAAGCTGCTCTAATGTCTGATATGATTGATAGCTTATCTCTAAACCAATGTTTTCAAATTGAATGAACTCAATATATGGATTTCTAGGTGTATCGAATATTTCCACAATTTCCTTTGCTGGAAGTTTGTATCCGCTATCTGCATTTAATGTCATTAGTACCCCCAATAATAGAATAATAAAAACTGCTCTATTCATTAAAATTCTCCAAATTATTTATTAGGTTCGAGTAAGTTAAAGGAATTGAGATTTGTCAAAATATAAAATATAATTTTAATTTTTTTATAGGAAAATATCTAGAACTGATAATAAAAACAGGATGTACTAAAATGATAAATCCTTTAATATTATTTTGTTACAATAATTATCTTTTACCCGGGGTTGGAAACCTAATTTCCCAGGATCCCCAATAATACACCAGCTCCAACAGCAGAACCTATCACGCCTGCTACATTTGGTGCCATGGCATGCATTAAAAGGAAATTACTTTTATCATATTTTTGCCCCATCGTATGAACTACTCTGGCACTATCCGGTACTGCACTTACACCGGAAGCACCTATCATCGGATTTAATTTATCTTTCAGGAATAAATTCATAAGTTTAGCGAATAATACTCCTGTTGCCGTTGCAATACAAAATGAAAATGCACCTAAAGCAAAGATCTTAATAGAATTGGAAGTTAGAAATCCCATATTAACTCCATCTATCATCCTTATTGCTTGAGTAGAAGCACCAACACATATACCCAGGACGATGGTAATAATATCTATCAGGGCATTTGAAGCAGTTTTTGCCAAACGATCTGTTACACCGCTTTCTTTTAATAAATTTCCAAAGAAAAGCATTCCCAGAAGTGATGAAGAACCTGGTGCAATTAGAATTGTAACTAAAGCACCCACGATCGGGAATAATATCTTTTCACGTTTAGATACCAGTCGAGGTGTTTTCATATGGATAACACGTTCTTTTTTAGTTGTAAGCAATTTAATAATTGGCGGTTGAATAACCGGTACCAGCGCCATGTATGAATAAGCTGCAATCGCGATAGGACCTAAAAGATGAGGAGCCAGTTTAGTTGATAAAAATATTGAAGTTGGGCCATCAGCACCGCCGATAATCCCAATTGCTCCCGATTCCATTACATTAAATCCTAACATTAGAGAGCCGATAAAAGTAGCAAAAATCCCAAATTGTGCAGCAGCACCCAAAAGAATTAATTTAGGATTCGCAATTAGTGTAGAAAAATCTGTCATTGCCCCGATTCCAAGAAAAATGAGAGGAGGATACATCCCGAATTTTACGCCATAATACATCTGATTCATGACAGAACCGGGAGCATAAACACCATATGCCTCGGTTCCAGGCAGATTTCCCAGTATTATACCAAAACCAATCGGAACTAAGAGAAGTGGTTCATAATCTTTAGCTATCCCCAAAAAAATGAATATCCCGCCAATGATCAACATGATAAGATATGGTAACTGAATTTGTGCAAAACCAGTTGTTTGATAAAAATTTATTAATTCTGTCATAAGCTTTATGCTCCAACTTCAATTAAAATTTCACCTTCCTGTACAGATGAGCCCTCTTTTACATTTATCTTACTTACAACACCTGAAGCTGTAGATGCAATCTCGGATTCCATTTTCATTGCTTCTAAAATTAAAATCGTATCACCAGCACTAATTTTATCACCTTCTTTAACAAACAGTTCCAGAACTAATCCCGGGATGGGTGCAACAACAGCTCCAGAAGTAGTGGCAACAACAGGTTTAGATTGTTTTGCTACAACTTCAATATTCGGTTTTACTTTGGGAGGTCGAGCTATTTCCGGCTTTCTGCGTTCTGTTTTTTCCAATTCTATTTCATAATCAATTCCATTAACCTCTACAATTACTTGAAAATTTTTATATTTCTTGATCCTAGCTTCATATTTTTCACCATTTATATTCATTTTATATGTTTTCATTTTCTACCTCTTTTATCTACAAAATTTCTATTCTCAACCATCCCGGCAGCTTGCCACATACTTAAACTTTGCCTCTTCCAGGTTAGATTAATCCTACCTCTTTCTTCATTATCATGCAGGAACATCGCAGTGATAGCAGCAACTACCCCATTACTGCTGATATACTCTTTTGGCGCAGTAACTACTCCGGCAGAAGTTTGTACAACAGCTTTTTTAACTTTCCTGGGTTTTCCAATATGCTGTAATGAACTTATGAATAAACCAGTAATAAAAAGTCCGGAAAAAACAATTCCCATGCCGACAAATACAATTCCTGAATAAAATGAATGTTTATTTTTGTAATATTCTGTTATTGCATTGTTCACATCATCGTTGGAAATACCTAATTCCTGCAGGTTTGAATTAATTCCTGCCTGATCTTTAAGTTTTAAATATTGTGTGATCTTTTTTACAGGGATATTAGTTTGAGCAGAAATTTCCAGTATAGTAGTTTCGGGAGAAAAGCTAAACTTTTTTTCTTCAGCAATACAGGTTAATGTCCAAATAATCATTAATAATGTAATTATTTTCTTCATAGTATTTCCTTATAGAGGAATGTTCCCGTGTTTTTTAGGTGGATTGGACACACGTTTTGTAGCCAGCATTTCTAAAGCGCGAATAATACGGAATCGTGTTTGAGCTGGTTCAATTATATCATCAACATATCCTTTTTTTGCTGCAACATAAGGATTAGCAAATTTATCTCTATATTCTTCTTCTTTCTCTTTAGCAAGTTTAGCAGGATCTTCTGCTTCATTTACTTCTTTACGGAATACAATCTCCACTGCACCTTTGGGTCCCATTACTGCAATTTCAGCAGAAGGCCATGCGTAAACAATATCCGCGCCCATACCACTGCTGTTCATCACACAATAAGCACCACCATAAGCTTTACGAATTATTATTGTTAATTTTGGAACTGTCGCTTCGGCAAAAGCATAAAGTATTTTAGCACCATGACGGATTATTCCATTATGTTCCTGATTAGTTCCCGGAAGGAAACCTGGTACATCTTCCAATACAACAAGAGGGATATTAAAAGCATCACAAAAACGTATGAAACGGGCAGCTTTTACTGAAGCGTTGATATCCAGAACACCAGCCAGGACTTTCGGCTGATTTGCAATAATACCTACACTGTGACCATTCATTCTAGCAAAACCAACAACTATATTTTGAGCATAATTTCTAGAAGTTTCTAAAAATATCTGATTGTCTACAATACTATTTATAACATCTAAAATGTCATAGGGTTTATTTGGATTATCAGGAATTATAGTATTCAATTCTTCACAATATCTATCTATTGAATCATCGGGAGCAATGTAGGGAGGAGTTTCCATATTATTTGAAGGGAGATAACTCATAAGTCTTTTTACCAGAAATAGAGTTTCTTCTTCATTATCACTTACATAATGAGCAACACCGCTTTTACTAACATGCATCATTGCTCCGCCCAGCTCTTCTGTAGTTACATCTTCATTTAGAACAGTTTTTACAACTTTAGGTCCTGTAACGAACATATAACTCGTTTGCTTATTCATAAAGATGAAATCTGTAACAGCAGGTGAATAAACGGCTCCACCGGCACATGGTCCCATGATGGCAGTAATTTGAGGAATCACACCGGAAGCTCGAACATTACGCAGGAAAATTTCTGCATAACCAGCCAAAGCATCCACACCTTCCTGAACACGTGCTCCCCCTGAATCATTCATTCCAATAACAGGTGCACCTATTTTCATAGCCATATCCATTACTTTGCAAATTTTTTCAGAGTGTGTTTTAGAAAGTGAGCCACCGGTAACGGTAAAATCCTGAGCATAAAGGTATACTAACCTGCCCTCAATGGTTGCACATCCAGTTACAACTCCATCACCCATGATCTTGCATTTCTTATCCATTCCAAAATCTGTACAGCGATGTTCAATGAACATATCAAATTCTTCAAAACTATCTTCATCAACGAGTATTGCAATTCTTTCACGAGCAGTCATTTTACCTTTTGCATGTTGAGCTTCGATACGCTTTTCGCCACCACCAAGCTTTGCCTGTTCACGTTTTTCATGAAGTATAGAAATCTTTTCCTGTTCCATAAATCTCTCCAACAAAATCTAATATTTAATTTGTGTAACCTACATAAAATTAACTCTTTTGAAGTCAATATTATTATTAAATGCCTGAAAGAATAATTAATTGGTACATTTACTTTATTTTTTTAATAAATAAGAGTAACTAAAGATTATTGTACTTGACAGTTAGATGTATCATTTTAACAATAATTGTGCTGAAAAGATCTTAATAGGAAATCTCATGTAAGGATTGAATTAATGGTTAATATTAAAGACAAGTTACCTAGATTTAAAGATATGAACTTGAATATTATTACACTTAAATTCAGAAATAGTTCCGAAGATGAATTTATTATTGATTATTATAAAAAATCAATTTATCAAGTTCGGGTTTCGTTCTTTCTCGCGATTTTTTTATATGGTTTCTTTGGTTTATTAGATATAAACCTGGCTCCTGATTTACGCAATTTGATGTGGCTAATACGATTTTCAGTAATTGTGCCTATAGGTTTTCTTGTGCTTGTAACTTCTTATGCACGTGATTTTGACAAATATCGCGATACAACAATGTCTTTTACCATGATCCTGTTTAGTCTCGGAATATTGTTAATGACTATTATTGCACCGAAACCAGTAGATTTTACATATTATTCAGTTTTAATGGTTACGTTTGTTTTTGTGTATACATTCATCGGTATCCGCTTTATCTCAGCAACTCTTACCGGGTTTATTATATTATTGTGTTATGAATTTATTGCAATATTTATAACCAAAACACCTCCATCAATTATAATCAAAAATAGTATTATTTTTATAAGTACGAACTTAGTAGGGATGTTCGCTTCATACAGTATAGAGTTTTATTCACGTCGTGATTTCTTCATTGCCAAAATCTTGGAAAACAATCAGGAGGAAATGGTAAAATTAAATGTTGAGCTAGGTGAAAAGATCAAGGTACAAACTACAGAACTTGTTAAAACAAATAAAGGTCTTATAAAAGAAATAGATTATAGAGAAAGAGTAGAACAGGAATTACTTTCAATAAATACAAAACTTAATAAACTGCTGAATGATACTGTAACTGGTCTGGTCTCTGCTATTGAATACAGAGATCCATATACTGCCGGTCATCAAAGACGCGTTACTCAACTTGCTGTTGCTATTGCCGGCAAATTAGATCTAACACCAGATCAAATGGACTGGATAAGAATTGCTGCTATGATTCATGATATTGGAAAGATAAATATCCCTATTGAGATACTCAGTAAGCCGGGTCATATAAATAGATATGAGCTTGAGATCATGCAGAATCATCCACAAGCCGGCTATGATATCTTAAAGGAAATCGATTTCCCCTGGCCAATTGCTAAAACAATTCTTCAGCATCATGAACGTTTGGACGGTTCAGGTTATCCGAACGGATTAAAAGGAAATGATATTCTTTTGGAAGCAAGGATCATATATGTTGCTGATGTTGTAGAAGCAATGTCTTCTCATCGTCCTTACAGACCTGCAATGGGAATTCAAAAAGCATTGGAGGAACTGGAGGATAATAAAGGCATACTCTATGATGACAATTTAGTAGATATATGTGTAAAACTATTTAAAGAAGAGGGTTTCCAATTTAAATAGATCTTTTCTTAAAATTGGGATTCTATCTCAGAAGAACCAGATAAATAGATCATTCTTATTGATAATTAATTAGCCTTCTGAAAAATCCCTTTTTTTGTTGATAACAGAATTCATTCTGCCAACCATTTTGCACTTACTATAGTTTTATTATTCTCTTCTATTTTACCGGTAAATAAGCATCCTTTTTTTATGATGCCTACACCTTTAGGAGTACCAGTCATTACTATATCGCCATTATTCAAACTTATAAATGAAAGCAATTCTGTGAGGATCACTTTCGGTTTATATATCATCAGATCAATATTTCCTGATTGTATGATATTCCCGTTAATTTTCAATTCAAATGATAATGCCTGATCAATCCCTTTTATCTTAACAAATTTACTGAAAACCGCAGATCCATTAAAAGCTTTTGCCCGTTCCCACGGTAGGCCCTTGGATTTCAACTTGCTTTGCATATCTCTTTTAGTAAGATCCAGTCCTAATCCAATGGCTGTAAATTTCCCATTTTCATATACAAAGCTCAATTCTGTTTCATAATGGATTTGTTCTTGATGGAACGAGATAAGTTTATTTGATATTGCAGAATTCGGTTTTAGGAAAACAACCATGTTTTCAGGGATTTCGTTGTTTAATTCCCTTATATGATCAACATAATTTCTCCCAACACAGATTATTTTTGAGGGTGTGATTTTTTTATTTTCAATAAATATCGTATTCAAAGAATTTTTCATATATTTCTCAGAATTTTATGGCTTAACGTGGAAAATTCGCTGCATTTTTATTTACCCATTCAATCGCAGCAATTTTACCACTGATAATTCTTCCTTCATTTTTCAGAACTTCTCTTTTATAATGTTCAATATAGCAAACCTGTTCTACCATACGAATTGCAAATTCTGTTTGTTCATCAGCAAAAGAGACACCTATTTCATATCCATCATTCAATTTACAGCACCGTTTCACAATCCCTTTTGCGGTGATACCAGGATTATGTATTTGGATTTTAATGGTAATTTTTGTTCCAGGTTTGATATGTACTTTTGAATTAAAACTAAGTCCTCCATGTCCAATATTCTTTAGATACTCTTTTGTATATTCTACCTCTTTACCAAGGTTATATTGCATAGGAATATCCGATGGATGACGAATAAATCTTCTCATGTAATCTAAGCTTTAATAAGATTTTATCTTAGAATATCGTGTTCTCCTGTTTCTCCAATTACTCATCATATTTTTGTAAACGTTTTCGTGTCTCAACTCTTCTACAGTATGTTTCGGAATGAATTTTTCCAGAATTTTAATTTCATCGGCTTTAATATTCAATCCTTCATGTAATTTTTCTTTGATGATATATTTTTTAGCTCGTTGAGGTAATATTTTATAGAGTAAGGCAAAATCAGTTGTATCCAGAGCAAACTCCTTAACCAGGAGATCGATAAATTCTTTTTCTTTTGGATGAAATTCACCATCGGCTATTACCAAGAGAATGGAAGTTTCCAGGATGAGCATTTGCTGATCTTTGGATTTTATATCCTTAATTAGTTCACGAATAGGTGAAGGTTTTATAAATTCTTTCTCGAGTTCTTCCCATTGTTCATCGGTAAAAGCTACAGTTTCAAAAGCTTCATGAAAAGCTTCTTTTTCAGATAGAAGTATCTTTCCATCCTGCCATGCTGCACTGATAATAACTTTTGCTACATTTAATAGATTCGGAAGATTTTCGGGAATTACTTTTTGTACCAGATTATCTGCCAGTACTTGATTTTTTATAAGATCAACCAGCTTACCCGTTTTTCTTCCCGCTTCATCTTTTGTTACAGAAAATGAATAATTTTCATTTAAAAAATATTCCCATACTTTATTAGCCATTTATCCTCCCCGTTATATATTTCATTTATAATATCAAATAAATTCCAGATGTATATTTATTGTCAAAAGGTTTTATATATTTAGTTAAGAAATTTCGTTTGCAATTTATCATAATTCACAAAAATTCATGATCACATTGGAATTTCTTGAAGTTTTTTTTCCAGTTCTTTTATCATTTCATTTTTTTCTTCCATCATCTTCTCATATTTGGTAATTGTCTGATGATATTTTTTCGCCACGATTTCTTCATAAGCTAAGATGAATTTAAGCGATAGCTTGATTCTTTCGGTCAGTTGAACTAATGCCTGTTCATCCTTTTTGTTGTAGAGTGATTTATCTGATTTCTCGCCTAATGCTAAAAACCATTTATGATCAGGATCATGAATGATTGGAATGATCAGCGAGAAACTAGAGACTTCCTGCGGATCTTCATTCAGAGAACCATAATTCCTCTGAATTTTATTTTCCAGAAGTACTAAATGAACATCGTCAACTTTGGAATTCTCGATCACATCGCTGCCGCGGATTTCATTATATTTATATGCTTTTATCTCTTTCTCATAAGAGATTAATGCTACTTTAGTCAGCTTCAAACGTTGCATGAGATTTTCACAAATGTATTCTTCAAAGCCTTCCAAAACTCCTTCTTCAGAAATGTTGTGAGTAAATGATTCTGTCTTTTCCAGAAAATCCAGCTCGCTTGTATTTAATTTTCCATCCACCAGCTTCTCAATTTTATTTCTAACCGGGTTAAAAAGAGCTATCATTCCGATAGTGATCGGGATTCCAGCAATAAATTCCGAACCAACAAATTTTCCGAATAGACCCTGTAGTACCTCTCCCAGAGAATAATCTATCAGTCCAAAAATGACCACAAAAAATACACCTGTTATCGTATAGATAAGAGTACTTCTTATTTTTACACCCATAGCAGTGCCAGTCAGTAAGCTCCAGGTGAAAGAACCCAGGAACCAGAGAAATCCAAGGAAGACACCAAGAATGGGTATCAACACGAGAATTGCGATCAAAATTCCTAATATCTCTGAATAAGATTTGATCAGCATTGAGAGTCCTGTGAGACTTGAAATTCCAGCAAATAAAGCTACAATAAAAGCTACAGCAAATATTAATATGATCGAGATCATGGAAATACCAATTCCGCTGAAAGCTCCCCACAATCTTCTCAGTTCAATTGAGCGTGTTTTTTTGTATTCCTTTCTTAGAAGGAGAAATCCTTTTAACATCCACCAGGCAGACCAGATATGTATAAAATCAAAGCTTTCTTTGATTAGTAAACTCAAAATGTAACCGATTACAAAAATAATTGTGGAAACAAGATACAACTTTTTAATGTTCTTCTTCGCTTCTGCTTTGAGTACCATGAAATGATAAAAGAGGATTCCCCAAAATGGTGATAAAAGAATTGTCCAGATATATAAAAGAGGTTTTGTTAAAATTGAAGATGGAGCTGGTGTAATCAGGAAAAGAACAAAATATACAATAAGGATGTTTTCTTTAGCAGAGCTGTATTTAAGTAATAGGAATGCGTTGAAAAAGGCAAAAACCATCAAGGCAAGATTACCTGCGATACTGATGATACCCATCCTATTCAATTCAGAATCTGTTTTAATATATCTATGTTCAGATACATCTGTTAATGTGTCTTTTAATACAACTTCTACGGAATCTCCATCTACTCTTTGATAATCTGAATTAACGTTAATCTGAATTCCCCTGGAAGATTCGGATCTAAATAAATCGAGATTACCTGTTCCAGATTCAGTTTCATCTTCTGTTTCTGCGCTAGAAGGTTTTATCTCAAAAGTATTCAATAAAGAATCATCAGTTGTTTCGACTACTAAACCGTTCTCTTGTTTAACGGGAAGTGTTTTCATCGTGGCGTCTTCTGAAATTTCCAATACTAAATCTGTTAAACTCATGGAAGATTCGGATCTAAATAAATCGAGATTGCCTGTTCCAGATTCAGTTCCGTCTTCTGTTTCTGCGCTAGAAGGTTTTATCTCAAAAGTATCTATTTTTGTTATGATCTTATTTTCAAAAATATTCAATAAAGAATCATCAGTTGTTTCGATTACTAAACCGTTCTCTTGTTTAAAAGGAAGTGTTTTCATCATGGCGTCTTCTGAAATTTCCAATATTAAGTCTGCTAAACTTAATGCCAATAAAATAAAAAACAAAATCCAGGCACATTTCTTTAAAATTTTGTAAAGATTATCTGATAACATCATCCTCCCTCAAAGACGAGAAACAAATAAGCAACAGTTATTTAAATGTCAATTCTAAAAAAAGATAAAATCAATATTTTTCTAAGATCACTAATATTGCAAGTAATTCAATTTAAGTATTTTAAATGCATTGACTCTAAAACAGGTAGATTTTTAAAGACTCAGAGAAGAAAATTAGAAAATGAGGAAAAATGAGGAAAATTAAAAATATTGCTATCATCGCTCATGTTGATCATGGTAAAACCACTCTGGTAGATGGAGCTTTAAAACATTCCGGAGTATTTCGGGATAATCAAAATGTAGCTGATCGCGTGATGGATAGTAATGATCTGGAAAAGGAACGTGGAATAACGATATTTTCTAAAAATGCATCGCTTACCTATAAAGATTATAAGATAAATTTTGTAGATACACCGGGTCATGCTGATTTTGGCGGTGAAGTGCAGCGCATTATGAAAATGGTTGATTCCGTACTTTTATTGGTAGATGCTTTTGAAGGACCAATGCCGCAAACAAAGTACGTATTAAAAAAATCTTTGGAATTAGGTTTGAACCCGATAGTAATTATAAATAAAATAGACCGACTTAATGCTAGACCTGCTGATGTATTGGAAATGGTTTTCGATCTGTTTGTGGAACTTAATGCGAATGATGCTCAATTAGATTTCCCGATTCTTTATGCTTCCGGTAGAGATGGCTATGCCAAGTATGAACTGGAAGATGAAAATATTGATTTGATCCCTTTGTTCGAAACGATCATCCACAAAGTAAAAGATTCAGAAGGTGATGAAAATAAACCATTTCAAATGTTGATCTCTGCCATTGAATATGATAACTATTTAGGAAAGATCGGTACAGGAAAGATCACTAATGGACAAGTGAAGCAGGGTGAAGAAGTTGTGCTGCTTAAGCGTGATGGAAAGAGACTGCTCTACAGGATCTCCAAGATCTTCCAATATGTAGGACTTCAAAAGAAAGAGATAAAAACGGCTTATGCCGGAGATATTGTCTCTTTAGCTGGAATGGAAAAAGTTGACGTGGGTGAAACCGCAGCCTGTAAAGTTGATCCCAAGCCGTTACCCATAATTGAGATCGATGCCCCGACCCTATCTATGACTTTCAGGGTGAATAATTCTCCTTTTGCCGGTAATGAAGGGAAATATGTTACTTCCAGAAATATCTGGGATAGATTGCAGAAAGAATTGCAAACCAATGTAAGTATAGAGGTTGAGCATACAGAAAATAGAGATGAGTTTACTGTTAAAGGTCGTGGGGAACTTCAACTGGCAATTCTTATTGAGAATATGCGTCGTGAAGGATTTGAATTCCAGGTTTCCAGACCTAAAGTAATTTATCGCCAGTTAGATGGTAAACGTACTGAACCGATTGAGCTGGCAGTAATAGATGTTGCTGATGAATTTGTGGGAACAGTTATCGAAATGCTTGGTGTGCGTAAGGGTGAAATGATGGATATGGTAATTGGCAGTGACGGCTATACACGTTTAGAGTTTAAAGTTCCCGCTCGTGGATTAATCGGTTTCAGAAATGAATTTCTCACCACAACTCGTGGAACTGGTATCATTAATCACAGCTTTTATGAGTATGAATTTTACAAGGGTGATATGGAAAGAAAAACACGTGGTGTGTTGATAGCTATGGAGAGAGGTACATCTACTGCATATTCATTATTTAATTTTCAAGCGCGTGGTATTTTATTTATTGGTCCTGTTGTGGAAGTTTATGCCGGAATGATAGTTGGAGAACATTCACGTGAGAATGATCTGGTTTTAAATGTGGTTAGAGGTAAGAAACTCACAAATGTTCGTGCTTCCGGCTCTGATGATGCCATCAAACTGGCTCCACCTAGACAGTTCAGTTTAGAACAAGCCATGGAATATATTAATGACGATGAACTTTTGGAGATAACACCTAAAAACATAAGAATGCGTAAGAAAATGCTTGGTGAAGTTGAAAGAAAAAGAGAATTGAATAGATTAAGTAAATTAAAACAGAAATAATAAATATAAGAAAGAGCCCTGCTGACAGGGCTCTTTCTCTTTTTATATTTTTTTATAATTAGCTACCTCTATTCAATGAATATATAATGTTCTACAGATTCAGATCCGGATAAGATAGTATAATTATTCCCTTCAATAGGACTTGGCGTGTGATAGAATATTCCAAAGGTATCAACACGCCAGATCAAGATTGTTCCGGGTTCAATCGGAGGTCCCTGGTATTGAACTGAGAAGTCCTGACGATCTAAAGGTGTATTTTGCCATATAAGTTCTCTATTTTCATCAAAAATAAGTAATCTATGCTGTATCGCTTCATCATCATTCTGCTGCCATTCAAAGGCAACACTATAGATATAATCAGTTGACGAATTATCGCTTGGAGATGTTAAAATGGGTTTATCTATCAAGTAATATCCTACAGTATCTGACAATGTTGAATTTCCTGCATTATCAAAAGCTTCAATAAAATAAAAATAGTTCTTATTGGTAGTTGAGGTATTATCGACATAATAAATCTGATCTTCATAATCAACAGTAGCTATTATTTGAGCAAAGTTCAATGTATCAATTGCATTGTAATACTCTTGTGAAGAAAACCTGAATATTTTTAGAAAATCTATATCTGAATCTTCCAGGTAAAACCATTGAGTCTTTATCCAATTCCCTGCCATAACCGCATCTATACCATTATTTTCAAAATCAATGTTGTAAGTATTATAAAAATTTACACCCGGGATACTTGAATTTCCACCATCTCCAATATCTCCAAGATGAGGAACAAGCTGTGGTTTGTTCGGAGAAATAGTATCCAATACCATAATTTCAACTTTATTTGAATAATCCGAATTTAGATTTTGAGCAAATCCGTAAATTCTATACAAATAGGTTCTATTAAGTTGGACATTATAATCTACATATGTAGTCACATTTTGTCCTACAGTTGCTATTTCTTCATGATTTTGCCAATTTACCTTTCTCTCAATTAAAAAACCTTCTTCATTGTTGCTGTTATCACGCCATTCAAGTATTACAATATTTTCAGAAAAAGTGGTAGTTAAATTTGAAGGTGGTATTATTTCAATTTCTGTTGAGGTTGGAACTTTAACACAAAAAGTAAAAATAAAAGTACACATCATAATTGAAGTAATAATCAATGCTTTTTTCATAATATTTTCCTCAATTTTATTTAAAAAAAGCATCTTCTTTCTTCTTTTCAAAATCTCTATTAAAAATACAAATTGTTCAGAATTCTCTCAAATAAAAGACTTTCATCTTTGATATTTTTTTGTTTTACACTATAAATTATTAACAAGGTCAAAAAACAAATTGACAAAATATGACCGTGGGTCACTCGGTGACTAGAGGTTATAAATGGGTGTAGCTGAGAGAAAAGAGCGTGAGAAAGAGTTGCGTAGTGAAAGTATTATTGATGCTGCTGAAAGAATCTTCTTCAGTAAGGGGTTCGAGCATGCTACCATGAACGATGTAGCTGAAAAAGCTGAATTATCTAAAGGAGCGCTCTATCTTTACTTTCACAGTAAAAATGAACTTTGCATGGCAATCTTGCAACGCAGTTTGATAATTCTAAAAAAACGAATGATTTTACTACTTGATGATAACAATTTATCTGGAATCGAAAAATTTGCCAGATTAGCTAGATTATTCATTGCTTTTGCTAAAGAACATCCAAATCATTATAACTCACTTCTCTCATACCGAGAACATCGCGGAAATTGCCCTGCAACGGGAAGAGTAATTAAAAGCACAATTGAAGAGAATAAAAAGATAAATGGAATAATATCTGACATTATCAGGATGGGAAAATCTGATAAAACTGTTAATAAGGATATTGATGCAGATAAATTATCATTAGCACTTTGGGGGAATTTCACAGGTATAATGCCCAGCAGTATTTTAAGTGAAAAAGTTATTCCAAATTTCGATCCCGAAGATATTATAAAATATCATTTTGAATTATTAATAAATGCAATAAAAGCATAAGGAGCGTTAATGTTAAAAAAAGGAACTTTATTATTTTTTTTACTGTTGATCGTATGGATTCTCCTGGCAGGAACAGATCTACAGGAAATATTTTTCGGCGCTTTAATTTCACTCATTTTAACTGTTGTCTTCTTTTCGAAAGCCAGTATTTTTTCTGAATTTAATCTAAATCCCAAAGCAATAATCTTTATGCTAATCTATATTTTTGTATTTGCTTGGGAACTAATTAAATCAAATATGGATGTTGCTTTCAGGGTAATCCACCCCATAATACCGATCAACCCGGGAATTGTGAAAGTGAAAACAAAATTGAAATCAAAATTGGGAAGAGTTATCCTGGCAAACTCTATCACGTTAACTCCGGGAACCTTAACTGTGGATACAAACGGAGAAGATTATTATATTCACTGGATTGATATTACTTCAGATGATATTGAAGGAGCAACAAAGCAGATAGTGAGCAAATTCGAAAAATATTTGGAGGTGATCTTTGGCTGATTTAATTTATAATATAGCAGCAATTATTGCACTTGCTGGTATTGTGTTGTCTTTTGTAAGATTGATCTTAGGTCCTACAGCAGCCGATAGAGCTGTTGCTTTAGATGGAATGACAATCATTGCAATTTCACTTATTGTATTTATCGCCTATTATTCAAATCGGGTTATTTATCTTGATGTTGCCATCGTATATGGACTGATCAGTTTTATTGGCATCATAGCCATAGCCCGTTATCTGGAAAGGGGAATATAATGGAATTATTAGGTGCTATTGTTACTTTAATTGGTTCACTATTTCTTTTTCTGGGAGCCGTGGGAATCTTCCGAATGCCTGATGTTTATAACAGAATGCAGGCTGGAACTAAAGCAACTACATTGGGCTCTATTCTCTTTCTAATTGGAATCGGTGTAGGACATTATGAATGCGGTTGTTTGGGCAAACTTATCTTACTTATTATGTTTATTATATTCACTAATCCGATATCTTCCAATGCTTTGGCTCGCGCTGCTCATTTTGCTGGAGTAAAACTCACCAAACTTTCAGTAAAAGATGATTTAGCAGAAGACGGCTTGGAAAAAGGAGAAGAAAAATGATCTCCATAATAATTATAATTTTAGGAATTATCATGATCGCTGCAGCATTCTATGCTATCCATAGTAAAAGTCTTCTTTCTGCTATTATCAGTGCCGGTGTAATAAGTCTTTTAGCAAGTGTGGTCTATCTTTTGCTTGCAGCACCTGATGTAGCAATGACAGAAGCAGCAATTGGATCCGGTCTTACAACCATTATCTTTATTTTTACTCTAAGAAAAATTAAGAAAGGAGGATTGGATGATTAACAGAATATTTATCCTACTGGCTCTTCTTGGTTTAATCTTGATGTTTCTACCTTTTTTGAAGGACTTCGATTTTCATGATCAACTTGGAGATCTCTCTTCCCAATATGTTGAGGGTTCAATAAACGACTTGAATTCACAAAACGTGGTTACTTCAGTTGTAGTTACTTATCGTGGATTAGATACATTAGGTGAGGTTACTGTTTTGTTCCTCGCTACTGCCGGGATTGGTTTCCTATTACGAACAAAGAAAAGAAGTAAAAAGTCTCGTAAATCTTCTGAATTATTACAAACAGCATCACAATTTTTATTAGTTCTCATCATCCTCACAGGAATCTACATATTTCTGCACGGTCATCTCACACCAGGAGGTGGTTTTCAGGGTGGTGTTTTAATAGCAACTGCATTTCTCTTGCTTATATTGGCGGATGCAAATGTGGAATTTAATCACAAAGTTCTTCATCTTGTAGAGTCTTTTTCCGGTACATTTTACGTATTGATTGGATTCTTGGGACTCCTGCTTCTTGGCATGAACAGTTTTCTTGATCCAACTATAATTCCTTTAGGAAGTTTTGGAAAACTATTGAGTGCAGGAGCAATACCGGTGATCTATTCACTTGTTGGACTCAAGGTTGGGTCAGAACTTACAACAATATTAGATAAAATGGGAGGAGAATAATGATATTTTCATTAATACTTGGTTTTATACTCCTTATCATCGGACTGTATGGAATGCTGACCCAAAAGAACCTGATCAAAATCGTTATCGGGTTTTCTATTGTGGATACAGGAACTCATATTATCATTGTTTCCATTGGTTATTTGCGTGGGAAGACTGCACCGATCATAGATAATGCAGTAGACCTGGCAAATGCTGCAAAACAAGTTGTTGATCCCATCCCATCAGCTCTGGTGCTTACAGCAATCGTAATCGGGCTGGCGGTTACAGCTTTAATGTTAAGCTTTATTATAAAACTATATCATAAGAATAGGTCATTATCCATAAGTGATTATCAGGAGTTAAAATGGTAAATCCAATTTATATATTAATTCTGTCTCTGGTAATTGGATTCCTGTTAACGATAATTGATAAAGCGGGTAGAAAGCTCTCATTATTTTTCTTATATGGAGTTCTCTCCTTCAACGTTGCAGTTATGTTTATATGGTTCTATCAGTTTGCCTTTGTTGGAAGAGCCAGCTTGATGATCCATACAGCCGGATTCATAGCTCCCATATCCATTAATCTCAAGTTAGGATTACTGGAAGCTTTTGTTTTACTTCTGGCAAATTTAGCCGGGCTTATGTCTGCGATGTTCCTCTTCAAGAAACTTAAAGAAACACATATTTCTGGTTTGATCCTCTATTTAGTGTTAATAATGGGCGTGAATGGATTGGTGATGACGCGCGACCTTTTCAATATGTTCGTGTTTATAGAGATCCTTTCTATCTCAACCTATGCTTTGATCAGTATTGATGAAAACAAAAGATCATTCTCTGCCGGATTTAAGTATATGATCGCAGGTGGAATAACCTCTACTTTCTTCCTGCTGGGAATTATCTTCATCTACTATTTTACAGGAAACTTAAATTTAGATACAGTGCTTGGAAATTCTTCAATGTTAGCTATGAAGACTGGTGTTTTTTCAATCTTCCTGCTGATAGTTTCTATATTCATTGAATTAAAACCGTTCCCTGCCAATGGTTGGGCACTCGATGTTTACCAGGCCGTAAATTCGGGGATCACATCAGTAATAGCAGTTGTGAATTCAGCTGCGATCCTCTTTGTATTCTATAAGATCTTACCATTATTACCTGATCAGTATCTCATGGTTTTTGTTGGAGCTGGAATTGTTACTTTCCTCTTTTCCAATTTAATTGGAATTAAACAAACCGATCCCAAAAGATTATTAGGTTATTCTTCAATTGCCCAAATGGGACTTGTGGTAGCAGCCATATCTTACACGACAAAACTGAATATTTCCCAAGATCTTGTATTTATAATGGCTGGTGGGATCTTCATTAATCATTTTCTTGCCAAAGCAGGACTTTTCTGGATTACCGGAATAATTAAAAGGAGCGAAATTAAAGATTGGGGGATTTTACGAAATAATACACCATTATTGTTACTCTTCGGAGTATTATTGTTTGCTTTAGCAGGTCTGCCACCATTTCCGGGATTCTGGGCTAAATGGGAAATGGCAAAGATCTTTGTAAGCAATAATCTCTATGTTGGTTTGGCTGCTGTACTTATAGGTTCACTATTCGAAGCATTCTACCTGTTCCGCTGGTTTGGATATGCAATAAAAAATGAGAGGAAAGAAGAATCATTAAAACCTGTTGATTTTTCACAACTTTTCCCTGTTGCTGTATTTGTATTAATAACTCTCCTGACATCCGTTTGGATAATGATAAGAGTTTATGCCTTTGATCTGATCAATTTTCTACCAGTGGCAGCTGTTTTTGGAATGTACTTACTTAACTTCCTGAAAGCAAAACTGAAAGCAGTTCTTGCAATAATCGTTGTTATCCTTTATGGATATTCTATCTATCCATTGGAAACTGCTCTTCAATCATTATTTGGAATAATTTTCGTTATTGGCAGTGGGATCATGATTATCACAACGATGAACAGGAAAGGGAAAATTTCCGGTTTTTATGGATTTTTATTAATGATGATCTTATCAATGGGTAATCTTATCATTGCAAAAAGTTTCTTAAGTTTCTTCCTTAACTGGGAATTTATGACAATTGCTGCTTATCTACTCATACTTAGAGGAAAAAAGGGACAGGTTCCCGCTCTAACTTTTATAACATTTTCACTGGCAGGAGCATATTTAATGCTGGCTGGATTCGGCTTCATGCCAAATGTATTAAGCAGCAACGCAATTATCAATACAATCGGTTCCATCGAAATTCCATTAGCTGCAATGATTCTGCTATTATTGGGATTCCTAATCAAATCTGCTTCGTTTGGTTTACATATTTGGATTCCAGGAGCTTATGCTGAAGCGGAAGATGACGTAACACCTTTCTTTGCTTCCATCTTCAGTAAAACCGGCATCTTTGGTTTACTGCTTGTGGCAATTTCATTTATTAAGCATTCATCTGAATTCAATCCTTTCTACTGGCTTGGCTGGCTCGGAGCTATTTCAGCAATTGTCGGAGCATTTTTGGCAACCTTCCAGGAAGATGTGAAAAAACTTATGGCATATTCTAGTATGAGTCAGCTGGGTTATATTATTGCTTCTGTAAGTTTATTAAGTCATCTGGGCTGGATTTCTGCATTGTATCTTACATTAAACCACTTCATGTTCAAAGCAATGATCTTTGTTGCAATTGCCGGTGTTATTCATCGCACCGGAACCAGACAGATGTATAAAATGGGCGGCTTGATAAAAAAAATGCCTATCTCATATATTACTGTTTTGATAGGGATAATTGCTGTTTCGGGAGTTCCACCATTATCAGGGTTTGGTTCTAAATGGCTACTCTATTCTTCCATGTTAGAAAAAGGCTGGTATTTGCAGGCAGGTGTATTTTTCTTTGCCAGTGGTGTAAGTTTTCTCTATTTATACAGAATGATCCATACGATCTTTTTAGGACAATTGAAATATGAGCATCAAAATGTTAAGGAAGCTCCAATTTACTTTTTGATTCCGCAAGTTATTTTTATAATGGGAATTATGGCAATTTCAATGTTTCCAAATCTGATCATCAAACCACTTAATTCAATTGTAGGGAATTATTTTGCTTCTACTATTATGATAGATGGTTACAATGTTACAAGTTCACTGGGTCATTGGAACGGCAATATGGTGATGATGGTAACAATGGGAGTGTTCATTGTCCCACTTGTATTCCTGATATTATTTAACGGAAGAACACAAAAGGTGAAGCAGTTCAATATTGTATTTGCTGCCGAAAGACCAGAATCACCTCAAACAACCCATTTTGCTCATAATATGTTTTCACATTATTACAAAGCATTGGGTGGTTTAACTAAACCGAGGATCCAGAATTTTTGGAATTCTGTAAGTGAATGGTCAAATGCGATAGCTGGCTTATTCCGTCAGATCTATACTGGAAACGGGCAGACTTATCTTCTTCATATTTTACTTTATATAGTTGTACTATATATTTTTTTGGGAGTGTAAATGAGTATAACAACAAAAGCTTTATACGTAATAATATCAGTTATCGTGGCAACGATTTATGGGCTTGCCTTAAATGGAGTGGTCAGGAAAATCTATGCACGCGTACATGGTAGATTTGGTCCACCGGTTTGGCAGCCGTTTATTGATATTATCAAAACCCATGGGAATAATGTTGCAATTTCGCATGGAATTATGTATTATCTGGGTCCTGTATTTCGTTTAGCCGGCGGACTTGGAACCTACCTCTTCATCCCTGTTATCTTTGGGTCGGTAGTTTTCTCAAATTTTTCTTTAGCTGGTGATCTGCTATTAGTGATGTATTTCATTTTCTTCGGTCAATTGGGAATGGCTCTCGGAGCCGGGGAAGGAGGACATCCATATTCTCCCATCGGTATTGCTCGCGGTTTAGCTCAAATGACAACTTTCGAAGTACCCTTTGCACTATCCGTAATTGCCCTAGCTATTCAATATAACACTCTGAACATAACAACAATTGTGGCAGCTCAGCAGGGAAGTATACTTAATTGGACATTATTCACTAATCCACTGGCAGTAGTAGCAGCCATGATCTCACTTTTGGGAATGAATATGCACTCTCCTTTCAGTATAGTGTTAGCTCCCCAGGAGATTCCTATTGGTCCTCCCATTGAAATGAACAGTAGTTTTCTGGCAACTCTGCAAACTAATAGAGGACTATTTGGAGCAGCAAAACTAGTTCTTTTCATGAACCTCTATTTTGGAGGAGCTGCGCATGCGAATATATTTGTAGCCCTACTTATCATGATTTTAAAAACGTTTATAATTTATATGTTCTCAGTTTTCGTTGGTGCCGCTTATCCAAGATTTAGACCAGAACAATCGATGCGATTTTTCTTAAAATGGCCAACGTTAATTGGAATTGCATCAATACTATTTGTTGCTTATTTCTAAGGAGAAATTGTGGATAAAAAAGATATGAAAAATATTGAAAAAGAGATGAAATTAGCAAATGAGGGGTTATCGGAGAAAGAGAGAACTCTTTTTAGTGATGCAAGACCAACACCGGTAAGACCACTGAATAAATATGTCGAAAAATTTCTTAATTGGGCACGAGCTGAATCTTTGTGGATCTTAGGTTATGGAACAGGTTGTGGGGCAATTGAACTGAGACCTTTAATGACTTCCAGGTATGATATGTTCCGTTATGGAATTGCTCCTCGTCCGTCACCAAGACAATCTTCGGTTTTTATTATTGGAGGTTATGCTTCGCTTAAAACAATTAAAAGGATCGTGCGAAGTTATGAACAAATGCAGGGTCCAAAATTTGTAATCGCCTTGGGAAGTTGCACGATAAATGGTGGCATGTATTATGATAGCTACTACACGATTAACCGGATTGATTATTATATTCCTGTAGATATCTATGTGGCTGGTTGCATGCCGCGTCCAGAATCATTGATCGCTGGTTTTAATAAACTTAAAGAGAATATTAAAGCAGGAAAATGTGATGGAATGAATAAATATGCTAAGAACTTTGATTGGTACAAAGCTAATCAGAAGAAAATAATCAAAGATTGGAATATGCCGGATTACAACTGGTAGGAGATGAAATGGAAGAAATATTAAGAACTTTAGAACAACAATTTGCTATAACTCATCAAAACAAGATGCGCGATGATCTTCTATTTGTAGATGTTAAGAAAGATCAGATCATTTCTCTCCTTACTTACTTGAAAGATTATGCTGGTTTTACTCATCTTGCTTTCCTGCAAGCAGTAGATCGAATTGAAGACAAAAAATTCCAGTTAACGTATATGCTCTATAGCTTCCAGCTTAAAACTAATCTTGGTATCAGAGTGTTTATCGATCGTGAGAAAGCTGAGATGATTTCAATTGATAAATTGTGGGCTCATGCCTGGCAGTATCAACGAGAACTCAAGGAGATGTTTGGTATAGATTTTCCTGGTTCTCCCAGAGTAGATGAATCTTTCGTGTTGGAAAGTTGGGAAGAGATGCCACCTATGAAAAGAGATTTTGATACTCTAGAATATTCGATAAAAACATATTATCAAAGACCGGGTAGATCTACTAATGACCCCAAAAAATATATGAAGAAAAAATTATATAATAACTTTGCAAAATCTCCTGATACTGGGAGGAAAAATGACTAAAATATCAGAAACTAAATATCCAAATTTTAAAGCAAATAGATCAAATTTTCCGGAAATGGAAAATGGTAAACCTGTTATTGATCTTGATTCTCATAAATTCACTAAACTCTGGCAAGGACCTCAACATCCTGGAGTTACAGGAAACATGTCTGTTGAGATTACCATAAATGGTGATGAAATTGTTCATGCAAAAACTCATGTAGGATATCTGCACCGTGGTTTCGAAAAATTACTGGAAAGACGAAAGTACATTCAGGGTTTCACTATTGTTTGCAGGATCTGCGTTCCCGAACCAGATACAAATGAATATTGTTATTCAACCGCTGTTGAGGAATTAGCAGGAATACAAATTCCAGACAAGGCTAGCTGGTTAAGGACATTGAATTTGGAAATGTCCCGAATAGCAAGTTTCCTGATGTGGATCGGCGGACAGGCTGGTTCACTTGGTATGGGAGTAATTGGACAATGGACAGTAGGAATGCGTGATTTTTGGCTTGATCTTTTCGAAGAGATGACAGGTGGTAGAATCTATCATATGTATATAATTCCAGGTGGAGTGAGAAAGGATCTTCCGGATGGATTTGTTACCAGGACAAGAGATCTTGTGGATAGAACCAGAGAGCTTTTATTTGAGATCAAAAAATCATTTTTAGATAATATAATTACAAAATCGAGATTGGTCGGTTTGGGAATAATTACCCCTGATATGATCGATGAATACGGCATTGTCGGACCAACCGCCAAAGCTAGTGGTAAGGAATATGATGTACGAATGAATAATCCTTACTTGAAGTATCCCGAATTAGATCTTAAAATGATAACTTTAACAGGGGGAGATGCTTTTACCAGGGCAGAAATTAGATACCAGGAAATGCATCAGAGTCTGGACATCATCACACAGATCCTTGATAAAATGCCAACTGAGGGAGACATCCAAACCAAATTAACTAATGTGATAAACTGGAAAATCCCGGCAGGTGAAACCTATGTGAAAGCAGAATCAACACGCGGAGAGCATGGATTCTATGTGGTTGCGGATGGTTCCAAATATCCACGGCGTGTTTATAATAGGGGAGCTAGTTACACACATGCAATCTCAGTATTAGAAAAATTAGCAGTGAATACAAGTATTTCTGATCTGGCAGGTTTGATGGTTTCACTTCATACATGTCCACCGGAAATAGAGAGGTAATAATGAGTTTACGAGATATAATATCACCTTTTAGTGTTTGGAAGAGAGCTGCTCAGAAACCCTGGACAATTGCAGACCCTATTAAGGATAGACCGGGTGCAGATAATTACCGTGGATTTCACAAAAATGATCTTGCTAAATGTATTGGTTGCGGAACTTGCGAAAATATCTGCCAGAATGCAGCGATTGACATGGTTCCTGTAGAAGGACAAGAAACAAATATGGGTGATAGTGGACTGCGGCCCAGGATAGATTATGGTCGTTGCTGCTGGTGTGCACTTTGTGTGGATGTGTGCCCAACAGGTTCACTTACGATGTCGAATGAATATACCTGGATCTCGGAGGATGCTGATGACTTCAGATTTATTCCGGGAGCAGATAAAAAAGGTTGGGATAATGCTGAAAAAGGGTACAAACGAGATGAGAATTTCCAACTGATAGATTTCGAAAGAATTCCCATGAAAGAACTGGGTGTAGAAGAGAGAAGTACATCATTTATAGAAATGGTAAAAGGTTACTCAAAAGAACAGGCAATAGCAGAAGCTGAGAGATGCCTTGAATGCGGGATTTGTGTAGCAAGATGTCCAGCGCACATGGATATTCCTGAATACATCAAAGCAATTAGAGAGGATGATATTAAGTCAGCAGTTCAAATCCTTTATAAAACAAATCCCTTTTCTGCAAGTTGCGGCAGAATATGTACCCACCGATGTGAGGAAATATGCTCATTAGCTCATAATGGGGAACCCATTGCAATTCGCTGGTTGAAAAGATATATTTTAGATCAGGTAACTCCTGAAGAATTAACAAATATATTAGAGGATACAATCCAGAGCAATAATAAAAAAGTTGCTGTGATCGGTGCAGGTCCGGGTGGACTTTCTACTGCTTATTACCTGCGTTTACTGGGTTATGAAATAACTGTCTTTGAAAGTAACGCTAAAGGTGGTGGAATGCTAAGATATGGTATTCCTGAATACCGTCTGCCATACGATCAGCTTGATAAAGATATTGACTATATCACTTCACTTGGTATAAAAATAAAATATAACACCAAGATAAGTAGTAAATCAGAATTCAATGCTATCTATAATTCTCATGATGCATTGTTTATATCTCCAGGATTGTGGAATTCCATTCCGGTTAATATAATTGGTGAAGAACTCCCAAATGTAATTTCAGGAATTGACCTATTGAATAAAGTTACGAATAATGAGGAGATAAAACTAGGGAAGAAAGTTGCTGTGATCGGCGGGGGGAATACTGCAATGGATGCAGCCAGAACTGCTAAAAGGCTAGGCGCAGAAGTAGAAATTTACTATCGACGAAGGATTGAAGATATGCCGGCTGATGTGGAAGAGATCGAAGAAGCTCAGGATGAGCAGGTAAAATTCTTACCTCAAACTACACCTTTAGAACTGAAGAAGAATGGTTCAAAGATCAAATTTCTCTGGGGTAAGAATAAGATGGAAAGCGAAGAAGGAAAACGTCCTAAACCTGTATTAATCAAAGGTAAAACATACGAAACTGACATTGATACATTCATTATTGCAATTGGGCAAAATACTGATCTGTCGTTTCTTCCAAATGAGATAAGAGATAAAATTGAAACTAAATGGAACAAGATAGTTGTGAATGAAATTGGGCAGACAAGCGTAGAAAAAATATTCTCAGGCGGAGATTCCTCAAATAATGTTGCCGATGCTGTAAGTGCAATAGCTGATGGTCATAATGCCGCAATGGGAATTGATAAATATTTGAATAAACAGGAGGAAATATGAAAATTGTAGATATCCTCAATCAAAAAGGCAGGTACATATACAAAGTAGATGAACACGCACAGATCTGTAAAGTTCTGGATATGTTTAGAGAGAAGAAGATAGGATCTGCTATGGTAACAGATTCTAATAATGAGATCATTGGTATAATGACCGAGAAAGATGCGATCAAATGTTTTAAAGATGTAGAAAAATTTTCTGATATTAAAATTAAAGATATTATGACACAGTATGAGAATATTATCATAGCTTCAGAGAATGATGATGTTCAATATGCGATGAGCATAATGACAGAGAACAGGATTAAACATCTCCCCATAGTTAATGAATCCAAATTGGTTGGTATGATCTCAATTGGAGATATTGTTAAAGCACAATTAGAACAAAGTAAACATATAGCTAAAACATATCTTGATCATATAAAAGGGAAAACCCCTCAACCCGAAAATCAAGAGTATTAAATGAAAAATATTTGTGTATTTTGCGGATCAAGTCCGGGAGCGGATCCTGAATTCTTGCAGATCGCTGGAAAATTAGGTGAAGAAATTGCATCTCGCGGTTTAGGTCTGGTTTATGGTGCATCAACCCTTGGCTTAATGGGTGCAGTTGCCAAAAATGCTTTAGCGGGTAGTGCAAAAACAATTGGTGTTATGCCAAAAGTATTTGAAGGAAGAGTTCAGCATCCCAACCTGACAGAGCTGATCATCACTGATACAATGCATCAGCGTAAAGCAAAAATGTTTGAGCTATCCGATGGATTTATTGCTCTACCCGGTGGCTTTGGAACATTTGAAGAGATACTGGAAATGCTTACATGGTCACAGATCGGTTATAGCTCCAAACCTTGTGGATTTCTTAATGTAAATGGATATTACAATGATTTACTAAAGTTTTTTGATAAATCTGTCGAAATGAGATTCGTGAAAAAAGAATATCGTGATGCGATACTTGTAGAAACTGATCCAAAAAAGATCTTAGATAAATTTGGAAAATACAAACACGTACAAATGGATAAATGACTAGATAGGAAAATATAAAGATACAAAAAAATCTAAAACAGCTTTGTCTATTTTTTATGTCTTACTTTCATCTCTTAATTTCTTCCACCAATCCAATCGCTTTTGTACCTCTTTTTCATAACCAAATTTAGATGGTTTGTAGTAAGTTTTTTCAGCCATTTTATCTGGAAAATACTTTTGGTAGCTATAGGCATTTTCGTGCATGTGATCATATTTGTATTCTTTCCCGTAATCCAAGTCCTTCATCAGCTTTGTAGGAGCATTCCGAATATGGAGAGGAACTCCAAGGTGGCTGGTTTTCCTAGCATCATCAGCTGCTTTTTTATAACCTGCATAAAGAGCGTTGCTCTTTGGTGCGGTGGCCAAGTAGACCACCAGCTGTGCCAGCGCAGTATTTGCTTCCGGCATTCCTAAAAAATGACATGTATCTTTCACAGCAATAGCCTGTACCAGGGCATTAGGATCGGCAAGTCCAATATCTTCGGAAGCAAATCGCACCAAACGACGCGCTATGTAGAGTGGATCTTCACCTGCTTCCAGCATACGAGCCAGCCAGTATAAACCAGCTTGAGGATCGCTTCCCCGCAATGATTTATGCAGAGCCGAGATCACATTATAATGTTCCTCACGGTCTTTATCGTAAAACATCGCTTTACGGCTGAGTATATTAGAGATAAATTCTACATCTATCTGCTTTTTACCTTTTGAATTTTTGATAATACTTTCCAGGTAATTCAAGGCTTTTCGGGCATCACCTCCACACAGTTCTGCCAGGTAAGGAATGCATTTATCTTCAAATTCAATTTCAACATTAATTTCTTTTAAAGCTCGTTCAATGATCTTTGTAATATCTTCATCAGAAAGCTGATTTAGAACAAAAACATTACAGCGGGAAAGCAGGGCAGGAATAACTTCAAAAGAGGGATTCTCTGTTGTTGCACCGATCAATATTACAGCACCGGATTCCAGGTAATGCAGGAATGCATCTTGCTGAGATTTATTGAATCTATGGATCTCATCGATAAAAAGAATCGTACTTTTATTTTGTGTTTTAAGGGTGAATTCCGCTTCTTTCATCACTGCTTTCACATCTTTGATACTGGATAGAACTGCACTGAATGAGATGAACCTGGACTTTGTTTTTTTCTCAATCAAGCGTGCAATAGTTGTCTTACCTGTGCCGGGTGGACCCCATAAAATAAAGGAGCTATAATTGTCATTTGCTATCATGTTCCGTAATTGCGAACCGTTCTTCATTATTTCATATTGTCCCATTATCTCTTCAATTTTAGATGGACGTATCTTCTCTGCTAATGGAATATTAGTTGGTATTTTCTCTTCTGAGAATAGTGATATTTGATCAGGCATAAATCCCTCTATTAAATTAAATTTTTATTTATTTTAACGAGTATATAAATTTGTCAAATCCTTAATAACATTTTTTAACTATATAGTTAATTAGAATTGTGATTTGATAGATGAGGTTATATTACCCGTGAAATAAAAACCCCGATTTCTCGGGGTTTTTCACTGACCATTTAGGGAGGATCAATGTATTGCTACTTTAGGAGATTGCTAAAAAATTAAATATCTTTATCATTATAAATGTGAATATTGGAGTTAGATGTTTTCAAATCGATCAAGTTACCACCATTACCAATTAAACCTGAAATTTTTGTTTTAGATATATCATTAACTGTTATAGGAAAATCATGAAGTTTAATCTTACCATTAGATGTTTTTGCTTTGATATCCGCGTCAAGTGTATTTGCTAAATATAAAGTTATTGATCCATTACTAGAATTAATATCAATATCATTATCTATATTAATAACATGTGCTTTAATCGAACCATTTGAAGTTCTAACGTTTCCAATATGTAGTGAGTTAAATATTTGAATGCTACCGTTAGATGAAACTGCAGAAGTTAGGCCATCAATATTATCTAAATTAATTCTGCCATTTGAAGTATGTGCTATAACGGAACCATTAATGTCTTCGGCTGTGATAGAACCATTACTTGTGCTTACTGTGATTTTACCGGTACAATTTTTTATGTTGATACTCCCATTAGAAGTTCGAATAATATCTGTATCTCCTGCATTTGTGATATTGATACTTCCATTTGAACTGAGTATATTCTTGATCAATAATTTTTTTGGAACTTTAAGATCGTAAATTACAGTTACTTTAGGATTTTTTGAAAGATGCTTGGTTTCTAATATGATATCATCTTCTTGTATCATAATTACATCAACCTTATCTAACGCTTTACTACCGTGTGTAGTTTTTTTTGTTACAACCACATCCACAAAATCTTTGTCCCATCCGGTTATGTTCACAGTTCCGTTAACGTTATTAATTACCAATCCGGTTTTCTCATTAATCTCAAAAGTTTTCCTTATTTCTTTAGTAGTAACAATTCCATAAACTAAAACTGCAAGTGATAAAATCGCTATAAATAATGTCAGTTTTTTCATAATTCCTCCAAACATCTATTTAAAGGAATTGCAATATGCATACCAAATCCGGTTTTACTGACCTAAGTATTTATATTATAAATAATTATAGTTATCTTAAGAGTAAGTGTATTGAGCTTATAAATTATCTAAATGATAAACCACAAAAGAATTTATTATCAAATTGATAGAATACTAACAGATAAAATTGAGTTTATTAGGCAATAGCTCAACTGTAAAATGAAGTGGATCTTTTAATTCGGGAAGTTCACCATCATAATAAATAGGAAGTGGTTTATTTGTGATTACCTCTATCTTGCGGCTTTGGTGGATGACTACTTCCGGTTCTTTCAGGTGTTTTCCTTTAATAGCTGCCGGTAACAAACTTAACACTCTTCTCCGGTTTACTTTGTTTATCAGGCAGATATCCAAAAGACCATCATCAACACGAGCTTCTGGTGTTATTAAAAAACCACCACCAGTAGAGAGTCCATTCCCAATAGATAGTAACAAGAAAGGATTCTTAATAGTACATGTATCCATTATTATTTCAGCTTCTACCATTTTGAGTGAAACTAAAGCTTTGATAACTGCTAGAAGATAACGCGGTAATCCATTTAATTTTTTTATCTTATTTGAGATTATTGCTACTCTGGCATCAAAGCCAATACCCAATGCATTGATGAAATAATTATCTTCAATTTTTCCAACATCTATTTTTCTTTTATTGAATCTCTGAAGAATGTGGACTGCTTTATCAATATTTGATGATAGATTGAAATTTGCTGCAAAATCATTACCACCACCTTCCGGGATAACACCTATATTTACAACTTCAGACTTGCCTGAAAGCATAATTCCGTTAACTACCTCATTTAATGTACCATCACCCCCAACAGCTATAATATTACGAAATCCATTTTCAACAGCAATTTGAGCAAGCTCCGTCGCATGTTTTGGGAATTTGGTCAGTTCAATTTCAAAATCCAGATTTTGTTTATTTGCAGAGTTCACAAGCGAACTTATCTTTTTACCTGTTCTACCTCTGCCGGCAGTTGAGTTAACAATGAACAACCATTTTTTATCTCGCATATTTTCGTCCTTTATAAATTTCAATTTTCTTTAGTATAAAAACAAATTCACCTTTTGGCAGCTCCTTTGTCATTGTTATCAGCTCATGTAAACTTCCCCAAAATATTTTTTCTTCAGGTTGAGTTAATTTATACGCAATTATTGCCTGCCTGTTCTGTCCCAATATCTTTTTAAAATCTACGAGCAGCTGTTTAAGACGGTAAGGAGTTTCCAGGAAGACCATATCATAATTGCTGGGAAGATGTTTAATTGCATGTTTACGTTCATCTTTATTAGCAGGCAAAAAACCATAATATAAGAATTGTTCCAGTTTTAAACCACTAGCCATAAGGGCAGTCATGATAGATGAAGCACCGGGAACTGGAACTACTTTGATCCCGCTTTGATGACATTGCCAAACCAGGTTATTACCAGGATCAGCAAAAAGGGGTGTGCCGGCATCACTTATCATTGCAGCAGATTCTCCTTTTAATGACAGTCTCTCCAGGATCAATTGTGTCTGCTTAGTTTCGTTATGTTCATTTAAAAGTTCCAACGGTTTTTGTATGCCATACCCTTTTAGTAACCGGCTTCCAACCTTAAACTCTTCACAGATCACGAAATCCACTTCTTTTAAAACCTTAAGAGCTCTTAAGGTGATATCGTCAAGATTCCCGATATGTGTTGCTACAACATAAAGTTTATTCTTTGAGGACATATACAATTTCACCTTGGAAATTTGAACGAATATATAACACAAGTCCAGCTATGAAGATCAATACAGTCAGTATTAATCCTATAAGGCTGAGTTTAAGGCTCAAGAGATATGTCTTAGATTCAAATTTCATTTCTACTACATGTTCACCTTTGGGAATAACAACTCCGCGAAGAATGTAATTGGTTGCATATATTTCTGTCTCTTCTCCATCAATAAATGCTTTCCAGCCGGCAGGATAATAGATCTCGCTGACTGTTAAAAAAGAAGTTGTATCAGTAACTACATTGAATTTAAGATCATGAAGACCAAATCCAGCTACAGTAACAGAAGATTCCACAGGTGCAAAAGTAGCAGGAATATTTTTTTCTATAATTGCAGTTTCTGCTGGAGAGTATTCAGGATCGTTCAGCATTTTCCAAATAGCTTTTTTACTTTCTACCAATTCTGTATTTTTCACGAACCAGGCTCTTGGTAAATATGTTTTATTTAAATATACTGTTTGCTTCAAATCTCTATCATAATAGGCATATTCTAAATTATCTAAAGGTAATTTTTGTGAAAAGACCACATATTTTGCATTCAGCATATTTACGATATTCCAGTTTATGGGGATCCTGTCTAAGAATTCTGCATTCAGACAGTTCTCAATTATCTCCTGATACCGTTTGAGCTTGGCACCATGATATCCCCCAATTGTTTGATGATAATATCCCCAACTATTCTGGCCAAATTCTCTCGCTAATGGATATATCCGGAAATTTTCATTGTCTTGCAGTAAGAATTTATCAGCATCTGTTTTCCTGTAATTCTTCTCAATAATCTGTTTCGGTGTTACATTCTGCAAAAATCTGGAATCAACCAGTAAGAGATCGGTAATTACCAGAATTGCTATAAGTATTAAAAATGGATATTTACTGATCTTCTTTCTTCCAGCCAGCAGGATCAAACCCATACTTGCTAAGAGAATAAGTCCTGATTGGATTCCATCATTAACCAGTTTCTCCAATCTAAGAGACTTGAGTTGTTTCATTTGAGCTGGACTGTATTTGGAAGAATCTCCCGCATGCTTTAAGCCAACATTTTCCAATGAACTGCTGAAAGCGATGAAAATAATGAATAACACGAATACTGCTATGAGAATTTTTTGAAAAATATCAAAGAATTTTTTATCATTTTCTTTTACCTTCTCAATAATTGTCTTTAGCCCAAATCCTGCCAGGATCACAGTAGAGAATTGTAATAGAACAAGTATCATTGCCGGTACCCTGAATTTATTAAATCCGGGGAAATAATTCAGCATAAAATTTGAGAGGAACGGCAAATGCCTTCCAAAAGAGAGAAACAGCGTAACTAAAGAAACACTTAATAGTATTTTAACTAATCTATTTTTATTACAAAATACTGCGATAATTGCCAGGAGGAAAATGACGATCCCCATATACATTGAAGTTTGCGTAAACGGCATCCAGCCCCAATAAAATGGGGAGACACCACCAAAGAAACTTGGATTGATAAAAGTCAATATCTCCAAAGGATGGAACGACCAGCTGGTAGCATAGGCTTTACTAAGTCCGGTTGAACCTCCGCGAATTGTATATTGACCATATTCATAAGTTGATAAATAAGGCTGAGCAATTGCCATAAATGCGATGATAAATGCTGATAAAAGTAGAGCAGAAAAAATCAGATGTGATCTTATTTCTTTATCTTTAACGGCCCATATCGTTTGGGCAATCCAGTAGATAATAATCATTAAAAAAGTATAATAAGAAATTTGCGGATGATTTGCCCGAAGCTGTACAATTAATAAAATAGTTGTTATGCCAAGTGCAAATAAACTACGCCGCTGTTTTAAATAATGAACTGCAAACATGATCCATGGTATATAGACTATTGCTTTGAATTTGGTATTATGCCCGATCTCGAGAAGTCCTAAAAAATGACACGAAAGTGCTAAGGCAATGGCGCTTGTAAATGCAATGATCGGATCGAATTTGAGATGTATCATGAACAGGTAAACACCTAATGACATGATGAATAACATTAAAATCCGCCAGTTCATAACTTTGTTTGTGAGTTTGAAAATTTGCCCGATAAAGGGATATTTTGTTCCAAATGAGATCAAGTACGATGGCATTCCACTAAATATATTGGGATCCCACAATGCTTGATCAGAATGTTCTTTATTGTATTCTATCAGAACTTGCGCTGATGAACGCCACTGGATAGTATCACCTGCCGGCGGTTCATAATTTAAAAAAGCTATCTTAAAGAAAAATACTGAAAGAATTATAAATAATAGACTTATGAATATTACATGTTTGTATTTCCCTTCCAATATTTTTTCTAATATACCAATTTTTTCAACCGGCTGCTGTCTCTTTTTCTTTGCCATACAGATCCTCTACTATAATTATTTTTCTTATTTAATAATTTATTATAATTTCACTATTCCTGAAATTTATTGTAGTTGAATTGAAGTCAAATAAAAAAGTGAATCTTTTATTGATTTATAGGCATAATATCTGGATTACATTTATTGCGAGTACTGTTTTTTACTCTTTCTTACAACAGGTAACAACCAGACAAAAAAAATCAAGTGTCCAATTTGTTTACGTAAAATATTTGCATAGGGTATAATATTGTTGACAATTAAATTTTAAAATAACAATTTGAGGTTGGATGTAAATATATTCTTAAGGAGGATGATTTTGAAATTTATTCTGTCTGTTTTATTTTTGCTAAGTCTAACAATTATTAATGCTGTTGTGATCAATGTACCGGCTGACCAACCCACAATACAATATGGTATTGAGTTCGCAGCTAACAGTGATACTGTGCTTGTGCAGCCTGGAACTTACTATGAAAATATTAACTACAATGGAAAATTGATAACCGTTGGTTCCTTATTTTTAACAACCCGTGATACCACTTATATCTCTTCCACCATAATTGATGGTCAAGATAATGGAAGGGTAATTAATTTTACCAGTGGTGAAAATAATTCATCTACCCTTTATGGATTAACTATTAGAAATGGAAATGCGAATGGAGCAAGCTTCCCCGGTAATTCTGGGGGTGGAATATTATGTGATAATGTCTCAAGTCCAACCATTAAAAATGTGATTATCAGGGATAATTCTGCTGATCTCTATGGGGGAGGTATTTTCTGCAATAATAATTGTGACGTTATTCTCATGAATGTTGAGATAGTAAATAACTCTGCGCAAATTGGTGGTGGAATTACTTATTATGATACAGGATCACCCTTATTACAGGATTCTTCTGTTTCTGGAAATACTGCTTCAAGCTCGGCTGGCGGAATTTACTTTATCTCAACGACACCGACATTAGTGAATGTACTCTTAGCAGATAATCAATGTGATTGGGGAGCAGCCTTAAGTATCAGCTATTCGGATATTATCATGCAGCATGTAACAATTACAGGTAATCATGGTTCAGGTGGAGGTGGAGGTATATATTGCTACAATTCACATCCGCAACTAACCAATTCAATAATGTGGAATAATCTGCCACAGGAAATTTTTATGGCCTCGGGAGAGATAACTATATCCTACACAGATATCCAGGGTAGTTGGGCAGGAACAGGTAATATTAATAGCAATCCATTATTTGTGGATGCTGCAAATGGAGATTATCACCTGCAGCCTGGTTCTCCCTGTATAGATGCCGGTAATCCTGCTTCACCTTTAGATCCAGATAATTCAATTACAGATATGGGAGCTTATTTTTGCACTCAGTATCCACCCCCTGTGGCAGATTTCATGGCTACAGTGATCTGTGGTGGATCACCCTTAACAGAGTATTTTTTCGATGCTTCAGTTGCTGGCATGGGAGTTATATCTGAATGGTATTGGGATTTTGGGGATGGAAGTAATTCTTCCCTGCAGAATCCATCGCATGAATATCTGCAGCGTGGTGATTATACTGTATCTTTAACCGTAACCGATGAGTATAGCTCTACCGATATTGAGACCAAAATAGATTACATTTCTGTAGTTAATTCTCCTCCTTTTGTGCAGAATCCAATTGAGGATTTCAGTTTTGAGGAAAATACATCCAATTCTACCCTGGATCTAAATAATGTTTTTAGTGATGTAGATCTGCTCTATGGAGATGAACTTACTTTTAATGTTGATGGAAACAACAATATTGCTGTAAGCATCAATGAAGGAACAGTAACATTAACTCCAGCTCCGGACTGGTTTGGATATGAAGATATCACATTTATAGCTACAGATGACAGCTTGGTATCTATGTTTGATCAAGTGCAGATCACGATCGATAATGTAAACGAAGATCCAGTGATAAATGCTTATGATCCCGATCAGGTTGAGGTTACAATCAATGAAGCAGAAACGCAGATATTTTGGGTAAGTGTATCAGATGTAGAAGGCGATATCCTAAACTATGAATGGTACGTGGATGAAGTTTTACAGTCCGGCCAAACTGACAGTATCTATACTTATACATCTGATTATAATTCAGCTGGAATTTATCAGATCAAATGTCTGATAAATGATGAGATTACAGAAATATATGATAACTTTAGTTCTAATGCAAGTAGTATTAAATTTGCCTTCAGAGACAACAGGGAACCAGTTATGCAGGAATGGCAGCTAACAGTTATTAATGTAGATCAGGAAATAGTTGTTAACGATCTGCAACCCCCGGCCGGTGCTATTGCTATTAACGAGATGGAAACAATTAATTTCATGATCGATGCAGTAGATCCGGATGGTAATCCTCTGGAATATAGTTGGAAACTGAATGGAACAGAGGTAAGTATAATTACCACTTATGATTTCACAACCGATTACACCTCAGCTGGTAATTACCAAGTAACATTAGATGTGACCGATAACTTCAGCGAAAATTCCCTTAACTACAACTGGAATGTAAGTGTTGTCGAAGTGGATCAGGAAATTGTAGTAAATGATCTGCAACCCCCGGCCGGTGATGTCACTATCAATGAAATAGGAACAATCAACTTTACTATCGATGCAGTAGATCCGGATGGCAACACGCTGGATTACAGCTGGAAACTGGATGGAACAGAGGTAAGCATAATTGCCACTTATGATTTCACAACCGATTACACCTCTGCTGGTAATTACCAAGTGACACTAGATGTGACCGATAACTTCAGCGATAATTCCCTTAACTACAACTGGAATGTAAGTGTAGTCGATGTGGATCTGCAGATTGTGGTGAATGATCTGCAACCTCCGGCCGGTGATGTCACTATCAATGAAATAGAAACAATCAACTTTACTATCGATGCAGTAGATCCGGATGGCAACACGCTGGATTACAGCTGGAAACTGGATGGAACAGAGGTAAGCATAATTGCCACTTATGATTTCACAACCGATTACACTTCTGCTGGTAATTACCAAGTGACACTAGATGTGACCGATAACTTCAATGATAGATTAGAAAGTTCTCGCAGTGAATTAAATTACAGTTGGAATATTACTGTAAACAATATAGATCAGTTTATTGTGGTAAACGATATTGAACCTGCACCAGGACCTGTAGTAATTAATGAGATGGAAATGATCAATTTCCTCATTGATGCTTTTGACCCGGATGGAAATCCTCTGGAATACATTTGGCAACTTGATGAAGTAGAAGTTTCCACAGAGGTAACCTACACTTTCGAAGGCGATTACACTTCTGCAGGGGAATATTTGGTAACCTTGGATGTAACCGACAACTTCAGCGATAATGAGATCAACTACGCTTGGAACGTAACGGTAAACGATGTAGATCAAGAAATTGTTGTAAATGATCTCCAACCTGCACCAGGACCTGTAGTAATTAACGAGATGGAAATGATCAATTTCCTCATTGATGCTTTTGACCCGGATGGTAATCCTCTGGAATATAGTTGGAAATTAGATGGAGTAGAAGTATTTACGTTAAGTTCATATTACTTCATTACAGATGAAAATTCTGCAGGAGATTATGAAGTTACTCTTTATATCACTGACAACTTTGAAACCAGAGATGAACTCAACTTTTTGTGGAATATTACCGTGAATGATGTGTCTGGTTTAGGAGAAGTATTGATACCGGTAATTACTAGACTCGAACAGAATTACCCAAATCCCTTCAATCCAATCACCAATATCCAGTTTGACATTAAAGAAAATGAAACCGGCATCTTAACAATTTTCAATATGAAAGGACAAAATGTTGTATCTCAAACTTTCAGTTCTGGAAGACATAATTACTTGTGGAATGCTGCCGGTTGCAGTTCAGGTGTTTATTTCTATAAATTACAAACATCATCTCTTAACGAAACGAAGAAAATGTTGTTGTTGAAATAGATTTTTTTTAGAGAATCATTGATACTAAAGCCTTCAGAGAAATACCCGGAAGGCTTTAGTAATTTCAATAACGTAATATTCTTATCAAGAGATACTTGGCAGCTGTCATTCTATTAGCAGCATTTTTCTCATTTTAATAGTAAACATTTATTCATAAGTTCAATTCTACCATTCACAATAAGCTTGTAAAGATAAACACCTGAGCTTACTTTCTTCCCTGCATCATCTTTTCCGTTCCAAACTATTGAATGCTCTCCTGCTGTGATTTGGTCGTTTAAAAGTGATTTTATCCTCTGACCTTTGATGTTGTAAATTGATAATTCTGTTTCCGATTCTTCTTGGATTGTGAATGAAATTATTGTTTCGGGATTGAAAGGATTCGGATAATTTTTAAGCTCAACGGCAGAAGCTTGCGGTAATTCTGCATCGTTTCCCACAGCAAAAAAAAGATTCTCATAATAGTTGAAAGTTCCGTTGTAACTACCCAAAACCAGGTCAAGATCACCGTCATTGTCCAAATCTGCCAGCGCAGGAGCAGTGTTTTGGTCACCATTGATCCCAGTAACCTGCTCGAAATCTTCCATCCAGGTTCCTTCCATATTTCTAAAGAACTGCACTTCTCCAAACATATCCCCGGTTATTACATCAAAGCTGTTGTTCAGATCCAGGTCACCGACTGTGGGAACGCAATTTGAGCCAACATCAATTCCACTAAAATACCCTGTTATTTCTATCCAATCCGGAGCAGCAATTGTGCCTTGATTTTCAAAATAGAATAGATTTCCGGCTTCATTTCCAGCTGTAATGTCCAGATCACCATCTTCGTCCATATCCACCAAACGCGGAGCTGACCAACCTCCCAGATTCACAGAAGTAAGTATTTCCATATCCCAGATAAAACCGCTTCCTGTGTTCTGATGAAAAAATAATTGTCCATTCAGATCTCCCACGATCGCATCAGGAAGGTCGTCATCATTCACATCGCCAACCGTGACAGCCGAATATATGGAATGATCTATACTGGCAAAATAACTACTATCCTCCTGCCAGGCTGGAGAGTAGGAAGTTCCCACATTTTTAAAATATTTTATATCTCCCAATTGACTACCGCTGATCAGATCGAGATCACCGTCATCATCAAAATCGAAAAATACTGGATTGCTGGCACTGCCTACATCGATTATACCGCCGAAAAGTGTGGTATCCTGCTGCCAGGAAGGCGTGTTCGGTGTACCATTATTATCATAATAATACAGTGGGCCGGTTACCTGACCAAAAATTAGATCAAACGTTCCGTTGCCATTCAGGTCAACAAGTCCGGGTGAATTCCAATATGTTTCATTTCCTAATCCGGTGAAAACTGAATCATTCACTTCCCACAAGCCATTTTGAATTGTGCCGTTATTTTGATAATAAACAAATCCATATGCATCTCGCCCCACCACAATGTCCTGATCATTATCAGCATCCAGATCACAGAAATTCGGATAAGCATAAAGTCCCACATCACCAATTTCAATAATATTACTTTCCGAGAATTGAGCTGCTGCTGAAGTTCCAATATTCAGATATATTTTTACTGAACCACTTTCGCTGTAACCCACAACCATATCCAGATCATTATCTGCATCAACATCTGCCAGGTCGGGAACTGGCAGATGCCCCACATTCAAACCGTTAAAAAAGTTATCTATCTGTAGAAATTCCGGCGCTGTCGAATTGCCGATGTTTTCAAAATAATTCAAACCAGTAAATCCTCCTGTGATCAGATCAAAATCACCGTCATTATCCAAATCGGCACAAACTCCCATTTCCGCATCAAGAACAGAAATACCGGAAAAAATATTTTCACCTTCTGAAAAAGATGGAGTTGTTGCCGTTCCGGTATTCTCTAAATAAAAGGGAGCTTCGCTGGAACTTCCCAAAATCATATCATGATCTCCATCTCCATCCAGGTCGGCAAAGCGGGGTTGCGAAAACGACAAACTTGGTACACCACTGGTATTAAAGACCGCATCATTCTGCATCCATGGTAGAGCTGAAAGAGTGATTGTAAGTATAACTCCAATTAATAAACTGAACATCTTTATAGATTTCATTTTTCCCTCCAATGTTAAATAATATTCTGCGTGTGCGACGGGAACTGAACAATCCCAACTTAAAATGTAAAATGCTTGTCCCGTAATTCTGACAAAATGTATCGGGGTAAAATGTAAAAATTCCAAATCCCCATCTCACTTTTCACTTTTCACATTCATAATTCATCATTCATTATTCATTTTTTTTAAGCAACACGCTTGTTATGTGCAACTTCTCTCATTTTAGCAGCAAACACTTTTTCACTGCTTCAGTTTTACCATTAACATTTAACTTATAAGAATAAATTCCTGAACTAACATGTTTATTGTTTTCGTCTTCTCCATTCCAAGTTATAGAGTGCTGACATACTGTTAGCTGTTTACTGAAAAGCTGTTTAATTTTTTAAGTTTCTTGTAACTTATTATCAAATAAATAAATAACGCAATAAAAAACCCAAAACTAACTACAAGTATGAAAGAGACACCTTCAGATATTGCCGCTGAAAGTGCTATTAAAATAATAACTGCTAATATTATGTAACTTTCAATGTATTTAAACTTTAATGCCCACTTTTTCCTTTTAAAAAAAGCTAAGGATACAATAAGATGCAAAATAAAAATTATTGAACTAAATATTGCATAATAGACCATAAATGTTTGATCGTTTCCAACAGTTTTATTTGGTATTAAAAAGCTGGCAATTGCAGAAGATACTGAAATAAACAATAACACCAACCCAACTATTTGAAAAGCTTTTACAATTTTAAAAGTTCCATTATTATTTGTAATAATCTGTTTTGGAGAAGATTGCTCTTTTAAGTCAAAATCAATAGTGCCATTTTTCTTTTTATTTTTTGCACATGTAAAACATGATATAAGCAATAGAACACTAAAAGCTACAATATATATCCACAATTCTGTCGCATTGTTTAGAATTGCCCCAATTAATATCCCTATAATACCTAAAGAAACAGGGAAAATATATTTCTTGTGATTATCATGGCGAATCATACGAATAGATAAGATAGATAAAATCAGAACAGGAATAGTAACAATAAAAGACATTGCAATCATTAATCCGCCAAGAAACGACCAACCGTCTCCAAAAAAGTATTTTATTACTTCGTAGCCAATATACAGATTTAGTAATGCCAAAATGACAAAAGAAGCAAAAGACATGATTAATAAAAACCAACATTTTTCCGCTTCGTTTGGGAAAAGATCAAATTGTTTTTTCAAAATCACCACACTACCAATATTTAGTTATAAATAATTATTTGTTACTCAATACTTCTGCTGTATTGATTGACATATTTATTAAATAGGCTTGTGAAATAATTTCACCATTTTTTTCTATATTTTTCAAATCATCTGCAGAAAGGCCAAGTTCATTGTATTCTTCACCTGTTGATTTGCAGGATTTTAAATATTGTTCTTCTCCATAAAGTTTTTTAATACCACCTAAACTTCCAATATTCACCGGAATACCAAGAAATATTTGGTATAATTCCTTAAATTTCAGAATATCGTTTTTACCTTCTTGGTAATCTTTGTATCCTTGATTTTTAAAAAATGTTTCTAACTCTTCGCAAGTGGCATTATTATTTTTAATTGTTTCCTTAAACTCATTATATGCATTGCAAGTTTTTGAAATTTGCTTCCACTCTTTTTGGGAATATTTATTATCAGTGGTTTTAAGATCCATGTCTTTCAGAAACTTATCTTTCACATAAGTGTTTTCTTCCTCTCTCGTTTCTTGTGTCTGTTTCGTTTGTTCTGTTTTTATAACCTTTTTGTTTGAAGAGTCACTATTCGAATTTCCTCCACAAGAAAACAATGCTAAAGTCAAAACTACTGTTAGAATTAATGTTACTTTTCTCATTTTAAAATCTCCTTTAAATACTTTTTTCTGAAAACATTACATTAACTTTTGAGTCAAGTAGATAATTTTTTATACTGACAATAGGCATAATGGTTGGCGTGCACGGTACTCTTTCATATTTTATTTCAATCTAAGCATTGATACTTTTGTTATGCTTATTCTTTCAAGAACTAATAATCACTTTTTAAAATTACATGCCAGATAAAATAAATTACTTATTCAACGAATAAGTGCATGATGTGTTTGGCGACTTTAAAACTACGAATTCTTCCATCCATTACAAAATTTTGTTGCTTTTGGTAAAGATAAAACTTACGAAGCCCACGCCAAATGCACTATATATAATGTTGTATTACGTAATTTTTACTTAGGAATTTGATAAAAATCATTAATATTATTTGTATATAAACAATAATCAATTTTATATTTCTTCTGAAAAATTTTAGGTTCCTTTTCATTTATTGGGACAAGCATCAAACTTGATTTTTTTCGAATATTTATCTGATCATTATCGGGATTAATTCTATTGTCAAATTTAATGTCAAAATAATATAAATACTTGCTTATCCATTCAATATATCTTGATTTATCTTTTTTTGATAATTCTCCGTTTAAATTAACAATTTTTAAATCATCTGTGTTTTCAATTATTGCTTTCTTAAATTCGACAGCATTTAAAGGAATTTCATTTAACTTTGGGATAACATTAAATTGTCCATCAATAAAAATCCATTTATTATATTCTTTTGAATAACATTCAGAAGCAACATGTCCAGCTCCATATTTGACTTTTTCTACATCAAAAGTTTTCAACCCAATTATTCTAGTAGATATTCCTATACTATTCAAAGCGGCTGACAATATAATCCCATATTCTACACATCGAAAATTACTTCCTTTTTTAGCTTCTTCTAATATTGTAATCGGATCTGATTTTGACGGTTTATTATTTCCATTATGTTCCCATTGTTTATTTGTCCAATTCAAGATCGTCGTTATTTTATCAAACTCTCGTGTCTTATCTTTTATCAACAAATCCAGATTATAATCTATCCGCAATTTTTTTAAGTATTTATTATTTATAGTATCTGGATAATAAAATTGATATCCCTCATTCACTGCCTTTTCATCAAATTCTATATTTTTTATTTTTTTTGATGGACTATAATTTAAAAGTCTATATAAATGGGAACAACTTGATAATAAAAATATCAATATTCCTAAAACTATTGTAGATCTAATTCTCATATTTTTCGATTATGTAACACAACTTGTGCGTATCATTTATTGTTGTTATTCCTCTTATTTGGTGGGCTAACAAAAATTGCGTATATTTTTTTTATCATTTTACTATCTCCTTCAAACTCATTTATTAAAAATACTTTTTATTTTTTTGGTCAAGAAGCTTATCCTAAAATACTGTAAATAGGCATAATATTCTGCGTGTGTGGCGGAATCAGAAGGATTCCAGCCGAAAAAAAACAACCCAAACCCTGGATCGGAAGGTTCAAGACAAAAGCACTGCGAGACTGAACCAACGACACGCTTGTTATGCCTATCTCAAACAAAATCTAGGTCATTATGAACTATTCCTTTGAAAATGCATTTATCAAATCTTGAATTTCTTTAAATGCAGTTGTCAGTCTACTATCCTCATTCAAAAATAGTGAATATGAGAACATTTTAATGATAGAAGACAGCATAAATGTCATTTTGCATATTTCTACTAATTCAGAATCAAGGGTATTATTTGTAATTACTTCCTCCATTTTCCTAAATGCAAATTGACTTCCATGAACAAACGATGAAAGTTCTGAATATGCAATAATAATTGAACCAAGTAATCCAGGATCAATATCTTTTGTGTCATAATTTATCATTAGATTAATTGATTTTATTAAATTTTTGTAAGTATATTTCTTAACTTTATTTTCGATAAATTGTTTTGAATAATTTTTATATAGTGGATTTTGTAGTCCTTTTAAAATATTCTCCCATGTTTCATTATTTGGAGTAGAACTCCACATAGCATTTACCGTTTTGTATGCCTTCGCGAGATCAAGTTCATCTTTAGCATTACAAAAGGTTAAATATTCTTCTCCAGCTTGATCACTTTTTTCTTTAGCACAAGTCAAATACAAAAAGTTAAACCGCAAAAAATGTTCTATTAATGAACGAAAAAGAACTTTAGCACCATATAAATCTGTGTTTTCAGCAACATCAAAAATTGAACACTTTAAACAATTAGCTCCCGTGTCTAATATTATCATTGCTAATAAAGTTTTCGGGTATTTTGTCTTAGTTAAGTGTTCTTTAACAATAGGAAAGTTTCTTTTAAATATGTTAAAAATAAACTCATCTTGTACCCTAATGTCTTCAATACAATTCACTTTCATACTTTAATAATTATTCATTGTACTTAATTCTAAAATGCAATCGGCTATTAGTTCTTTTATCATTTTCACTTCCTTGTAAAAATCATTATTGATAAATTGCTTTTACTTCTACTTCCAAACATAGGCATAATGCCGTCGTGCCACGTCATCACACGATGAGCATGGTTTTGTTCACAATCCCACAGCGATAAGTGAGATGATAAGAGACGAGCAAATCAAAGTCAACGGGTGCTAATTTGCGAGTTCCCGTGGACGTATATGTTAAACGACATTCCGCTTCGATATTGTTGCGAGTATCTGTTAGTGGCACGACGGCATTAATCAACATGGAGCGAAGCGGAATGTTGATTAATGTTCCGTGTATGCTGTGCAATCGCAATGATACGCTTGTTATGCGTAGTCTTTAAGGAGAAACAAAGATGAAAGAAAAACAAGAAATACCCGAACGAGAAAAGAAATCAGTTACTCATTCTGAAAACTTAATATTACACGCAATGCTATTTATGTGCCAAGAAAGTTTAGACCCAGAGAGATATGAAAACTTTATTGACATTTATGGATATTTATGTTCAGTAAGAGGATTACATAATATTAGTCCATGATGACTTTTTAGAATAAAAAGATTTTACTTTTATATTTCTATATTTAGTTAATCCCTTTCCTAATTTTGCAAGTTTTTTCATTTCTGAAACATAAGATGTTCCGGGGTCTTTGTTTGTATATTTATAAACAAATCCAGCATTATTGAATCTAAGTTCAATAAAATTTTCACCAATTTGAAAATGAATAACTCCCGCATTGCGACTAAGATTTTTATACTTCTCAATCATAATTCACTCCTTTAATTAATATGGATTTTTTCTAATTTTTTCTAATATCTTTGCAAATAAAGCTATTTCATCCTCATCTATATATTTTTCAATATCACTAACTATTTTATCATGCTCTTTAGAAAAATTAACCAAGTCACCAATTAACCCTCTCGACACAGTATTAAGTAAGGAGATTTTATATAATGATGTTGCTAATTGTTTTAATTCTTTCTGGCTACTTTCCAGAGATGACACCTGTTTTTTCATTGATATTAATTTTGTGGTTATGTCGAGGTTTAAAAATTGAACACAGAAATAGGTAATAAACGCCAAGAAACTAACCGGGGTAAATGTTGCAATTCCAATGTTTGGTGATTCAGTAAAAAGAATCATATAGAAACAAATTATAATGCCGTCGTGCCACGTCATCACACGATGAGCATGGTTTTGTTCACAATCCCACAGCGATAAGTGAGATGATAAGAGACGAGCAAATCAAAGTCAACGGGTGCTAATTTGCGAGTTCCCGTGGACGTATATGTTAAACGACATTCCGCTTCGATATTGTTGCGAGTATCTGTTAGTGGCACGACGGCATTAATCAACATGGAGCGAAGCGGAATGTTGATTAATGTTTGGCGTGCGCCACGATTCTTTTCTCGTGGGCACGTTTGTTATAGCCATTTCTATTAAACATCAATTATCTCAATATCTTTACCAAATTTTTCAATTAACACATTTGAATCAGTATCTTTTGGGACGGCTATTGCTAATAAATGTCTTGGTCTAGACATTGCTACATATAACATTCTTTTTTTATCACTTGGGAAATCTGCTGGTTTTGAATAATCATTTAAAGATACATTTTGACCTGAACTATTTTCACTTAAAAAAAGCATTAATGAATCAAATGTTTTACCTTTTACTTGATGTATTGTTGAAATTGGAAAGATATTCTCAAAGCTTTGAATATTAAATAATTTTGCTATTGAACTTTTATAAATTACATCCCCTTGTTTTTGTTTCAATTGGAAATCAAACTTAGATTTTAAATTTAAAAATGATTTGATAAAATCCTCTGTTTTCAGTGTCCATTCTCGTAATGACAGACCAAAAGAGGGCAGTTCATTTAATAATTTAATAATCTTGGAATTTAATATATAATCTTTTTTAAGCTCTTTCTCAATTTTGATACGGTGTTCATAATCTGAATCAGGATTTGAGATTAATAAAATTAATTTACGAGTAGTATTAACAGCATTTTTTATTTCATTTTTTAATAAATCTTGTTTTGCTGAAATTAAAGACAAAGGAATATTAGTTTTCCAATAATTCTTTTTACTATTAAAGCCTAATAACTTGTTTAACAATGATCTACCACGAACTACAATTTGATTACAACTAAATGATTTTGTAAGTTCAATATATTTTTTAACAGCACTAATTTCTTTAGATATCTCGTATCTTAATATTTTTATTGTATTTGTTGTTTCTGAAATTGTTGAGTTAATTGATTTATTATCGTCCCTGAGAAGAGAATAAGTATTAATAATATTTTGCTCTGAACGCATACAAAATGTATAATCAAATGAATTCCAATTTTTATCATTATAGCGCTCCATAAATAAATCAGGACGTGCTTCACGCCACTCATAAAGGCTTTGATATGTATCACCTATTATCTCGATTTTTCCCAATCCTAATTCAATAAGTGTATCAAAAATAGCAAAATGGATTTCAGATGTATCTTGTGCTTCGTCCAACATAATGAGAGGAAATCGTTTGATCAATGATTCTCCTATCATTTTATGTTTTTTCAATAGCACTAGACCTATATAAGTTGAATCATCATTTGTTAATAGACCTTTATTAAATTGCCATTTTTTTAATTGATTGCAATAGTTATTAAATACTATGAGTTGTGATTTATCTAATTTTGCTGGTTTATTCTTTTTAAAAACATACCCTTTTCCTAATGAATATTTGATATCAGAGGGTTTATAAATTTTCGAAATAGGGATTTTATTTATTTTATACTTTCTGTTTAAATCCCATAAATTAAAGCTATCCAATATGATGGAGTTATTCAATATTGATGGTCTATTTATGTGAGGGAAGAGTAAATGATAATTAGGTAAAACAATATACTGATTAATAAAACTATCTATTGTTGAAACTAAATGTGGATACTTTAGATAATATCCTGCAAAAGTTTTATATCTTTGATTTATTTCATCTTTAGCAATATTGGTAAATGATAAGCAAGCCACACCAGAATATTTATTATTATTTTTTACAATTTCCTCTGTTAATGTTTGTAATTTATACGCAATAGATGTAGTTTTACCACTGCCTGGGCAAGCATTCAAAACTACTTTTCCACGAGCATCTAAAAATTTATTTATTTCTTCGTTTTTAATAAACATTTTAATTCATTAGATGTGTTATGGCATCATTTATATATGAAGGAATATTTAGTGAAGACTTTGCTTCATCAATATTATCAATAATATGAATTGCAAAATCTTGAGCAAACTCAGCTTTTTTAGGAAAAATTTTCCATAATAATAATCCAATTTTGAATAGTTGTTCTTCATTAAATTTACTGTTAACAACAGTTAAAGTGTTTATGTATTCTTCAATTGATTGTATTTTATCATTATTCAAAGTTTTAAGAAATTTTACTAGAAAGTTGTCTTTAAATGTCCCTTTTTCTTCTTTTATATTGCAATGTGCTATTTCAAATTCAAATGTTTTTTGTCCTGTCTTAATTAAAATATCATCAATATTATTTTTTGCTGAATTGAGATTTTTTACCCTACTACAAGAATCATCTTTAATAATTTTTTCATATAGTTCATCTAGCTTTTTATAGTCATTCTCAATTAGGTTTTTAAAAGAATATTCTGATAATTTTGAATCAGTAAATTGATCTTCATCTGTGATAATTGAAAGTTTCTTTGGTAACTTTTTGTTTTCATCTGTAGAGTTAAATAAATGAATAAATGGATAAAACGAGGTTCCTTTTACATTTACCAACTCTATTTGAAAATCAATAAGAGAATAGTCTTTTACCGCACAAAATGCAGGTAGTAAAAGTTCTTCTGAAATTCCTTCAACTAATAAAACACTTTTAGCAAAAAATAATTGAGATTTTGTTACATCAATATAACGCTCGAGTTGTTTTTTTCTTTTTTTGAAATCAATATTCTTTAATTCCTTATTTTCAGTTTTGTTTTCAATTATTTTTTCTTCTTCTCTTTCTTCAAAAAAATCACTAATTTTATAAGCCAAATTATCTAACAAAATTAGGTTTTCAAATTTAACTTTGGATGTTAATGTCGGAGAATGACTTGTAATGAATAGTTGGCTATTTTCTGCATTGTTTGTATTTTTTAGAAAATTATATAAGTTCAATTGTAATTGAGGATGTAAATGAGCTTCTGGTTCTTCAATCAGTAATGCAAAATGAGATAAGTTATCATTTTTTATTCTTTCGTTAATATCACTTAATACAGTTGCAAAGTATATCATATTATTGAATCCTAAACTGTTTTGAAGAAGATTAAAACCTTCCTTTTCAAGCGTAGTTTTATTAAATGGTAGAAATGGTTTAATCGAATTCAGTATATAACTTACATTTGTTTCGGATATTTGTAAACCTATTTGCTCTTTTTCAAAAAATTTATTGATTTCAATTAGTTTTTTATTAATATTTTCTTTTGTTGATTTTACTTCTGGCAATTTTAATAAATCTTCATTTGCTTTATTTATAACGTCCGTATATTTTTCTTCAGTTTCATTTTTTGTTACTGATTGTTTTATTACATTTCCCAAAAGATTGTTTCTAGTATTTAGCAAATCTCTTGTACTATCTCTTAATGCTCCAAGATAATAGTGTTGGAATAATTCAAAGGTATTATAATCAGCTTTCTGACCATCTCCAACACCTGTTGAATAATTAAATAATGGATATTTATTTTCTCTTTTTTCATAAGTTATTGTAATTTTCGCATAAGTGTCTTCTGGTCTTTCAGTAAAAATAACATACTCATAAAAAGCACCTTTTTGGTCTTCAGATAAATCTTTAAAGATATATGAAATTTCAATTTTGGTTTCGGATATACCGCTTTCAATATTGATAAAAAAATCTTCATCAGAGATTCTGATATCTTTTTGCGGTTCTCCAACATTGTATAAAATTCTGATTGCATCAATTAATGCTGTTTTATTCTTTCCATTTTCACCAATAATTATGTTTATATCAGGAGAAAAATCTACTTTTAAATTCTTAATGCCTTTATAATTTTCTATTTCTATCTGTGAAAGATACATAATACCTCTTTATTTTGATAATTTCTACATTCTTATATTTGGCTATAATGCCGTCGTGCCACGTCATCACACGATGAGCATGGTTTTGTTCACAATCCCACAGCGATAAGTGAGATGATAAGAGACGAGCAAATCAAAGTCAACGGGTGCTAATTTGCGAGTTCCCGTGGACGTATATGTTAAACGACATTCCGCTTCGATATTGTTGCGAGTATCTGTTAGTGGCACGACGGCATTAATCAACATGGAGCGAAGCGGAATGTTGATTAATGTTTGAGGTGTGCTCCGCCTTTATCGGCGGAGACACCTTTGTTAAGTGCTTAATAATCAATAAAGAAAGAATCTTTTAATTATACAAATTATTTTTTCTAATAATGCTTTTCTAACTTAATCGAATTCAACAAACTGTATAATTAATATGCAAAATCAAGAACAAAATTGATTACCTATATTATGGACACCGTACAACACGAAATCCAGACCAATGATAACCAATGTTATTTTGATCATTCCTATTGGCTACACGACAATAATCAGGATTGAAAAGAGCCGTACCTCCACGTGCTGAAAAATTATTTCCATCATCGGGACCATAAGGATTTACAGATGGACTATTAGAATAATAATCACTTGCATACCAGTCATTGCACATCTCCCAAACATTACCATTCATATTATAAATTCCTAGTTGGTTTGGTTGTTTAGTCCCAACTGGATGTGTTTGATCGTTTGAATTAGAATAATACCATGCGTAATCAGGTAAATCATTTAAGTCGTTACATCCACTGTAACGATATTCATCCGTCCATGAAACACCACCTCGTGCAGCGTATTCCCATTCAGCTTCAGTAGGTAATCTGTAGCCATCTGAATTGAAATTACATTCCCATGTATTCAAATCGTAACAGGGCGTAAAACCTTCTACCTGACTTAACCAATTACAAAATAATTTAGCACCCCGCCATGTAGCACATATTACAGGACAATCTTCGGATATTGCAAATGGACTACCTTCAAAATAAAACAAACCATTATTATATCCAACTGCATCCTCATAGCCAACCATATCGAGTAGAGTAATATTATTATACATTGCACCCCAATATCCGTATGTAGCACCGAAATCATTTAAGAATGAAATAAATTCAGTATGAGTAATTTCATATTTACCTATATAGAAATTAGAAAGTGTAACCGAGTGAATAGGTAATTCATCTGCATCTCCTTCACCAAAGTAATCCCCCATATCGAAAGTACCTCCTTGAACAAAAATCATTTCAACTGGTGCAATTACATTGATAGTGTCAAACTGCCAAACACTACCGGTAGTTGAATTATTATGATCATCATGTACTACAATCTTCCAGTAATATGTAGTATCATATTCAAGAGTTTCAGGATCATATGTTGTATTATTTTGTCCATTGCTAATAATTGATGGATTCGATGATATTCCAAAATACACATCATAAGTCAAGGGATCATTTTCTGGATCAGTACAATCCCATGACAAATTAGTATCTAATGTAACACTAGTTGCATTATTGGAAGGATTCGGATTTGATGGTGGATTAGGTGGTTGATTAACAGTACCTGCAGTTGTAAATTGCCAAATACTACCAGTTGTTGAATTATTGTGGTTATCATGCGCGACAATCTTCCAGTAATATGTAGTATCATATTCAAGAGTTCCAGGAACATATATTGTACTGCTTTGTCCATTGCTTACGATATATGGATTTGATGATGTTCCAAAATACACATCATATGTCAAAGGATCATTCTCTGGATCTGTACATTCCCAAGATAAATTAGTATTTATTGATATTTCAATTGCATTATCTGTTGGATTTGGATTTGATGGAGTATTTGGTGGCTGATTACCTGGTCCTAATGTAGTGAATGTCCAAATATCCCCTATTGTTGAATTCGAATGATTATCATGAGCGATAATCTTCCAGTAATATGTAGTTTCTTCTTCAAGCGTTCCTGGATCATATGTTATTCCACTTTGTCCAGTATTAACAATTGCTGGATTTGATGATGTACCAAAATAAACATCATATGTTAATGGATCATTTTCAGGATCGGTACATTCCCATGATAAGCTTGTATTCGTTGAAATTCCATTAGAATTATTTGAAGGATTTGGATTTGTTGGAGGTAATGGTGGTTGGTTTAGTACAGTGCTATTATCAACCAAGAAATATTCAGATTCGAACTTAAGACCTGGCATTCCTCCTTCAGGATCAACCCAACTCATAACTATTTTGAATTGCCCAGCATTATCAGGATAATCAGAATAAGAATCCCAAACAAAAGATTGACTACCTTGTTCAATATTCTGGATAAAACCTCCAAGATGTATTGATCCTGTTGATGAGCTTATTAGCGTAGCTAAATGTTGTCCAGTTCCTGTACTCTGATAATATACTCCAAATTCATTCAAATCACCGTCTTCATCAGTTAAATTATAATTTATTGTTATATTACCATTTTGAGTACTTGTTGGTGTAATTATCTCAATGTATGGTTCTGTTTCTGGTACATCGTAATCATTAGTAATCATATCTTCATCTTCATCTAATGATGTAGGGACATCAAATAAATCATCGAAATCAAGGTCTTCTATTGCGAACGAAAAAATTGGAGTGTATCTGCCTAACAATGTAGAAGAGGCAGACAGATCAGTATATTGGCTATAATAGAACTCAACTATAATTACGAAATCCTCACTTGTATCAAATGATTCACTTTCTATTATATAGGGAAGACCTGAATAAAAATCACTTAAGGCATTTATATCCAACCATTCATTGTATTGAAGTATTTCATTGCCATTGTTATCGTTAATTTCTGCTTTCCAATCTCCAAAAGCAGTTGCTTGAGAATATCTGTCATAATATATTACTTTATAACTAAAAGTTTCAGGTGACCACCAAGTATCTTCGCGAACTGTAATTTTGAACCAAGCTTTTGGAAAATTCTCAAATGGATCTCCATCTATACATTGTTCAACATTATAAATACCGTCACCCCAATACGCTAATCTTGTTGGAATTTCATTAAATTCAGGTGCTTGTATATGAACTCCAATTTTATCATCACTTGTTTTATAGACATTAGCTTCGAACATAATTGAGATATAATCCCCAGCAGTATACAAACTGAAATGATTTGTTTTACTAATTACTAAATTGTTTTCTGCATCAATATGATCTATCAACATTACTTCCCATGCTTCATTAACTTCATTATATGTATATAATTGTAAATTCTCGAGGTCACTGTTTTCTTTGAAAGGTATACCTATTTCAACTAGTTCTGAAAATTGAGTTCCAGAAGGAGTAAAATCCACAACTATAGCTGTTGTATCAACGAAAGTAAATTCGTCTATTTGTTGTATTGTTATTTCAACGCTATTATTAAGAGCACCTTCTGGAATTTCAACGTACGTTCCATAAATTTCTGATTCTTCATCTGTAATATGAACAATACCACCTTCATCACCAATAATACCAGTTTCTTCATATGTGGGAAGTTCATTGTTACTAGATGTTGAATCATTACTACAACTGCATAATCCAATTAAAACAAAAAAACAAACTACAACTTTTACAGCATTCATTCAATCCTCCTATTAAATTTAATTAAATGCACTTAACATATGCACGCTACGCCAACTGTATATGAGTACATAACTAACCTATAGTTACGGCATTTTTGTAGTACAATAACTTTTTTCGAAAAGTTATTGTACTCATTTTTAATCCTCTTTTACGTAAAATCAAATTGAAATAATTAATCCTTTTCTTTCATGTTTTTAATCAATACATTTTCACAACCAATAAAATTAAATCTTTGTCAAACTTTTTGTTAGTTTTTCATTATGCTTAAATAAAATTATTCTATAGTGCAGAGAAGTAAAGTCAATTACACCATGAAAAACATTATTATAAACTCTTAACAATATAATTCTTGCCAATTAAGCGAAGATAAAAAAAATCCATAAATAAATATATGGTAAAAATGATATGAATAAATTTAATTTAATCTCTAATTATAAACCGAAAGGTGATCAGCCTGAAGCAATTTCTGCCCTGTTAGAAGGATTGGAGAATAATGAAAAATTTCAGACATTACTTGGTGTAACAGGTTCCGGTAAAACGTTCACGATAGCAAATGTAATAAATAAGGTAAATAAGCCCACTCTTGTACTTTCGCATAATAAGACCCTTGCTGCTCAATTGTATGGTGAATTCAAACGTCTGTTCCCGGAAAATGCTGTTGAGTTTTTCATAAGCTATTACGATTATTATCAACCTGAGGCTTATATTCCCGGCTCGGATGTATATATAGAAAAAGACTCAGACATAAATAGTCAGATAGAAAAATTGCGATTGCGTGCTACAATGAGTTTAATGGAACGTCGTGATGTAATAATTGTTGCCAGTGTCTCCTGCATTTACGGCTTAGGAACTCCGCAGAATTACCGTGATGCACTCATTCGGATAAAAGTTGGAGAGACAATTGACAGGGATGAACTTCTAAAAAAACTTATTGAGATACATTATGGCAGGAATGACATTGCCTTTGAACGGGGAGCATTCCGGGTACGTGGAGATATTGTAGATATTTATCCGGCCTATTTGGAGAATTCCATCCGGATAGAGTTCTTTGGAGATGTAATAGAAAATATTTCACGTATCAATCCCTTAAATAACAGAATATTAGAAGAAGTTGCAGAATATCCGATCTATCCTGCAAATCACTTTATCACCTCAAAGGATACTCTTAAAAAAGCTACACAGCAGATAAAAGAAGAGTTGAAAGACAGGGTAGCATATTTCGAGAAAGAAGGAAAACTGGTAGAAGCTCAACGGGTTAATCAGCGGGTAAATTTTGATATTGAAATGCTGAATGAACTGGGATTTTGCTCTGGAATAGAGAATTATTCACGTCACCTTACTGGAGGTAAGAAGGGAGATCCTCCCTATTGCCTGTTAGATTATTTCCCGGAAGATTTCCTGATGATCATTGATGAATCTCATGCTTCCATCCCGCAAATTCATGCTATGTATGGCGGAGATTATACCAGGAAAAAAAACCTGATCGATTATGGCTTCAGGCTTCCATCCGCCTTCGATAACCGCCCTTTAAAATTCGATGAATTTGAAAAAAAAATTAATCAGGTCATTTTTCTCTCGGCAACTCCTGCGGATTATGAATTGGAAAAAACAGATGGTGTTTTTGTGGAACAGGTCATACGTCCCACCGGTTTGATGGATCCGGTAATTGAAGTAAAGCCAATAGAAACACAGGTTGATGATCTGATAAAAGAGATAAATGAACGCACCACCAGAGAGGAAAAAGTACTGGTTACCACTTTAACCAAGCGCATGGCAGAAGACCTGACTGAATACTTAACAAAAGCAGGGATCAGAGCCAGGTATTTACATAGTGAGATAGCTACCATAGAACGTTCTAATATAATCAGGGAATTACGTTTAAATGAATTTGATGTTTTGGTTGGCATTAATTTATTACGCGAAGGACTTGATCTCCCGGAAGTATCACTGGTAGCAATTCTTGATGCTGATAAAGTTGGGTTTCTGCGCTCTGCTAGATCACTTATCCAAACTGCAGGAAGAGCTGCCAGAAATACAAATGGGAAGGTTATCTTCTATGCTGAGAAAATATCTTCTGCCATGGAAATTGCCATCTCTGAAACAAATCGGCGCAGAATAAAACAGGGAAAATTTAATCTGGATAACAATATAACACCGCAAACCATTATAAAAGATATTGATGATATCATGATCTCAACCAGTGTAGCTGACGGGTATAAAAAAACTGATAAGAAGACAGAAAAAGACAAATTCAAAGAGTACCTGGATCTGGATTCTATTGATAGTGTAATTGAATTACTGAAAAAAGAGATGAAAGAAGCTTCTCAAAATTTGGATTTTGAGAAAGCAGCAGAAATTAGAGATCGTATTTACGAGCTTAAAGAATTTAGTTAGGGAAAAATATGAGAGAAATTGATGTTAAAGAGATAATTCCCATTGTAAAAAAACTTTGTATAGATTCCAATTTTTATATTGGAAAAGATGTGATCTCTAAAATTAAAGAATTCAAGACAAAAGAAGAATCACCTATAGCTATAAATGTTTTAAATATTTTATTAAAAAATTATGAATTAGCAGAGAAAGAGAATATGCCGATCTGTCAGGATACTGGAGTTGCTGTCTGTTTCGTGGAGTTAGGACAAAATATTCATCTAGTAGGTGGAGATTTCACAGAAGCAATTAACGAAGGAGTAAGACAAGGATATAAAGAGGGATATCTTCGCAAGTCAATGGTCGATGATCCTGTCATAAAAAGGATAAATACAAAAGATAATACACCTGCCATTATCTATACGGAAATCGTCCCGGGTGATAAATTGAAGATCACAGTAGCTCCTAAAGGCGGCGGTAGTGAAAACATGAGCGAAGTGAAAATGATGAAACCTGCTGACGGGATAACTGGTGTGATGGATTTTGTTGTAGACCGAGTTGCAAGATCAGGTGGAAATCCCTGCCCTCCAATCGTTGTTGGAGTAGGATTAGGCGGAAACTTTGAACAGAGTGCACTACTGGCAAAGAGATCACTGCTGCGTTCATTAACCGAAAAAAATCCTGATCAAAAGTGGGCAGAAGTAGAAGCAGAGATATTAAAGAGAATTAATGATCTCGGGATTGGCCCTCAGGGCTTGGGCGGCAGAACAACTGCCTTAGGTGTTCACATACTCTCTAAACCATGCCATATAGCATCAATGCCGGTTGCTGTGAATATTCAATGTCATGCTGCTCGACATAAAAGTGCGATAATTTAATTAGCAGCGAACCACACTAACAAGCATGGGCAAAAGGGAATTTGTTGTTTGTATTGGAAGGTGAAATAATAAACTAGGATTCGAAATTGAAAGAATACCAAATTTCATTACAGAATAAGTTAGTTAGAACTTGTTCGTATTGTTAGTTGCAAATATCAGGAGTAAATGATGGAAATGGATTTAACTACACCTTTAAAAACAGATGATCTTAAAGACTTGAAAATTGGCGACCAAGTATTTATTACTGGAACAATTTATACTGCTAGAGATACAGCTCATAAAAGATTAGTTGAATTGCTTGCCAATGGAGATAAAATTCCTTTCGATCCTCAAGGACAGATCATTTATTATGTTGGACCTGCTCCTGCTCCTCCCGGAAGGCCAATTGGTTCTGCCGGACCAACCACAAGTTATAGAATGGATCCTTATGCCCCTGAGCTTCTTGATGCCGGCATAAAGGCGATGATCGGGAAAGGGCCGAGAGATCAATCTGTAATCGATTCCATGATCAAGAATAAAGCTGTATACCTGGCGGCGGTAGGTGGAGCTGCAGTTGTTATCGCTAATTCTATCAAAGAGTCTAAGATAATAGCTTATGAAGATTTGGGGCCGGAAGCAATTCGTGAAATGAAAGTTGAAAATTTTCCTTGTATTGTGGCAAATGATATTTATGGAAATGATATATACAGAACTGAAGTTGAAAAATATAAAAGGTAATTAGGATATTGTTATAATGAAAAAATTGAAACTTGATCTCACAAACCTGGATGAAATATTCCCGCCCGATTTTTCTCAGGAACAAATTGCAAATGCTAAAACTCTATTTCTTAAAAAAATGTCGGGGACAGCCCATAAATTTTACAGCGGGAAAATGCAGACTGTCCCAAAAGCAGGAATTTTTGGTTTCAACTGGTTTAATGTCTGGTACACACCGGGTGTTTCTGAAATATCAACGACCATAAGAGATAACAACGATGCAAGTTTTGATCTTTCCAATCGGGGAAATCTGGTAGCTATAGTCAGTGATTCAACCCGAGTTCTGGGAGATGGAGATTGCACTCCTCCAGGTGGATTAGGAGTTATGGAAGGAAAAGCTTTCTTGATGAAATATCTCGGAGGTGTAGACGGAATAGCTCTTTGCATTGATAGCAAAAATGAAGAGGGCAAAAATGATCCCGATAAGATCATTGATTTTGTAAAAATGGTCCAGCATAGTTTTGGAGCTGTTAATCTGGAAGATATCTCCCAGCCAAATTGTTATAAAGTATTAGATACATTGCGAGAAGAATGTGTCATTCCTGTTTGGCATGATGATGCTCAGGGCACAGCATGTGTCACTTTAGCTGGTCTGATAAATGCTGTGAAACTTGCAGAAAAAAAACTGGAAGAAATTAAGATCGTAATGATGGGTGCCGGAGCTGCAAATACAACAATTGCCAGGCTTATAATTGCGGCTGGTGGAAAACCTGAGAATATGTGTATGTTCGATTCCAAAGGCGGGTTGCATACCGACAGAGAAGACATTAAAGTAGATAAACATTTTTATCGCAAATGGGAAATTTGTGAAAAAACCAATCCTAATAAAATTAATTCTGTTGCAGAAGCATGTGTGGAAGCTGATGTAATAATAGCTCTTTCAAAACCAGGACCGGACACCATAAAAGCAAAATGGATCAGCTCCATGGCAGATAGATCAATTGTTTTTGCCTGTGCAAATCCGGTACCTGAAATTTATCCTTATGCAGCTAAAGAAGCTGGAGCTTATATTGTCGCCACTGGTCGAGGCGATTTTCCCAATCAAGTGAATAATTCTATCGGCTTCCCGGGGATCCTGAAAGGTGCACTTATAGTTCGTGCCAAGAACATAACCGATAATATGGCAGTTAAGGCAGCGTTTTCCCTGGCTGAATTTGCTGAAAAACGCGGCATTTCACCTGAGAATATTGTACCGGCAATGGATGAAAAAGATGTCTTTCCTATCATTGCTGCTGATGTTGCTATGCAGGCTATTAAAGATGATTCTGCCAGAATAGAAATGAGCTGGCAGAAAGTTTATGATAAAGCTAAAGCTGATATTGAATACTCACGTGGAATGACAAAACAATTAATGAATTCAGGTTATATCAGTAAACCACCTGATGACATGCTACAAAAAGCTATTCAATGGGCAATTGACCAGGTAAAATAAATTTATCTGGAAGGAGAAAAAGATGAAAATTTGGATTAAAATTATTTTAATAATGATGTTTACCTGTTCGCTATTTGCCACTGATTTCAATTCATTCGCAGAATTTCAAACACATATAAAAAACGAGTCTCAACGTGTTAGCAATGTGGAACTTCACAAGCAGATCAGAAACACAAGGGAATCAAGGGAGTATGAATTAGGTGATCCGCACATTTACTGGCGTTATGATCTATCGGTAATGCCTCCCGGATGGGTTCAGATTCAGGCAACCTGCCAGGCTGTTGGTGAACATTGCTATGTGTTTGTAGCTGATGATGAATGGCAGGTACACATGGATGAAGCGGATGTTCAAGAAATATTTAATTATTTAGAATTTGAAACTATGAACGGTGATGATTATGGTGTGGTAGAAATGGACACGTTACATTTCGGTGAAATGCCGGATGAACTGGATAATGATCCCAGGCTGATAGTTTTCTATTCTGCTCTCGGTTCCTTTGGTGGAAGTACATTTGATGGATATTTCAGCAGCTATGATCAAGTTACAGAAGCTGAAGCACAGCAGATGAATCCGCCCGGACACAGCAATGAATGCGAAATGATCTATATGACATGTCACCCGCTTAACCCTACCGAGCCAGTAAGAATATCAGTTCTAGCCCATGAATTACAACATCTAATTCACTGGGGCGGTGATATAAATGAAGAGACCTGGGTTAATGAGGGTTTATCTGAATTAGCTATGGTTTATTTCGGAATGCCCGATCCCATTTCGCAATTCAATTCCAATCCGGATAACTCTTTGAATACCTGGAACCAGGAATGGGCTGATTATGTTAAAACGTTGTTATTCTTCACATATTTTGCAGAGCAATTTGATGATGGTACAATTATTAAAGACATTGTCAGTGAGCCCTTGAATTCAATCTCTGGAATTTCTAATCAACTAATTGAACATGGTTACACAATTCCCTTTGAAGCAATTTTCAATAATTGGACAGTTGCCAATTACCTGGATGATCCTGATATCGCACAGGGACAATACAATTATGAGAACCTGGAGCTTCCCGGTTTCAATCCAACTCACTACCATTCTTCATATCCAGCATCGGGAAATGGAACAACCAATCCCTGGGCAACTGATTATATAAGATTACTGCCAGATGAGCCGAATTACAGTCTTCATTTAGAAGTGAATCATCCCCTTAATTTGGGAGTTATTCGCAAAAGTGATGATGTAGTTTCTACAGTAGATTTCTATATTGTAAATGATGTGCTGGATCTGGACTTACCGGAAATGACAGATGAATATGATCAAATGATCCTTGTTATTCCTAATTCAGATAATTCAGATTTGATTTATAGTTATGAAATTACAGGATATGTAAGTACTCAGAATTACGAATTAGAAATTACGAATTACGGATTAACTAATTATCCCAATCCGTTCAATCCATCCACCACGATCTCATTTAATATCAGCAACCAACAAAACGAACGAGTCGAACTTAAAATCTATAATCTGAAAGGACAGAAAATTAAAAATTTCGATGTCATCCTAAGCGGAGTCGAAGGAGAATCGAATTCTATTTACTGGGACGGAACAGACCAAATAGGTAAATCAGTTTCATCAGGGATTTATTATTATAAATTAGTAGTTGATAATAAAATTATTGATACAAAGAAGATGATGCTGATGAAGTAATATCGCGTTTGGATAATTGAATTAAGAAAATTACTTGATGGCGTGAATACAATAACTTTTCAAAATAAAGTTAATGGACTCATTTTTTAGATAACTATAGGTTAGTTATATCTACATTTTTAGTGGGCGTGGCATACTTATGTTAGGTGAAATATGATTATGAATAAGGTGATAATATGCATTTAGGATTAGGAATAAATAGGAAATTTTTATTATTATTACATCATGCTTTAATGTTATATCGAAAAGTTATTCTAAAGAAAGAAATAAAATCAATTCATTTTTATCCTGAAAAACCAAAAATATTTGATGTCATGTACAAGGTTTCCATCTGGAATGGATATAATATTTCTGATTTATCCGAGAATGCTGACATAAAATTTCATTGGGAAGATGTTACTTTTCCTAAAGTAATTAACGATAAAACTTTTATTAATTCGCAATGTAAAACCATCAGTAAAGTTGACGTCGAAAAATCTTTTGAAAAAATATTCGGATATAAACTGTTTCTCAATCCTATTACATTTATAGGAAAATGTGTAAAAAAAAATGACCTAAATGCTAAGCATGACGGAATAATTATTGATTGTCCAATTGCAAAAACAGAAAAAGGTTTTGTATATCAATATCTAATCAATAATTCAATTGATATTAATAAAGTTGAAGATATTAGAATACCATTTATAAAAGATAAAATTCCTTTTGTTTATCTCAAATATCGTCCAATTAAAACTCGTTTTTCAAATGACAATAAATTTACGAAAATGAAAAAAGTATCTAATGTATTATCGAATGATGAAAAGATAAATATTATTAGAGTATGTAATGATATGAAAATTGAATATTGTGAGATAGACGCTATTAGAGATTATCCTGCAGGTAAATTATACATCGTTGACATTAATCATTGTCCATCTGGTCCACCAAATCATTTATCATTATTTTCTACTTTATCAGCAATAAAGTTGATTTCAAAAACATTTGATAATAAATTTGGAATTAGATGATTTTTATGATAGTTCACCTAACAAGCGTGTCAGCGAATAGGTTGGTTTGTAATTTTTACGTTTGAATCACTCTGATTCAAACTTGATTTGGAAAATCTGAAAGTAGTTTGTGTATTTGCCGCCGCACACGCAAAACATTAATCAACATTCCGCTTCGCTCCATGTTGATTAATCTAAAAATGCAAAAAATAATTATAAAAAAGATTAACGTGAATGCTCACCGGTATTGTGGGTGCAATTGAATCAAAGCCTGAGTAAGAACTGAGGTTGCTAGCCCGCACAATTTTTAAAAAATAGAGAACCCCACCAAATTCGGTGCAGTATATGGTTATAACTTTTCTAAATACTTTTTTGCTTTCCCTTAAAAGTCTCAATCCAAGACAACTGGAGAGGCATTCTGATCAAATGGATTCGTTCGCATAGCATGAGAAAAGTAATATGGGTAATTTTTTCTTAAATGATTGATATAGAGCAACCATTCATTCACAAGAAGTGTGTATGCCCTTTTAATGTCAATAACCAAATGCTGGTGATCACTAACAGGGAGGTCGGAAAAAATCCTTCTGCTTTGTAATTCTTCACAAAGATGGAAACTTGCCATTAAAAGGTCAGAAAAGGATTTGTGTTCCAAAATGTTGGGATTTTCAAGCAGGCGTAAAAAAACACTCTGTTTGATTGTAATAAATCGTATAGTTCGGTCAGCATTTCTTCGCTTGTTTACACCGTAAAATTATAATTCTTCAGGCTAGTTTTAAGTTGATTAAACTTTGCGTCATCCCATTCACCATTAAAATTTAGTTCTGCACTCATTTTTTCCTTTTGTGGATCATGGGATGAAAAATGGGAGAGTAAATCCGTACCGACTTCTGTGAAAAAGACCCCAATAATCATATTAATCTTTTCTAACCGTGTTCGCTTTTCGTTGTATGTTAACAGACGATTCAAGACTAAAGCAACCAGGAAAACCTGAATCGGTACAAAGGCAATTCTTGCCAAAACACTATTGAAGATATACTGGGCATTACTGTAGATGGCAAAATGTATAGAATAGAGAATAATAGATAAGAAAATGAGAATAAGGACGAGTAAAAACTGCCAATTCATTTTTTTCATAGTAATGTTTTCCAATGTAAGGTCTGGGCATGGTACCGACAAATATCAATCAACTCATTTTTTTTATAACGTTTGAACTCACTGGGTTTTACGTAGCGCATCGGAGTAAAAATCCAGTGCAGTGATTTGTTAGCCAATATATTACTTCACTTTCAGAGGTGTGAATCCACTATCGGATGAATCACTGAAGATATCAGCCGCTTCCGGTGAATTAAAATCAAGGGTTGTGGGAGTTAATATTGTCCAATCGAATAATTCTTTTACATATTTATTTAGCATCTCATAGCAATGATCTACTGCTTGAAAATTGCATAGTACCTCATTGCATGTAAGGTTTGCTTCACGGAACCACTCTACATATTCGGGACGTGTATCTGTACGTTCATATGGAAAAAACAATCCAAATGGTTCATCATGTATAGTGTGAATTCTTGCATGCATGATCTCAATACAAAATGGGGGAGGATTTTTTTCTGCATAATCAATAAATGCTCTATAATATTCTTCGGAATCATCTTTATGGGCAAAAAGAAATAGCCTGACATCATACTCGTTGTCTGTCTGTGTAAGCCGCTTCTTATTCCCCAAAGGACACAGACCTTTGGATACGATGATCTCTTTGATTATTTTTTGTCTATCTTCATAATTGCCTTTTTGAACCCCATTACTGCTTTTTCCAAATAACCTGCTAAAGAATCCCATGGTTTTTCTCCTCCAGTTTTATATTCAAATGGCTAACTTGGTACTATCCCGCTAACAGGCGTGAAAACATCTTTATATACATGCTTCATAACACTCTATCTTCTCTTTTATTTATTTTTCTTAAAACCATATTTTAAAAAAAATTAATTAAAAGAATAATGTCAATTGAAAACAATATATATCGCCAAAAATCAATAAATGTATATTTGCTTCATAATATCAATATGCAAGCGCGTCAGTATGATTTAACAGCAGAAAAAGTTGATGAAGTAATTTTGTATTATATACTCGTTTAGAGATAAATAACTAATTAGCTAATTAAATTGCAATCCTAATCCAAATATTAGAATGCCATATCTTATATCTTTGAAATAATAATGAATCTCAGGACGTAAATAAGGACCTGATCCTGCCTTGTAACCTATAAATATTCCGTGCATTTGTGTATTAAACTGAGTTTCTAATTCTTCATTAGTTCCACTTCGAAAGATACCCCGATAACCACAGTAAATTCTTTCACTACCCATGATCAACATAGGATAATAGTCGAAATAATATAAATCATTAGTTATCACAACGGCAGCACCCATATCAGCTGAAACTAATAAGGGGTGTGTCATCAATTGATATTTCATCTCTCCCATCAATCCACCACTCAAACCAGGAAAACCGAATAGTTTTGCTCCAGCTTCCCAGTTTTTACCTAATCCACGCCTGGTATGTAATTCTACGTTGATCAAGGTAGGTCCTTCATCACTAACAATAAATGAGCCGGCAAAACCAGTTTCTCCTTTTCCCTTAGGTAAAACACCCGGAGACTGAAACACACTCATTGATGAACAACCTGCTAAAAATAAACATAAGAGAAATGCTGCTCTACTCATTTATCATCCTTACAATTTCAATTATATCCTTAACTTTTTCTATTGAAAAATCTGGTTGAACCTGCCAAGTCGAAATATCAGTATCTGTATCGTAAAGTGCACCAATACTGATAACTTTCAAATTACTTTCATTTTTTCTAAGAGCTTCACTAGCATTTGCTGCACAATGAATATCTGTCTCATGATCACCAATGTAAATAATAGTTCCTATCTCTTGTTGTACAAGTTCTGAGATGCACTGCAAGAGTCCATCAGGAGCTGGTTTTTGCTTACTGGATCCAACCTCTTCATAACCAAGAATACTTTTGAAATATCCCAGCATACTAGTTTTATGTAAATACTGCTTTATATTTTCTTTGGAATTTTGAGAAACAATTCCATGCGGGAACTTACCTAAATCTTTTATTACATCAACTATCCCATCATAAAAGGGCACTTCGGTTTCATCCTTTAACTGGAATTCTGACCATAGCCTGCCGGCTTGTTCAATTTCACTTTCCTTCAGGTTAAATTCATTCTTATAAAGAGTTCTCCAATTCTCAGCTTTATTAGTAACAACTCGGTAATTATTCAGATCAGCTAAAGCAGGGATATTTATTGGTTCCTTTCCTGTAATTTGTTTAATGATCTTCCTGGTAACTTTCAGGTTTTTTATGTGTGTATCAACCAGTGTTCCGTCATAATCCCAGATAATTGCTTTTATCATTTAATCTTTCCATAGATGTGTTTCATGTCGGGAAGTTCAGTATAATAGTAATGTACCCAAATATAAGCATATTGAAATAAAGCAGCTATAAGAGCTGGCTTAGAGAATAATACGAAACCAGGTATCCATAAGACCAGGAGACCAAATTTGTACATTGCATTTTTAGAAAACCTGAAGATACCCTGTTCTACAAATGGTGTATCGATACATGATCTGTCAAAATGATCAATACCATAAGCACGTTTAAAACCGAAATACTTCAATACCGAGTACATTAAATAGATAACAATAATAAAAAGTAGGATGGCTATGGAATAGGAAATGACAGGATCAAGAGTCATTAAATTTCTGCTTGAGATCCCTAAGGCAATGATAAACAGTAGTCTGAGGACGAACATGATGGAAAATCCAGCCGCATAGATCGTAAATCCGGCTTTACCAAAAATTCTTGAAATCAAAGAATAGTATAATTCCAATCTCCAGATAATAAGTACAAATACCTGGTGCAATATTGCAATTCCAATAGAATAGTTCAACCATGTCTTTGCTGATATTCCCCAGAAATAGCCCTCAAGTGGAGAATACTTCAATACAAATTGAATTCCTGATAAAAGTAAAACTAATGTGATCAAATGCCAGAGTTGTTTTTCAAATATTTTCATTTAGTTTCATATTGGGTGCGATAACTGAGTTTCCCGTTTTTATATTCATAGATCCTGAAGGAAGGCTGTCTGCCAAAACGATTAGTTACCGAAGCTGAAACATACAATGGAATTTCACCGATCCAATGAAGTTCATCACTGTGAAAATGTCCGGCCAGAATAGCAATTACATTATATGAATTCAATGTTTTCTCCCAGCGATCCCTGTTTTCATTTTCCCAACCATCGTGCATTGTGTTATTGTAGAAGCTTTCTACAGAGGGAATGTGATGAAACACGATTACAGGCTTCCCGTTAGTAGTTTTCAGAGCCTTTTCAAGTTCTAAGAACGGATCATAATTCTCAACTGAAAATGAGTAAGCTAAAGGATCGGAATATAGCCCAATAAATGATACTTCTTCAAATTCTTTTACAAATATCAGATCCCCAAAATATTCTTGAAAAATATTTATCTCTTCTTCTACATGTTCTTGGAAAATATCATGATTTCCGGGAATGTAAAATAAGGGTGCTTCCAGTTTATTCATAGCGTCAATAGCATTAAAAACACTTACCGTATCACTCATTCCGTTTTGGGTAATATCTCCCGTGTGAATTACAAACTGGAGCTTCATTGGGAGGTTATTGATCTGTTTCACCAGAGCCTGTGTGATCTCCAGATTAGTTCCTTTTCCAATGTGAGTATCTGCTATCTGAACAAAATAAAAATGGTCATTATCTACCTCTGTCTCCTGGCCAACAAGTTGAAAACAAAAAAGATTCATGAAGATAATGATTACCAATATTTGCTTTTTCCAATTACTATTTGTAAACATGAATTTCTCCTTAAAAAATATGGTTTCCTCTACCACCTTATATTAAATTTCATATAACTTATTAAAATAAGCAACCTTTTTAATTCAAATTTATTTCATTGAAAGGTCAAGGTAAAATTATACTTGCACGTTTATTAGGTAATTTCAAAGTGTTTATGGTTTTTTAAAAGGAAAAACACAGTAATTGACTTGCCGTGAAGTATGAGCTGGGAATTGCTGGGATAAGATTGGATTAGTCCTTAGTTTCACCTTGGGACAAGTCATAGGAGAATTGGAGTTTATATGAGAGAAAAATTATTCCTGATAGATGGAACAGCTTTCATTTACAGATCTTTTTTTGCCTTTATCCGTAATCCGCTTTATAATAGTAAGGGTCAGAATACAAGTGCTATTTTTGGTACGATAAATTCATTTATAAAGCTGGTAGAAGATTTTCAACCGGGACATATTGCAATTTCATTTGATAGACGAGAGAAAACTTTTCGACATAAAATAACTGATACCTATAAAGCAAATAGACCTCCCGCACCGGACGAACTTCACCAGCAGGTTGAGCCTATTAAGGAATTCTTTGCTGCAATAGGTTTATCTGATATTTCTTTAGCAGGATTTGAAGCAGATGATACGATAGCCACCCTGGCAGAAAAATATAAAGACAGATTTGATGTTATCATCGTTTCCGGAGATAAAGATTTTTCCCAACTTGTGGATACGGAAGTAACGCTTTACGATCCTAGAAAAGACATACATTTAACAGAAGAAAGTATTAAAGAAAAATACGGGATAAGTCCGGAACAATTTATTGATTATCTGGCTATTTGTGGTGACACTGCCGATAACATTCCCGGTGTAAAGGGGATAGGACCCAAAGGTGCATCCAAACTGTTAAATGAATATGATACTCTGGATGGAATTTATGAGAACCTGGATAAAATAAAAGCTAAGGGAATTTTTGAGAAATTATCTACGTTTAAAGATGATGCTTATCTATCTAAAAAACTGGTTACGATCATTCGGGATGTACCAATAATGATACCGGACGAAACGCTTTCTTTTAATTTAAAAAATTTAAAGAATGGTATTGATTTTCTCACTAATTTTGAACTTTCTTCAATAGCTAAAAAAATTGAAAAGCTCATATCTCAGTCAATAAGTAAGCCTGCAAAAAAGGAACCTGAGATAAATGAAGTACTGAGTTTTAAGAATGAATTTGATTTCAATACAGATGGAACGGAAATAAAATATCAAACAATTCTTACCGATACTAAAGATAGTTTCGCGCAGTTAATAACAGAATTAAAAACTGCTGATATAGTGGCAATCGATACAGAAACGACCTCCAAAGATCCGCATCTGGCAGAGCTGGTAGGAATCTCAATTTGTGCTGGTGAAAAGGCTTCATATTACATTCCTCTCCAGCATCAGATGGCTCAAAACCTATCTGCATCCGAGGTTCTTACGAAACTGCAAAATACCCTAAAGGATAAAATTCTTGTCGCACATAATTTCAAATATGATCTGATCGTATTAGAGAGAGCAGGTTGGAAGATCGAGGAGAATATTTTTGATACAATAATCGCCCATTATTTATTAAATCCAACCTCACGGCATTCACTGGCAAATTGTGCTATAGAAGAATTTGCACATGAAATGATACCAATCACCGAACTTATCGGGGTTGGGAAGAAACAGATAACTTTCGATCTGGTTCCAACTGATCAAGCAGCTAAATATGCTGCTGAAGATGCTTATATAACTTTCAAATTATATCATGAATATTTAGAAAAATTAAAGAAAAATGACCTTTATGAGTTATTTCAAAGTATTGAAATTCCAATGATCTATGTTCTGGCTGATCTAGAGAAAAATGGTGTCTTCATTAATAAAAAGATTTTAGCAGAAATTTCCAGACAAAATCAGAAAAGATTAGGGGAATTAACCCAAGATATTTTTGAAATTGCCGGTTCACAATTCAATTTGAATTCTCCGCAGCAACTGGCAAAAGTCCTTTTTGAAGACATGGGCATAAAGCCGGAGAAAAAGACAAAAACAGGATATTCCACCAATATCACGGTTTTAGAAAATCTGGCTAAAGATCATAAAATAGCTCGACTTCTGATTGAATACAGACAAGTATCAAAACTACAGTCAACCTATGTTTCTGCTCTTCCTGAATTGATAAATCCTGAGTCCGGTAGAGTGCATTCATCATTCAATCAAACTGTTGCCTCCACTGGAAGATTATCCTCTTCCAACCCAAATATGCAGAATATTCCCATAAGAACAGAAATGGGAAAGGAAGTGCGAAAAGCTTTTTGTGTAAGTGATGATGAACACGTGATCCTAGCAGCAGATTATTCACAGATCGAACTAAGAATATTGGCTATTCTATCTGGTGATGTAAAGATGATAACCGCTTTTAATAATAAACAGGATATTCACAGTGAAACTGCCTGCGTTGTATTCGATATACCTAAAGAAGAAGTCACTTCTGATCAGCGGCGTTATGCCAAGATCATTAATTTTGGCTTAATGTATGGAATGGGTCCTTTCAGGATCTCTCAGGAACTTGAAATTTCACGCAGGGAAGCAAAAGAATTCATTGAAAATTATTTCAATAAATTCCCAACTATAAAAGAGTATATACATTCCGGTATTCAGCAGGCAACAATTGATGGATTTGTTTCAACAATTTTTGGCAGGAAGCTTTATCTTCCCGATCTTTACAGTTCCAATAAAATGTTGGTAGAGGGTGCAAAACGGGTGGCAACCAATATGCCGATCCAGGGCAGTGCTGCTGATATAATTAAAGTTGCCATGATCTCTTTACATGAAAAGATCAAGCATGATCCTGATATAAAAATGATAATTCAGGTTCATGACGAACTGGTTTTTGAGGTAAGGAAAAATAAATTAGAAGAGGCAAAAAAACTTATTGTTAAAGAGATGGAAAGTGCAATACCTGAAAAATATATAAAAATTGTTCCCTTGATCGTCGATGTGGGAATAGGTAATAACTGGTTTGAAGCACACTAGTAAAATTATCAATAAGGAAATTAAAAGGAGAATATTATGAGTTTACATATTGAAGCAAAAAAAGGAGAAATTGCAGAGACTATTCTTTTGCCGGGAGATCCGTTAAGAGCAAAATTTGTAGCGGATAATTTTCTGGAAAATGCTATCTGTTATAATAAAGTCCGCAATATTTTTGGTTATACTGGAACTTACAAAGGTAAGAGAATTTCCGTACAGGGAACCGGAATGGGAATTCCATCAATTTCGATATATGCAACTGAGCTTATCAGAGATTATGGTGTAAAGAACCTGATAAGGATAGGGAGCTGCGGGGCAATTAAACCGGAAATAAATTTAAGAGATATAATTTTAGCAGAGGGTGCCTCAACTGATTCTCAAACGAATAAACTTGTTTTCAATGGAGCAGATTTTGCCGCAATTGCTAATTTTGAACTATTATTAAAAGCCCATAATATCATAAAAGAAAAGAAGATGACAGTTCATGTTGGGAATGTTCTCTCTTCTGATATTTTTTATTCTGATGATCCGGACTTTTGGAAGATATGGGCTAATTACGGGATCCTGGGGATTGATATGGAAGCAACTGCCCTTTATAGTATTGCCGCAAAATATGGTGTAAAAGCGTTGACTCTTCTCACTGTAAGCGATCAGATTGTACGGGGAGAAGTTACAAGCAGTGAGGAACGACAAACAGGATTTTCTAAAATGATAGAAATTGCTCTGGAAGTTGTTAGTAAATAAAATATTAAAAATTACAAAATAGAAAAGATCAAATTCAATTGAATTAAGGAGAATCAGTGGATAGTTTCTGGAGTAAGGTTATCCCGATCATTATTATATTCTTTCTGGGATATTTTTTAAAAAAAATACGATTATTTTGCAGTAATACTGCCGATACACTACTTAAATTAACTTTCTATGTAACCTTACCGGCATTAACGTTTCTCTCCGGTTCTACAACTGAATTAACTCTGAAATTCTTTTACCTTCCGATAATTGCTATTGCTGTGATGCTTATTATATTTACATTATCATATCCTATCAGTAAGAAATTCAATTTATCAAAGGCAACTCAAGGTACATTTCTAGTTGGAACACTTATCATGAATACCGGTTTTACATTACCATTCGTGCTGGCTGCTTATGGAAATCAAGGATTGGCTATCTATACAATTTTTGATTTTGGCAACACCCTGATGATATTTACTTTTGTCTATTATATTGCCATTAAATTTGGTAAGAATGAAAAAATTAAAATTCCAATTAAGAAATTCATCTTGCTTCCTCCTATTTGGGGATTGATTCTGGGAATTAGCTTTAATCTATTGAAATTTGAACTGCACTCGACAACTATAAATTTCCTTGAGATCGTAGGGAAACCAACTATATTTTTAGTGATCTTGTCACTTGGGATCTACTTTAGTCCAAAGATCACAAATCTTGGTAAAATGCTCACTGTTTTTTCCCTGCGAATAGGATTAGGTTTGTTATTAGGGTTATTGGCTGTGAATATCTTCAATATTGATGGTATTATGCGAACTTTAGTAATTCTCTTCTGTGGTGCTCCTGTAGGATATAATACACTTATATTTGCATCTCTGGAAGGACTTGATAAGGAGTTCGCTGCCAGTCTTGTTTCAATTTCCCTGCTTCTGGGAATTATCTATGTTCCTATAATAATTTATTTTTTGTAATCTCTGATTTCATGATCATCTATTTTTTGCTTTGAACAAATATTTGACAATCAAATTGATTTTTAGTTTTTGAGATCATGAATTATAAAATTTTAATTGATAATAAACAGATCGATCTGGAAATTCCACTCGATAAAATTACAATAATTGAACCTGAGAAAGTTCCTGTGTTCAATCAGGAAAAACTGGTTTACGAATCATTACAAAACCCCATAGATTCACCTGATCTCAAAACATTTTTACAAAATAAAGAAAATATTCTTATCATTGTGAACGATGGTTCTCGTAATACACCTACTGAAATAGTTCTATCAACTCTTTATGAACAGATCAAAAATAAAAATTTCAAGTTTATAGTTGCGCTAGGAACACATCGGCTACCAACCAAACCAGAATTTGACAGGATCTTTGGTAAATTTTATCATGAATTCAAAGATAGAATTTTCTGTCATGATTCACAAAATGATGAGATGACATATCTGGGAAAGACATCCTATGGTACTCCGGTAAAAATCAGTTCAGAAGTTACTAAAGCTGAAGGTGTGATAATTATAAGTTCGGTTGAACCTCATTATTTTGCAGGTTTTACCGGTGGACGGAAAAGCTATTTACCAGGTGTTTCAGCCTATGGATCAATCGAGAAAAATCATTCCCTTGCATTAAGGGATGAAGCTAAAATATTGAAGTTGGATGGTAATCCTGTTCATGAGGATATGACAGAAGCTGCCAAGATGGTTACCACCGAAACATTTTGTACTCTTACAGTTCTGGATACAAATGATAAAATATTTTATGCAGCCAGCGGGAATATCCATTCTACCCTTAAAGCTGCCTCCAAAAGGGTTATCGAAATTTTTGCACCTGAGGTTAAAGAAAAAGCTGATATCGTTATTGCCATAAATCAATCACCCTTAAATAGAAATTTGTATCAATCACAAAAAGGCTTGGAGAATTGCAAATCTATCTTAAAAGAAAATGGTATTTTTATCTTGGTTTCCAGTTGTAATGATGGTATCGGCAATAAAGCTTTTTATGAACTTATGGCATCCTGTAAATCTCCGGATGAAGTTTTCAATAAAGTGGAAGATAATTATAAATTAGGTTATCATAAAGCTGCTAAATTCGTCTCATTCATGAAGAAGAATAAATTGTGGATGGTGAGTGAATTGGATAGTGATGAGCTTGAAAATATTTTTATTAAGAATTTTTCTACACTTCAGATAGCTCTAAATAAAGCTATAATGCTTAAAGGCAAAGATGCAAAACTGAATATCGTTAAAAATGCCGGGATCACTGTTCCGCGAATTAATGGACTTAAATAAATAGAATTTCTCTTTACACCAATAGGTTACATTAATTTTTTAACCAAAGATTTTTATATTCAGAATATTTATAAAACGTAACTTAGGAGATGAAATGAAAGTTTCCGAAAAATTAGAAGATTTAAAGAAAAGAGAAGCAAAGATAAAAGAGTTGGGTGGAGAAACCAGAATAGAAAAACAGCATGCAAAAGGTAAGTTAACAGCTCGAGAAAGACTTGATCACCTATTTGATGAAGGTACATTCCGGGAACTTGACATGTTTGTGAAACATAGATCTACCAATTTCGATATGGAAACTGTAAATATCGCTTCTGACGGTGTAGTAACTGGTCATGGAAAAGTGAATGGCAGACCGGTTTTTGCTTATTCACAAGATTTCACATCACGTGGCGGGTCTCTGGGCGAAAAGCATGCAGCTAAGATCATCAAAGTTATGGATCTGGCCATGAAAGCCGGTGTGCCGATCGTAGGAATTAATGATTCAGGTGGTGCACGAGTTGAAGAAGGAATTGATTCTTTAAAAGGATATGGAGATATTTTCTTCCGTAATTCCAGAGCTTCCGGTGTTATTCCTCAAATTTCCATAATTATGGGACCATGCGCAGGTGGAGCAGTTTATTCTCCAGCTATGACAGATTTTATATTTATGGTTGATAAAAAAAGTTATATGTTCATCACAGGACCAAGTGTTATCGAAACAGTTACAGGTGAAAAAACAACTTTTGAAGAGCTGGGTGGAGCAATGACCCATAACAGTAAAAGCGGTGTTGCACATTTTGCCTGTGAAGATGATGAAGACGCTATCTATCAAGTAAAAATATTATTAAGCTTTCTGCCTGATAACAATATGGATGATCCTCCAAAACATAACGGTGGCGATGACCCTTCAAGACTTTGTCCGCAACTTGATTCTATTATTCCAGATGATCCTAAAACAGGATATGACATGAAAGATATTATTCATGCTGTTGTTGATAATGGTGAATTCTTTGAACCGCATGAATATTATGCGCAAAATGCTATTATCGGCTTTGCCAGGATGGATGGAAGACCGGTTGGTATAATCGGCAATCAGCCAATGTTCCTCGCTGGCTGCTTAGATATTAATGCTTCGGATAAGATCTCACGTTTTATAAGATTCTGTGATGCCTTCAACTTCCCAATTATTACTTTTGTTGATGTTCCCGGTTATTTACCTGGTACAGATCAGGAATGGGGTGGTGTAATACGCCACGGAGCAAAACTATTATGGAGTTACTCAGAAGCGACGGTTCCCAAACTTACAGTTACAACCAGAAAAAGTTATGGTGGTGCATATATTGCAATGAGTTCAATGCATCTTGGTGCAGATATGCTGTTTGCCTGGCCTACTGCAGAAATAGCAGTTATGGGAGCCCAGGGTGCTGTAAATATTGTTAGCTCCTATCGTAAACAAATGAAAGAAGCGAAAGATCCTGAAGTAAAACGACAAGAACTCATAAAAGAATATGAGACTGCTTTCAATACACCTTACATTGCTGCAGAACGGGGTTATCTAGATGCCGTTATACAACCTAGTGAAACCAGAATCCGTCTGATCGATGCGCTGGAAATAATGGTCACCAAAAAAGAAGCACTCCCTGCTAAAAAACATGGGAATATCCCGCTTTAGGAGAATATTTTGATAGACAAACAGAAAAAGTTAAAAGCAGCGATAATGGGTGTTCTTTATTATTTAAAACAACAAGAAGAAGAAAGCGCTAAGCCTGTTAACGGCTGGGCTAGGGCAGGTCGAGAAGAAATTATGCGTAATAGCTTAATAGTTCAATTCCGTGGTCTTAGAAGATAGATTGATCAGAGAATCGAAAATAATAATGCAGAATCAAGATATGGTGCAGAGAAGAGGGCTTACACGCTAATGCGAGTAAGCGTATAAGCGAATAAGAGGAAATGGAGATGCATAAAGATTTGGATATTTGGAAATTGGGAATTGAACTAGTAGAAAAGATCTATAAAATTACTAATTCATTTCCAGAGTCTGAAAGATTTGGTTTGATCTCTCAAATGCAGAGAGCTTCAGTTTCTTATCCTTCCAATATTGCCGAAGGAGCAGCAAGAAACTCCATTAAAGAATATATACGATTTATATATATTAGTCTTGGCTCACTTGCAGAACTTGAAACTCAAATTATCATCGCTGAAAAATTAGGGTATATTAATGATCCTAGTATTTTTGAAAATATTGAAAAAATAAGAAGAAAACATTTAAATTTTATTAAATATATGAAAAATAAAACCGCTTAAGCGCTTCGTCGCTTTTGCATTTATTTATGCACGGAGGAAATAAATGAAATTCGATAAACATGGTATTCTAGAAATGACCAAAGTCAATTATGATCCTATACGTCCAAAAGCTGCAAATCCAATTAAGATCCAGGATGTAAGTTTAAGAGATGGACATCAAAGTCTTTTTGCTACACGCGGCAGAACTGAAGATATGATCCCAATAGCAAAATTGCTGGATGATATAGGTTTTTATTCACTTGAAGTATGGGGCGGTGCAACTTTCGATGTGATGCATCGTTACTTAAATGAAGATCCATGGGAAAGAATTAAGACGCTAAAGAATTATATAACAAAAACACCCCTTTCAATGTTACTTCGTGGTCAAAATGTTGTAGGATACAGAAATTATGCCGATGATGTTGTCGAAGCATTTGTTCAACGTGCCAGTGATAATGGTATAGATATTTTCCGTGTATTCGATGCACTTAACGATTTCCGTAATTTCCAAACAGTTATTAAAATGATAAAGAAAAATAATAAACATTTTCAGGGAACTATCTGTTACTCTCTCACTGAACCAAGGATGGGTGGGAAAACCTATAATTTAGATTATTACCTGGAAAAAGCAAAGCAATTAGAAGAACTCGGTGCAGATACAATCTGCATTAAAGATATGGCTGGTCTTATTGCTCCATATGATGCCTACAATTTAGTAAAAGCACTCAAGGAACAAACAGATATTCCAATTCATCTTCATACGCATTTCACATCCGGTATGGCTGATCTCACACTTTTAAAAGCTATCGAAGCTGGTGTAGATATTATTGACACATGTATGGCCCCTTATGCCTATAGAACATCTCATCCTGCGGTGGAGCCTCTTGTTATTTCTTTCTTAGGAACCAATCGTGATAGCGGGTTGGATATAAAAAAACTCGCTGAAATCGATAAAGAAATGGAAAAAACAATTCCAAAATACAAACATTTCCTTGATGATACAAAAAATGCAATTATCGATACAAATGTTATCTTGCATCAAACACCTGGCGGAATGCTTTCCAACCTTGTAAATCAGCTGCGTCAGATGGATGCACTTGATAAACTTGATGAAGTATTTGAGACACTACCAAAAGTACGAAAACAACTTGGGCAGGTTCCTCTGGTTACGCCTACAAGTCAAATTGTTGGCATACAGACTGTGAACAATGTGTTGTTTGATAAAGATGGCGAAGAATATACCAATATTACTGAACAAGTAAAAGATCTTTGTTTTGGCTTGTATGGGAAAACTACTCTTCCGATAGATAAAGAAGTTCAAAAAAAGGCATTAAAAGGTTATCCTCGGGGTGAAACTCCAATCACAAAAAGACCGGGTGATCTCCTTAAACCGGAACTTCCAAATATAAAAAAAGAGTTTAAGGGTTTAGCAAAAAATATTGATGATGAAATTCTATGCGCACTTTATCCTGTTACCGGAAGAAGATTTCTTAACTGGAAATATGGTCATGAAGATATTCCTGAAGATGTAAAATCAAAAACTTTAGACGATGTAAAAAATGAACAGGAACTTGTTAGAAAAGCACTTTCCGGTGAACTTACAACAAAGAAAAATAAACCGGATAATGCCAGAGCTTTTGATGTTTATGTGGATGGTGAATATTTCAATGTCGAAGTGGCAGATCCTAATGCCAGACAAACAGGTTTTTCCTTTAAAAAGAAAGAAGAGATATCAGTAGAAAATGAAACAGGTAATTTAATTGCTCCTATTCCAGGCATGATAATCGAATTTAAGAAGAAGATAGGTAATGAAGTAAAAGCTGGCGATACAGTATTAGTATTAGAAGCAATGAAAATGTTCAATAACCTGGGAGCTCCTTGTGATGGTGTAATAAAGAATATTATTCGAAAAGCAGGTGATTCAGTTGCCAAAGGTGATGTCATTTGCCAAATTGAACCTAAAGAATAAGAATATAAAACATAAAAAGCCTCACATTTGTGGGGCTTTTTGTATTTATCAATTTTTTTATATTTGAGTTATTTTAAATATTTTCGATTAACCCAACCTGACCATGATTCATCATTTGGAGTTATCGTAAATTTGATCCAACCATTTTTCTCATCAACCACAAATACTGTTACACCTTTCATTAATTTCCCGATCGGATCAACAGCATAGTAAGTTCCTGGTCCAATCCTGATATTTATGTCATCAGATTTACAGGTCATAGTTTTTTGTTTTTTTGAATCCTTAGCTTGATACTTAGGATTCATAGAATATTCGATAGGTTCAGTGAGTGATTCATCTTTTACAGCTGCTTTCTTTTTAACAGGTTGAGTTTTAGTTGTTTCACTAACACCTGATTTTGGAACGATCCAGTAGTCAGTAACAAAGCCAACATCTTTTTTTAATTTATTCCCGACTGTTTCAGCTTTAGCTCTTGAATAAGAATCTGCCAATCGGAGTCGATAATATGTCGTTCCATTTTTTGTTGTTGATACAATTTTAGCTCGATAACCGGCTTTTTCTAGAATTTTCTTTTTACTTTCTGTATAATTTCTTTTTGTATTGGCTAATATCTGTATTTCAAACTCACCACTTGAACTATAAATCATTTCAGTTTTAGTAGTTTTTGTCTTAGGTGTTTTAGTTATTCCGATCTGACCAACACTTTTTCCATCAATAATTTCATCTAACCAGAAAGAGGATATATCTGGAGAAATTTTTACTATTTTATTTCCTAATGTATTCCCTTCCTCTTCACTGTATAATCCTCGTAATCTTAAACGATAGATGATATTTTTGCCCTTTGTAAGAGTAAGAATTTTTGTTTTATATCCTTTTCTTTCCAGATCAGTTTTTACTTGTTCAACTTTAGAATACACACTGCTGGCAAGTAATTGGATTTCACATTCTCTTCCAAATTCAATTTTCTTTTTTGTAACCGTGATCTCTTTTTCAACTTCTGGCTCAGGTTTTTCAGATTCTTTTACTGTGATCTCAACTTGTTCAGCCTCTTTTTCTGTTGCTACTTCAGCTGTTGTTCGGGTCCTTTGTTCCTCTAACCAGTAACCATCAATCGCAGCATATTTCTTCTTAAGATTTTCACCCAGATTTATGGCATCATCCTCATTGTATAACCCTGTAAGTCTCAAACGATATATAATTGTGCCATCTCTCATTAATTTGGAAATTTCTGTTTCGTATTGTGCCTGATCTAACTTATCTTGCAAATTTTTTATTTTTTTATAATCACTACTGGCCATTATCTGAAGTGAAAACAACTCTTCAAACACAGGAAGAAGAGGTTCAGGAGTAGTATCTTCTACAATTGGTTTTTCAATAACTTCATTTTGCGAATCACTCTTTATATTATGTGCTACTGTACCAATAACAAATCCTACAACGATAATTAAAGCTACTACGGCAAATATTATCACAATAAGCGGTAGTATATTCCTCATATTCTAACCTCTACAATTCGCAAAACCTTATAATTCATTATATATTAACTAATTACCTTTCTCACAACTATTATAAACGCTATCCCAGATCATTTGCAAGTTCTTTCTTTATATAGCATTCTCATGTGATAAAAAATCTTGATTCATTTTTGGCAACAAAAAAATATTTCAATACTTATAAATATTAAGATTACATATTTTTCTTTTAAAACTACAATACTTTGTTTGACATATTTATTAAAAGATAATTTTATAATAATTGAGATTAAGAAAGTTAAATAGGAGAATTCATGCCATGTTTCTATATACCTGATATGAGAGGAATTGAAGATGTCGTTCATATTGCAGGAACTGAATATCATCATATCACACACGTATTCCGTCGAAAAGAAGGGGATGAAGTATCATTATCTAATGGGAAAGGATTACTGACAGAAGGTACAATAAAAAGTATTACGAAAAAAGATGTTACCATTATCATAAATAAAAGATCAATAATGCAAAGATCACAACCTCAAATTGCTATTGCATTTCCTCTCTTGAAGAATAAACATGATAATGTAATAATTGAGAAATTAACAGAATTAGGTGTGTCAGATTTTTTCCCAATTATCACAGAAAGGACTATACGAAAACCTTCCGGGAATACGGTAGAAAAATTTAAAAAAGTTGCTATTGCAGCAATGAAACAATGTGATAATGCTTTTTTGCCACAAATTCATCAAGTGTTAACCTTATCAGAATTAATTCAATCTCTTAAAAATTATACTCCTTTTGTTGCGTTGGAAGTAGGAAAAAATAAAACAATTAATGAAGTCTATCCAGAACTACAAGAACAAGCAATTTGTCTAATTATTGGACCTGAAGGCGGATTCGATAACAAGGAAATTGAGTTTCTAATAAATAATAATGTGAATACTATCACACTTGGAAACCATATTCTTCGAGCGGAAACAGCAGCAATTACAGCTTCTGCTCAATTACTGGCAGTTCTTTTAGAAGAGAACCCTGAGTATTATTAATATAAATGGAACATATAATAAAAAGTATTGTCGATGCTATCAAAGAAACTAAATTTGAAAATAATACTTATATTGTTGGTGGATATGTACGCGATAAAATTATGGGGGAAATTAGTAATGATCTCGATATTGTTGTTGCACTACCAAATGGTGGAATCGATTTGGCAAAATTATTACACAATATGGGGATTTCTTCTCGTCCTGTAATATTTGATCGGTTTAGTACAGCACAGGTTATTATTGATGGTTACAAGGTAGAGTTTGTAATGACTCGAAAAGAATATTACAAGATTAATAACCGCAAACCGGATGTAACTCAAGGCACAATTACTGAAGATATCTACCGACGTGATTTTACTGTTAATTCACTAGTAATGAATGTGATGAATAGCAAAATCCGCGATATATCCGGTAAGGGAATGCCTGATATTAAAGCTAAAATTATTCGTGCTACATCTAACCCGAAAAGTATTTTTTCAGAAGACCCGCTTAGAATGTTGCGAGCTGTTCGCTTTGCTGTTCAACTGGGATTTTCAATTGAAGAAAAAACGTTGGATGGAATTGTTGCTAATGCCCAAATGCTGCTGCATATTTCTCGTGAGCGAATTCGGGATGAATTGATAAAAATTCTGCTCTCTCCAGCTCCAGCAGAAGGAATCAGGATGATGATAGATTTTGGAATTATGCAGTATGTTATTCCTGAAATTGTGAATTTAAAAGGTGCGCAGCAAAATAAATATCATGACAAGGATGTACTGGGACACACACTTATGGTTCTACAAAATACTCCACCTGATATTATTATACGTCTTTCAGTTCTTCTGCATGATATTGCCAAGCCACAAACTAAAACTCAGGATGAAAAAGGAATTCATTTCTATCATCATGAAATTGCAGGAGCAAAGCTATCCAGGAAGATTTTAACTAATCTCAAGTTTCCAAAAGAAACGATCGGAAAAGTTTTAAAGTTAATTAAAAATCATCTGAGGTTAAAAGCATTTGGAGACGAACTAGAAAATTTATCTGATGTTGCTATTCGACGTTTAATAATTCAATTAGGTACTGATCTGGAATTATTACTTCCGCTTATTCATGCTGATAATATTTCTCATGCTGCAGCTTATTGCAATCCTAACCAAATTCCAAATTTAAAATTACGGATTGCGACCAATATAAAAAAAATAAATGGAAAAAAGTTGCCAGTAACCGGAAGAGATATTATGTTACATTTTGAGTTAAGTGAAGGGGAAAAAATTGGGAAAGCTTTGGAACTAGCTCATGATATTTGGCTGAAACATCCACATTGGAATAAGACTGAGATATTAGATATGATAGAATTTGAGGGGGAATTATGGAAGGAAAAAAAGTAAACAAGATCGTTCAAGAAGCCGTAGTTAAAGCTGTACACACTGGTGAAGATGTAATAACCGCAGTTGGAAATGTAACCAAGGAAATAATTTCGACTATCAAAAATGAAGACCTGAACAATAAAGAAAAAGCTCAAAAATTGGCTAAGGAAGCTTTGGAAGGTGCTAAAGAAGGTTTTGAAAAATCAAAACCGCCAACAGAAGAATTTGTGAAGAAAGCTTCAATTGCCATTAACGATTCATTTAAAGAACATGCACCAAAAGTAGCCAGTTTTGTTAAAGATGTCTTTTCTGGAATTGTGGATGGAACTAAAGAAGTAATCCATGAGCATAAAAAAGAAACAGAAAAACCGGGAAAAGAGAAAAAATCTGAAAAAGAAGAATAAAAAAGAGCTGAGAAATAGTTCACTATTGATAAATTATAAATAGGATGAGATTTCTCATCCTATTTATAATTATTTAACAAATTAATTTTTATAATGTTTCAGTTCGGAGGAGTATATGTTAAATAAAAAGAAATTTATATTAAATATTCCACCTGAAAAAGCAGATTTTCTAATTGAGGAAAAAATTGTTGCTGGTGAGATCATGCTTAATCTTAAGATCAAGAATATTGAGCAATGGAAAACTACTGAAATAAAATTCAAAGCCTGGAATGGCGAAAACTATGAGTTATTAAAATCAATCTTTAAGAATAATAAAGTTGCAAAAGATTATTCATCTTCAGGTTGGTCTATAGGAAATATCCTCGTTTCTGATCTTAAACTTTCTGAAAAAATAATGAAACTGCGTAACGACCTGCAAGAAAAACTGGATAAATTGAATTCTATAAAATTAAGTTTGGGAATTTTTAAAATTAAGCTCGATACAGGCAAAAGGGATAACAGTAAAAAAATATTCTTCGTTCATGGAACGAATTGCAGTACAAAAACAAAAGTATTAAATTTCATCAATGATCTCGGACTGGAACCGATCATATTACAGGATTTTATTGCAGGTGGAAAAACATTGATAGATGAGATCCAGAAAAGATCTGAAGTAAAATTTGCTGTTGTTCTACTCACACCGGATAATGTTGGCGGCATCCATCCTGATAAATTAGGTTTTCGGGCAGATCAGAATGTTCTATTGGAATTGGGAATTTTTGTCGGCTTATTAGGCCGAAAAAATGTATGCGGATTGTATACAGGAGAAATACAATTACCTGAAGATTATCATGGATTTGAGTATGTAAAAATAGATAGCTCCGGAAAATGGCAGGAACAAGTTTTTAAAGAGCTCACTGAGGCAGGATTTGACATTAAGTGATCATTAATATATAGTGCCTTGAAAATTGGAGTTATTTAATGAAAGAATCACTTGTATACAAAATTAAGCAGGCAATTTAATGAGAGCAATAATAATTGTAATTGATAGTTTCGGGATAGGAGCACTTCCTGATGCTAAAAATTATGGAGACAATGGTTCAAATACAGCTTTGCATATTTGTGAAACAATCAAAGGTGAAAAATGGAAAGTTCTGAACAAACTAGGATTAGGTAATACCTCTATAATTCTTGGGAACGAGTTACCTGGCTGTGGTGCTGTTAGTAATCCACTGGCAAGTTACGGAGTAATGAAAGAAAAATCTCCCGGGAAAGATACAACTACTGGTCATTGGGAAATTGCCGGACTTGAACTTGAGACTGCTTTCACAACATTTCCTCCTGAATATCCATCCTTTCCTCAAAAATTATTAGAAAACTTTACTCTCGCAACTGGAAAAGAAGTGATCGGTAACAAATCAGCTTCCGGTACTGTGATAATTGAAGAACTAGGTAGAGAGCATATGGAAACCGGAAAGCTTATTGTGTATACATCCGGTGATTCGGTTTTACAAATTGCGGCTCATGAAGATGTTGTTTCAGTAGAAGAACTTTATAATATCTGTGCCAAGGCAAGAGATCTCTGTGATCAATATAATGTTGGTAGAGTTATTGCCAGACCCTTTATTGGAAAACCAGGTAATTTTACAAGGACAAGTAGCAGGCATGACTATTCCATAAATTATACAGGTGAAACAATTTTTGATTTTCTCCAAAAGAAAAATGTAAATACTGTAGGTGTTGGAAAGATCGGAGATATATTTCTAGAGAGAGGAATTAATGATTCTTATCACGATAAGGGTAATGATGCCTGTATTAAAAGGACAGAAGAATTATTAAGCAAACCTGCCAAGGAAAATGAATTCATATTTATAAATTATGTGGATACTGATATGCTTTATGGTCATAGGAGAAATCCACAAGGTTACTATGACGAAGTTGAAAAGATCGACAAACATCTGGATAACCTTCTACAAGTACTAAGGAAAGATGAATTACTTATAGTTACTGCTGATCATGGCTGTGATCCAACCTTTAAAGGTACTGATCATACTAGAGAATATATCCCGCTTCTATGTTATCAAAAAAATTCAATTCCCGCAAACCTGGGGATCAGAGATCAATTCTCTGACATCTCTGCTTCCATAGCAAAATTCTTTGATCTGCCGGAATATCCTCGTGGAGTCTCATTTTTATAGAATGAATTATATTTTGTTTTCAAATAAGGTCATAGTTTCTTAGCATAACCATTTTTTTATCACTTAATTTGACAAATTTTCCTTTTATTCCACAAATACAACCATAAAATAAAGGATTGATAATATGATAATTACTAAACCAACTTTGTTATTGGATCTACAAAAATGCAGAAAAAATATCTATAAAATGGTTGCAAAGGCAAAAAAAAATGATCTGATTTTCCGTCCTCATTTCAAGACTCATCAATCAATTCAAATTGGAGAAATTTTCAGAAAAGCAGGTGTTGATAAGATCACAGTCTCGTCAATTGGAATGGCTCAATATTTTGCTGATGCCGGTTGGGAGGATATTACAATTGCCTTTCCTTTCAATATATTAGAAATATCTGAGTTCGAGGAATTGGCAGAAAAAATTGATCTTAATGTCCTGATATCTTCCAAAGCCAGTGCAGAAAAATTAATTACGTTAACTAATAGAAAATTGAATTATTTCATCGAAGTTGATGCAGGTTATCATCGTTCTGGCCTTGATGCTGAGAATCTTGAACAAATAGAAAACACAATTTCCATATTTAGGAATAAACATATCTTCAAAGGATTTCTTACACATTCCGGTAATACCTATCAGGCAAGATCTAAAGAAGAAATTTTAAAGATCCACAAAGACACATCAACAAAAATGAAAGCTCTAAAAGATAAATTTATAGATCAATATCCCAATATTATAATTTCAACTGGAGATACACCTTCCTGCACTCTAGCAAATGATTTTGATGGAATAGATGAGATAAGACCTGGTAATTTTGTCTTTTTCGATTTGATGCAATACAACCTGGGTGTATGTAAATTTGATGAAATAGCTGTCTGTGCAGCCTGTCCTGTGGTTGATATTAATCCTGCCAGAAACCAGATCGTGATCTATGGAGGAGGTGTTCACTTTTCAAAAGAATACCTGCTTAATAATGGAAATAAAAATTTTGGCGAGGTAGTAAATTTAACAAGTTCCGGCTGGCAAAGATCAGAGAAATTATCATGGTTAACTTCTCTATCCCAGGAACATGGGATAATCCAGGCATCCGATGAATTAATGAATAAAATTGCTATTGGTGATATTGTCGGTATTATTCCAGTACATTCTTGTATGACAGCAAATTTAATGGGTTCATATAAAACTTTTGATGATAATTCACTGGATCATAAATAATGGTATAATGAGCAATAAAACTAAAGCTGTAATCCTGATGCTGATCTCATCTTTTGCTTTTGCCCTGAGTGCAGCTGCTGTTAAACTAGCAGGAAATCTGCCAGTATTTGAAAAAGTGTTTTTCCGAAATATCGTTTCAGTTGTAATTGCCTTTATTGTATTAAGACAGAAAAAAATGCCTGCTTTTGGGAAATTAGAGAATCAGAAATATTTGATTTCCCGTTCTTTACTTGGTATTTTGGGAATGGTTCTATATTTTTATGCGATCACCCATCTTGTGCTGGCAGATAGTGCAATACTACATAAGTTATTCCCCTTCTTTGTTACGATCTTCGCCTCGATCTTTTTGAAAGAGAAGATATCCAAGATCCAGATACCTGCCCTTATCCTCGTATTCTTTGCTGCTCTTCTAATTATAAAACCCCGCTTTGACTATAGTATTTTACCTGCACTTGCCGGCTTTGGCTGTGCTGTTATTTCTGGTATGGCTTATACTTTAGTTCGTTTTTTAAGAGATAGAGAACATCCTTCTACAATAGTTTTTTACTTTTCACTCAGCTCTCTTGTAATCCTCTCTCCCCTGGTTATTTTAGATTTTCAAGAACCAACCTTTATACAATGGATATACCTTTTAATGATAGGTATATTTGCAGCAATCGGACAATTCTCTTTAACTTATGCCTATCGGTTTGGAAAAGCCTCAGATATATCTATTTATAATTATTCAAATATAATTTTTGCCGCTGTTATCGGCTTCTTCATCTGGGGAGAGATATCTGATATTTGGAGTATTACCGGTGGTTCAATAATAATTATAATATCAATCATCGTGTTTATATACAACAACAGATCAAAAGAAACCTCAGAAGTAACTCCATATTTAAGCGACAATTAATGCAGTTGAGATTCATTCTCAATAAAATTCTTGACTTTTAATCTATTTATTTTTTCTTTGATACAGTTTGATTATTGGAGTTGTATTATGAAAAATGAAAAAGTTCTGTACCGGGAATATTTAAAATCTAAAAATCTTAAATTAACTAAACCGCGTTGTGTTATTCTGGCAGCTATTTTTGAAAATCATGGACACTTCAATGTTGATGAACTTTATGAACAGATTAGGGAAAAACACAAAAATGTTTCTCGTGCTACCATCTATCGAACAATACCTCTCTTGATTGAATCAGGAATGATAAGACAATCTCTTCGATGTGAATCAAAAGATATTTATGAACATACATACGGCAATGAAAATCATCTCCATTTTATTTGTACAAATTGCGGAAAAATTATTGAAACAAGTTTTAGTAAAGTAGCTGATCAAATTGATAAATTAGCTAAAAATGAAGGTTTTGAGATTACAGAATATTCTCTAGCCGCTCGTGGATTATGCAAAAAATGTAAAAAAAAGGAATTAAAAAGTGAGAAATAAATTATTTGGAAGATCACATAGACATCAAAATTTCCATCAAGATATGACAAATAATAATTTTCATACTGTTCATAATTTGAAAATTGGTGAATCGGCAATGATAAAAGATATCTTAGGTGGGAGACAATTCATCAACAAAGCAGAATCATTAGGAATTAGAAAAGGTATCCAAATAACCAAGATATCCTCTCAGATAATGCAAGGTCCTATCACAGTGAAAGTTGGTCAAACCCAAATTGCTATTGGTCATAGAATGGCTAATAGAATTATAATCGAATAAAAATATGAAAAAAATATTATTAGTTGGAAACCCCAATGTAGGAAAAAGTGTTATTTTTTCACGCCTTACAGGTGTACATGTTGTAGCGTCCAATTATTCTGGTACAACAGTTGAATATACAAAAGGGACCATGCGTATTGGTTCCGAAAGAGCTGAAGTTCTTGATATCCCCGGAACCTATACTCTATCACCCGATTCCAAAGCAGAACAAGTAGCAGCTGAGATGATCAACAATTTTAAAGAAGAAGACGGTAATATTTTCGTTAATATAATTGATTCTACCAATTTAGAAAGAAATCTTGCACTTACCCTGGAGCTTATCAAGAAAAAAATTCCACTTGTAGTCTGCTTAAATATGTGGGATGAGGCTAAACATACCGGTGTTAAGATCGAGGTAGAGAAATTAGAAGAAATACTGGGTGTCCCTGTTGTTCCAACCACAGGTATTACCGGCGAAGGGATAAAACATCTTGTTTCCCACTTTGATAAAGCAAAACTCAGCAAATTTACATTTAAAGATAAATGGCATGCAATAGGTAAAATTATTGAAGTTGTACAGGAATTAAAACCCCGTCATCATACCTTTGGAGAAAGACTTGGTGATGCATCCATTCACCGTTTTTGGGGAATTCCAATCTCATTGATAATTTTATTGGCTGCTTTTTCGATTATACGGTTTATTGGTGAATCACTTATTTCCTATGTATTTGAACCTTTATTCAATAATATCTGGGCTCCTATAATGATGAAACTTTCAACTATCCTTGGAGGTAAGGGAGTTATTCATCATATAGTTATTGGTAATTTAGTAGATGGACAAATAGACTTCGTGGAATCACTAGGATTGCTTACTACAGGACTTTTCGTACCTATTGCCATGGTATTGCCATACATTATTGGTTTCTATTTGATCTTAAGTTTTTTAGAAGATTCAGGGTATCTTCCCCGTTTAGGTATACTTGTAGATAATTTTATGCATAAGTTGGGAATTCATGGATTGGCAATTGTTCCAATGCTATTGGGGCTTGGTTGTAATGTTCCGGGAGCAATGGCAGCAAGGATATTGGAAACCAAACGTGAAAGATTTATTGCTTCCACAATGATGGCTATTGCTGTTCCCTGTTTTGCACAATTGGCAATGGTAGTTGGACTGGTTGGGAAACACGGAGCATTTGCTTTATCGTTAGTTTTTGGAACTCTCTTCTTGGTCTGGGTTTTATTGGGATTCTTTCTAAATAAAATCATGAAAGGAGAAAGTCCTGAAATTTTTATTGAGATCCCGCCTTATCGACTTCCCAGTTTCAGAGTATTAATGAAAAAACTCTGGATGAGGGTCTGGGCATTCATTAAAGAAGCTATTCCTTTTATGCTGTTAGGTGTACTTTTCATGAATGTGCTTTATGCTCTTCATATTATAGATTTTATTGGAAAATTAACTGAACCTATCATTACAGGAATCTTAGGTCTTCCAAGAGAAGCTGTAGGTGCACTTATTGTAGGTTTCCTGCGTAAAGATGTTGCTATTGGAATGCTGAGCCCTCTTAACATGAACATGGGGCAACTTGTTATTGCATCAGTTGTTCTAACAATGTATTTTCCGTGTATTGCAACTTTTACAGTTCTGCTGAAAGAACTTGGAATTAAAGATATGTTAAAATCATCAGCAATAATGGTCTTCTCAACTCTAGTTGTTGGTGGTATTATGAATATATTTCTATAAATCAGTTTAAGTGTTATTTAAATCAGCTATAGTTATTAAGAGATATCTTGATTACTTTTTTATTTGACATAAAAAGTAAGTATATGTTTTTTATTTATATGTTTAAAACTCTTTAGTTTACAAGAAACTTGGAGGTAAAATGAAAAAATTATTTATTCCTTTTTTCTTAATTTTTATAATTTTCATAAGTCTTTATTCTATTCAGGAAATATCTCCTTATCTACAAAAAACTCATGTTACCCCGTCTGATAACATCTGGGATATTATCTATACTTTTGAGACTTCTGCTGCAGGGATGCCCGGTATTGAATCTGATGGAGTTAATATCTATACAACAACATGGGATGATAATATTTTCTCTCGTTATGAAATGGATGGGACTTATCTGGAAGACTTCACAATAATGGGAGTAGAACATATTCGCGACATGGCTCATGATGGAACATATTTCTACGGAAGCCCTGCTTCGATGAAGATCTACATTATGGATCTGGATCGCAGATATATTCAAACCTAGTAGGAATCAGTGACTCCGTTTATGGTTCTGCTTATGATCCCTTGCCCTATCTCAATGACGATCATTCTTATCAAATCACATTTAAAGAAAAACAACGTGCTATTACTTCTGGGCAATCTGCTGTTTTATACCAAAAAGAGGAGTGTTTAGGTGGCGGAATTATTGTTTAACAAATCTTCTATAAAACTTAACTATTTTCTAAAAATTAGCTTATTGGAGTTGACTTTTTCTATATAAAGTTTTAAAGTATAGTGTTATTATAAACATATAAAGGATTATTCTGTTCTTTAAAAATAGATAAATAATAAATTAGAAAAAACTTGAAAAAATAACCAAAAAAAAGGTTCTAAGGAGGAATCATGAAAAAAGGTTTATTTTTAATAATAGTAATCATAATGATTACTGGTCTAATGGCAGATACCGTATTTACAATTGTAGATTCAGAAACCCCTTCTGTGGTGGAAAATGGAACTTATGGTCCACTTCTACAAGCTTCTTTAGTTGTTACTGGTGAGGATTATCTTGAGATAATGGCTACACTATTTATGGTTTGTGATTATACGGTTCATTTAGATGATCTTCGTTTCGAAGACCTACAATGGAAAATTGGAGAAGATGAGTGGGAAGGTGCTAGTATAGTAAATTCTAATCGTGAATTAATCATTCCTATCAATAAATATTGTTCATATGAGACCATAATTTTTACATTGTGGGGCACGATCTTATCAGATGATGCTGGGGAAGAAGGTTGGATAAAAGTAAAAATGAGTAATAATACTCATATCTGGGCTATCACAAATTTTGGAATATTTAATAACTTTCCTCAAGAAAAATTAATTCAAATTTTAGATAGTATTTCAGATATTGAAACCAACACACCAGATATTCAATGGAATTTACAAAATTATCCCAATCCCTTTAATCCAAAAACAATAATTTCTTTCTCCCTGGCTGAAGCTGGAAATGTGAGTTTAGAAATTTACAATGTTAAAGGCCAAAAAGTCAAAACTTTGATTAACAAAGAATTTGAGCTTGGTCAACATCAAATTTCTTGGGATGGCACAGATGATGACGGAAAATTAGTTTCTAGTGGTGTTTATTGCTACAAAATGAAATGTGGTGATTACACTTCAGCAAAAAAAATGATCCTGATGAAATAGGATGAGAACAATCTACAATACAATACAGGCACTGGAAATTTCCAATGCCTGTTTTTTATTCTAAACTTAAATTAACATATAATAAAAAACTGCAAATCTTTTCGATGAATGAAGAATACGGGTTGACTCTTTTTATATAAAGTTTTAAACTATAGTGTTATTATAAACATATGAAGGATTATTTTGTTCTTTAAAAATAGATAAATAATAAATTAGAAAAAACTTGAAAAAATAACCAAAAAAAAGGTTCTAAGGAGGAATCATGAAAAAAGGTTTATTTTTAATAATAGTAATCATAATGATTACTGGTCTAATGGCAGATACCGTATTTACAATTGTAGATTCAGAAACCCCTTCTGTGGTGGAAAATGGAACTTATGGTCCACTTCTACAAGCTTCTTTAGTTGTTACTGGTGAGGATTATCTTGAGATAATGGCTACACTATTTATGGTTTGTGATTATACGGTTCATTTAGATGATCTTCGTTTCGAAGACCTACAATGGAAAATTGGAGAAGATGAGTGGGAAGGTGCTAGTATAGTAAATTCTAATCGTGAATTAATCATTCCTATCAATAAATATTGTTCATATGAGACCATAATTTTTACATTGTGGGGCACGATCTTATCAGATGATGCTGGGGAAGAAGGTTGGATAAAAGTAAAAATGAGTAATAATACTCATATCTGGGCTATCACAAATTTTGGAATATTTAATAACTTTCCTCAAGAAAAATTAATTCAAATTTTAGATAGTATTTCAGATATTGAAACCAACACACCAGATATTCAATGGAATTTACAAAATTATCCCAATCCCTTTAATCCAAAAACAATAATTTCTTTCTCCTTGGCTGAAGCTGGAAATGTGAGTTTAGAAATTTACAATGTTAAAGGCCAAAAAGTCAAAACTTTGATTAACAAAGAATTTGAGCTTGGTCAACATCAAATCTCCTGGGACGGCACAGATGATGACGGAAAATTAGTTTCTAGTGGTGTTTATTGCTACAAAATAAAATCTGGTGATTACGCTTCAGCAAAAAAAATGATCCTGATGAAATAGACTTAATATTTCATCCGGACGAAAATCATCAAATTTCTTGGAGATGCTAACTTGATTTGCGAATGTGAGATGAAAAGATTCAGTTTAAGAAGCAAACTGTTCAAACTGTAAAAAATTGATGTATAAACAATAATATGAAATGGATTGTCTTTCTTCTCATATTCACAAAAAATTTCTTGCACTATATACATAAATAAAATTATCATTAATTTATAATATGAAAAAAATTAAGATGATAACTTTAATCCTGTTGCTTGCTGCATTATTATATTCGCATCCGCATGTCTGGATAGAATATACTATCCAGCCGGTATTTTCTGAGACCGGTTTAGAGGGATTGCAATTGGAGTGGACATTTGATGAAATGTTCAGCTGGCAAATCGTAATGGACTATACTGATGATCATGATTACAATATATCAGCTGAGGAAAATCAGGTAATTGCAGAAGAAGCTTTCGGTTATTTAGCAGAATCAGGTTATTTTGCAGATTTTTATATTGATGGAAAGAAAAAAGATGTTAAAATAGTTACCGATTTCCAGTCTGAAGGAAAAGATGAACTTCTTATTTATCACTTTTTTATCCCCTGGAAGATCAATGCCAAAAAAGAGGTTACGCATCTGAAGCTCTGTTTTTTTGATGAATCTATTTTCTGTGAGATCGTTCCCAAAAAAGATGGAATGATTCTGCTTCAAAATGACAATATCTCAGTTGAATATTCCATGCCGGATAGAATAACTTATCAACTGGATTTTAGTAAGGGTAAATAATGAAAATAACCAAAATAATTTTAATATTTCTGATCCTTTTTATCTTCATTTCACTATTAGCACAAGCCAATCCCTTTACCGGAAAGAAAAGTTCAGCTAAAGTATCAACCACATTTCAGAGAAGTTCAACGTGGCATACGATAACTAATTGGCAGAAAGAGATGAATGCAAAACTTACTTTTCTGCTTAAAAACCTTAAAGAGTCATTCAATCTAAAATATTTTTTCATCCTGATCTTCATCTCAATAGCTTTTGGCATAATTCATGCAATTGGTCCCGGTCATGGGAAAATGATAGTTGGCACATATTTTCTCAAGGAAAAAGCAACCCCGATAAAAGCTTTGAAGATTGGGTGTACGATCTCAATTACACATAGTGGACTGGCAATAATATTGGGTATCATTTTTGGATTGATAGTAAAAGGTATGAAGATGCACGGACGGCTGGATATCCAGAATTATATTGGAATTTTCGGTGGCGGACTTATCACTCTTTTGGGAATTTATTATTTGTGGCAACAGTTAACTAATAATGAGCACTTGCATAAAATATCAAGCGGGAAAAACGAAATTTTATTAGGTATATTTTCCGGTATGATCCCTTGCCCTATCTCAATGACGATCATTCTTTTCAGTTTATACTTTAATGTTTTTCTATATGGACTTATAAGTGTAATATTTTTCTCGGTAGGAATGGCTTTCACTATTTCATTGATTGGTATTATCATGATAAAATCACGGGATATTATCTCTAATATTACCGTTAAGAATCAAAAAAGAGTTGAAGTTTTTCAAAAGATCTTTGGTTTATTAACATCTTTAATTATTATTCTGATCGGATTGGGACTGGTTATAACAAAATTGTAATTATCTTTTTTCTTGATTCATTATTTGGATTAAATAATTTTTGTGATGATCAAATCTAGGAATAGGATTAATTTTCAGGGAATGTTATGAATGCATTGGACAGCAACATTAAATATTTAAAAGGTGTGGGTGAATTCCGCAGTAAATTATTGAATAAACTCAATATTTTTACTATCGGTGATTTGTTGGAACATTTCCCGCGCGATTATATCAATCGCAGTTCTGCTGTTAAGATCCGAGATTTGAAATTTGCCGAGAATTGCTCATTCGTCGGTAATATTGTTTCAGTTGAGAAGAAACAAACATCACGCAAACAAGCTCAGCTTAATGTTGTTGTTACCGACGGTGAAGATTATCTATTTTTGACCTGGTTCCGTTTTGGCAATTGGTTTATAGATCAGTTTAAGAATGGAAAACAGATCTGGGTAAGTGGTGTTGTCTCTGAATTCCGCGGTTCACCTCAAATTCTTCATCCTCAAATTGAGATATTAGATGAAGAAGAGATGAAACTGGATTTCTGGAAAACAAGATCAGTATTGCCGGTTTATCCGTTAACTGAAAAAATCAGCATGAATGTAATGCGAAACTTAATCTATAAAGCTTTTGAACTCTATGCTGATGAAATAACAGAAAACCTGCCAACTTACATTACTGAAAAATTCAATTTTCCCGATAAGAAAACTGCTTTGCAGAAGATCCATTTTTCTCAGCATCCAAGCCAGATCCCTCAAGAAAAGACACGATTTACTTTTGAAGAACTTTTCTTTACACAACTTATGCTGGCTCGCAGTAAATTCGGGCATGAAAAGAAATTGAACGGAAATAAATTCACGTTAGAAAAAACATATACAACAAAATTAAAAAATTCTCTTCCTTTTGAACTTACAAATGCGCAAAAAAGAGTTATTCGTGAATTTGTGGAAGATATGACTTCCTCAAAACAAATGAACAGACTGCTGCAGGGAGATGTTGGCTCAGGGAAAACAATCGTTACAGTATTTGCCATGCTTCTAGCTATTGAGAACGGATTTCAATCAATACTTATGGCTCCTACAGAAATCCTGGCAGAACAGCATTTTAACAGTATTTCCAAACTACTTTTCAACCAACCGCAGTTAAAAATTGCGCTTCTAAAAGGCGGTGTGAGCAAAGCTAAAACAGAACTTAAACAAAAGATCAAAAATGGTGAAGTTGACATAATCATTGGAACTCACGCTCTCATTCAGAAAGATGTTGAATTTAAAAATGCCGGTTTTGTAGCAATTGATGAACAGCACCGTTTTGGGGTGGAGCAACGAGCTGTGCTGAGCCAGAGAAATAGTAATCCCGATCTCATGTATCTTTCTGCTACGCCTATTCCCCGCTCATTGGCACTCACAGTTTATGGAGATCTCGATGTTAGTATTATCGATGAACTTCCACCCAACCGCAAAGAGATAAAAACAACCTATAATAATTTCAATAAGATCGCTGTTGTATATGAAAAAATTGAAACCCAATTAAAAATGGGAAGTCAAGTTTATATAGTTTGTCCGCTTATCAAAGAATCTGAAAAGATGGATCTGCTGGATGCCGAAACACTCTTTGAAAGACTTAGTACAAAGGTTTTTCCCCATAGAAGAATTGCACTTTTGCACGGTAAAATGAAGACAAAAGAAAAAGATTCCATTATGGAACAATTTAAAAATGGAGAGTTTGATATTCTGGTTTCAACCACCGTTATTGAAGTGGGAATTGATGTACCGAATGCAACTGTGATGATCGTTGAGCATGCTGAAAGATTCGGACTAAGCCAATTACACCAATTACGCGGCAGGGTTGGACGCGGCTCTGATAGATCTTACTGCTATCTTATTGTTCATCCGCCTATAAGTGAAGAGGGCAGAGAAAGATTGAACATAATGATCGAGACAAATGACGGATTTAAAATAGCTGAAAAAGATCTTGAGATCAGAGGACCGGGTGATTTCTTCGGAACACAGCAATCGGGAATTCCCATTTTCAAACATGCCAATATTATCCGGGATAGGGAATTATTGAAAACTGCCAGAATTTTAGCTTTTGATACTATTAATGAAGATTACAACCTTGAACTGACAAAAAATGAAATCTTGAATAAAGTATATTTTAGTAAATATGCAAAACGTGAGAAGTTGTTTAATTTTTAACGTATTATTATGAAAAATAAAATTGTATCTTTGCTCTTTTTTCTTTTAATTTCAAATTTTACATTTTCCATTTTCCATTCTTCAATTGCATACGCAATTGAAGTAGGTGGTCACTTAACGGAAGACACAACATGGTCACCGGAGAACAACCCTTACCTTGTCACTTCCGGTATCTATGTAGATGCTGGTGTTACTTTAACAATTCTTCCAGGTACAATAGTTAAATTCAATTCTGATTATTACGATGATATGGGAGACGATCAATTTTACTTTCACAGTGGTGAAGAACCGATTGCGAAATTCATGCGGGTAGAGGGTAGAATAATTGCCGAAGGTACAGAGCAGGACAGTATCATTTTCACCAGAATGCAAGATGAACAATATTATCATTGGGGAACGATCTATCTACCGGAAGGTGCAGACAGAAGTAATTTCAAACATTGCTTATTCGAATTTGCTGCTTTTACCGGATTTTCTCTTTTTGAACAACCGCATGGGGCAATTTCTATGTGGAATGGTTCTGCCATAATAGAAAATTGTTCTTTCATTGATAATAATAATGCAATCTATATTCGTAATTGTGTTATTGATATACTGATTACGAATAACTATTTTGATTTTTGTGAATATCTCCATCCAAATATAAATAGCTCTGGTTATAATTTTATTGCTGCACTTTATATTATTAATGTAAATATAGGAACACCATTGATAGCCGGTAATATCTTTATGCATGGCACAGCAATTTATTCAAGTAAATCCATATATTTTACAGATAACAATATTGAATCTTTGGTTGATAATCAAAAGGGAATTTCTTTATCTGCTGATCAAGGTGAAAGTTTCTTTTATAATAATAATATCCTTGGTAGCTATGGAACAGGAATTTATTCAACTTCTTTAGATGAAAATTCTGTGTATATTAAAAATAATCACTTTGCAATCAATGGTGGAGATGGTGTTTATATTGATGATGCTTTTGCGGAGGTTAGTGATAATTATTTTGAAGGATGTGATTTAGATACAGGATTAGAATCTTCAGGAAAAGTTTTTAATAATATAATATCTAATGCTAAATTATGCGCTTCAAGTTATCTAGAAGTCTTTAACAATATCGGTTTTGGTGGAGACACAGGTATAATAGTAACCTACAGAAATGAATCAAATACTGGTAATTTATCCATTAACAATCAATATGCATTCGGTGGATACTTTAACAGCTATTATAACAATTGTATAATACTCGATAATGAAGAGTTAACGCAATATGGAGTATCAGGCAATCCCATCTTCCGCAATTGTATAATTGATTTTCTGCTTGAGCCTCCTTTGGTTGACGGTGGTGGTAATATCTGGGTGGATTCATTGCAAGCACAAACATTGTTTGAAGATATCCAAAACGGTGATTTTCATCTCATCGAAGGCAGCCTGGCAATAGATGCTGGCTTTGATACATTGGGTTACTATTATCCTTTCGATTTTGATTACAACTACAGAGTTTGGGATGGAGATGGAAACGGAAGTGCAATAATAGATATTGGTCCTTACGAGTTTGGATCACCTGCATTTGGCGGTATCAATGGTTATACATACAATCCTACAACCGGAGATCCTGTAGATTATGTTTTATTGAAAATCAACAATCAACCAGGAGATTTTACCTTCTCTGATAGTTTAGGTAGTTATCAATACAAACTTTCAGCCGGTACTTATGATGTTTATGCAGAGCGAGTGTTTTATGAGAATGTAATAGAATATCAAGTAGAGGTTATGGATGGTCAGTTTACTCAACTAGCAATTCCAATGTTTGAAACGGTGGATGTGGAAGAAAATAAGGTTATTAATGTAAATGATGATTTTAGTTTAACCAATTTTCCCAATCCATTTAATCCAACAACAACAATCAGCTTCTCCTTATCGGAAGATAGTAATGTGGAATTATCCATTTTCAATATCAAAGGTCAGAAGATAAAATCACTTTTAAACGATCAAATGACTCCAGGAGAGCATTCAATTGTTTGGAATGGGAAAGATGTTTCTGGGAAGAAAGTTGGTTCTGGAGTATATCTTTATAAGCTTAGTGTGAATGGTAAAATGAAAACCACGAAGAAATGTATATTATTGAAATAAAGAGGTAAATTCATGAAACATAACACACATATTTATTTAGCAATGAAAGGAATTGAATTCTTGTATGAAGGATTAGAAAATCTTCATTATGCGAAATCAAAAAAGAAAGCTACTTCTAAAACAATTACTAAGATACGACAAGAAGGGAAGAAACTTCAGCGTATGCTGTTGCATTATGAAGATGTAATAAGTGAAGCTGCTTGGGCTCCGGATGATATCCTTTTTGACAAAACTCAATATCACACATTCAAACTTTTTACAGAAAAGGAATTTCCTAATAGTGCATCATTTGCAAAAGAGATTCACAAGGAGAAATACTTTCGTGCTTCCGGTGGTGGTGGCTTACCATATAAAGTAGATCACTTGGCACGAGTAATTTCTGATATGGATAAGTTAAGAAGATACAATGACCGGTGTTCAATGCAGCAGATCATGTATCAATACCTAATGATATCACATTACATTGTGGATGCTCATGTACCAATGCATTGTGATCTTCGAGATGATCCACCATCTGCTAAAAATAAAAGAAAACCCCGAAACGGTAAATATTATTCCGATACTCTTCATGGACATATTGAACAATTATGGGAAGATGCGGTTAATCCGATAGCAATAAAAGAAGAAATTATTAAAGTGAAACGAAAAAAAGATGATGATAAACCAATTCCATTGTCAAAAGAAATTCGGTTCAATGTTACTAATAAGGCTCATCGTGAACTAATAAAACCATTCAAGATCTCTGAAGGTGGTTTGATGAAATATATGATAGATCTTTGTATCCAATCCAAAGAAAGATCACTTTTACTTTTTCCAATTGATGATCCGACTAAATGGAACAAGCAAGTATTCCCTTCAATGACAAGAGAAATATTTGCTCAGATAATATCTAATTTAATATCTGTATGGATATGGATGTGGGAAAATTGAACTAGAAGTCTAGAAGATAATAGAGTTTGAACAATTGTAAAATTCACATTTTCTTGATAAATTTTTTCGAATCTTTCTTAAAATCTTGAATGCACTTTAGGCAAATGCAAGCTTTATTCTTTTTATCAGCCGGTATAAGATTAATCAATTCTTGTGGGATTTCTATCTTCAAACACCAGCATGGCTCTTCACATTGAACCATGCAGTTATTATCTTTTCCACAAATTGGGCAGATCTTTTCAACAATTGGATCAGCCATATTCTAATATTTATTTCCCACCCAGCAGATCACCAATAGAGCCTAACACAGAACCTTCACCAGTTCGTTTTCCACCTGCTCTTGGAGCATTCCTCAAAATTCTGTCAGCTAACCTGGAAAAAGGTAAGCTTTGCAGATATACGGTTCCGGTTCCTTTTAAAATTGCTAAAAAAAGTCCTTCTCCGCCAAAGAACATAGATTTAAGTCCACCTGCTCTTTCAATGGAATATTCTATTGAAGGTGAAAAAGCAACAATGCATCCAGTATCGATTTTCAATGTTTGTCCCGTCAGTTCTTTTTTCACGATTGTTCCACCAGCATGCATAAAAGCCATTCCGTCACCGGTAATTCTCTGCAGGATGAATCCTTCTCCGCCAAAAAGGCCAACTCCAATTTTTTTATTGAAAGCAATCTTAATCCCAGTTCCCAGTGCAGCACATAAAAAAGCATCTTTCTGGCAAATAATATCTCCCCCGAATTCATTCATATCCAGAGAAATAATTTTCCCTGGATAAGGTGCACCAAAAGCAATTTTCTTTTTTCCATTACCGATATTTGTGAAATGAGTCATAAATAGTGATTCACCTGTAATTGCACGTCCAGCAGCTCCCATCAGCTTTTTCATCATTCCCTGACCTTGTTTAGAACCATCTCCCAGATGTGCTTCAAAGGTTATACCATCATCCATCCAGTTCATAGCTCCAGCTTCGGCAATTACAGTTTCCTTTGGGTCAAGCTCAACCTCCACAACCTGCATATCATCTCCGATAATTTCATAATCTACTTCGTGACATTTCATAATATTCTCCATTCGTATTTATTTTTTTCAACAATTACTTTTAATAGTTATTTGTCAAAATCTAACCTGTAAAAAATTGATTTGTTACTTGATCAGATATTTTCTTGCTAAATTAGGCAGAAAATTGTATTCGGTATTTCAAACCTTGGTAAGGAGTAAATTATGTCGGAAATAAAACGAGTTCCTGTAGAGAAAGTATACAAATTAATGGTGGAAGTTTTCACAAAACTTGGTGTGCCGGATGATGAAGCAAAGATCTGCGCAGATGTACTTATAGAAAGTGACCTGAGTGGAATTGAATCACATGGTGTTGGCCGCTTGAAAATGTATTACGACCGGATTAAAGCTAATATTCAGTTTGTTGATACAAAGATAGATGTGATCAAAGATTTTGCTGCAATTGCTGTGTGGGATGGTAATCACGGTATGGGACATGTGATAGCCAAAAGAGCGATGCAAGAGGCAATTGATAAGGCGAAAGAATTCGGAATTGGTTGTGTGACCGTTCGTAATTCTACTCATTACGGGATCTGCGGTTATTATGCCAAAATGGCTTGTGAACAAGATATGATAGGAATAACTATGACCAATGCACGACCTTCAATTGCTCCACTTTTTGGAGTCAGCCCAATGCTTGGAACAAATCCTATATGCTTTGGCGCTCCATCCGATAAAGAATATGATTTCATTTATGATGCTGCAACTTCCATATCTCAACGTGGGAAAGTCGAGGTTTACGATCGTGCTGAAAAACCAACCCCGGAAGGCTGGGCAATAAATAGTAAGGGAAAATCTTACACAGATACAAAACAACTCCTGGTCGACCTGATCGAAGGAAATGCATCTATGATTGGACTTGGTGGAACTGAAGAAGAAACTGGTGGTCATAAAGGCTATAGTCTTGCTGTTATGGTAGAGATATTATCTGCAGCTTTGCAGGCAGGAAGTTTTATGGATCAACTTCACGGCTGGGAAGATGGTAAGCGGGTTCCCTACAAACTGGGTCACATTTTCATAGCTCTGGATATTGAGAAATTTACTGATATTACTAACTTCAAACGCATCACCGGGGAAATAATGACACTCCTGCAAAATTCAAAGAAACGCCCGGATAAAGATCGCATTTGGATTGCCGGAGAGAAAGAATATTTCATAGAGAAAAAAATAAGGGAGAATGGAATTCCGATAAATCCCGGTTTACAGAAAAACTTAATAATTATGATAAATGAGCTGAATTTATCCAGATATAATAATTTATTTTGACTATTATTAAGACTTGACAGAACAATATAATTAAAAATTAAGTTTGTGATAATTGATTGAAACAAGATTTTTGGGGAGGGTGAATGTTTTTAAATATTTTTTCAGGACTTTTTTCTAACGACATAGCAATTGATCTAGGTACAGCTAATACACTGGTATATAAAAAGGGAATTGGCATTGTTATTGATGAGCCGTCTGTTGTGGCAATATCAAATGATAATAAGAAAATTATTGCAATTGGTGAAGATGCAAAGAACATGCTGGGTAAAAACCCTGAAGAAGTAAAAATCGTTAAACCACTTAAAGATGGGGTTATTGCTGACTTTCAGGTAACAGAGCTTATGCTGAGAAATTTGATACTTCGTGCTCAAAAAAAGCGTCTTCTCATTAAACCACGTGTCATTGTCTGCGTTCCTTCGGGGATAACCGAAGTAGAGAAAAGAGCTGTTAGAGATAGTGCTCTTCATGCTGGAGCACGTGAAGTTCATCTTGTTTCAGAGCCGATTGCTGCTGCTATTGGTGCTGATCTGCCAATTCAAAAACCTCAAGGTAACTTGATCATGGATATTGGTGGTGGTACAACTGAGATAGCTATTATTTCACTTTCTCATATTGTTGTCCATTCCTCAATTCGTGTTGGTGGTGATAAAATGGATGAATCAATAGTAACATTCTTAAGAAAAAGAAATAATATTTTTGTGGGAATTCAAACTGCTGAGAAAATCAAAAAAGAAATTGGCTCAGCTTATCCGCTTGAAAAAGAATTAAAAATGGAAGTTCGCGGACGAGATATTATTACCGGTTATCCTATCACTGTTGAAGTAACTTCAGAAGAGATCCGTGAAGCTCTTTCTGAGACAGTACAATCCATGATAGATGCCATTAAACGTCTTTTTGAAAAAACCGCACCTGAACTTGCTGCCGATATCGCTGAACGAGGACTGATACTTACCGGTGGTGGTGCAAATCTTAAAGGACTTGATAAAAAAATACAAGAAACCGTTGACTTACCTGTTCACGTCATGCCGGAAGCTCTTACCTGCGTATTAAAAGGCTGCGGTCGCGTACTTGATAACATGGAAGAATACCGGGAAGTTCTCATAAAAAAAATAGAAGATTAATATTGTGAGAAAAGAGTTTCATTTTCTGCTCTATTTAATTATAGCATTCTTTCTTTTTCTCGGCAATAATAGTGACAGGATAAAAAAAGCTCAGTTTTTAAGCAAAACGGTATACCTCCCATTAATAGCTTCAATACAACAATTTGATTCATTAATCGATTCAAAGAATAAGAATCAGATCTTATCTGAAAAATTAGCTAATTACACGATTAAACTTACAGAAATGAAAAATCAACTTCAGGAAATTAAAAATTTTAATATTAATTTTGATACAAATAATTATGAACATATCCTGGCAGATATAGTTGGTTTTAAAGGAGAATTTGAAGAGAGATGTCTTATCATAAATAAAGGACTGAATGATAAAATAAAATTAGATTACCCTGTAATTGCCAGTGAAGGAATTGTAGGAAAGATCGTTTCAATATCTAAAAACTATTCAATTGTATTACCGCTTGATCATTCACGATTTAAATTAGGTGTCATGTCTGACAGAACTCACCTGCAGGGAATTATGAAATCAGATATTTTCGGTAATTCATTTATGACTTTAATTAAACCCGGCTCTGATATAAAGGTAGGTGATATTATAGTAACTTCACAAATTTCATCAGTTTTTCCCAAAGGGTATCCTATCGGGAAAGTGATAAAACTTATCGAAGCTCCTACTGAAGTATTCATGAGCGCCAGAATACAAACATTTATCAACCCGTCAGAATTAGACCAGTTGATAATTTTACTATATGAGAAGGATGAAAGCTATGAAGAAGAACTCAAAAACAATTAATGTTGAAGGTATAGAGTATATAAGAATCCCTTTGAAAACCAAGATATTAACACCTGATGATGATATCCTGGATATCGTAACTAAGTACATTAAAGGAGCTATCGAAGAAGGTGATATAATTAGTATTAGTGAAAGCCCGTTGGCAATTACCCAGGGAAGAGCAATACCTGTAAGTGAATTAAAGATAGGCTGGCTGGCAAAATTCTTATGGCGTTACGTTTCCAATGTAAACTACGGAATTGGACTGCGAGCACCTGAAAGTATGCAGTGTGCTATTGATGAATGCGGTTCTTTCAGAATACTTTTTGCGGCTATAGTCGGAGGGATCGGAAGACTAATTGGACGTCGGGGAAAAGGTGATTTTTATCGTCTGGCAGGAATGCAGGCTGCTCTTATTGATGCAGCTACAACTTCTCCTGTTCCCCCTTATGAAAATTGTGTTATCAAGGGTCCTATAAATCCTGAGAAAGAATCTCAAAGGATCAAAGATCATACAGGATTTGAATGCTGTGTTATGGATATTAACGATATTGGCGGATGCTGGATGATCGGTGGAAGTGATGGGATCAATAAAAGTTTTATGGAACAGGTAATGAAAGATAATCCGCAAGGACAGGGTGATGAACTTACACCAATTTGTTTAACAAGAAAGGTAAAATGAGATTAGTTAAATTTATTTTCTTAGGAATATTTGTACTATATTTTCAATTACTTGCTGCTCCGCACATGGCAATATTTTCAATTATACCGAATTTTTTCATATCCTATCTTGCCTATATCAGCATCAAAAATAAAGCAAAATCTCTATTTCCTATTGCATTTATTTTAGGTCTTGCTCTGGATATAATGTATCCTCCCTTGCTTGGTTTAAATACAATATCATTCTTAATTATCGTGTTCTTGATAAATAGATTTCACTCAAATGTAAATAAACAAAAATTCATTATCGTTAGCTTGAGCATCTTATTCTTAAATTTTATCTACTATTCAATATTTTTTCTTTATCATGTATTAGCTTCGCAAATAATTGAACATTTTTTTCTGCTTTTCCTGTTCTCTATTTTATATAATTCCATTATCTCCATTCTCTCTGTTTATTTATTAATAATTACAGAAAAAATAAAAATTACACTTCATGTATAAAAAAAGAGCACTTTCATATTATTTAAGCTATACAGTTATCCTGATATTCTTGATCTTGTTGATATCCGTTTTCAAACTACAGATAATTGATAGTGAGAAATATAAGAACATTGCTAAAAAAAACGTTTTTCGAATTCAGACAATATATCCAACTCGTGGGGAAATTTACGATAAAAAATATAGACCTATAGCCATAAACAAACCCTCATATAACTTATATATAACACTCGGCAAGATCGTAAATAAAGATAGTGTATCAAAGTTTATCAGTATAAACTTTGATAAGAGCATTGATGAGGTTGCAAAGATCATTCACGATAACAGATACAGATCGTATCAAGATATTCTACTTATTCAAGACATTCCATATGAAAAAAAAGTATTAGCTTCTGAAAAATTAAATTACTATCCATCCCTTCTTTTTAAAACTGAAAAAATTCGTGAATATACCTACTCGAACCATTTTACAGGACATACAGGACGAATCACCGAAGACGAATATAAAACATATCGGAACAAAGGATATTCAATAAATAGTAATATTGGCAAGACAGGATTAGAAAAACAATATGAAAGCATCTTAAGGGGAAAGAATGGACAGACAGTTCTTCAAGTAGATGCTAGTGGGAATAATCTTGATTTTTTTAAGTATAATCTTCAGGTAACTCCTCAAAATGGTTCTGATCTGATATTAACCATAGATAATGATCTGCAGGAATACATCTCATCGATACTTCCAGAAAATGCTAAAGGTTCAATAGTTGTAATGGATTTAAAAACCGGCGGCATACTAGCCTATATCAGTAAACCAGTTTATGATCCTAATCTATTTGCCAGTGGAATTTCATCAGCTCAGTGGAATAATATTATCTCTAATCCGGATAATCCGCTTTTAGATAGGGTAATACATGGGACATATCCTCCTGGATCTGTTTATAAAACAATCCCTGCCAGTTTTGGTCTTGAATCAAAACTTATTGAAAAAGATACAAAACTTGCAAAATGCAAAGGTGGGATGTGGTTTGGCGATCGTTATTTTAAATGCTGGTTAGAAAAGGGGCATGGCCGTCTAAATGTAATAGATGCAATTAGGTATTCTTGTGATGTATTTTTTTATGATCTTTCCACCAAGATATCTCTGGAAAATCTAAATAGATTCACAAAACAAAATTATCTTTCAACTCGTACTGGGATTGATCTTCCCGGTGAACGTAAAGGATTTTTCCCATCTCGAAAATGGTATCTTGAACATTATGGAAAATATGTAGGAATTTTGGGACATAAAGTAAACCTGGCTATTGGGCAGGGAGAAGTATTGGTTACTCCGTTGCAAATCTGTGCATATTATAGTGCTCTTGGAAATAATGGTGTCTGGAAACAACCGCATTTGCTGGATAAAAGAATAGAGACTAAACATTCTTATAAAAATATTGCTGAAGAAAAGCATTTACCATTATCAGAAGAGACAATAAAGATAATTCAAAGAGCACTTTACCTGGCTGTTAATGGAAAATATGGTACTGGAACTGCAGCCAGTATTAAAGGAATTGATGTTTACGGAAAAACAGGATCTGCAGAAAATCATATGGGAGATACTACTCATGCCTGGTTTAGCGGTTTTGCCAAATGTAATAAATTCGAGATTGGTTTTGCAGTATTTGTAGAAAATGGTGGACATGGCGGCAGTGTGAGTGCTCCAATTGCACGAAAATTAATTAATTATTATTATGGTATATTGAAATGAGAAAATTTGATTGGAAAATTTTTGGTCTTCTAATTTTTCTATTATCTCTTGGAATTATTGCAATATATTCAGCATCTGCTACCAAAATTGGTGATAATTATCTGTTTTCAAATTATTATATAAAACAATTTATATGGATAATTATATCAATGTTGATTTTATTAATATTAATTAAAATTCCTTATACCATTCTTGAAATATCCATTTTTCCAATTTATATTATCACTATACTTTTACTTGTATTAGTATTATTTTTACCTGAGATAAAGGGATCTCACAGATGGATAAATTTTGGTTCGATTCATTTTCAGCCTTCTGAATTTGCTAAATTAATTACGATTATGGTAATTTCTAAACTTATCCATAAACCATTTCTAAGAGATGGGCAAATACTTTTTCGAGCTTCTTTGGTTACTCTCATTCCAATCACTCTCATTTTACTTGAACCGGATCTGGGTACAGCTCTAACTTTTCTGGTAATTTTGTTCTCAATTCTATTAGTTTCTGATCTTCCTAAATTTTATCTAATCCTTATTGTCAGCCCGATTTTTAGCATAATTTTTTCTTTTTCGATCTGGGTATTTTTAATTTATCTATTGTTATTAATATATCTTCTGTATAGAAGCAATCTGGAGAAAGTGATAATTGGTTTCGTGGTTTCAATTAATACATTCCTCTATTTTATTACACCTATATTCTGGAACAATCTAAAAGCATATCAGCAAAACAGAATATTAACATTTATAAATCCATTGCGAGATCCTTTTGGTGCCGGGTATCAGATCATTCAATCTAAGATAGCTATCGGCAGTGGTGGAATCTTTGGAAAAGGTTTTTTATTAGGGACTCAAAAAAATATGAATTTCTTACCTGAGCATCACACAGATTTCATTTTTTCTGTCATTGGAGAAGAATTTGGTTTTTTTGGTTGCATATTTATTTTGCTTATTTATTTTTTGTTCCTGTATAAAATTGCTAGAAGCATTAATAAAATAAAACGGAAAGAATATCTATTAGTATCTGTTGGAATATTAGCATATATCACTTTCCAGATATTTATTAATATCGGGATGAATCTGGGTATTGTACCAACAACAGGGATTCCTTTGCCGTTCATTAGTTATGGCGGCTCAAATCTCTTGATTAATGTTACTGCAATTGGTCTCATTCTAAAATATTTAAATGAAAGAAGCATTTTTGCTTAAGGATGTAATTATGGAAAAAGTTATCATTGTCGTACTTGCTGTTCTATCCAGTTGTTTTTTTGGTTCTGTAATGGATTTTTCTGAAAAAGATATCAAAGATAAAAAAAATGAAGTTTTTAATACCAGTTTCGAAATTGGTGATTATGATCTTCATAAACTTCCTGATGGATGGTATTTATTAGAAGATACATCCAAATATATTCTTTGGGACAATGAAACATCTAAGACCGGTTCAAAATGTCTAAAAATAGAAAATCCAAAAGACAAAATTAACATTATCTCAGATTCTTTCCCAATCGATGCTGATCATGTATATTACTCCAGGTTATTCATGAAAACAAATTATAATTCAAATCAATCAATTACAATTCGTTTTCTTGCCTTTGATGAAAAAGGGAAAAGAGTAAGCAAGTTTAGTGAACATGGACTCCCAAGACAAGATTGGACTCAAATTGATATCACCAGCGGTTTCTTAAAAAGTACTGCCAGATTTGGTAGAATAATTATCTCAATACCAAGAAAATCAGATAAAATATACTGGCTGGATGATATTGAAAGTTACGCAGTTTATAGAATTCAAAAATAAATGGAGGAAAAGTAATGACAAAGGGGAAATACGTTTACGACAGAAAGAAATTCTGTGTACCGGTTACAAAAGCCGAGCCACTAACTTCAATTCAATTCATTATTGATGATTTTGTGACTAAGAAAATTACGTTTTGTATTGATGGAGAAGATGAATCATGGGAAATCTGGCGATATGTAGAAGATACAGATAGCGACAAGATCAAGAAGAATGGTCCTCCGGAAACACCAAAATATTTATATGTTGAAGGAGAAGAAATCGCAGATTTCGTATCAAATTAATTTTTTATTTTTAAATAAATAAGGCATCCGACAGTTGCCGGATGCCTTTTTTTAAACTTACAAATTTTAAAATTTATCTTTATTCTCTTCGATCCATTTCTCTGCTGAAAAGGCAGCAATTGCTCCATCAGATGCTGCAGTTATAACTTGTCTTAGTACTTTATGTACAACATCCCCTGCCGCATATAATCCTGGTATCTTTGTACTCATTGTTTCATCAGTTAAAATAAATCCCTGACTATCTAATTTTACAGCTGATTTTATTAATTCATTATTTGGAATTATACCAACATAAATGAATATTCCATTCAATTCAAGATTTCTGATCTTCTTTGTTTTTTTATTATAAAGTTCAATTTTTTCTATAAAATCTCCACCCTTTACCTCTTTAACAATTGAATTCCAGATGATTTCAATTTTATCATTTTCAAATGCTCTTTTCTGAATTAATTTAACAGCTCTTAGTTCATCTCTTCTATGAATTATGTATACCTTTTTGGCGAATTTAGTTAGGAATATTGCTTCTTCAACAGCTGAATCTCCCCCGCCAATAACAGCTACGATCTTATCCCTATAAAGTGCTCCGTCACATGTAGCACAATAAGAAACTCCCCTGCCTGTATACTTTGCTTCACCGGGAACATCAAGCTTGCTGGGATTGGCTCCAGTTGCCACAATTATTGATTTTACTTTATATTTATTTGAATTTGTTTCAACATACTTTTCAAAGTCATCCATATGTATAGCAGTTATATTTTCCTGCTTTATTTCAGTTCCGAATTTCTCTGCATGCCTTCTCATCTTATCTGCAATATCAAATCCTGACATATTCTCTTCGAATCCCGGGTAATTTTCCACATCAGCAGTTGTTGTGATCTGACCACCTATTAATGCCTTTTCAAAAATAACTGTATTCATTCCGCCCCGTGATGCATAGATCGCTGCTGAAAGTCCGGCTGATCCACCACCGATTATCGCCACATCATATTCAGTTTTATTCTCCATTATTCCCTCCAATATTTGTTACAATTTATTTAATTATTATTGACAAGCAAGAATTATTTCATAGTATCAAATAAATTATCTTTTACATAGTCTATCAATAATGATATTTTTTACCTTTTATGATAGTAAAAGCACGATATATTTGTTCTGCTAATACTAATCGGATCATCTGATGAGTAAATGTTAAACGGGAAAAACTCAATACTATATTTGCATTTTTAATAATTTTACTGGAGATTCCGTAAACACCGCCAATCACAAAAATAATATCTTTCCCAATATTAAATTTATTTTCCAAATAATGGGCAAAATTTTCTGATGAAAATTCTTTTCCGTTTTCATCCAGAACAATTATCAAGGCAGATGTTGAAAGATTTTTTTCTAATATCGCAGCCTCTTGCTCTTTTACAATTTCAATTGTTTTGCTTCCTGTTAATTTCACGTCAGGTAAAATCTTCCAATCAAGTTTAATATATTTTGATATTCTTTTTTGATATTCTTCGATCAACCCAGCAATTTGCTTTTGTTTGGTTTTCCCTAAACAAATTATCTTAATTTTCATTATTTATAAACTTATTGTGCACTTAAAACACCCAAAGCAATTGAAAGCATTTTAGTTTCCGCATTATCCACACGAGAAGTAATAAGGATAGGTACTTTAGCACCCATAACAATATGAGCAACTCGAAATTTACAATAGTAAGTGATAGATTTACCAAAAATATTTCCTGCCTCAATATTTGGAACTATAAGAATATCCGCATCTCCGGCAACTTCAGAATTAATACCTTTTGCTTCTGCCGCCATTTTATTTATAGCACAATCAAATGCAAGCGGACCATCAACAATACAATCTGTGATTTGATCTTTCATATATTTCTCTTTAATAAAATTCGCATCAACCGTGGCCGGCATTTTTGAATTTACAACTTCAACCGCTGCCAGAAGTGCTACTTTAGGCTTTGGGTTATCAAGTGCATGACTTACTTTTACAGCATTGTTGATAATTGAGATCTTTTCATCTATTCCCGGGTAAAGATTGATCCCTCCATCACTCATCAAGATCAATTTCTCAGGATGCTCATACACCAGTATATCACTAAGATTTGCTCCCTTCCTTAATCCTTTATTTTTATCTAATACTGCTTTAATAAGTGTAGCAGTAGGGCATTTTCCTTTTTGCAGGATATCTGCCTTCCCGTCATGTATAGCTTTAACTGATTCTGCAGCAGCTAATTCCAGATCATCGCCCGTATTTATGATCACAAAGCTGTTTGCAAATTCAGGAAAATTTTCTTGTATATATTTGCTGATAAATGGTTCATCTCCAACCAGTATACTGTCAGCAATATTCTTTTTCTTCGCCATTATAGCTGCATCTATTGCTGAAGATGAATGAGCCGCAGCAATTATAACAGTTTTGTTTTTCTTTTCTTTCACTTTTGTGAGTAGTTGTTCAAAATTATTGATCATGACTTCCCCTGTTTTATTCTCTTTTTTTAGTTTTTTTAGAAAATGTTATCTAAATAGGTCAAGGATTTTATTTAAAAAACTCATTATAATAAATGATTTAAAAGTAGCAATAAAGCTGAATTAACTTGACATTTTAGATACTTTTTTTTGCTTTGAAAAAAGTGTAAAAATGGAGAAGTATGGCAGTATCAAAAAGATGGCATATAGCATTATCAACTACTGAGTCTTCCAGACCAATAAATATAAGTCTGCCCAAAAAAGCAGGTATATTATTATGTATGTTGTTATCTATATTTTTATTATTTTTTGTTGGATCAATTTACTTTATAATTCATAATCAAACTCAATTAGCTCAGGCAAAAGAAGTATTCAAAGAAAATACTATTCTAAAAAACAAACTTGTTACACTTTCATCTGAGATAGATTCCATTATGACTAAACTGAAATTGATGGAAAACTGGGAAGACAAGGTACGTACAGATAAGAACTTCAAAGCTATAAACAAAGAGATACGTGAAATGGGAATTGGTGGATTACCAATTGTAGATACCACTTTTGTAGCTACAGATATTGGATTAAGTAATAGTTACTCTCTCACTCTTAATAAAATAGTTCAATTAAAAGGCAAGATAGAATTTGATTATGATACACATAAAGAACTTACTGATCTTGTTCAATTAAAAGATGAATTATACTTAAATACTCCTTCGATCTATCCAGCTTATGGACGAATATCTGATCCTTATGGATGGCGAAATCATCCGATCACGGGAAAAAGAAGTTTCCACCATGGCCTGGATATTGGGAATAAAACTGGAACACCTATCTATGCTGTTGCAGATGGGAAAATATCTTCTACGGGACAACAGAAGTATTTCGGAAGATATATCGCAATATCTCACAAATTTGGTTATCAAACTAATTATGCTCATCTGAATAAAATATTCGTAAAAAAAGGTGATGAGGTAAAAAGGGGACAGATCATTGCAGAAATGGGAAATTCAGGCCGGTCAACTGGAAGCCACCTGCACTTTGAAGTGCTCAGATATAGTAAATACAGAAACCCCTATGAGTACTTGAATAAACTTGAAGATGATATTATTATCACAAAAAATTAAAACGGATCAAATTTAACTATTAGATATGAAAAATAAAATGAAATTCGAATCTGCTTTAAATAGGTTAGAAAAGATAGTAAATACCTTAGAAGAAGGCGTAGACGAGTTAGATAAAATTGTTGAACTTTTTGAAGAGGGCTCAGAATTAGCTGATTTTTGCAATAAAAAACTTGAGAAGATTGAGAATAAAATTGAACTTCTAACAAATAAAGTCCATAAATCTGAAGAGACTGAGGAATTATGAGCACTAAAAATATGGTCTTAAAAAAAGATTTGAAAGAGAAGCGCGAATTAGTTAATATCGCAATAGATCGATTTCTACCAAGAAAAGATGAGTATCCGAAACAAATACATAAAGCAATTCGCCATACTTTATTTGCCGGTGGAAAAAGATTGCGACCATATTTATTGATAAATACATACTTGCTTTTTAAAGAAGATACCGACAAGATCCTCTTAATTGCAGGCGCAATAGAAATGCTGCATACTTATACATTAATACATGATGATCTCCCTGAAATTGATAATGATGAATATCGACGTGGGAAAAAAGCATGTCATGTTCTTTTCGGTTCCGACATTGCTCTATTATCTGGTGATGCTTTATTGGTTTACGCTTTCCAGGCTATTGCTACAGCCGAAGAAATAGATGAAAAACTCAGGCTGGAATTTATTAAAGAGCTGTCTATGGAAGCCGGTCACGCTGGGCTCATAGCCGGGCAAATGATCGATATCCAGAGTGAAGGGAAAAAAATCTCAAAAGAGACACTCGAATATATACATACTAATAAAACTGCCCGATTAATTAATTTACCGATCCGTTTTGGATGTATGCTGGCAGAAGTTTCGCAGGAAGATAAGAAACGCATGGAAATATTTGGGCAAAAAATTGGCCTTGCTTTTCAAATTGTTGATGATATCCTGGATATTGAAGGATCTCAAGAATCTCTCGGTAAAACCATTGGTAAAGATTCAAAAGCAAAGAAGGCAACTTTCCCGGCTGTTTATGGATTAGAAAAATCAAGACAAATGGCTGAAAAGTTGATAAATGAAGCAAAAGCTCTCTTAGAACCATACGGGGAGAAAGCTGAGTTGTTGTTAATGCTTTGCGATTTTATCCATACAAGGAAATTTTAATCTTAAATAGATATCCTGACGGGGCTTCGATGAAGCCCTTTTTCATTATAGAGGTATAGGAATGTTAAAAATTCAAATAAAAAAATTAAATTCTCTAGCAAAATTACCTAAATGTATGACTGAACATGCTGCCGGATATGATCTCTACTCATGTAACGATGAAGAAATTATTGTAAAATCGGGAGAGGTAGTTCTTGTTCCAACCGGGATTGCAATATCTTTACCTGCAGGTTATGAAGCACAAATACGGCCACGAAGTGGTCTTGCCATCAAACATCAAATTGGAATTCTTAATTCACCGGGAACAATTGATGCTGACTACCGTGGTGAGATTAAAGTAATTTTATTTAATTTTGGAAAGAGCGATTTTGTTATTTCCGCACATACACGAATTGCACAAATGGTTATTTCTCGTCACGAGTCCGTTGACTTTGTAATAACAGATCAGTTAGACGAGACAGATCGCGGTAGTGGCGGATTTGGACACACAAAACATTAATTCTATCATGTATATCCCGGTAGAACTTCCTTTTGGGAAAACCATTCAGCAAACTTCAGATGGACATTCAATAACATCCGATACGGCTTTTCTTGTGGAAACTGTTGCACACCAAATATCTAGGAAAGATATTAATGTACTAGAAATGGGTAGCGGAAATGGAATTATCTCTATTATGTTATCTCATCATCATCCAAACTGGAAAATCTTGGGAATTGAAATACAAAAACATCTAGTGTTGCTTAGTCGGGAAAATGCAAAAATATCTGAGACATCCCCAAGTTTTATAGAAGGAGATCTTACAAATTATAATTCTCAAATAAGATTTGACCTGATAGTATCAAATCCACCCTATTTTCCTATAGAAGAAGGACGAATAAGCCCGATACAAGAAAGAGCAATTTCCAGACATGAAATAAAATGTAATATGATCGATGTTCTAAATTGTACAAAACTCAACTTAATAAAAGGTGGTAAAGCATTTATCCTCTATCCGCAAAGCAGGTGGAAAGATCTGAATAATTTTGCAAAAAAGGTTGACCTAAAAGTAATGAAAAAATTTGTTTTAAATTCAGAAATGAATAAAAAGAAGATTATTGTGGAGCTTGTTCATGCTTAATATAAAAGGATTTTCATTATCCAGAGAAAACGAAAAATTCATGCTGATAAATGATATGTTTATCAGAAGTGGTATGAAAGTAAATATTTTCGGGAATAATGATACTGGAAGATCACTTCTACTAAGATCTATACATGGAGATTTTTACGGTTTTGGTGGCAAGATCGAGATCAAAGATAAACCTATATTATTTTACAAGAAAAAGAAGAAAACAATTCTTCTGGAAAATACATCTCATCTTCTTATAAATGAATCTGTTTGGAAAAACATCATTATTCCATTACCAAAAGTAACTGCCCGACAAAAGCAGAATATCATGGAACTATGCATGATCTCAAAACTTAGCGATAAGATCGGAAAGAAGATAAATACTCTTTCTTCATCTTCAAAAAAATTCATTGAATTGATCAGGGCTGTAATTCAACTTCCCCAAATCATCCTTATTGATGACCTTGAAAATTATTTTGATGATAAAAATATAGTAACAGCGTTAGAGATCTGCAATTTCGCTCTAAACAGCGGAGCTTCAGTTATAACAACTTCCAAACGAAAGCTTGAAAATTTTGATGTTTATTACCGAATTCAGGATAGTAAAGTAGTGAAACTATGAAAAAGGGAATATTTTTTCAGATCATTGTAATTTTCTTTATCCTATTAGGGTGGAATCTGCTGCATATAGGTTATGATTTTCAAAAAGATCTATTTGAAAGGAATATATCTTCATTACCAATGATGGTACTTTCCATGCAGGAGAATACTCTCGAACAAGTAAAAATTCGAATTGAAAAAAAAGACTATATCGAAGATATAATTATCATTCAAGATTCAGTGATTGCACAAACATTAATTAGTAATTATGATTTGGTAGAAGGTAATGAAATCCTGAGATCATATATACTTCCAACTGCTATGCAGATAAATTTTAGAGGAGAGATCTTTCAAATTGAGCAGAAGCAGGAATTGGATAAAATATTATTAGAATATTCTCCTGGAGTGATACACTATTTTGATGATCAGCGCTGGCAAATTGATCAAAATAAAATATCACTTCTTACAAAAGCCTATTATGCCGGTTTTGGGATATTCATTATTTTCATGATGTTTATTGCGATTTTACTGCGAGTACATTTTGAAATGAAAAATGATCATTTTTGGAAAATTTTCCATTCTTCCGGAGGAAATTATAGAAAGCGGGGGACACAATATTTTATTAATTCAATATATATTTGTTTAATTCCACTCATCTTGAATCTTGCCATATATTATACTATAAGATACATGCAGCTACTTTCTGTTAAGATCGATTATAAAATTTTCGGCATAGAAATATTAACCATAATAATCAGCTCAGTTTTTGCAGCAATTACCTTGAGAGAACACCTTAAATGAAAAAATATATTCCTAATTTCCTAACTCTTTTTAGAGTATTTCTCGTTCCTGTTTTCTTTTGTTTATTGTATTATTCTCAAATTCCTTATCATTATATCTGGGCAACATTTGTTTTTATTATTGCGAGTATTACAGATATCTATGATGGTCGGCTTGCACGTAAGTATGGTGTCATTAGTAATTTTGGTAAGATAATGGATCCTCTCGCTGATAAATTACTCACCTTATTAGCTTTGTATGCCTTAGCTTCCCAGCCTTTGAACATGATGAGCATCTATGTGTTCTATATAATTCTATTTAGAGAAGTATTTATAACTGTACTAAGGCAGATCCATGTAAGAAAGAAAGTTTATATTGCAGCTAATGTATGGGGAAAAGTTAAAACCACTTTCCAGATGACCGGCATTATTGCATCCTTGGTCTATTATTCCCTTTTATTCCCGTTTATGCCGAATTTACATGTAAAATTTCAATTTTGGTTTGGTATATTTTTCTGGATCGTGGCTGTTATAACTATCCTTTCAGGAATTAGTTATCTTTTCCCGCAAAAGCAGTTGGAGAATAAATGAAAAATTCATATACCATGATCATTATTGCAGGAATTTGCCTGTTGCTTATCATGGGCTGCTCTTCAGAAGATAACATACATAAAACTAAAAGTAAAAGTATTGATATCCACAAACCGATGTCATGGGGACATAAACAAACTGTGTATGTGTTTGCTGATGATAATGTTTGGAAATATGCCAGTGGACATTTAAAACAAACATTAGAGAGAGATCAATTTACTACGGAAAATGAAAAGGTCTTTGTTGTTAAACGAGTTCCAATAGGCAACTTGGAGAATTTTTATAAATTTAATAATTTAATTTTCTTCTGTAACCTGGAATCAAATGATGATGTCTCATCTTATATAAAAGAGATCATGGGTGAAAAGGTGAAAGCTGAAGTAAAAAAGAATAAAGTAGCGATGTACGCTAAAGATAATGTCTGGGCTAATGATCAATTCGTTCTATTCATATTGGGAGACAATGAGCATGATTTGTTAACATTCAACATCTTGCAGTTAAATAATACTTTCGATCTTTTTAAAGAAAAGCTGTTCGATAGGATCAGGGGACAATTATACAAAACCCCGGTTTATTCTGATAACAGATTTGAAGCATTCCCCTGGGAATTGAAACTTCCCAAAAAATATGTTCTTTACAAAAATGATACAGCAAATAATTTTATTTCGTTTATAGCTAGGTTAAGGAATAAACCGGATAGATATATTGCTGTGTATTTCCAGGAAATTTCAAAAGAAGATTTTAATAGGGACTGGCTTAGGGATTCTCGCAGAAGATTAATCTGGAAATATTATGATGAAGATGAATTCTTCGATAGAGATGTGAAATTGGGGAAATACAGTCTAGCAGAACATAAGGGCTGGTTTCTTTCCGGAAGATGGCAAAACAAGAAATTTGCTGTTGGAGGTGCTTTCCAGAGTTTTGCTTTTTATGATGAAGTAAATGGGAAAGCATATCTGGTTGATAATTCAGTTTATTATCCGAGTGGAGAAAAGCTGGAAGCTCTATATGAACTGGAAATCATCAGTAATACGTTAAAACTAAAGACAGAATAGTTAGGGAGATCTAGATGAGAAAATTAAGTATCTTATTTATCCTTTTAATAATTTCAATAAGCGTGTTTGCATTTGAGCTTAACACATTGATTGATACACCAACTGCCGGCATTCTGCAGCAGGGTGAAGCTGAGATTTCAGCCAAGATTTACAAAGATAATGGTTTATTGATCGGAACAAGAGTGGGATTATTCCCGCGTTTCATGTTCGGGGTTAATTACGGTGCAGAAGAAATCGTTGGAAATGCTGACCCAAAATGGCACGATCGAGTTGAATTCAATGCTAAGGTAAGGATCTTGGATGAAAGTAATCAACTTCCAGCTATTGCACTGGGCTATGATTCTCAGGGACATGGAAAATATGATAGAACAAGAAAACGATATGATATAAAATCTAAAGGTGTTTATCTTACGGCAAGCAAAAATTTCTTCCTGCTCGGAAATTTAGGTGTTCATGGAGGTATAAATTACAGCTTGGAAACAGAAGATAAGGACGAAGAGCCGAATTTATTCCTCGGTTTTGATAAAACAATAGGTGATATGGTGGTACTATTAGCTGAATACGATACAGGCTGGAATGACAATGAAGCAAGTCTGGTTAAAGGAAGAGGGTTTTTCAATGCTTCGGTTGATCTGCATTTCACAGAAGCACTTATCCTCAAAGTATCATTTTATGATTTGATGTTGAATAATATTAATACTCAAGGATGCGATAGATCGATCACACTCCTATACAACATGACATTCTAAATTAAATGAAGAGCTTTTATAAACTTCTGTTGATACTACTTATCCTGGGTGGTTGCGCAGTTAATAAACAAATTCCATCTAAACCTAATATTGCTGCTGAAAATTATTTTTTCTTTGCCGAAGCTGCTATGCAGCAAAATGATATCAATAATGCCATTGAATTATATGAAAAAGCTATAAAAGCGGACTCTAATAATGTTTATCTCAAAGAAACATTGATGACAACCTTGGCTTTAAAAGCCTATTTTGATAAATCAGCTTATGAACAGATAATAGAAACGGGGAAACCGTTCTGCGATAAAAATATCAAATCAGAAAAGATATTCTCTATCATGACTGAAACATACCAGGCAGAATTGCAGCTGGAAAATGCTGAAAAATGCTATAAAAAAGCGATCAAGATCCAGCCAACTATGCGCAACCTCACTTCCTATTATATCTTCCAGCAAAATTTTGATCCACCTGTAAATATCAAATTATTAAAAAAAGCTCTTAAGCATAAATGGGAAGAGGAAAAATTAGTCCTTTCAATTGCAAAATTATTCAGTGCTGTTGACTCAGTAAAAAGCCATGAAATATACGAAAAGGCTTATGATAAATGGCAGGATGAAATATGCCTCACCTCTTTACTTACGTCTTACGAAAAATTTAGTTCCTATAATAAAATATTAGAGGCTATACAACTTCACATAGATCACGAACGTGATATTTCTGCTCCAATTGCTACATACTTGATCGGAAGATACTTCATGCTTGAACAATATGATAAAGTACTAGAGAATAAAGTTATTTGTTTTAAAATAGGAACTCATGATATTTTGAAATACCTTTTCTTCTCTTCGATAAAAATTAATGATATACAAACTGGAATTCAAGCTGGAATTGCCCTTGAAACAACTGGTGAAGTACCTGAGGAGCTGAAGAATTCATTTTATCTCTATTTGGCTGAACTTTATTTTATTGATGAACAGTTCAATAAATCCGCTATTTCTCTAAGCAATATTCCAAATGTAACTACGATCAGCAGTTTTCTTTTTTCCGATGATTTTGCGGAAAATGCTGAGCAGAAAGAAAATATTAATAAAGTGATAGTTGAATATTCTGATATCCAGGAAGATAAAGCTAATGCAAATTATCTTTGGGGAATTTACTATTCCGAATTAGATAATAAGGAATTTGCTTTAACCTACTTTAATAAACTTACTGATGATTATATTAATGAAAATGATCTTAACTTTATGCTGGCAATTGGCTACATTCGAAATGCCTTAGATGTGAAGCGAGCACGATCACTATTGACCTCCATGACAGAGATACAAATTAATCCAAATGAGTTCATTGCTAATCTGCTGATCGGGACCAAGAACGATTCACTTGCCTATTCCATCCTGAAAGAAGAGCTGGCGGCAAATGACAAACCTGATTCTACGATCTTTATAAGTTGCGCACTTATAGGAGAAAAATATGATACTGCCGACAACTTGCTGATCATTCTGGAAAGAGGAATTGAGCTCTACCCGGAAAATTGGGAATTACTTAATGCAGCCGGGTATTTGATCGCTGATAATGAGCTTGATAATAAATATGACAAAGCGGCACTATATCTGAAAAAAGCAGTGTTACTAAAACCTGAGTATGGGATGATCTGGGATAGCCTTGCCTGGCTTTATTTCAAACAGAAAAGATACGATGATGCACTTCAAGCAATGAACGTTCCCATATCGGAAGATATAAATAATAGTGAAATCGCCTACCATATTGGTGAAATCTATCTTAGTTTAAATAAGCAGAAAAAAGCCGAACATTATTTCAAATTATCAATAGATCTGAATACTGAAATCCGCTCTGTTCAGCTTTCTGAAGAAAATCTTAAACAACTATTAAGGAGATAATATGAATTTTGTATTTAATAAAACTAATAAGATCCTGTTTATAATTGCCATACTCACAACTGTAGCCGGATATGTGATAATGGGAACCGGTGATAAGACTATATCACCAATTTTATTGATAATTGCTTATGTAATTCTATTCCCTTTATCTATCATGATCGGTACTAAACAAACAGATAAAAATCAATAATCTATTCACTACAAATTAAATGTTATTACAAACATTAGCCGTTATTTGAAAATAAATTATTTAAATATTTTTTGATAACCATAAGTTTGTAATGTACAATAAAAAAATGAACGTGACATACACATTATAAAAACGGAGGAAATATTATGTTTATTAAACAAAAAACTTTAGTTGGGATTTTACTGGCAGTAATGCTTTTTTCAAATCTTTTTTCGTTTAGTAAAAAGCCGGAGAAGCTCCCTGAGGTTTCACTCGATACATTCTGCGAAACTAATAATAAATTCGGATTCAAAGTATTCAAAGAAATCGTCAAAGAGCAGACAGACGACAATATTTTCATTTCACCGATGAGTATATCTTACGCTCTGGGAATGACTTTTAACGGAGCAGATGGAAAGACAAAAGAGGAGATGGCAAAAACTCTCGAATTCGGTAAAATGACCGATTCAGAAATTAATGCATCTTTCAAGACACTGATGAAAAAATTGATGGAACTTGATCCAAAAGTGATGATGGAGATCGCAAATTCTATTTGGTACAGGGAGAATGTTGATGTCCTTGATAAATTCAAAAAAGTTAACCAGGATTATTTCCAGGCAGAGATCAGGAATATGGACTTTTCTAAACCGGAAACAATTGAGATCATTAATAACTGGGTAAGTGAAAATACGAAAGGAAAGATTATTAGAGTTATCGACGAGATCGATGCTCTTTCTATGATGTACCTGATCAATGCAATCTATTTTAAAGGTTCCTGGACAGATGAATTTAAAAAAGATCGTACTAAACAAGATAAATTTATTATTTCTGAAGAAGAAGCCATTTTATGTGATATGATGAAAACTTCCGAGAAAAATCTTTATTATGAGAATGACGATTTTCAGGCAATTGATCTTCCTTACGGCAACGAAAATTTCAGTATGATAATTATCCTCCCCAAGAAAGATAAAGATATTAATGAGTTTATTTCCAACCTGAACGCAGAAGACTGGAATTCATGGTTGAGCAAATTTTCTAAACAAAGTGGTTCGCTTTATCTTCCCAAATTTAAGATTGAATATGAACTTGAGATGAACGATGTTCTTAAGAGCCTGGGAATGCCGAATGCCTTTACTGATGCTGCTGATTTCAGTAAAATGACGAAAGAACAGAGACTTTTTATCAGTAATGTCAAGCACAAGACCTTTGTGCATGTGAATGAAGAAGGGACTGAAGCTGCTGCTGTAACGGTTGTGGAAATGAAATTGACCTCTTTTGGTCCCGGCTTTTTTATGAAAGTTAATCGTCCTTTCGTTTTTGCTATCAAGGAAAAAGAGACTAATTCCATTCTCTTTATCGGGAAGATCGTCAATCCCAAGCTGGAAAAATAGTTGAATTTATGGACTTTTTTTTCGCTGGTAAATATGTTAGGTAATAATGAGAAATAAACAGTATCTCACTGAAGAATTCATTGCGAAGATAGATAAATTTAATCTCCGTGCCAGACTCATTGTGGAAGGTTTTATTACCGGACTGCATAAATCTCCCTATCATGGATTCAGCATAGAATTCTCTGATCACCGGCAATACAATCCGGGAGACCCGATAAGAAATGTAGATTGGAAGATTTACGGTAAAACTAATCGTTATTACATCAAACGCTACGAAGAGGAAACCAACCTTAAGTGTTATATTATCGTCGATCATAGTGCTTCTATGGGCTTCTCATCGCAACATTTTTCCAAGTTGGAATATACCAAAGCTCTAGCTTCGGCTCTTTCCTATTTAATGATCTCTCAACAGGATGCTGTGGGATTACTCACCTTCACAGATAAGATCACAAATCTTATTCCGCCACGCTCCATGAAATCCTATCTGAATATCCTTTTTAAGGAGCTTCATAAATTAAAAGCTGAAGACAAAACCAGTACTGTGAGTGTTCTGCATTCTTTGGCGGACAGGATAAAAAAACGGGGACTTGTTATACTTATTTCCGATATGATCGATGATCCTGAAAAGATCATGCAAGGACTTATGCACTTCCGTCACCAAAAACATGAAGTCATATTATTCCATATTCAGGATAAGCAGGAAATAGAATTTGATTATAAAAAAGACACCGAATTCATTGATTCTGAAACAGGTGAAAAGGTTGTCGTTTCTCCCTGGCAGATAAGAAAAGATTATTTACAGACATATGAGCAGAACCTTACTTTTTTAAAAGATAAATGTAACGAAGCAAAAATTGAATATAATGCCATATCAACAGATACTCCTTTTGAGGATAATTTACTTCACTATCTTATTAAGCGTTCTAAAATGATGTAACTGATCTAAAAAAAATTTAAATACAACACACCCTCCCAGGAAATCCTGAAAGGGTGTGTTGTCATGTTAACCATCAATTTAAGAGCGAAGTTACCTTTTTTTTAGAATAACTACTCCTACCCAATGAAGGCTGTGACAAACCTTATTTCATAAGTTAGAAAAAGTTGCCCCTTCCTATTAAAGGTCGGGGCGAAATTTACTTATTTCATAAGTATCATTTTCTTTGTAGCAGAGTAGTTTCCTGATTTCATTTTATAGAAATAAATAC
>Ga0307991_1000013_pt1 | contig 168493 bp, 142 predicted proteins | sample EllFjometagen131_FD_203146 | JGI IMG/M metagenome (GOLD analysis project Ga0307991, IMG submission 203146) | Marine microbial communities from Ellis Fjord, Antarctic Ocean - #131 | ecosystem: Environmental > Aquatic > Marine > Unclassified | place: Southern Ocean | collected 2014-10-08
GAGAAAATACAAAAAACATTATATAACATTTCCAATGCTCTAAATATAGTTGATAATTTGCACGAACTCTTCATTAAAATAAGAGAATACCTGGGAGATGTGATTGATGCGACCAATTTCTATGTTGCTTTATATGATGAAAAAACTGATTCTATCTCTCTTCCTTATAATGTTGATGAAAAAGATGATTATGAAACATTTCCTGCAGGTAAGACAATTACAAAATATGTCATTGAAACCGGCAAACCTCTTTTTGCTACAAAGGATGTAGTAAGAAAATTAATTAAAAAAGGATTAATTGAAACAATTGGTTCTCCTTCTGAAATCTGGCTTGGTGTTCCCCTGAAAATTGAAAGCCAAATAATTGGTGTTATTGCGCTTCAAAGCTATGATGATCCAAATCTTTATTCTGAAAAAGATATTGAAATTCTAGCCTTTATTTCAGAAGAAATTGCACTTGCTATTAGAAATAAACAAGCAGAAGAATCCCTGCTGGAAAGCGAGGAGAAATTCAGATACCTTGTAAAGAATTCCAATGATGTATTTGTGAAAATCGACGAGAATGGGAAAGAGACTTATGTAAGCGATTCTGTTGAACGTATTACGGGTTTTTCTCCAGCAGAAATAATATGGCATTCTGGTTTTGAATTCATACACCCCGACGATATTGATCATATGTCGAAATCGCTCTCGAAATTACTCAAAATTCCAGGGGGAACTATACGGGATGAATACAGACACCAGCGAAAGGGTGGTGGCTGGGTTCATTTAGAAGCGATAGGAACAAACTATCTGCATGAACCGTCAGTGCACGGTATTGTACTTAATGTCCGTGACATCACTGAGCGCAAGCAGACAGAGGAGATTTTAAATAAGGAACTTCGTAAGCGAAAAATACTCCAAGATGTGGCTTTGACCCTTCTTGAAATAGATTTAAACAAATCTATCAAAACTGCTTTAAAGGCAATCAGGATAGGGTTAGATCTTTCAAAAGCAATGCTAAGAATAAGAGTTGATCCTAACAATGATTGGCAAATTGTAGATTGTAGAGAAAATTTGCTCGGAATTGAATCATTTTTACCTACAAGCAAAAGAGGGGAAGAAGCAATTCTGGCTTATGAAAAAAAAGAAATTTCCGTTGTTAATGATATTCGTAAAAAGCATTGGTATGAAAAATATAAAGATGTTTGGGAAAAAACAAAAACACTTGCTTATCTCAGCATACCTTGTATAGACCATTCTGGTGATGTTAAAGGTATTCTGTACCTTCATGATGATAAAGTACGCATGTGGAGTGATGATGATAAAAACATCGGGGAAGCAGTAGCGGCAGAATTAGCTTCAATCATCGATCGCAAGAATGCAGAAGAAGAATTAAAGATAAATCGAGAACGGCTTAAAACAGCAAATTCGATCTTACGTCATGACATAACAAATGACATTGTAGTAATAAAAAGCGCACTTGATATTTACCGTGATGAGGATGATAAAACTATGCTTGATGAGATCGATAAACGAGTTAAGAAAAGTTTAAATACGATAAATAAACAACGTGAGCAGGAAACGTTCATAGATTCTCATTCCGATTTAGATGAATATCAAATAGATAATGTGGCACATGATGTTATCAAAAATTATACAGATATAAAGTTCAATGTTACAGGCACTGGTTCAGCTTATGCAGATAATGCTATTTATTCGGCGTTTGAGAACATAATTGATAATGCAGTTAAACATGGCAAGACAACTAAGATGGATATTGATATTCGTTCAGATGAAAAGTATTGTGAGATCAGATTTGCAGATTATGGCATTGGCATACCTGCTGACTTAAAATATAAGATATTCGAAGAAGGTTTTTCTTATGGGAAAGCAGGGCATACCGGTATTGGATTGTACATTGTACAAAAAACTGTTGATGATTATGATGGATTCGTTCATGTTGAGGATAACAAACCGAATGGAGCAGTATTTGTAGTACGTTTGAGGAAAACTATTGAGAGATAAAAGGCGGGTGTTTTCAGTTGTCATTCTATCGGTCAAATTCTTTGCAATGCCCAGTATTTTGAATTTGTCTGAAACAATTACGGATGATTTCTGTGTCATCCATTCACAAGTTTTTAATATTTCCATTTCACAATCATGTTTTTATTGTTATACTTGACTTATAATTCTACACTTAAAAAATTCTACAAATTTTTCTAAAAAAATAATTTACGTATATGAAAGGGTTTCCTCATGAAGAAAAACTGGTTTAGAACAGCAATCATTATTGTTGTTTTCCTTGTAACTATCTACTATCTTTTACCACTCATTGCGAAAAAAGAATATGCTATCGTGAACATTGATGCCTATGATCAGAACTCAAATCTGATCTACGAAATTAATGAGCATGAATATAAAATTGGAAGTAATCTATTCGGGCAGGAATTTGATGATCAGATAAAGATGACAGAGATATATGATTCCATTTCCGTCACAGGAAAATTGCCTGACTACATGCTGAGAAACGTAGAGGGTGAGGTTGATTTTACTAAGGATCAAGTGATAAAAGCTGAGCTTGTAGAAAAGACCTCACGGGTAGAGCTTCCCTCCTGGTTCAGCAAAAAGGAACTTAAACTTGGTCTTGACCTGCAAGGTGGTATGCACCTCGTACTTGAAGTTGACACAAAGGGACTTCCTGCCGAGACTGCAGAAAATGCTATAAAGAGTGCCCAGAAGATCATCACAAACCGTATCGACCAGTTCGGTGTGGCTGAACCCACGATCCAGAAGATCGGTAATAAGAGAATTCTTGTGCAACTTCCCGGACTACGCGATGCAGGTAGGGCAAAAGACCTTATCGGAAAAACTGCACTACTTGAATTTAAGCTTGTTGCAAATACTCAAGATATTAGAAATACTGTTGAAGCTATTGATGAATATCTCAAGAGCAACTATGATAAGTATGCCTATTTAAAAAACCTTGAAGATGAGAAGTCAACTGCAGTTGAGGAAGCACTTTTCGAAAGTGGAGATGCAGATTCTCTTGCAGATTCAACTGCCGCAGCTATCGAAGAAACATCTCATGACCACCTTTTCTCAAGTCTCGTGGCTGTATATGGACAGCGCTTGATCGTACGTCCTGAAAATCTCGATCTGTTTAGAAAAGTCATAAATCTTCCCGAGATAAAAGAGGTCATGCCCGAAGGTGTGGTCACCCTACTTGGAAAGCTTGATAAAGATAATATTCAGGGAGCTCGTCCGGTTTATTTCCTCTATGATACCGTGGAACTCACAGGTACTCATCTTAAGACCGCAGACGTCCGTATAGGGCAGGGAATGGACCCCAAAATAGCAAACAAACCGTACGTAAGTCTCCAGTTTGATAATGAAGGTTCGAGGATTTTCGCAAACGTAACTGGCAGCCATATTAATGAACAACTTGCTATCGTCCTGGACGACATTGTGCATTCTGCTCCTGTGATTAATGATAAGATCAGGGATGGAAATGCGATGATAACAGGTATTGGTGTAATGGAAGAAGCAAAAGACCTCGCGATCGTGCTCAATGCCGGTAACCTTCCTGCACCGGTAAATATTGTCGAAGAGCGTACTGTAGGTCCAACACTTGGATCGGATTCCATTAAAGCCGGTTTTAAAGCTGCTATTCTCGGTCTTGTGCTTGTCATGTTGTTCATGATCATTTATTATAAATTTTCAGGTGTGATAGCTAATATTGCACTTATTGCAAATGTCCTTATTATTCTTGCTGTTCTTACTATGCTTGATGCGAGTTTGACCATGCCGGGTATAGCAGGTATCATTCTCACGATAGGTATGGCAGTCGATGCGAATGTGCTTATTTTTGAGAGAATTCGGGAAGAGCTGCGTGCTGGTAAAACGGTACGCACCGCAATTGATAATGGCTATAAACGCGCGGTTATAACCATTGCTGATGCCAATATAACGACACTTATTACAGCGATCGTGCTCTACCAGTTCGGAACAGGTCCGATTCGGGGTTTTGCAGTTACACTGAGTATTGGTATTCTTGCTTCCATGTTCACCGCGATTGTGTTAACCAAAGCTATTTTTGATGGCGTGATTACTCGCAAGCCCAGAAAAAGTCTTAGCATTTAAGAGGAGATCAACATGCAATTCTTATCAAATACACATATAGATTTCATAAGCAAACGCAAAATAGCGTTCGTTATTTCTGCTCTTTTGATCGTAGCAGGTATCGTGTCATTAGTCATTCATGGCGGACCTCAATATGGTATTGATTTCACAGGTGGAACCCTTTTTGAATTTGATTTCACACCCGATTCAATCGAAACTCCTCCTGTCGAGATACAGGCGATCCGTGAAATACTTAGTTCACAAGGATTCAGTGATGCTGTTATTCAGGAATTCGGAAATCCCAATATCATCCTGCTAAAGATAAAAACAAGTGAAAACCCAAAAGAAGAAGAGGAAGCTCTGATGAGCATTCTTCGCACTGATTTCCCTAAATATGCAGCCAATAAAACTGAAGTTGATTTTCTGCGAAGAAGTGAGCATGTTGGCTCAAAAGTTGGTGAAGAACTACGCGGAAAAGCTATCATTGCAATTCTGATCGCAATGCTTGGCATCATTATATATATATGGTGGAGATTTGAACTTACTTTTGGCTTTGCCGCAGTACTCGCACTTTTCCATGATGTGCTTATTACTATTGGAATGTTATCGATTTTCAATATTGAGATTACAATCAGTGTTATTGCAGCGTTGCTGGCAATAGTGGGTTACTCTCTGAATGATACGATCGTGCTTTTCGTAAGAGTCCGAGAGGATCTGAAAATCTATCGAAAAGAAAACTATGAATCGATTATCAATCATAGTATAAATGAAGTACTCTCCCGAACTATTGTAACATCCTTCACGACACTTATTGTTGTTATGATCCTGTTCTTCTTTGGTGGTGAGGGTATTAGAGCATTTGCAACCACGCTTCTCATGGGTATCCTAGTTGGTACATACTCATCCATCTTCATTGCAAGTCCTGTTCTTGTTGCTTATAGAAGTTGGAAGACCAAACATTCGGAGACTAAGCGCCGAAGAGTGTAATAAGCTCAAGATTGTATTGTGCATATCATAACAGGCACACATAAAGGGCACAAAATTTGTGTTCCAAAGGGTGCTGTTCGACCAACGATGGACAAGGTTCGGGAAGCAATTTTTGCAATTATCCGAAGTGAAGTAGCACATGCAAATGTTCTCGATCTTTTTGCAGGGAGTGGCAGTCTTGGATTGGAAGCACTCAGTGAAGGTGCAGAGCGATGTGATTTTGTAGAAAACTCATACAAAGTTATTAAGATTCTCCAAAAAAATATCAATAATTTCACCTTTGAGAAATATGCCCATATACATAATTGTTCGGTCTTCAGCTTTCTAAATAATTGTGCAACAGTATATGACTTGATCTTTTTTGATCCTCCATATAAAGGAGAATTTGCATGCAGAATCATCAAAGCAATATATATGAATAATATTCTCTGTGACGAAGGAATAATTGTTGCAGAAACTGGAAAAAGCGAAGATCTTTCTGAATTTGAGAATTTTATTATCAAAGAAAAAATTTACGGTGAAACAAAGGTGACAATCTTAAAGAAAGGGTTCTTTTGAGAATTGAGTGTGTAAGTTTTCGAATTTCCAATATCCAACACGGAATATCCAATGATGAAGGAAAAGAATAGAGAAAATAAACAAAAGAAGTTCGATTTACAGGAACGTCTTGTTGATTATGCGATTAGATTCTGGTTACCAAGCCCCTGCTTGGTAACCAATACAAGAGATACATCACCCGCTTCAAATTACGGAGAAGCTCAAAGTACTGAATCTAAGTTGGATTTTATTTATAAATTGAAAATAGCTCTACAAGATTTGAGAGAGACCGAAGTTAAATGGATATTGGAAATTCAGATTCTTTTATTTCAATATATCAACCAAATTATAATTAAGAAGAACCAAAGAAAGGAACAGTATGAGTCTTACATTGTATAATACATTAACTCGTAAAAAAGAAGAATTTAAACCCATCAGAAAAGATGAAGTTGGGCTTTATACATGTGGACTTACTGTTTATAATTATGCTCATATCGGGAATCTGCGCACCTATATTTTTGAGGATGTTCTCAAACGAGTGCTTATATATGACGGCTACAAAGTCACACATGTGATGAATATTACTGATATTGGGCATCTTACATCTGATGCTGATACCGGTGAAGATAAGATGGTCAGAGAAGCGAAAAAAGAAGGTAAGACAGTTTGGGAAATTGCCGATCATTACACAAAAGCATTCGAAAACGATCTTAAGCAGCTTAATATTATTCCACCTGATTATCATGTTAAAGCCACCGCACATATTCAGCAAATGATTGACCTTATAAAACGATTGGAAGAAAAGGGATTCACTTATATCGCAGACGGGAATGTGTATTTTGATATTTCAAAATTTCCCGAATATGGAAAATTGGGAAGAATAAATATCAAGAGTTTGAAGCCTGGCGCACGCATTGAGGTTGATTCGGCAAAAAAGAATCCTCTAGATTTTGTGCTATGGTTTACAAAATCCAAATTCGATGATCAGGAAATGAAATGGGACAGCCCTTGGGGTAGAGGATATCCCGGCTGGCATGTTGAATGTTCGGCAATATCTATGAATTATCTCGGGGAAACATTTGATATTCATTGCGGAGGGATCGACCATATTCCTGTTCATCATACAAATGAGATCGCACAAAGTGAGGCAGCAACTGGCAAAAAATTTGTCAATTACTGGCTTCATGCTGAATTCCTCATTATGAATGAAGAAAAGATGAGCAAGTCTAAAGGTGAATTTCTTACATTGACAAAACTTAAAGAAATGGGCTATTCACCGATGGTGTATAGATATTTTTGCCTTGGCGCACATTACAAGCAGCCACTTACTTTCAGTGATGAAGCAATAGAAACTGCAAAATCTGCGTATAATCGGTTGATAAATATATTAATCGAAATGAAGAAGAATCGTACAGAGAGTAAACCCAACCTTGAATACGTTAAAAAAATCAAACGGGATTTCAGTAACAAAATTAATAATGACCTGAATATGCCGGAAGCACTGGCAGTGATGTGGCAGGTGCTTCGCACGAACGAGATCGGCAATTTGGAAAAGTATGATCTTGTATTTGAATTTGATCGGATATTCGGTCTGAATCTTGATAGGGCAGAGCAGGTTCTTGAAGAAGAAGCTCGACAAAAGGTTGATGTTCAACTTGTAGAACAGCTTATCAAGGAACGGGAGGATGCGAGAAAGAGTAAAGATTGGGCTAAATCCGACGAAATAAGAAACAGGTTGAGCGGTATGGGAGTAGAGGTTCGTGATAGTGCAGAAGGCACATTCTGGCGCATGAGATCATAACGCATATTGTTTATTATATTTCATCTAATCCATGATATTTTTACTAAATTATTAAATTCATATTAAATTCATATAAAAAAGCATAAAAAATTTGACAGTATTTTTGCAATTTCGGCAATCTGTATTTTCTAACTATATAAGTGGTATAAATGTGTATAAAATATAGTAGCCACCATAGCTCAGGGGTAGAGCAGGGGTTTTGTAAACCTCTGGTCGGGGGTTCAAATCCCTCTGGTGGCTCCAGAATTATTTTAAATGGGGAGATACCCTAGTGGTCAAAGGGAGCAGACTGTAAATCTGCCGGCGAAGCCTTCGGAGGTTCAAATCCTTCTCTCCCCACCATAAATTGCGGGAATAGCTCAGCTGGCTAGAGCATTAGCCTTCCAAGCTAAGGGTCGCGGGTTCGAACCCCGTTTCCCGCTCCATGCTCATGTAGCTCAGTCGGTAGAGCACATCCTTGGTAAGGATGAGGTCACCGGTTCAATCCCGGTCATGAGCTCCAATGAAATGTATAATAATAGGAGGATACATGGCAAAGGAAACTTATAAGAGAACAAAGCCGCATGTTAATGTTGGTACTATCGGTCATATCGACCATGGTAAGACCACATTAACCGCTGCAATGACGCTTGTTCTTTCTAAAAAGGGGCAGGCAGATTATGTCTCTTTCGATCAGATCGATAATGCCCCGGAAGAGAAAGAACGTGGTATCACTATTGCAACTGCTCATGTTGAGTATGAGAGTGCAAATCGACACTACGCACACGTAGATTGTCCGGGTCACGCTGATTATATCAAGAACATGATCACCGGCGCAGCCCAGATGGACGGCACGATCTTGGTCGTGAGTGCTGCTGATGGTGTTATGCCGCAGACAAGAGAACATATTCTTCTTGCAAAGCAAGTGAATGTACCTTACGTTGTGGTATTCTTGAACAAGACTGATATGGTCGATGATCCTGAACTCATTGAATTAGTAGAACTGGAAGTTCGCGATCTTCTCAATGATTATGAATTCCCCGGCGACGATGTCCCGATCGTAAAGGGCAGTGCTCTTGAAGCATTGAATAATCCTGATGATCCTGAAAAAACAAAATGTATTCATGAACTTATTGATGCGATCGATGAATACATTCCAATTCCCGATAGAAAAACAGATATGCCTTTCTTAATGCCTATTGAAGATATCTTCAGTATTCCGGGACGTGGAACTGTTTCTACAGGAAGAATTGAACGTGGTGTTGTTAAAGTTGGAGACAAAGTTGAGCGTGTTGGAATCAGAGAAACCCGTGAAATTGTTGTGACTGGCGTTGAAATGTTCAGAAAAATTTTGGAGCGTGGTGAAGCTGGTGATAACGTTGGTGTGCTAATTCGTGGTATTGCAAAAGATGATGTCGAACGCGGCATGGTTCTTGCCAAGCCAGGCAGTATTACCCCTCACAAGAAATTCAAAGGCGAAACCTATATTCTTACCAAAGATGAAGGTGGAAGACATAAACCTTTCTTCTCAGGTTACAGACCTCAGTTCTACTTCAGAACCACTGACGTGACTGGTACATTATCACTCCCTGAAGGAACAGATATGGTAATGCCCGGTGATAGAGTGATCATGGAAATTGAACTTCTTACACCTATCGCTATGGAAAAAGGTCTTCGTTTCGCTATTCGTGAAGGTGGACGTACAGTCGGTGCTGGAGTTGTCACAGAGATAATCGAATAAGGACAATGTAATGAGAATTTATATTAAACTTTCCTGCTCTGAGTGCAAATCACATAATTATGTGACCACGAAGAACAAGCAGACTCATCCCAATAAATTGGAATTTAAAAAATATTGTCCGAAATGTAGAAAGCATACACTTCACAAAGAAATTAAATAATTCATTGTGTAGGGCTGTAGCTTAATTGGCAAAGCGGCGGTCTCCAAAACCGAAGAGTGCGGGTTCAATTCCTGCCAGCCCTGCCATTATTTTCTGGATAGAAATTTATGTTTAAAAAAATAGCAAAGTTCTTAAAAGAAGTTCGCCAGGAACTACGTAATGTTGTCTGGCCAACAAAAGCAGACCTCAAAGAAGGCACAACTGTGGTTATTGCTTTCTCTGTAATTCTAGGTATCTTTATCTGGATCGTTGATAATATTTTCACACAAGTTGTGAATCTGGTGTTGTTTAGATAATGGAAAAAAAATGGTACGTGCTCCACACATATGTGGGCAAAGAGAAAAAAGTTAAAGAAGCGATCGAGAAGTTTCTTGAAGATAGCGATCTTAAAGAATACTTTGGCGAGATCATTATACCTTCTCATAAGACCTTTATTATCAGAGATGGTAAAAAGATCGTTAAAGAGAAGAAGATCTTTCCAAATTATATTCTTATGGAAATGAAAATGACTCCTGAAACCTATCAGTTCGTACTTCGACTTCCTGCTACTACGAAATTTTTGGGTAGCGACAAAACTCCTAAACCATTATCAGAAAAAGAAGTAAATAGAGTTCTCGGAGTGAAGAGAGATAAGGACTCTGTATCCAGCGAAATGAAATTCATTGTTGGCGACCGCATAAAGATCATAGACGGTCCCTTTGATGATTTTGAGGGTGGAATAGAGAGAATTATCGAAGACAAGGAAAAACTTGTTGTGAACGTGACCGTTTTTGGTCGTATAACACCGGTCGAGATCGGTTTCAGTCAAGTAGAAAAGCTCGATTAAAGGTTACTAATAATATGGCAAAAAAAATTTTAGCAAAAATTAAGATACAATTGGCTGCAGGTCAGGCTACTCCTGCACCTCCGGTTGGTCCAGCTTTGGGACAGCACGGAGTGAATATTGGGGAGTTCTGCAAGCAGTTCAATGATAAGACAAAAGATCAGCCGGGAATGATAATTCCTGCTTTGATCACTGTCTGGGCTGATAGAACATTCAGTTTTATTACAAAAACACCGCCTGCTGCAGTTCTGATAAAAAAGGAAGCTGGTTTGGCAAAAGGTTCCGGTGTGCCCAATATAGAAAAGATCGGCTCGATCACAGATGAGCAGATCGAAAAGATCGCAAAGATCAAAATGGAAGATTTGAATGCTGCAGACATCGAAGCTGCGAAAAAAATGGTCGCAGGTACCGCCCGTAGCATGGGTATCACCATTCAGCATTAAGTGAAATATAGGAGCATACTTCATGAAAAGAGGTAAGAAATATAATCAGGGTTTTGAAAAGCTTGAAGCAGAAAAAGCATATGGACTTGCTGAATCTCTGAACCTGCTGAAAGAAATTGCAAATAAAAATTTCGATGAAACCGTTGAGCTTCACATTCGTCTGAGTGTTGATCCTAAAAAAGCAAACCAGATGGTTCGTGGGACAGTGGTGCTTCCTCATGGAACCGGTAAGGATGTGAAAGTACTTGTCTTTGCAGAAGGTGATAAGGTTGATGAAGCAAAAAATGCCGGCGCAGACTTTATTGGTATGGATGATCTCGCAGAAAAGATCAAGGGTGGTTGGACAGATTTCGATGTTGCAATTGCGACCCCCAATATGATGGGTAAGGTTGGTAAACTAGCTCGTATCCTTGGACCCAGAAGGTTGATGCCCAATCCTAAAGCCGGCACTATTACCAATGATGTTGAAAAAGCAGTTAAAGAAGCAAAAGCAGGCAAGGTAGAGTATCGTATTGACAAATTTGCAAACATTCATGTCCCCGTTGGAAAAGTATCATTTGAAAATGAAAAACTATCGGAAAATTCAGAAGTATTAATGCGAGCAATACTTCGTGACAGACCAGCATCAGCCAAAGGTCGATATGTGAAAAATATTACCCTGTGCTCAACAATGAGTCCGGGTATCAAAATAGATTCAGTTGGTTACATTAAAGAAATTCAAGCGAAATAAATAGGAAATTATATGGAACAGAAAGCTATAAATCCAAAAAACATTGAAAATGTTCATCAGTTAAAAGAGCGTTTGGGTGAAGCAAAAGCCATAGTGCTTGTTGATTATAAAGGAATATCTGTTCAGGAAGATACAGATTTGAGATGCAAATTTAGAGATAATAATGTTGATTACTTTGTTGCAAAAAATACACTGTTAAAATTAGCTGCAAAAGACTTATCACTCGAAGGTCTTGATGAATATCTTGTTGGTCCCACTGCTGTAGCAGTATCAAAGGAAGATGAAATAATTCCTTCGAAATTAATTTCGGATTTTATGAAGAGTCTTCCGGACGAAAAAGATTTTTTCAAATTTAAAGTCGGGATAATTGATAATCAGCTAATGGATGTTCAGGAACTTGAAAAAATAGTGAAACTTCCATCCAAACAGGAATTACTTGCGCAAGTCGTCAGAGGTTTAAATTCGCCTATCTTTGGATTGGTTTACACCCTTAACAGTATTTTACGAAAGTTGGTTCTTGTGCTCAATGAGATCAAGAACAAGCAGCAATCATAAACGTATTTAACTGCATTTGAATAATAGATATAATAAAATAAATGATAATATGCTTAATTATAGGAGGATATAATGGCAGAAAGCAGCAAGAAAGATAAGATTATTGAGCTCGTAAAAGAACTCAATGTAATGGAATTAGCAGAATTAGTAAAAGCTTTAGAAGAAGAATTTGGTGTATCAGCTGCTGCACCAGTCGCTGCGGTTGCAGGTCCTGCTGCAGGTGAAGCCGCAAAAGAAGAAGAAGAGCAAACAGAGTTTGACGTCATCTTAACAAGTTCTGGAGCAAAGAAGATCCAGGTCATTAAAGTTGTCCGTCAGATTACAAAATTAGGATTAAAAGAATCCAAAGCCCTAGTTGATGAAGCACCAAAACCAGTAGCAGAAGGTGTTTCAAAAGATGAAGCGCAGTCAATTAAAGAGAAGATCGAAGCTGAAGGTGGCTCTGTAGAGATTAAGTAGATAATGACGTGTTATATAGCACATTTCATTCAAACATTAATAGACTCTTCATTCACTCGCATGAAGATGTCTTTTGCTAAATAAGGAGCACATGAAGGAAAGAAAGAGTTTTTCCAAAATGGCTGAACATCTTCATGGGTTTGAACTACCTGATGTAGAGATCCCCAATCTGCTCACTATGCAGAAGGGCTCTTATGCTAAGTTTCTACAAAAGGACGTTCTACCTGAAAAGAGAGAAGATATCGGCTTGCAGGAAGTATTTAATAATCACTTCCCTGTAGAGGATACGCAAGGGCAATTCTTGCTGGAGTTCATTCAATATACAATTCTCAAGGAGAAATATACTCCTGATGAATGTATTGAACGAAACCTGACCTATAGTTCTCCATTGAAAGTTAAATTCCGTTTAACAACCTTTGAGAAAACTGTTGAGGGTGAGCAGCAGAGGATTAAAAGCGTAAAAGAAAAAGACCTTTTCCTGGGTGAGATTCCAATGATTACCGATAGGGGTACCTTCATCATTAATGGTGAGGAGCGCGTGATAATCAGTCAGCTCCACCGTTCACCGGGTATCACTTTTACCAGTGATACTCATGGAAGCGGCAAGGTTCTCTATAACGCAAAGGTCATTCCGGTTCAGGGCTCATGGTTCCAATTTCTTACAGACACTTCGGATGTTATCTATGTTCTTATTGATAAACGCCACAAAGTACCTGTGACGACAATTCTACGATGTCAGGGGCTTTCCGATAATAATTCAATAAGAAAAACTTTTTATACTCCCCAAGAACTCGATCTTACAAAAGATGAATTTCTTGAGAGACTCCTTTTTGAAGATATTATCGATAAAAAGAGTGGTGAGGTAATTGCAGAAGGCGGTGCACTTCTTACAGAAGGTCTTGTTGATAAGATATTAAAAGCTAAATTCAAGAAGGTCAAGGTCATCCACGAGAGTCAGGACGACGAAAGAAGGATCGTGGAAAGCACTCTTGCAAAGGATCCCACAGCTTCTGAAGAAGAAGCACTAAAATTTATTTATAATATTATCCGTCCCGGAGAAGAGCCTCCAATTGATACCGCACGAGAACTTATTAATAGGATATTCTTCAATCCAAAGAGATACAGTCTCGGTGAAGTTGGAAGGTATAAGCTGAACAGGCGTCTTCATCTTGAAATCCCAATTGAAACACAAATACTGACGAAGGATGATTTCATCGCAATTATTGATGAAATGGTTCGTTTATACAAAGGGATCAGTACGACAGATGATATTGATCATCTCAGCAATAGACGTGTCAGTGGTGTAGGTGAACTTGTAGCTAACCAGTTTTCAATTGGACTTTCCCGAGTAGCAAGAATTGCGCGTGAAAGAATGACCCTCAGTTCCAGCGATGATTCATCAGTACTTGGTTTAGTGAACACTAATGCATTGATGGCTGTAGTGAATTCCTTCTTTCTTACCGGTGAACTTTCCCAGTTCATGGAGCAAACCAATCCACTTGCAGCTATCACTCATATGCGACGTTTAAGCGCTTTGGGTCCAGGTGGATTAACGAGAGAGCGAGCGGGTTTTGAAGTGCGCGATGTTCACTACTCACATTATGGAAGAATATGCCCTATCGAAACCCCTGAAGGACCGAATATTGGTCTATTAACTTCACCGGCTATCTATGCCCGTGTGAATAGATTTGGTTTTTTGGAAACTCCTTATATCAAGGTGGAAAACGGAAGAGTTACCCATCAGGTCGATTATCTCGATCCTACCCAGGAAGAGAATATGAAGATTGCACAAGCAGGCATTGAAGTTGATAAAACAGGTAACATTATAAAAGAACGTGTCTTCTGTCTGTCGGGCGGTGACTTTGTACTCGTTCCAAAAGAAGAAGTTGATTATATCGACTCCTCAAGACAGCAGATCGTTAGCGTTTCTGCCGGTCTTGTACCTTTCCTTGATCATGATGATGCAAATAGAGCATTAATGGGATCCAACATGCAGCGGCAAGCTGTGCCTCTCATAAAACCATGTCCGCCAATTGTCGCCACCGGAATTGAAAAATTAGTTGCTCAAGATTCGGAACTTGCAATAAAAGCTCCCTTCGATGGTGAAGTCGAAAAAGTTTCATCGGATGAGATTATATTGAAAAGAATTCTTAAAGATGATGAAAAAGAATCAATTTCGGCTCTGGAGGATAAAAGAGTTTTTAAACTAAAGAAATTCCAGCGAACCAATCAGGAAACCTGTATTAACCAGCATCCTGAAGTTGTGGTCGGACAGAAAATCAAAAAAGGTGAATTGATCACTGACGGTCCTGCAATTAAGAATGGTGAGCTTGCTCTTGGTACTAATATGCTTGTGGCATTCATGCCATGGTACGGATACAACTATGAAGATGCGATTATTATAAGCGAAAAAGTTGCCCGTGAAGATGAGCTGACATCCATTTATATTGAAGAACTAGAAGTGCTCGTTCGTAGTACTCGAGAAGGAGATGAAGAACTCACTGATGATATTCCGAATGTGCCGAAATTTGCATTAAGAAATCTTGACACAACAGGGGTTGTTCGCGTTGGCTCTCATGTTAAATCCGGCGACATATTAGTTGGTAAGATCACTCCAAAATCTTCAAATGTTGATTTGTCGCCTGAAGAAAAATTGATGAGGGCATTATTTGGAGAACGTGCTGGTGATTTCTCTGATACCTCGTTAAAAGCAAAACCTGGTATGGAAGGTATGGTCGTAGATGTAAAAGTCTTCTCAAAAGCAGAAAGCGACGAACTCTCCGAGCAGGAAAAAGAAGAGAAAATATCAAAGCTGAAAAATAAATTTGATACGGAAAACAAAAAAATCTATAAATTTCTCAAAACTAAATTAACAGACTTGTTACATGGCGAAACTGCATATAGAATTAATGAAGAAAAAACAGGGCGTTTTTTTATTCCGCCTAATAAAAAAATAACTGATGAAGAACTGAAGAAAATCTCTTATAAAAAATTGAATTTGGAAAATAAACTTACCGACAATGAGAAGAAGAATGAGCAGATCTATGAAGATGTTATCGTAGATGTTAAAAATGCTCTTGATGAAAATGACAACAATTATAAAAAGCACAAAGACCGTGTTAAATATGGTGATGAACTTCCTTCCGGTGTATTGAAAATGGTGAAGATCTTTATCGCAAAGAAACGACAGATTGAAGTAGGTGATAAAATGGCTGGACGTCATGGTAATAAAGGTGTGATCGCAAAGATTGCTCCTATCCAGGATATGCCTTTTATTGAAGATGGTACTTCTGTTGATATTATTCTAAATCCTCTTGGTGTTCCTTCACGTATGAATATAGGACAAATACTTGAAACTCATCTTGGTTGGGCTGCCAAAGCTCTAGGGTACGAAGTAGAAACCCCGGTTTTTGACAGTGCAACGATTCAGGAAATCACAGATGAGCTTAAAAAAGCGAATCTTACAGAAGACGGAAAAGTAGTGCTTTATGACGGCAAAACCGGTGAAGCAATGCATGAACGTGTCACAGTCGGTGTAATATATATGATGAAGTTGAACCACCTTGTTGTTGATAAAATGCATGCCCGTTCTACTGGACCTTATTCACTTGTCACTCAGCAACCTCTCGGAGGTAAAGCGCAACATGGCGGGCAGCGACTCGGTGAAATGGAAGTCTGGGCTTTAGAAGCTTATGGAGCATCTCGCCTGCTTCAGGAAATGCTCACAGTAAAATCTGATGATGTTGATGGTAGAAATAAAACATACGAAGCTATTACAAAAGGTAAGGAATTACCGGCTCCCGGTATTCCCGAATCATTTAATGTGCTTGCAAGCGAGCTGAAGAGTCTTTGTTTGGATTTCGATCTGCTGTCAAACAAATCTGAAAGCTCAACCGGTAATAATGAGTAACACCCCAAACTATGAGGGTCATACATGATTAGAGAATTAAAAAGAGACAGGGTCGTAAAAAATTACGATTATGTAAGCATAAAGATCGCTTCTCCTGAGAAGATCCGTGACTGGTCTTACGGAGAGGTGACCAGACCTGAAACGATAAACTACAGAACACTCAAGCCAGAAAAGGATGGACTGTTCTGCGAAAGGATATTCGGACCTGAAAAAGACTATGAATGTTCATGCGGCAAGTATAAGAAATATCGTTTTAAGGGCTTGATCTGTGACCGTTGCGGTGTAGAAGTTACCTCCTCAAAAGTTCGTCGCCAGAGAATGGGACATATTGAACTCGCAGTACCTGTTGCTCACATCTGGTTTGTGAAGCAAATACCCAGTTCGATTCAGCTACTACTCGATCTGAAATCAAAAGAATTAGATCGAGTTCTTTATTATGAATCTTATATTGTTCTCAATCCTGGTGCATCTGAATATAATGTCGGTGATGTTATTGATGAAGAGTCCTATCAGCAGGCAAAAGAGAAATATCCCACAGGCTTTGAGGCAGAAATGGGAGCTGATCCAATCAGACGGCTCCTTTCTGAGATTGAGCTTAATGATGAGGTTGATAAACTCCGAACTTCGATAAAATTTGAAACCAAACAAGCAAAAACCAAGCTAATTAAAAAACTGAAAATTGTTGATGCATTTTTAAATTCAGGTAACCATCCTGAATGGATGATACTTGAAACTATACCAGTCATGCCACCCGATCTGAGACCACTTGTATATCTTGAAGGTGGAAGTTTTGCAACTGCCGATTTCAATGATCTCTACAGAAGGGTTATTACAAGAAATAACCGTCTGAAAGCACTCATTGAAGGACATGCTCCTGAAGTTATCCTGCGTAATGAAAAGAGAATTCTTCAGGAAGCAGTTGACGCATTGTTGGATAACAGCAGAAAATCCAGACCTGTGAAAGGGAGAGGAAATAGACCTCTCAAATCATTGAGCGATCAGCTTAAAGGGAAAAAAGGTCGATTTAGACAGAATCTTCTTGGAAAACGTGTTGATTATTCCGGACGCTCTGTTATTGTTATTGGTCCTGATTTAAAGCTTAATCAGTGTGGACTACCCAAGAAAATGGCTCTTGAACTTTTTAAACCTTATATTATAGAAAGAATTGAGAAATTTGAAGGTATCAGCACTACAAAGCAGGCAAAACGTCTGATGGAAGAGAAGAAACCCGAGGTCTGGAAGATTCTCGAAGAAGTAATCAAGGACCATCCTGTTCTTTTAAACAGAGCTCCTACCCTTCATAGATTGAGTATGCAAGCATTTTTACCTGTTCTCATTGAAGAAAAAGCCATTCAACTTCATCCACTCCTTTGTTATCCGTTCAATGCTGACTTTGATGGTGACCAGATGGCTGTACATATTCCTCTTTCAGGGGAAGCACAAATGGAAGCTCGTGCGCTCATGACTCCTGTGAACAATATTCTTTCTCCTGCGAATGGGAAACCTGTGCTTATGGCAAGTCAGGATATTGTACTTGGAGTATATTTCCTCACTACCGCAACTTCAGAAGAACCCGATGACCCAAAAGATCTTCCCAAATTCAATTCTACCGAAGAAGTGCTTATGGCTTATGAACTGCATGGCAATAAGTCCTATCAAAAGTATGAAAAATCAGAAGAGGATACAGGGTTGCACATCCATTCATGGATCGAGTATAAATGCTCGCGTTCAGGGAAGCGAATAATTACCACAATTGGACGTGTTATCTTTAATCAAATAATCCCTAAAGATATTAGTTTTAAGAATTATAATTTTGATAAAGGTAAAATCAACCAACTCACTTATGAAGTATATGAAAAGTACGGCGCGCAACGTACTGCATATTATCTCGATGACCTGAAAAATATTGGCTTTCAATATGCAACAAAATCAGGTACGACATTCGGTATGGTTGATGTTATCGTTCCCAAAGAAAAAGCGAGTATTCTAGCTGTTTCAGAAAATGAGGTTGTAGAAATTCAAGAAGAATATAATACCGGTATTATTACAGAAAGTGAACGCTATGACCGTTTGATCGATCAGTGGAAGATCGCAACGGAAGAGATCACTGATAAGATGATGGAAGAACTTAAGTTGGACAGGCATGGATTCAATCCTATCTGGATCATGGCGGTATCCGGTGCCCGGGGCGGGAGAGATCAGATCAAACAGCTCGGTGCAATGAGAGGTTTGATGGAAAAGCCCGCTCGTAAACTTACCGGTGAAATAGGCGAGATCATTGAAAACCCGATCAAATCAAACTTCAAAGAAGGTTTGACCATCTTGGAATACTTCATATCCACACACGGTGCCAGAAAAGGATTGGCTGATACTGCACTGAAAACTGCTGATGCCGGCTATCTGACCCGTCGTTTGGTCGATGTTGCCCAATCAGTTGTTATCTCCACACACGATTGTGGAACCATGCAGGGTGTAGATATGACTTCACTCAAAGAGGGCAATAAAACAATCGAACCTTTGAGTGATCGAATTAAAGGTCGTACTGCTGTTGAAGAAGTTGTTGATCCTGTAAGTGGGGAGATCATTGTAGAAGCCGGCGAGACTATTTCTGATGAAAAAGCAAATCTTATTCAAAAACACGGTATCAGGGTGGTTCGAATTCGTTCTGTGCTGACCTGTGAAGCCGATAAAGGTATTTGTGCTAAATGTTATGGAAGAAATCTATCCACAGGAAAACCCGCAACGATAGGTGAACCTGTCGGGGTGATCGCAGCCCAAAGTATTGGTGAGCCCGGAACACAGCTTACGCTTCGTACATTCCACATTGGTGGAGCAGCAAGTACTCTGGTGGAAGAAGCGGAAGTTAATGCGGAAAAAGATGGTATTGTTAAATATGACAGATTAGATTATGTGGTAAACAGGGATGATCAGAGGATCGCCTCAAGTTACCAGGGAAAAATACGAATTATTGATCCTGAATCGAAAGAAGAACTCAGCCATTATAGTGTTGAGTATGGTGCAACTATCTTTGTGGCAGAAGACCAGAAAGTTGTGAAAGATACTCTTTTGTTCAGCTGGGACAACTATAATACACCATTGATTTCCACTGCAAAAGGAACTGTTCATTATGATGATTTTATTACAGATGAAACCTATAAAACAGAATTCAACGAACTGACCGGTCGTACTGAGATCACAATTCTTGAATCGAGAGATGTCGGCAAACAGGCAACACTCATCATTGAAACTGATAAAAAGAAGAAAATTAGAGTTCCATTACCAGCCGGACTTAATCTTGAAACCGAAGAAGGAGCACGAATATTCCCAGGAGAAATTCTGGGTAAAACTTCCCGTGTGACAGTGAAACAGCGAGACATCACCGGTGGTCTTCCTCGTGTTGTAGAACTCTTTGAAGCTCGCTCTCCTTCAAGTAAAGCGATTATTACTGAAATTGATGGTGTGGTAAAAATAGGCAAGCTGACACGCCTTGGAAGAAAAGTTACTATCTTTTCTGAAGCATCAGGAATTGATAAGAACTATACAATTCCTTATGGAAGAAGAATCATTGTCCATGAAGGTGATGTTATTAAGGCAGGTGATCAACTGTCAGATGGACCAATCGATCCGCATGATATTATTTCTGCAAGAAGTGTGATTCAAACTCAGGAATTTATCACAAATGAAATTCTTGAAATATATCGAAAGCAGGGTGTGGATATCAATGACAAGCACATTCGTGTGATAGTTCGCCAGATGATGCAGAAAGTAAAAATACTCGATCCGGGTGATACAATTTTCCTTGAAGGCGAGATCGTTGATAAACTTCATGTGAAGAAAGTGAATATCCAGGCTGAACAGGATGGCGGCAAGGTCGCTACATTTGAGCAGCTTCTCATGGGTATCACAAAATCTGCGTTGATAACTGACAGCTTTATCTCTGCAGCTTCATTCCAGAATACAACAAAAGTGCTGACTGAAGCAGCAGTATATGGGAAAGTGGATACCCTAGAAGGACTCAAGGAAAGTGTGATCATTGGTCACAGAATTCCTGCAGGAACCGGCACAAAATATTGGCGTAAGATGGTAAAAGATACTATTGATGAAGAGTTGAGTTTAAAGAAAACAGTAGAAAAATTACTTCCTGAAGAAAACCTACGTATTCAGGAAAAACATTTTGAAAACAATATACAAGAATAGGAGGCGTAAGTGCCTACAATTTCACAGCTTATAAGAAAGGGCAGAAAGAAACAGAAGAAGGCCAAAAAGAATAAGGCCTTACAGGGTTGTCCTCAAAAAAGAGGTGTGTGCACAAGAGTGTATACCACAACTCCAAAAAAACCTAACTCTGCATTGCGTAAAGTTGCACGTGTGCGTCTTTCAAATGGAATTGAAGTGACATGTTACATTCCAGGTGAGGGACACAACCTGCAGGAACACTCCATTGTGCTGATTCGGGGAGGTCGAGTAAAAGACTTACCTGGCGTACGTTACCATGTTATTCGCGGAACTCTTGATGCAAGCGGAGTGGATAGTAGAAAGAAAAGCCGTTCCAAGTATGGAACAAAGAAAACCAAGAAATTAGGATAGTGGGTTTAAATGTCTAGAAGAAAAAAAGCTCAAAAAAGACAGATACTTCCTGATCCAAAATATGGTGATATCATTGTTGCGAAATTTATAAACCAGATGATGGTGCGCGGGAAAAAGAGTCTTGCTGAACGTAAATTTTATCATGCATTAGATATCATACAGAATAGGACACAGGAAGATCCTATCAAAGTTTTCAAGCAGGCGCTTGAGAACGTGAAGCCGAAAGTTGAAGTGAAAACTCGTAGAATCGGTGGTGCGAACTACCAGGTTCCAATAGAAGTCAACAGGGAAAGACAGCAAACACTTGCTTTCAGATGGATCGTTAATTTTTCGCGTAAACGCCATGAAAAGACCATTGATGAAAAATTGGCTGGTGAACTTATCGCTGCATACAAGAACGAAGGTTCATCGATCAAGAAGCGTGAAGAGGTCTGGAGAATGGCAGAAGCGAACAAAGCATTTGCACATTTTAGAATCTAACAATGTATCAAAAACACTATGACCTGGAAAATATCCGCAATATCGGGCTTATCGCTCATATTGATGCGGGAAAGACGACCGTTACTGAGCGGATCCTTTTCTATACAGGCATAGTGCACCAAATGGGAGAAGTACACGAAGGTACAGCAACAATGGATTGGATGGTTCAGGAAAAAGAACGCGGTATAACAATTACTTCTGCAGCAATAACTTGTTTCTGGAAGAATAATAGGATCAATATTATCGATACTCCGGGGCATGTTGATTTTACTGTTGAAGTGGAGCGTTCATTACGTGTTCTTGACGGCGCTGTGGTAATTTTTTGCGGTGTTGGAGGTGTGGAACCTCAATCTGAAACAGTGTGGCATCAAGCAGACCGATATCATGTTCCCAGAATTGCTTTCATTAACAAGCTGGATAGGATCGGTGCCGATTTTGATTATGCAGTGAAAACCATCAGAACAAAACTTCAACCAAATGCAGTTCCTGTACAACTTCCCATCATATATAATGATGAATTCATTGGCATTGTAAGTCTGGTTAATCAGAATGCTTACATCTATGATAAGGATGAAGAGGGTTTGGAGTTTTCTACAACATCACTTGATGATGAAAGAATTTCTCCTGAACTGATCGAAAATATTGCGGATAGCAGGGCAAAGCTCATTGAAAAATTAGCTGAATTCGATGAAGTGCTTCTTCAAAAGTACATTGATGAAGAAACAATTACTGAAGGGGATATCGACGCATCATTAAGAAAAGTAACATTAACATCAGAATTCATGCCGATCCTCTGTGGAGCTGCGCTTAGGAATAGAGGAATTCAACCACTGATTGATGCAATTGTAAAATATCTTCCTTCACCAATAGACGTTCCCGAGATCGATGCTATTGATCCGAGAACAGGCGAGGAAATGAAGATCAAAGTTGATGAGTCATTACCCTTTTCTTCCCTGGCTTTCAAGATACAGGTGAATCCCTATGTGGGTAAGCTGACTTATCTTAGGGCATATTCCGGGAAGATCAACAAGGGCGACCATGTGCTGAATGTCAATACGGGTAAAAAGGAAAGAATTACACGTATCATGCACATGCATGCTAATAAATCAGTGAACGTAGACAGCATTTTTGCGGGTGAAATTTCCGCAGTGGCTGGTTTGAATGAAACAGTTTCTGGTGATAGCATTACTGCAATACAAAATCCTGTATTGCTTGAACGCATCAATTTCGCCGATCCCGTTATGTCAGTTGCAATAGAACCGAAGACAAAAGCCGATCAGGAAAATCTTAAGGATACATTGCCACGTCTTCTCGAAGAAGATCCCACCTATATAATTACTGAGGATAAAGATACCGGACAGACCCTCATTTACGGTATGGGGGAACTGCATCTGGATATCCTTGTTGATAGATTAAAGCGTGAATTCAAGATCAACGTAAACGTAGGTAAACCTCGAGTGAATTATAAAGAAACTATTATCAGTGAAGCTGATGGAATAGCAAAGCTCGAAAGAAACATTGGCGGTCATGGTCAATTTGCAGAAGTAAAATTGCATCTTGAACCTTATCGCAGCGAATTTGGAGAAGCAAGGAAAAAAATACTGATCGAGAATGATTCATCCGAAGAAGAAATTCCAAAAGATTTTATTCAAGCAGTAGAAAGCGGCATTCTGGAATCCGCATTAAGTGGTCCCCTAACCGGGAACAGGATGGAAAATATCAAAGTGCTCATATCAGGTGGTTCATTCAGCCCTGTTGACTCATCAGAAATTGCATTCAAGATTGCTGGTTCAATGGCGTTTTCAAAAGCACTTCAGCATGCAAAATATGCATTGCTTGAGCCAATTATGAACATCACTATTATCACCCCTGAAGAGTATATGGGCAATGTGATAAATGACCTTAACAGCCGTCGAGGCAAGATCTTAGAAGTTAAAGATAAAGATTCAATAAAAATATTAAGTGGCTTGGTTCCATTAAGCGAAACTTTTGGATATACAACTGCTCTACGTTCAGCATCTCAAGGAAGAGCATCCTATTCAATGGAATTCAAAGAGTATGAAATGGTTCCAGAAAATATTTCAAATCAAATTATAAACAAAATGCGCGGTTATTAGAATTGAGGAGATATGAATAAGATAAGAATCAAATTAAAAGCGTATGATCATTTTCTGTTGGATAAGTCTGTTGTGGACATCATAAGAAACACAAAAGGAACAGGTGCGAAGATCGTCGGTCCTATTCCATTACCTACCAGACGCAGATTGTACACAGTATTGCGATCACCCCATGTTGATAAAAAGTCTCGCGAGCAGTTCGAAATGAAAATTTATAAGAGAATTATTGACATTGAAAACCCAACTCCAAAAACAACGGACGCGATCAAGAATTTGAACATACCTGCCGGTGTTCATATAGAGATAAAAACCTAAACTATATCTAAATATAAATTTTTAGGAGAAAAAATGTTAGGCTTAATTGGTAAAAAGATTGGAATGACTCGTTTATTCACAGAAGATGGTGACTCTGTTGCTGTGACACTTATTGAAGCGGGTCCCTGTACTGTTACCAGTCATAAAACCAAAGAGAAAGATAATTATTCTGCACTTCAGCTTGGATTTCAGGAAGTTCCTGAGAAAAAACTCACTAAACCTCTGGTGGGACATTTCAAGAAAAATAATGTCGCACTTTTCAAGATCATGAAAGAGTTTAGAGTAAATGAAGATGTGATGAATGATTATTCTCCTGGTGCAGAAATGAAAGTGGATATTTTCAAATTAAGAGATAAAATTCATGTGACTGGAATATCAAAAGGAAAAGGATTTTCTGGTGTGATAAAACGCCATAACTTCCATGGGAAAAGTGCCACTCACGGAACTCACGAGAGCTTTCGTGGAACGGGTTCTGTGGGCATGTGTGCATCACCTTCAAAAATTCAACGTGGCAAAAAAATGCCCGGTCAATATGGCAATGGTCAGGTTACAGTTCGCAACCTCACTGTGTATAAGATCGATGAAGAGAGAAATCTCCTCATGGTAAGGGGAGCGATTCCAGGTCATAGAAACAGTATTGTAATGATTCAAAAAACTAAGTAAAAGGTTTTCTTATGGAAGCAATAAAGTATTCAAAAACAGGTGAAGAAATTGGAAAAGTTACTTTGCCGGAACATCTCTTTGATACAGAAGTAAACCAGGCTGTTCTTCATGAAGTGATAACATTTCTCAGACAGAATCAGCGTTTGGGAACAGCGTGTGTCAAAGGACGCTCTGATGTCAGAGGTTCCACGCGAAAATTATACCGCCAAAAGGGAACAGGCAGAGCAAGAGCAGGTAGTAAGAAAAGTCCGATAAGAGTCGGCGGCGGCGTCGCATTCGGACCTCGTCCAAAGGACTGGCATATAACCATTCCTAAGAAGAAAAAGAGAATTGCATTAAAATCAGCACTTAGCAGCAGAAAAGAACATGTTGCAGTCATTGAAGATGTCATGATGGAGAATCCCAGTGCAAAAGCTGCTAAGGATATTCTGAACGCAACTAAGATAGCTTTTACACGCTGCTTGTTCGTGATGTCAGACAACGAACCCAATTTGGTCCGCTCACTGAGGAATATCAAGAATGTTTCAAGTATTCGTGCCGAGGACCTCAATGCCTATGAAATCCTTCATGCGAGCGATATGATCATAACTGAAAAGGCATTGGAGAAAATGGAAGAGGTGTTCAAATGAACAAGGATCCAAGACAAATTATTATTCACCCCATCATAACTGAAAAAGGAACTCATATTCAAGAAGAAGCCGGTGGTTATGTATTCAAAGTACAGCTTGGCTCTAATAAAATAGAAATTCGAAACGCTGTACAGGAAATTTTTAAGGTTAATGTTCGCAAAGTTAACACCATAAATTGCAAGGGTAAACCAAAGAATCTTGGACGCTATCAGGGCAGAAGATCAAACTGGAAAAAAGCCATTGTATACCTCGCAAAAGGTGAATCTATAAGCGAATTTGAAGTGATGCAGTAAAAAATGTTTAGAGCTTCTTATTTTAATTGACATAAAATATTAACGGTTAGGTTTTTAACACCTATCCCTAAAATGGAGATGTAGTTCATGGCATTAAAAAAATATAAGCCTATAACACCAGCTAGACGGTATTATACGGGTTACTCCTTTGATGAGATCACAAAGGATAAACCAGAGAAATCTTTGATCGTTCCAGCAAAGAAAACAGCTGGAAGAAACAATCAAGGAAGGATCACTATCCGTCATCGTGGTGGAGGTCATAAACGTTTTTATAGAATTATAGATTTTAAGAGACATGATAAGAAAGGGATCGAAGCCAGAGTGCACTCAATTGAATATGATCCCAACCGTTCAGCTCGAATTGCATTGCTTTACTATGCTGATGGTGAAAAACGTTACATTATTGCACCTGATAAACTACAGGTAAATGATGTGATCATGATAGGTGAAAATGTTGAGATCAAACCCGGGAACGCTCTTCCAATAAAGAAGATCCCGATCGGTACAATGATCCATAATATTGAGTTCAAACCAGGTCGCGGTGCCCAGATAGCACGCAGTGCAGGTGTCGACGCCGAAGTTGTTGCTAAAGAAGGCGGCTATGTTCATGTAAAAATGCCTTCCGGTACTATTCAGCTTCTTCGCTGGAACTGCTATGCAACAATAGGACAGGTCAGCAATATTGATCATTCCAAGATTTCTTATGGTAAGGCAGGTAGAAAACGCTGGCTTGGACGCCGTCCTCGAGTAAGAGGTGTTGCCATGAATCCTGTTGATCATCCAATGGGTGGTGGTGAAGGTAAATCATCTGGTGGTCGTCATCCTGTTTCTCCGTGGGGTACACCCGCAAAGGGATTCAAAACCAGAAAGAAAAAAAAATATTCTGATCCCTACGTGATTAAGAAGAAACGCAAATAAGCGGAGGATTTTTTAATGGCAAGATCACTCAAAAAAGGACCCTTTTACGATGAGCATCTTATGCTTAAAGTAGAAAAGTTAAATGAACTGAACAAGAAACAGGTCATCAAAACCTGGTCCCGCCGTTCTACAGTTATGCCCGAATTTGTTGGTCATACATTTGCAGTTCATAATGGCAAAAGATTCGTACCCGTCTTTGTAACAGAATCAATGGTGGGGCATAAGCTTGGAGAATTCTCTCCTACTAGGACGTTCCGTGGTCATAAGGACAAGAAAGAAAAACTTGCAAGGAAACGTGTTTAATTATGGAAGCGATCGCGAGAATTAAAAATCAAAAAGGTTCACCAAGAAAAGTACGTCTTGTAGCAGATTTGATTCGTAATAAACGGGTTGACGCTGCAAGAGATATTCTAAATTTCTCAAAAAAGCGTGCTGCACGCAGTATCCTTAAAATACTCGATTCTGCTGTAGCAAATGCTGCAACCAAATCAGGTAAAGTCGAAATAGATAAATTATATATAAATAAGATTACCGTGGATGAGGGCATCACAATGAAACGCTGGCGTTCTCGTGCGATGGGTCGAGCTGATATGATCTTCAAAAGAACTCATCATATTGCTTTATCCGTAACAGATGAAATGGAAGATTAGGAGGCACATTGGGTCAAAAAACTAATCCCGTTGGTTTTCGAATAGGTTTTAATAAAGACTGGGAATCTATTTGGTTCGCTAATACTCGCAAAGAGTATGTTGAAACATTCTATGAAGATTTGCGAATCAAAGATTATCTGACTAAAAGATTGTCAGATGCAATGGTCTCAAAAATAGAAATTTACCGTAAAAGTAATAAATTAACAGTTGTGATACATACTGCGCGTCCGGGTATTGTGATCGGCAGAAAAGGTGTCGAGATAGAAAAGGTAAAGCAAGAACTCATAACTTTTTTAGACATGAATACCAAGGATGACTATTCCCGGCTTGCTATTGATGTACAGGAAGTGAAAAGACCTGAACTCAATGCTCGTCTTGTCGGTATGGATATCGCACGTCAGATAGAAAATAGAATTTCCTATCGTAGAGCAATGAAAAAAGCTATTGAACGCACAATGGCTGCTGGTGCCGAAGGTATAAAGATAAAAACCAGCGGACGGCTTCACGGCGCTGAAATTGCTCGAAGTGAAGAATATAAAGATGGTCGAACACCCCTTCATACCCTTCGTTCCGATATTGATTATGCAATTTCGGAAGCTCATACCCGCTACGGAATAATCGGAATTAAAGTTTGGATCTGTAAGGGTGAACTGACTAAAAAAGAGTTTTATCAATCATAAAATAAGGTATTTGATATATGTTACAGCCAAAGAAAGTTAAACATCGTAAACAGCAGCGCGGAAGAAGACGCGGAAAAGCATATGCAGGATCCAATCTTGATTTTGGTCAGTACGGTCTTGTTACTCTTGATACTGCTTGGATCACTGCGCGCCAGATCGAGGCAGCTCGTGTGGCAATAACTCACTTCATGAAAAGGGTGGGAAAAGTCTGGATAAGAATATTCCCGGACAAACCCATCACACTTAAACCCGCAGAAACTCGTATGGGAAAAGGCAAAGGCGCTCCAGAATATTGGGTCGCTGTTGTAAAACCTGGGCGCGTACTTTTTGAACTTGAAGGTGTTGATGAAACCACTGCAAAAAGAGCGTTGGAGCTCGGAGGACATAAGCTCCCTGTAAAAACCAAATTCATAACTCGTGATGAGGTGAGAGGTTAATATGCTGAAACCAAATGAGATCAGAGAAATGAATCTTGTTGAACTTAATATGAAAGAGCAGGACCTTCAGGAAGAATTTTTCAACCTTCGTCTCCAAAAAGTGACGAACAGATTGGAAAATCCCTGGAAGCTTCACGAAATTCGCAAAGATATTGCACGAGTAAAAACAATTATTCGTGAAAAACAACAAATGGATAATAAAGAAGAGTAGTAGGTTTCAATGAATAAGGAAAAAGTGTCAGTCCGTCATAAGCCCACGAGATTCGGTATTGTGGTAAGCGATAAAATGGATAAAACAGTAGTGGTCCGTGTTGAGCGAAAATATAAACACCCACTCTATGGAAAATATATTAGAAAACATAAAAAATTTCATGTCCACGATGAGAATAATGAAGCACATATCGGCGATAAAGTGAAAATTGAAGAATTCCAACCCGTTAGTAAAACTAAAAGCTGGAAACTCGTCGAGATCATTGAAAGAAGCAAGTAGGAAGTTCTAATGATACAACAGGAGTCAGTTCTTAAAGTCGCAGATAATTCCGGTGCCAAAGTGGTGAAATGCATAAAGGTCTTGGGTGGTTCACGCCGCCGATATGCTAGTCTTGGTGATGTGATCGTGCTTTCTGTTAAATCTGCTATCCCTCACAGCGAAGTGAAAAAAGGCAGCTTGCACAGGGGAGTGATCGTGCGTACAAAAAAAGCAGTACGCCGTTCGGATGGTTCTTATGTCCGTTTTGGTGATAATGCAGTTGTGCTTATCGACGAAGTTATGGAGCCAAAAGGAACCCGTATTTTCGGTCCGGTTGCACGTGAATTAAGAGAGAAAAAGTTCATGAAAATACTTTCTCTTGCTCCAGAGGTCGTGTAGGAGTTTTATATGAAAATCAAAAAAGATGATAAAGTAAAAGTTATTTCCGGCGAATATATAGGTGTCGAAGGACATGTGTTGAAATCCTTCCCCAAAACGAACAAGATAATTGTAGAAAAGGTTAACTTCATGAAGAAGCATCAGCGTCCTACTCAGCAGAATCCTTCTGGTGGCGTCATTGAGATGGAAGCACCTATCCATGTATCCAATATTCAGTTCATTTGCCCGAAATGTGGAAAACCTTCTAAAGTCAAAATGAAAGTTTTAGATGATAAAAGTAGAATTCGATACTGCACCAAGTGCGGTGATATGGTCTAACGAGGAACAATGAGTAGATTACAAGAAAAGTTCAAAAAGTATATCGTACCCGAACTGACGAAAAAGCATGAGTTTACCAATGTGATGGACGTCCCCAAGCTGAAAAAAATAACAGTTAATATAGGTGTGGGTGAAGCAACTGAGAATAGAGCGTCACTGGATAATGCGCGTAAGGAAATTGAGACGATCACAGGACAGCATGCAGTGATTACTCATGCAAAGAAATCTATATCAAATTTTAAATTACGTAAAGGTATGCCTATCGGTACGATGACAACCTTGCACGGCGAAATGATGTATGAGTTCGCCGATAAATTGATCAGTATTGTGCTTCCGCGTATCCGTGACTTTAATGGCGTTTCGCCACATGGATTTGACGGACGCGGTAATTATACATTGGGTATCAAAGAGCAGACAGTGTTTCCTGAAATTGATTATGATAAAGTGGATAAAATTCGTGGTTTAAATATCACATTTGTGACAACAGCAAAGACTGATGAAGAGGGTTTCAATCTTCTGAAAGCTCTTGGCATGCCCTTTGCTCAGAAATAAAAATATTAAGGAATTGTATGGCACGTAAAGCATTAATTGTCAAATCAAAAAGAGAAAAAAAATTCAAAGTTCGAAATTATAATAGATGTGAACTTTGCGGAAGACCTCGTGCATATTTACGAGATTTTGGAATTTGCAGATTATGTTTCAGGAAGCTCGCACTGGAAGGTAAAATACCCGGTGTGAAAAAGGCTAGCTGGTAGTCGGGGGATATATGGCAAATTTTGATCCAATCGCACAAATGCTCACAGTTATCCGTAATGGAATTCAGGCAAAGAAGAAATTCGTTATTATCGGTTCTTCAAATTTGAAAAAAGATATTATACGAATCCTTCACGAGGAGAATTTTATCACAAAATATTCTATCCTCGAGCCCTCTGAAAAAGAAAATCGTAAGTTCGAAGAGATAAAGATATATATTCGCTATGTGAATGATTTTGAGTCAGTTATCAAGGGTTTGCAAAAAATCAGCAAGCCCAGTAAACGTGTGTATGTAGATTCGAAGAACATTCCCGTTGTGTTAAATCATATAGGAATTGCAATTCTTTCCACCAACAAAGGTGTCCTCATTGATAGAGATGCCAGAAAATATAATGTTGGCGGCGAATATATCTGTAAAATTTGGTAAAGGGGTATTCAATGTCCAGAGTAGGAAAAGATCCAATTGTTATTCCTGAGAAGGTTACAGTCGATGTGAAGGGACAACATATTAAAGTTACAGGTCCCTTAGGAACATTGGAACGCGATCTCAATGATGGAATTTCTATTAAAATTAAAGATAATCAGGTACTTGTTTCACGTAAAGATGATGAAAAGCAGACACGAAGTCTCCATGGCTTGAACCGATCACTTATAGCCAACATGGTCGAGGGTGTTTCGAAAGGTTACCTGAAAAAGCTTATGATCGTTGGAACCGGTTACAAGGCAGAGTCCAAGGGTAAATGGCTTGTATTCAGTCTTGGATTTTCTCATGATGTGTATTTTGAAATTCCGAAAGAAGTGAAGATTGAAATTGAAAAAATCGGTCGTGCAGAAGCAAGCAGTATTCCCGGCTTGCAAACGGTCATTGATTTTCGCAGTCATGATAAAGAGATGCTTGGCGCAGTCTGCGCTGCCGTTCGAGATATCAAACATCCGGAATGTTATAAAGGAAAAGGTATTCGTTATGCTGAAGAGCATATCCGTATTAAACCTGGTAAAGTTGCTGGTGGAGCAGGTGCCTAAGGAGCAGGTATGTTAAAGAAAAAGGTAAGAAAAAATATATTATTAAGAAATCGTCGAAAAGTTGCTATCCGAAATAAGATTTCAGGAACAGCAGAAAAACCGCGCCTCAGTGTGTATAGAAGTTTGAAGCATATCTATGCTCAGATCATTGATGATGATAAGGGTGTGACACTTTGTGCTATTTCAAGTCTCAGTCCTGAGTATAAAGAGAAGGAAAAAAACGATATGAAACCTGTTGCAAAAGCAGGTCTTATTGGCGAGCTTTTCGGTAAGAAATGTCTTAAGAAAAAGATAAAAAAAGTTTGTTTTGATAGAAATGGTTTTAAATACCATGGTCGTGTAAAAGCCCTCGCAGAAGGTGCTCGCAAAGCCGGTCTGGAATTCTAGGAGTATAATAAATGGAACGTGAAAGAAAACGTGATGAAAATGAATTAATATACGAGCAAGTCGTTGATACCAATCGTGTGTCCAAAGTTATTAAAGGTGGAAGACACTTCAGCTTTAATGCCACTGTTGTTGTTGGTGATAAAAATGGAAAAATCGGTGTCGGTATGGGAAAAGCCAATGAAATTATTTCAGCTATAAATAAAGCCAAGGATAAAGCAAGAAAATCTCTCTTCGGGTTCCCGATTCGTAATGGTACGATACCACACATGATCGTTGGTAAATTCAGAGGCAGTAAAGTTCTTCTCAAACCAGCCGCACCCGGTACAGGTGTTATCGCCGGTGGACCTATTCGTGCAATTTTTGAAGCTGCAGGTGTGGAAAATGTCCTGACTAAATCATTGGGATCCAGCACAAAACACAATATGGTGAAAGCCACAGTTCGTGCCCTTCAAGCTCTCCGATCCCATGAAGAAGTCGCAAAACTTCGTGGAAAAACTATAGCAGAACTGGTATCATAAATAAAGGTTGATTAAGAAATGAAACTTAAAATTACATTAGTAAGAAGCCCAATAGGACAGAAGCCCAATACCAGAAAAACTGTTGAAGCATTGGGACTTCGCAAGCTCCACCATTTTGTTATTCAGAAAGACACACCTCCCATTTTGGGAATGATCAAAACGGTCGCACATTTAGTTGAAGTTGAAGAAATCAAAGGTAGAGGTTCCAAATGAAATTAAATGAGTTAAAGCCTCCTAAAAATTCTCGTAAGAAGAAATTCCGCCTTGGCAAAGGTGATGGCTCTGGAAAAGGTAAAACCAGCGGTCACGGTATGAATGGGCAAAAGTGTAGAAGCGGTGCCAGTATTCCTAATTGGTTTGAAGGCGGGCAGATGCCTATACATCGCAGATTGCCTATTAAGGGTTTTAATAATAGTAAATTTTCAAAGAAATATAGAATAACCTCCTTGAATGCACTTGCAGAACTGGATGAAGGTATTATTGATATCGAGCTCATGGAAAAACATGGTTTGATAGATACTCAGAATCACAAAATTCGAATGGTGAAAGTCCTGGCAAACAAGGAAAATAAATTTGATAAAAAGAAAGTAATCAAAGCCAACAGTTTTAGTAAAACTGCAATTGAAATTATTCAAAAAGTTGGCGGAAAAGCAGAGGTTGTATAGTGCTAAAATCACTATTTAACGTCTTTAAAGTTCCTGAACTCAAGAAGAAAGTTCTCTTTACTCTTGGAATTCTTATTGTTTATCGTCTAGGTAGCCATATTCCCACTCCGGGGATCAATACCGCAGCGCTTGGAGAATTTTTTGCAACACAGGGTAATACCATTTTCGGTATGATCGACCTTTTTGTGGGTGGAAACCTGAGCAAAGCAACCATCTTTGCACTGGGTATCATGCCGTACATTACTGCTTCTATTGTGATGCAACTTCTCGGCGGGGTAATTCCTTATTTTGAAAAGCTTAAAAAAGAAGGTCCGGAAGGTCAGAAAAAAATTACTCAGTATACTCGTTACGGAACGCTCGTTATCGGTATCTTCAACGCATTCTGGATAACTACTTTCCTTGAGAGTATCACGACTCCTACCGGCGCAGCAGCTGTTCCATTTCCAGGTTTGATGTTCAAATTTGTAACTATACTCACACTTGTAACCGGTACAATACTTATAATGTGGCTTGGTGAACAGATCACGGAAAGAGGTATTGGCAATGGTATTTCTCTTATCATCTTTATTGGCATTATTGCTCGGTATCCAAACGGATTTATAAATATGTTCAAGATGGTTGCATCAGGTACCCTTTCTATTATACTTGCTATTGGAGTAATGGTATTTATGGTGCTGATCACTGCTGCAGTTATTTTTATTACAGAGGCGACCAGAAAGATCCCAGTGCAATATGCAAAGCGCGTCATAGGCAGGAAGATCTATGGCGGACAGGCGACTCATATTCCACTCAAAGTAAACTCCGCTGGTGTTATTCCAATTATTTTTGCGCAGTCTGTGCTCATGTTCCCTCAAACGATCACGACCTTTTTTAAGAATAGTGATTTCATGCATACACTTTCAAGCTGGCTATCTCCCGGAGCATTTCTGCATACGACACTTTACGTGATCATGATCGTGTTCTTTGCATATTTCTATACTGCTATTGTACTCAATCCAACAGAGATTGCAGAAAATATGAAAAAATATGGCGGCTTTATTCCCGGACGTAAACCCGGAAAGAGAACTGCCGATTATATAAATAGTGTGATTGTTCGTATCACCTTACCCGGTGCAATTTTCTTTGCTTTCATCGCAGTTATACCGACATTCCTCATCAAATATGCCAGACTTCCATTCTATTTTGGGGGTACAGGTTTGATCATTATTGTCGGTGTGGCGCTCGATACCTTGAAGCAGATAGAATCTCACCTTGTTATGCGTCATTATGACGGATTTATGAAAAAAGGTAAATTGCGGGGTAGATCAAGATGATCGACACGAAAAAACGCATAGTTGTGTTATTAGGTCCTCCCGGAGCAGGGAAGGGCACACAGGCAGCTTATATCAAAGAGAGATTTCATATTCCTCATATTTCTACCGGAGAAATACTGCGTGATAATATTGATAAAGGTACACCTCTTGGTATTGAAGCAAACAAATTCATGCACAAAGGTGAACTTGTTCCTGACGATCTTATCATCAAAATGGTAAATGATAGAGTGCAGCAGCAGGATTGTGCTGAAGGTGCTTTATTTGACGGATTTCCCAGAAATGATGACCAGGCAGAAATGTTCTTTAATATGGAATATGTTGCCACGAATGCAAAAGTCAGTGCGATTCTCATCGATATTCCTGATGAGGAGGTCATTAAGCGGTTGTCAAATAGACGCTATTGCCCGAGCTGTAAAAGCATTTATAACCTGATTCATAAAGTACCTAAGAAAAAAGTCGGAAATGCCTTCCTCTGTGATAATTGTGGAACAGAGCTTATTGTTCGTGACGACGATAAAGTCGAGACAATAAAGAATCGATTGAAGGTTTTTCATAATACTGCCGGACCACTTATTGATTATTTCAATAAGAAGAATGTTCTCTACAACGTGAGCGGCATGACCTCTCTTGAAGATGTCTTCAAGCAGATCATTAAAATACTCGAATAAGCATGATCACGATAAAGAATGCCCGGGAAATCAAACTCATGAGGGAAAGTAATGCTCTTGTTGCCCTCATACTTGATGAGTTGCATGATATGATCAAACCTGGCGTGAGTGCTTTCGCTTTGAATGCCAGAGCAGAAGAGATCATACGTGAGCATGGTGCTGTATCTGCCTTCAAAGGTTATGAAATGGACGATCTTGATCCTTATGAATATTCGATCTGTTCATCAGTAAACAGTGAGATCGTTCATGGGTATTCGACCAAAGATAAAGTATTACAGAATGGTGATATAATCGGTATAGATGTGGGTGTTAAATTGAATGATTTCTGCGGTGACGGAGCCCGGACTTTTGCAGTTGGAACGATTTCAAAGGAAATTCAGTTTCTTCTCGATTGTACCAGCAAAGCCCTTATAAATGCTATAGCACAGTGCACACCCGGCAATAGAGTCGGAGATATCTCTGCAGCAGTTGAAAAAACTGCGATGGAAAACGGAGTGCATGTTGCAGAATGGCTCACAGGACACGGTATCGGACGAATGTTGCACGAAGACCCTATGGTACCAAACGTCGGCAAAAAGGGAACAGGACCTAAGCTTAGACCGGGTATGACCATATCTATTGAGCCGATGTTTAATATTGGAACTTCAAAAGCTGTAGAAAAAGAATGGGTTTTTTACACGATGGATGGTTCACCATCTGCGCACTTCGAAAATACCGTTCTTATCACAGAAAGTGAACCAGAGATTTTAACGAAAACAAGGAGTTCATAATGGCTAAAGACGGCCTCATAGAAGTTGACGGCACGGTCGTTGAAGCGCTTCCCGGCACGAAATTTATCGTGGAGCTGGAAAACGGACATAAAGTTCATGCCCATATTTCCGGTAAGATGAGAATGCATTATATTCGTATTCTTGTCAGCGATAAGGTGAAGATGGAACTCTCCCCTTATGACTTAAATAAGGGACGTATTGTTTATCGTTATAAATAAATTAAAGGAATTTTTTATGAAAGTTCGAGCATCAGTAAAGAAACTTTGTAAAGATTGTAAGATTGTAAAGCGCAAAGGGCGTATATACGTAATTTGTTCATCAAATCCAAAACATAAACAGAGACAAGGCTAATTAGGAGGCACTTTGGCAAGAATAGCAGGTGTTGATTTACCGAATGAAAAGCGAGTTGAGATTGGCTTGACATATATTTTTGGTATAGGTCGCTCAACCTCTAATGCGATACTGGGGAAAGCCGGTGTCGATAACAATAAAAAAGTAAAAGATCTTACTGACCAGGAAATTATTAAACTGCGTGATATCATCAGAGATAATTATGTGATCGAGGGTGATTTGCGCAAAGAAAGAACCATGAATATCAAACGTCTCATGGAGATTGGTTGCTATCGTGGTTTGCGTCATCGTATCGGTCTTCCTGTTCGCGGACAGAGCACACATTCAAATGCCCGCACAAGAAAGGGACCACGAAGTAGCCGAGTCGGCAGGAAGTAACAGGAGAAAAGATGGCAGAAATAAGCAAAAAGAAAAAAACAGTAAGAAAAAAGAGAGTCCGTCTCCAAGAGACAGACGGTGTAGCCCACATCCAGGCAACTTTTAATAATACTATAATCACGATTACTGATAAAAAAGGTAATGTGATCGCCTGGTCAAGCTGTGGAAAAAATGGATTCAAGAATTCAAAGAAAAGCACTTCCTACGCAGCTCAACAGACTGCAAAGGATATCGCCTCAAAAGTATTGAACATGGGATTAAGAAATATTCATGTGAGGGTGAGTGGACCTGGTTCCGGAAGAGATTCTGCAGTTCGTTCACTTCAGGCAGAAGGTTTGAATGTATTGTCAATTCTTGATACGACTCCCATTCCTCATAATGGCTGTCGTCCACCCAAACGAAGAAGAATATAAGAGGATTCAAAATGGCTAGATTTTTAGGATCAAAATGTAAATTATGTAGAAGAGAAGGCGTAAAGCTCTTTTTGAAGGGTGCACGTTGTTACACTCAAAAGTGCAGTATTGAACGCAGAAATACTCCTCCCGGAGAGACCAAAAGAAGATATCGCGCAAAGTTAAGTGATTATGCGATCCATCTTCGTGAAAAGCAAAAAGCAAAGAGAACATATGGTCTTCTTGAAAAACAGTTCAAGAACTATTTCAAGAAAGCATCCCAAATGAAGGGTGTTACCGGTGAAAATCTTTTGAGACTTCTCGAAATTCGATTAGATAATACCGTCTACAGAATGGGATATGCAACCTCACGAAATGCAGCTCGTCAGCTTGTGAATCATGGACATGTGCTTGTTGATGGAAAAAAAGTTGATATTCCATCGTTCCTCGTTGCACCCGGACAAAAGATCGAAATCAAAAGTAAAAGCAGACAAATACCCAATATCCATGAAGCTATGGAAGCACATAAGTCACTCGATCAGTTCAACTGGCTTGAAGTTCATCCTGAAGAGTTTTCAGGTTATGTGAAAGCTCTGCCAACAGCTGATCAACTTCCGCAGGATATTGATCATAGATTAATTATTGAATTCTACTCTAAATAAAAAATAGGAGTACACATATGGTTGATTTAGAACCAATCCAACTGCCTACATATATTAAGAAGGACGAAAAAACCTATTCAGATACGTATGGCAAATTCACCATCGGTCCGTTCGAGCAAGGTTTCGGAACGACGGTAGCGAATTCTTTCCGTCGAGTGCTTTTGTCTTCAATACAGGGTGGCGCAGTCCGTTTTGTGAAGGTGCATGGACTTCAGCATCAGTATGCTGCGATTCCTGGTTCGCGCGAAGACTATGTCGAACTAATACTTAACCTGAAAAATCTTGTGCTCAAGATCAACAGCAATAAAGAAGAAAAGCTCGATCTTTCTGTAAGAGGTCCCGGCAAGATCACTGCAGGACAGATCACCGTACCCAAGGATGTTGAGATCGTAAATAAAGACCTGTATCTCCTTGAGTTGGTCGATGATGTTGAACTTCATGTAGAACTTTGGGCAAATAACGATATCGGATATACTCGTGAAGATGAGCATGACACATCGGAAACGCAGATAGGGGTTATTCCCATCGATTCTATTTATTCTCCGATAAGAAAGGTGAATTTCAATATCGGCAGAGAAAGAGTTGATGAGAAGATCGACTATGACAAAATCATCCTTGAGATGTGGACTGATGGAAGTATCGTACCGGAAGATGCACTCAGTCTTTCAGCAAAAATATTAAAAGATTGTTTCCAGGCAATTATTCAATTCGAAGAAGAACCAAAATATATCAAGAGAGAAAAGATCGATCCTGAACTGAAAAATCTTCAAAAACTTATGAAAATGAAGGTCACTGAACTTGAACTGAGTGTTCGATGTAGCAATTGTCTTGCAGCTTCGAAGATCGAATTCGTAAAAGAACTGGTTGCAAAAACAGAAAATCAGCTTCTACGCTTACGAAATTTCGGCAAAAAATCTCTTGATGAAGTCAAAACTGTACTTGACCGCTACGGATTGAAACTTGGAATGGATATTCAAAAAATAGATGACCAACTTGACACTCTCAAAAAAATTGAGGAAAAAAAATGAGACATCACAAAAAAGGTACTACATCATTTGGTAGACTATTAGGGCATAAAAAAGCTCTTATGAATAATCTCGTTAAAGCACTTTTGCTGAATAAGAGAATTGAAACTACACTTGTCCGGGCAAAAGAAACAGGACGTCTTGCAGAAAAATTGATCACCTATGGAAAAAAAGACACTGTTCATTCTCGCAGACAGGCATATAAAATTTTAAAAAACAGAGACCTGGTAAAAAAGCTCTTTGATGAAATTGCTCCTCAATATAAAAACAGAAATGGCGGCTATACTCGAGTGATCAAAACAGGTTTTCGTATTGGTGACGCAGCACTAACTGCTATTGTCGAATTTGTAGAAGAAGAGATCGCTGACAAAAAGAAAACGAAATCAAAAACAGATAAATCGAAAACATCAAAGAAATCTTCTGTAGATAAGAAAAAAACAGAGAAACCAAAAACTAAAATTACGAAAAAAGAAGAAGTTGAAAAAGTTGTAGAAGAAGTTGTTGTTGAGCCGGAAACAGAAAAAGTAGAAACACCCGAGACTGCCGAACCTGAGATTGAAGAGAAGCAGGAAGATCTCGAAGAAGCAAAAGAAGAAGTGGAAGAAGCGTTGAATGAGGAAGTTGCAGAAGAAGCTCCTGTAGAAAAAGAAGAAGAAATAGTAGAAAAGAAACCTGAAGAAGAGAAAGTTGAACCTGTAAAAGAAGAAAAATCATAAGAACAATTTGACAAAGAAAAATCTTAATGATAGGTTTTACATAAAGTTTTCCCCCTAAAGCGGTAGCTATATCGCTTTAAAGACCTCCTCAGCCCAGGTGGCCTCCCCTCTGCCTGGGCTGTTTGTTTTGGTTTAAAAAAAGTGTAAATTCATTATCAAGAAAAATGCTAAACCACGAAACACACGAAACACACGAAATTAATAAAATAACGTTTAGAAGAATATTTTCTTTTAAAGCCAGTTTTAGTGCTTTTCGTGGTAAAAATATTTATATGTAGGAGTGACAATGAAAGGTAAATGGGTATGTCCGAAGTGTAAAAACACAGAGTATGAAACCGACCAGTTCCAGGCAACAGGCGGGACTTTCACAAAATTATTCAATGTTCAGTGCAAAAAGTTCACGACTGTTACATGCACACGCTGTAAATATACAGAGCTCTATAAAGCTACAACTAACTCACTAATCAATATTTTTGATTTCTTCACGAATTAAGTTCTAACTGCTAAAACATTCAGACTAGTCTGTACACTATTAGATTGAAAATGGGACGCAGATGAACGCGGATGTTACTGATATCCGCTGATAAAAGCTATTACATAGAAAATATAAAGGAATGGGTACATATGGAATATAAATTTTCGGATTTAACGGATAATATCATTCATTGTTTTTACAAAGTTTATAACAAACTGGGCTATGGGTTTCTTGAGAAAGTGTATGAAAATTCATTGAAATTCGAGCTCGTCAAAAAAATATAAAGTTGAATCACAGAAACCTATCAAGGTGCTTATCGGGAACAGCTAGTAGGTGAGTATTTTGCTGATTTAGTTGTTGAAGATAAGATTATCATAGAACTAAAAACAAACAAATTCCTTAGTCCTGAAGATGATGCTCAAATTTTAAATTATCTCAAAGCTACAAAATATGAGATAGGTTTAATCCTGAATTTCGGCAAAAAACCAGAAATAAGAAGAAAAATTTATTCACTTTCAGAAAAACAGAAAAATATTCGAACCAACGTAAAACTGATTTAACTGATAAACACTGATCCAGAATATTAAATTGAAAAAAGCTACTATTATATCTTTACCTGCGACAGTCTGCTCAATCTGTGTGGGTCTGCGTGCTATTAAAAGAATGTTAAAAAAGACCGTGAATTAATAATTCTCTACTTCCTGTAAAATCCCGAACTGTAAACCGAAATCACTCACAAATATATTATCAATCTTAAGATAAGAAAAAATACTCTCGAGAAGAATCGTTCCTGAAATTAGAACATCAGAACGGTTTGGATCAAAGGGAATAAGCTTTTCTATTTCTTCATAGGATAATTTTTTCCACAGACCTTTAAAATAATGAACATCATCCAAAGTAAGAACCTGCTTGTGAACTTTTTCTGAAATCCATTCTTTTAAACCATTCTTCACTGCAACGAGATTCGTTACAGTACCACCCACACCGACAACTTCAAATGTAGAGTGAATATGTTCCCGGATTTTGGACTCTGCTAATACATCATGACAAAAGGCATATTTTTCCTCATCATTATCAAAAAGATTGTTAAGTCTTCGAACTCCAATTTTCAAGCTGGTTGTGAATTCTAATTTACTTTTCATTAAAATCATAAACTCAGTGCTGCCACCACCAATATCAAAAATAATAAGATTTTCATGTTCATCAAACTCGTGCTTGTTTGCGAGATAGTCATAGTAAATTTCCTGCTCTTCTGAGAGAATGTGGTATGTAAGCCCAAACCCGCTTTCCAGCCAATCAGAAATCTGCGAGATATTCTTTGCATCGCGAGACGCAGATGTACCTGTGGTGATAATTTTGTCCGAATGATATAGCTTTGATGTTTGTATAAAATCTTCAAGAATTGCTTTTGATTTTTCGATTCCCTCATTTGTAAGTAAGCCGTCCTTCATTCCTTTTCCAAGAGAGGAAGTTCGTGCATCTCGATGAAGGATTTTCCAGCTATTTTGTAATCTTTCAGCAATGAGTAATAGGATGGAATTCGTTCCTACATCAATAACAGAAAAGATGGTTTCCATATAGGAATTACAAAATTGTTTGTAGTTCTTTAAGCAATTCCGTAACGATCTCTTGTTCGGGAATTTTCCTGATTATTTTTCCCTTTTTGAAAAGTACTGCTTGACCTTTGCCACCTGCAATACCGACATCCGCTTCTTCTGCTTCACCGGGACCGTTCACCACACAACCCATAACAGCAATAGAAATATTTTTATCAATATGCAATTTCTGAACTTCTCTTTCCACTTTCTTTGCGATGCTGATGATGTCGATTTCAGTTCTTCCACAAGTCGGGCATACAATTAAGTGCGGACCTTTCCTAAGATCGAGCGCTCGCAAAAGTTCGAGTCCAACCTTAACCTCTTCCACGGGATCATCTGCAAGCGATACACGTATCGTATCACCTATTCCTTCTGCAAGGAGTGTTCCGATGCCAATTGAGGAACGAATGGTGCCTGAGAACGCTGTGCCGGCTTCTGTGACGCCGAGATGAAGAGGAAAGTCACATTTCTCGCTTATCTTCCTGTATGCTTCGATAGTTAAAGGAACAGATGATGATTTTAATGAGAGTTTAATATTATAAAAATTTTGTGATTCAAAATAGCGAACATGTCTGAGCGCACTTTCCACAAGCGCATTTGCTGTAATTCCGTATTGCTCTTTTATATCTCTTTCAAGAGAACCTGCGTTAACACCAATACGAATGGGAATATTGGCTGTTTTTGCAGCATCGATAACTTTTTTGATCTTTTCTAAACTGCCGATATTACCCGGATTTATGCGGATGCACTGCACTCCTTTTTCAATTGATTTGACCGCAAGCTCGTGATTGAAATGGATATCTCCGATAACAGGAATAGGGGATTCATCCAAAATTTTTGGAAGTGCTTCAACTGCTTTCATGTCGGGTAATGCAACCCGGATAATATCACAGCCATGAGCTGCGCATTGCCGGATCTGTTCGAGTGTCTTTTCTGCATCCCGCGTGTCCGTATTGGTCATTGACTGAACAGAAACAGGTGCATTGCCGCCGATCTTAACTTCACCTACTGTGATCTGCCGGGTTTTCTTTCTTTTTATCATAAATGTTTTCTTTCGAGATCTAATAATTTTTGTTTTACATCTATTCCCAAACCAAAGCCCCCCAAACCCCCGTCCGTTCGAACGACGCGATGGCAGGGAACGATTATGGGAATTGGATTTGTATGAAGTGCATTTCCTACTGCGCGCTGTGCATTTGGATGACCTATACCTTGAGCAACTTCATTATAGGTTTGAGTTTCGCCAAAGGGGATGTGCTGTATGTATTCCCAAACCTTTCTTTGAAAAGAAGTGCCAACAAGAATAAGAGGGAGGTCGAAGTGCTTCCTATTTCCATTAAAATAATCTTTAAGCTGCGTTAAGTATTCATTACTTTTTGACAGCTCGAATACGATGTTTTCCTTATTTCCATTGAGGTTTAAGGTATGCAAACCCTCATCCGAAAAGGTGAGAGTAATGATACCGAAATCATTTTTTAATGTGCTTTGGTATAATTTCATAATATTAATTAATACTAAACAGTGCAGCGTTTTGTTATGTTTCTTATGACATTTTAACTTTGCTAGACGGAATAATATTCTCAACTTGTGAATGGTTTGGATAAGTTTCCCAGTCGGGAGTATATTTTTTTGCTTGATTTCCCCAGGTTGTCCATCCCTGTCTAGTACCTCTACCAAAAAGTTCCAAAAATGGACCCCAACTACAAGACTCTATTAAATTATATTGTTCATCAGGTTTTCTGCTGTGCTCTCTTTTGCGTGATGATATAATATTTTCTTGGCTTCTCCCCGGTATTAATGTTCTGATATTTTTACCACGAATACCAAAAAGAATTATTTCAGTTACATTTCTAAAATAAAACCCAACTCCCCTTCTATCAGGGCCACCATCTTTTCTGATTTTATACCAAATTATATTCGTTTTGTATTTAAAACCCCAACTTTCCATTACTTGCATACCTTCTGATAAAAGTGCATTTGGAATCCATAAATAAAGGTGTGCCCTATCCTCAGCAATAGCTTGTATCGGCAAATCTTTTATTTCTTGCAACTTCATAGTAGGATAACGAGATAGTCTTTTGTGCTCTGGTGCCATTTTTCCTGTTCGGTTTTGAAATCGCCATGGAGGATCAGCTAGTATTGTTGAAAACTTTCTTTTACCAATAAAATTTAATAAATCATCTGACGCATTCATCTTCCACCACCATTTACTTTTTTAAAATCTGTCACAACAGTTGTATTTATTCCAAATACTAAAACGGGACAACCACCATTACGACCTGCATTTAAGCGGTATAATAATTTTCCCATCCATGTAGTACTTGCACCATATTTTTGTTTACATAATTTTTTATTCCCGTCTTTATCGTAGTCTATACTTCCATCTTTTTTTATCAGCGGAGTAATATTAAATATTTCATTAAGTTTCTCACTTCGAGTTATCAAAACAGCTACACTAATAATACCACATTCATGAAACATTCTAAAGGCATATAAATCGCGATCGTATGTTTGATCTTTACTATTCCATTCCATATCAAGGGCAACTCTATCTTTGACATAATCGATTTTATGTCCATCAATATAGTTTTTCAAAATGATTGCAGGCTTTTCAGGTAATTTATGCTTTTTTAACTTCCCTGAAGATAAAACCTCTTCACTCTGTTCTGAAACATGAATAATTAGATCACCTTGAATACGAGCTTCAAACCAATTGTTTGGACGTAAATATTTAGAAAATTGTTTTGGGATGACAGACTCATTTCCACCAGATGAAGCTATATCCTTTAATGTTATTTTAAATTGTAATAAAGCTTGTTCAATTTCATTCAGCTCATCTAGAAATGAATTTTTCAAAATAGCAGCGGCATGCCTATAGCTATAGACATCATACAACTTTAAAATACTAGTGCTTATGTTTTTAGATACCTCTTTTATGGTATCTGCATTAAGATTAGGATTAAGGTTTATATCTTTGTCTTCTTTTTGTACCATTTTTTTCCTATCAGCATCCAATGTTTAATCATAATTTGCTTAAAATCCTTTTTCCCTGTCAACAAATTTAGCAAACTGCATTTATATATAAATAACCCAAACAACTTGACAACTTTGATTCAGTTTCCATTTAAAATTAGTATTCTTTATTTGAAAGGAGAACAAATGAAAAAGATCATATTAATTGGCATATTAATTTCTCTTACAATTTTCGGATGCTGTAAGCTCACAAATCCAGACAAAAATAACAAAACATGGACCTTCATGTGGTATCTCGATGGTGAGGATGGAGACATGCAGCATGATTTTATTATTGCCTTTTACAACATAATAGCAGCAGAAGTGGGAAGTAATGATGAGGTAAATATCGTGATCCAGTTTGATCGGATTCCCCATATGGATGATTTTGGCGGATGGGAGATCGCGCATAGATTTTATTACACTCCGGGAATGGAGCCGAAACCCGAAAATGCAATTGATGACTGGGGCGATGGTCAGGGTGGTAGAGAAGTGGATACCTCCGATCCCGAGACCTTAGAATCTTTTATTACATGGACTGCTACCAACTATTCTGCTGATCATTATGCGCTCATGCTCGCAGACCACGGGTATGGTTGGCAGGGAATGATGATAGATGAAACCAGCGATGGTGATTTTATGACGATCAAAGGAGTGGTAAGTGCTCTAAAAAATTCGAGTGTACATTTTGACCTGCTCGCACTCAATGCTTGCTCGATGCAGACGATCGAGGTAATGCATGAGCTGCTGGAAGTACCCATCGATATTGTAGTCGGCTCGGAGAATCTCGGCACGACCTGGGCTTTTACTCAGATACTTCAGACCATCACCGATGATCCAACCATCTCCGCAGAAAATCTCGGCAAAGAGATATGTGATTTCTATTATGATATCCATACAGCAGATACTGTGTTAACGCTTTCGACTATTCAACTGGACAAGATACCGGCAGTTGAGTATGCACTTGCAGATTTTTGCAATACGATCCTGGATTCCGTTGCTTTTGAGGTGATCCAGCCCAAAGCGCAAGTCATCCTGGATGCGATAGAAGATGCAGTACTCTACAAGGTAAGCGGTGAAGTATGGGAGGATGCCGGCGGTATGTCGATATATTGGCCACCCTCGGAAGAGGGATATATGCCTTCAATGTTTTTCTATAGCTATATTGAAGAAATCATCAATTTTGCGGGGGATAATCCCTGGCGGCAATTTCTCTATATTTATTACAATTTTAGTGCCTACCCCAATATAGTTCCAGCAGAGATTTACCATATTTATGAAAATCTCTCTTTCTTTGATGGCGATAAGATTGATCTATACGATTTTTGTAAGAGAGTTGTGGAGTATGAAGCACCGTGATCGTTACAAAGATTTTTAATTTAGGATAAATTCTTATGAAAAAAAAATTTATCATTTTTTAGTGTTAGTTCTATTTTCATTTTCACTTAACGCCCAACCCTGGCAACAGAATGATGATATCTTTAACTCAAGCGGTGTGCCGAGTTTGCCTTTTTCCCAACCCCGTTTTGCAGACCTGGATGGAGATGGGGACCAGGATATGATATTAGGTAATCTGAATGATGCTTCTGTTTATTTAGAGAATTTAGGAACACCCACAAATCCCGCTTTTGCACCGGGCTTCGAAATTTTTACCGGCATTTCTCCCCTCGATGCAGAGATGGGAGTGTGTGCAGACCTTGATAATGACGGAGATCTCGATTTTGCAATGGGCAATTATCCAGGTACTTTCAACTATTTTGAAAATCAACATTTTATTGTTGATATCGATCTTGAGCAAGCACAAACTAATTCTTATAAACTTTGTAATTATCCGAACCCTTTCAGGAATAGCACTAATATTTCTTTTATCACCACCCGTCTTCTCCGCCAGCTGGCGGATACGCCGTTGCAGGCAGAGAGCACAGAGATTAAAATTTATAACATAAAAGGGCAGCTCGTCAGAGAATTAAAAATCAAAATTTAAAATTAAAAATTCATGAAGTGGTTTGGGATGGCAAGGATGATGCAGGAAATGAAGTGAAGCCTGGAATTTATTTCTACAAATTGAGCGTAAATAGTAAAACAGAAGCGGTGGAGAAATGCCTATTATTGAAATGATATTTGAAGATTAATGGAATGAAAATATTTTAAAAAGCAATTTTCGATAATGTAAGAGAGCAGTTTAAAAATGAAAAAGATCGATTGTTATTGGTTAAGCCCTTGCGCGTTATCTTGCGATAAATGCACTATTCATCTGAGAACACCGGAAGAACTTGCGTATTGGGAAGAGCAAAAGATTGACCTGGACACGATCAGATGCGATGGTTGCAGGTCGAGTTTAGAGGGGAACCATTGGTCTCCAACCTGTCCGATATTAGTATGCTGTGTGTATAAAAAGCAATTATCCTATTGCGCTCAATGTGAGGAATTTCCATGCGATATTCTGAAGAAGTGGGGTGTTGAGAATGAACATCACGCCAAAGCTCTACAAAGACTCAAAGAGATGAAAGAACAAGGTGTTGTGCAATGGCTGGAAGCACACGGATATGAGTAGGGAATGATAATGTTAACCACGAAATGCACGAAAGAAACGAAAAATTATTTTGATTTTCAAGTGATTTCAACTTATGTAAAATTTCAATTATATATAATTAATTGCTTCTAATTTACCTCTATACTCCCCTCTGCAAGAGGCACAAGTTTATATTCGGTTTTAAAATTTCATGTAACCGGATGGAATCTGTATGTTGAATTTTGCATATGTCTGTTTTATTAATAAGATATTCAAATAAAAATTTGTTAACTAATATAAGAATTGACAGATTAAACCTTCAATTAGATTTTTAATCTAATGAAAAAACAAATTTTGTAAGGTGGTTAAAATGAAAAAAAGAGAGAAACGAAACTACGGTATTTTTATCATATTTCTTATGGCATTTCTATTAGTCACTTCTCTTGCTCTTGCCGGACCTGGATCAAAAATACCCACGAAAACGAAAAATACAACTGAAAAGAAAGTCGCAGATGATGAAACTGAAAAGAAAGAGAAAGTAGAAACAAAATCTGCCACACAGAAGAATACATCAAATACTGCTGTCAAAAAGGTTGATGTAAAGAAGAATACTACAACTGATGATGAAAAAGAGAAATCTGTCGTAAGAAAGAAGGTCGAGGTCATAACCGTTCCTAATAAGAAAAAAACCGAAGACAAAACCCCGAATATTCAGATCGAGAAAACAAAAGTCCAAACTTCGAATGAAAAGACCAACACGATTTCATCAGACAAGGTCAAAGTTAATCAAACATACAGGCCGAATGTTGATAAGGACATTAAATCAAAGAATGAATTGATGATACATTCAAAATCCCCGATCAATAAAAATACATCAATTGATAATGAGATGATCGAGAACTATCTCAAAGAAAAGCCGCATGGAGTACCTTCAAATTACATTTCTCCAAGGCAGAAACTTGAACCGGAAGAGATTGAGATCGAACATGAAGATAACAATGTTGAGATCATTATCTATAACAATACTGAATATAGTTATTATTATGGTTATTACTATCGTCCCTGGGATGACTATTACTGGAGAGTATGGCCTCCCTTTGGATTCCGTATCTCATGGCTTCCCCCGTACTATTATGCTTTTTGGTGGCATGATATTGAATATTATTATAGCTGTAATGTCTATTATGTATACGTTGAAGAAGAGGAAGAATACGTGGTAGTAAGTCCGCCGATCGGCGCTCTGGTTGAAACAATTCCTGACTACGGCGAGAAATTGATAGTTGAAGGTGAAACCTATTTTCTTGCAGACGGCATTCAATACAAGGCAGTTATTGTGAATGATGAGATATGGTTCAAGGTCATTAAAGTTGTGGACGATAATGAATATGCGGTCGTGGAGCTTCCTGTCGGAGCACTCATCGAGATTATCCCTGAAGATCGTGAATTGCTATTTATTGAAGGTGAAACCTATTTTCTTGCAGACGGCATTCAATATAAAGCGGTCATAGTTAATGATGAAATTTGGTTCAAAGTACTGAAAGTTGGGTAAATTTAACAAAATTTCTGGAGCGGTATAAGAAGTTAAAGGTATAGGGGTATCCTTTTGAGGAATAAAATCATTAGAGGGGTTGAATTATTTGACAAATTTTCTAACGGTAAAGTTATTATACCAATAAAATAAATTTTAATAACTTGAAAGAATATATGATTTGGTGTATTTATAATGCTTTGCATGAATTTACAATTAATTAGGAGATATCGTGGACAGATTAGTTGAGTATTTCATTTCGTTAGTTGAAATTGATAGTGAATCTAAGGATGAAAAGAGAGTTGCTGAAAAAATAGCGAATGATCTTTCTGAAATGGGTGCAGAAGTAATATTTGATCATGCACATCATGCGACACTTGGGAATGTAGGTAATCTTATAGCGAATTTCAAGGGAAAGATAGACAAAACGCCCCTTCTTCTATGCGCTCATACCGATACTGTAAAACCTGGAATAGGAATCAAAGCCGTCATAAAAGACGGTTATATAAAATCCGATGGGTCAACCATACTCGGCAGTGATGATAAAGCTGGTATTGCAGAGATCGTTGAAGCGATAAGGCGCCTTAATGAAGAGGGGTATGAATATGCGCCGATCCAGGTTTTGTTTACGATTTCTGAAGAGTTGGGTCTACTTGGCGCAAAAAATCTTGATTATTCTCTTATCGATGCTGAAGTCGGTTATGCGCTGGATTGGCATGGAGTCGGTACCATCGTCACACATGCTCCTTCGTTGAATATCTTTGAGATAATCGTTACAGGTAAAGAAGCACACTCAGGTGGATCTCCTGAAAAAGGCATCAATGCTATCCAGATTGCCGGTGAAGCTTTAGGTAAACTGAAACTTGGACGAATTGATTTTGAAACTACTGCAAATGTTGGAAATATCAAAGGTGGTCTCGCTCATAATATTGTTCCGAAGGAATGCTTTATCAGCGGTGAAGTTCGCAGCCATAATGAAGAAAAACTTGAGAAAGTCACTAATGATATTATTAAAACATTTGAAGAAGTTGCTGCTAAGTATGAGGTGAAGTTGGATGCGGAGGTAATAAAAGCACGATCAAAAGCCAATGTACTTAAAGATTTTGCAGCACTCAAAATAGATGAGGAAGAAGAGATCGTGAAAATTGCAGAACAAGCAGCACGGAATATCGGTGTCGAACCAAAGATAGTGACAGGTGGTGGCGGAAGTGATGCAAATATATTTGCCGAGCATGGACTTGTTGTTCCCATTATTGGTACAGGCATGAATGATGTACACTCCACTCAAGAAAACATTAAAATAGACGATCTGGAAAAAGTAACACAATGGGTTATTGAAATTATAAAAGAATATAGTAAAAAATAAACGCTTCTATAAGAAGGGAGTAAAAATGAAAAAATATTTATTGGCACCCGGTCCTACACCGGTTCCCGAGAAGATCCTGCAGGTGATGGCAGAGCCAATGGTTCATCATAGAACTCCTGCATTCAAAGAAAAAGTAGGAAAAGCGATCGAAGGTCTGAAATATATTTTCCAGACCAAAAATGATGTACTGATATTTTCTTCAAGCGGTACGGGCGCAATGGAAGGAGCGATTTCTAACGTGCTCAATCCCGGAGACAAAGCGATCATTATTCGCGGTGGCAAATTTGGAGAACGCTGGGGAGAGATTGCTGAAAAATACAAGGTTCAGCCCCTGTATATAGATATCGAATGGGGTACTGCGGTCGATCCAGCTATTGTGGAGAAACTTCTCAAAGAGAATCCTGATGTGAAGGGTGTGTACACACAACTTACAGAGACCTCTACTTGTAGTGTGCAGCCGGTAAAAAAGCTTGGTGAGATCGTAAGTAAAACTGATACTTTGCTTGTAATCGATGCAATTTCAGGACTTGGCGGACAGGAATTCTACATGGATGACTGGAAAGTGGATATCTGTGTTGCCGGTTCGCAAAAAGGACTTATGCTTCCTCCCGGGCATGCATATGCTGCAGTGAATGAAAAAGCTTGGAAAGTTATCAATGAATGCATACAACCAAATTATTATTTTAATTGGAAAATATATCGCAAAAAATTAGCTGCAAATACAGATCCCTACACAGGTTCTGTGCTTCATATAAAGGGTCTGCTTGTTGCAATCAATATGATAAAAGAGCGTGGACTCGAAAACATGTTCTATCAGTACCAAGTACTAGGGAAAGCAGTTCGTGCAGCAGTAGCAGCACTTGGATTGGAACTGTATGCTCATCCTTCATGCGATGTGGCAACTGCGGTTAAAGTTCCTGAATCAGTCGATGGACTCGCACTCGTGAAAAATCTCCGTGATAAGTACGGATTCACCATTGCAGGCGGACAAGCTCCCATCAAAGGTAAGATATTCCGTATTGCACACATGGGTTATATTGAAATTTTCGATATTATCTCTGTGCTCTCAGCTCTTGAGATCGCGCTTCATGAACTCGGCTGGAAATTCGAATGGGGAGCAGGTCTTACAGCAGCTCAGGAAATTTTTGCAGAAGAATACAAATTCTAACCATAAAAAATAATAGCTTTTTTAAGAATTAAGTGGGTAATTTGAAGATAATATCCAATATCCAACACGGAATATCCAAGTATGAAGTAAGAAAACAAATGAGTGAGAAAGAAAAGAATACTGAAAATAATCAAAAGAAGTTTGATTTACAGGAACGTTTTATTGATTATGCTGTTAGATTCTGGTTACCAAGCCCCTGCTTGGTAACCAACACAAAGAGTTGAGAGAGACCGAAGTGTGGTTGAAGATAATAGTTAAAGCAAAATTAATTCAACCTTCAACAAAATTATCCCCTCTATTGCAGGAAACAGACGAGTTGATTTCAATACTTTTTAAGAGCGTTAATACGGCTAAAAAGAAAAATGAGCGATAGCAACAAAAATATTTATAGGGCGGGATCATTCCCGCCTTTCTTATTTTTTATGAATGTAAAAGTTCAGTATATCCTACCTGATACAATCGCTGATGAAATCAAAATTCAGCCGGAAGATATCCTTCTTTCAATAAATGGTCATGACATTCATGATGAGCTTGATTACATATTTTATCAATCTGAAGAGCAGATAACGCTAAAGATCAAAAGGGGAGAAAAAACATTTACCCATTTTTTTAAGAAAAATATTGATGAGGATATCGGGCTCGAATTAACTCCGATGAAAGTTCGAAAGTGTGCGTGCAACTGCATTTTTTGTTTTGTTGACCAAATTCATCCCGATGTACGAGCTTCATTAAAAGTGAAGGATGATGATTTTCGGCTTTCCTTTTTTTATGGGAATTTTATCACGCTTTCAAATCTGGCTGAGAAAGATTATAAGAGGATTATTGAGCAGCATCTTTCACCATTATACGTTTCAGTTCATACGACTAATAACAAACTGAGGCAGAAGATCATGCGGTACAGGAAAGATATTTCAATAATGAAGAAGCTCTCGTTATTTGCTGTAAATGGTATTTCTATTCATACTCAGATCGTACTTATTCCGGGTTGGAATGATGACATTGAGCTTGAAAGATCCGTATTTGATCTCGCTTCGCTTTATCCTGCGGTGCAGTCTATTGGAATTGTTCCGGTTGGTTTGACAAAATTCAGGCAAGATCTGACCCAACTCAAAAAAGCGAATAAGGCACAAGCAAAAGAAGTTATTTTACAGTCTGAGAAATGGAGAAGGAAATTTTATGAAAAATATGGCTCGGGTATTGTATCACTTGCTGACGAGTTTTTCCTCCTTGCAAATCTGCCTGTTCCTGGAGATGAGTACTATGAGGGATTTCCTCAAATCGAAAATGGTATTGGCTTAGTTAGAGATTTTATTGATAATTGGGATAATTATTCCGGTGAATTGCTCAAACAGCACAGGAATAAAAAAGTACTTTTTGTGACAGGTATCTCCTTCTATTCTATCTTAAAAGGATTGATCGATGAGCTTAATTCTGAGGAGGATCAAAAGTGGAAAGTCATTCGGGTCGAGAATGAATTTCTTGGCAAGGGTGTGACAGTTGCAGGTCTGCTCACAGGGCAGGATGTAAAACGAGCGATACAAAATGAAGTATATGATGTGCTTTTACTTCCTGATGAGATGTTCAATGTGGATGGTGTGACGCTGGATAATTTCAAAATGGAAAATGTAAAATGAGAAATTTTTAAATATAATCTCAAACAAAGTAAGATAGGGAGAATCATTGAACTATAAAATAGTTTTCGCAAAACCTTCATTTTCAAATGAACAAATGAATGCTTGCATTGATCAATGCAGCGATCTCACCGAGCTTCAGACGCTTTTAGATCAAAATCTATTTAGTATCGAACGTCTGGATCCACCCTTCGGTACGTTGCGGATAGAGCATATACGCAAAGCTTTGAACATTGCGGATTATTTTGGAACGGTTGACGTTTTACCTGATATTTTGCTATTGCACATGCTGTATTCGAAATTGTATCCGAACCGGAAGGGGAAAGTAAAAATTGATAATGCAGCTATCTCTCGATACTTCCAAGACAAATTCAACGATCTTGAACTAAGCTATGATGACTGGCAACGTGTGATCGATAAATTAAGTATCGAAGAATTTATAAGCATCGACACGATCGCAGAAAGGGCAGTGATCATCTGGAATTCACTTCCAGGTATAAAAACAACCAATTCCTGCACAGGTCATCGGGATTCACCCCGCTATTTCTGTTTTTCAAATTTGTTTATGAAGTATGATCCGGAAAAAATATCTTTCCCACACCTAAGTGATTTGAGCCAATCGGCTTTTGCAGATTTAAATTCAGATATATTTAAAACAGAGGTGTCGATATATAAAAATAAAATAGACATCACATTTTTTCAGATTCCAAGTTCTGAATGGATCGCAAAGAACAACAAAATACCAGTGGAAGCATTGGTCGAGAAATGCTATGATCAGCTCGAATCCACATTTAGAACTTATGATGATCTCGAAAATTTTAAGCGCGAAAGAAGTGCTTCAGTTGTTCGGGCAGCAGACTATATCCATAAACTGTTGTTTAAGTATTTCAATCGACTTAACACAAATTTTGAGATTACTGAGCAGGAAGATGAATTTTTCTGGGATGTCTTTCGGAAACGAAGTTTGATCTTCGAGGAGACTTATAAGGATTTTTATCTTTCGTTAGACGCGATTGAGAATGTTAAACGTTTTTGGAAGTGCTGTGAAGAGCTTGGGAAAAGTTTACAAAAAGAAAATCGCAAAATCTAAATCCTAGACAAATTCAAATTTTCAAAATTACGAAAGCTATTATTAGTTATGTAGAAAGTCAGTGGATGGCTCTATTAAGTCAGGATAATTATTCTTTGGCGAATTTACATCTTGAGAAACCTCATAAAGATCGAAATCATGTTCCTGATAGGGAATGAGCAACTGTTTACGCACATGCAGGAAGAAATATTTTATCACATTTGGGAAAATCAACAGCTCAGACTCCTTGAAGGAAAATTAAAGACTAAAAATCCAACCACCTTTTCCATAACCACCACCAAATTTGAAACTTAGCGAATTACTGTATAATCTATCTACATCGGGCATGAACAATTTCGTGTTATTATGTTCATACACAACTTGAAAAGCATAAAATATGAACCCGATTTCTATTGATGCTAACTCATTCATTGAATGATCATACTGAAATCTTGTAAATAGGTTTTGTTGAATCATTATTATTGTACCGACTGAAGATTTTTTTGAACATTTTTCAAAAATTATACCTTAATCCCAAATATCCCCTATAAATGATATCTTTATCAATTACATAAAAATCCCCAGACGAATCATCCAGATAACTTTTCCATCTACGTCTATTATATTCACCGCCAATGTTCAGCATTAAGGATTCATTGTTTAAATTTATACTATAGGAAAATTTGGCGTTAACTTCTTCATACACAGGATCATATTGTTCTAATACATTTTCTAAGTTACCATCAGCATTTTTCATAGAAGCATTATTTATTGGAAATAAAAAATCAAATTCAAGAGACATTTTTGTACCCTTATAACCTCCATATCCTTTTGTCTCTATCCCTAAAATAACTCCTTTTGCGTAATATCTTGTTTCAAAAATGTAAGGAATATCATCATCCAAATATTTTCTATATAAATCATAAGGTTTTGCCCAAGTTGATTCATAATATCCAATTGTAAATCCATATAGATTAATATAAATAGAGTAATTATTTAAATATGTTTTGAATGAAATTTCTTCGTCTGCAAGAAAATGTTGGTATTCATCATAAGAATTAGTTTGATAATTATATGAAGAATTAAATGGAACAAAATATAATTCATCGTAAGTTTTTGCGGTGCCGAGATACAATTCTCTTCTATATCTGAATCTTAAAGAAAATATTGTTTTCAATATTTTATTTTCAGGAATAATATAATTAATAAAAGGTTCAAGAGAGATTCCAAAAGTATATTTCTCAATTCCGAATTCCTCATCAATCTTTGATTCCAGAATTTCTTTTTGATGATTTGAAGAAATAAAAGAACCCACATAATAAAATTTGAATAATTCAAATCTATTCATATCTAATATACTTTCTATTCTGTAACTATTAAGACCTTCAGTATTATAGCTTATAAGTCTATCATTAATTTGACGTTCTAGTGGTTGCCATTCAGCATAATCGTAATTGAAAGTGATATTTAAATCGAAATTGTTCAAGAAACTTGTATTTGACTTTTTTGTTATTGGTTCTGCAGGTAAACTTTTATAACGCTTATGTGCTGTTTTATTATCATCAGATGCATTATATAATTTTTTGTTACTTAATTCAATGGCCGCGAAAGGATGCGAAGAATCTTCACTTTTATTTTCAAGAACATGTTTGCATATATAAGCTGGTTCCTTGAATTTACTTTTTACCTGGGAGTTTATTACAATATTATTAACAGGAGCTATATATTGAGAAATATCCTCATATTCAGCTTCTGGGAATAATATCATAACTGGAATATAAGAGACTAACATCCATGGGATATCAATTAACAGACCAGTATATCTAATAATATTAGCAAAACCAGACATGCCGGAGATATCTTTCTGGTAAAGTTTTGTGCCGTTGGTTAAATCTATTACTTTTACTTCTGTTATTATTTTCTTGCCTCGTATATCAGATACAACTAGGATCAATATGTGATAATAATCTTTTAAAGAATTCCAGATTGAGGCTTCACTTTCTAAACTTCCAACTTCAACAAATTCGACCTGTTTCGTTTTCGCGTATTTTTTAATAATTCTGGTTATATCAACCTCGGATACTCCTTTCTTTTTGATGCCATATATTTTATTTACAATGGCAATATCCCGCATTTTCTGATTTGATCTTGTCTGTATACTCCCCAGGGAAACTGGCGTTGGCGGTTTAATACTTGCGCAGCTTGTGAAAAGAATCGATGTAGCTAATAAACAACAAAATATTCTGATAAAGGACAGTTTCATGATAAACTTCTTGTCAGCTTGAGGATTATCGCACTCATAATGATTTCCAATAAGTTTGAAATTTTATTCGAGATAGACAATCCGTTAATAATATAAAACTAAGTTTTTTTACACTATTATAAGTTTTCTCATAGAAAAATTCATTTCCTCTAAATAAATAACCAGAAACAAGTGAGAAAGGAATATCTTCATCAAAGCTTAGTGGTGTATCGTTGGTTTGAGAGAAAAGAAGTGAAGAGCAAAGAAAAAACAAAACGAACAATAAACTTTTCGTATCATGATGCATTATATCTTATTCGCTACTTGTTATGGGAAAATATCTCAAGAATTCTTTCTAATCTTTCGTGTCGATTTATTTTCTTATAAGAATTTATATACCCACAAAAATCTTTATCTGTTTCCATCCAAGCAAGACATTTACCATGATTGATGTAAGTTATGGCATTTATGTCAATCCAAATTCTATAAATATCATCAGCATATTCGCCATATAGACTATCGCTGATTGCAAATTCAGTAAGAGATCCATCAATTTGCCAATTTTTTTCAATGATAGTTACAAAATTACTATCCAACAAATCAAACCATATATTATAAATATTCGGAACATTTGAGATGTTCCAAGTAAAGACAAAATCTTCATCAAAATTGAATTCAGGCCAATTGATAATTAACTCATCAAGTATTTCTAATTCACCAATATATTCTTTTCTGTTTATATAAAAACTATATAATATTGTATCACCAGCACCAAAATCAATTCCTTGTAGTTCATCTCCTTCTAAGCTAAACCACCAAAAATAATCTTCGTGATCCCATTCGAATGACATTTCTTGACCATTTAGATATAGAGAATAATTAATAGGTTCTACAAGAGATAAAACCTCAACTTCATAATATCTGTCGTATGATTTTCTGATTGTAAAGAAATAATCAAATCCGAGTTCAGTAATAGAATCATCACCATCCGGATCTGGGATATAGGTTGGAAACCCAGTATTTGAAATACCTCCGGCATCGTCATACGAGCAGGCTATGAAACTAAGCAACAACAATCCTAGCAATAAAATAATTAACAACTTTTTCATCTTTATCCTCCTGTTATTTTTTAAGAAAAAAGTTTTTTCACATTTCATAACTAATTACCATAAAATTGAGTAAAAACTGACCTAATCTTTTTCATAGACATAACCGGTTCCACCGCAATTGGGACATGTTTTCTCACCACATTGAAGTCCCCACATATCAGTATCTTGTACTGTTCCTTGTCCTTTACATCTTGGGCAAGTTACTTTCTTTCCCATTTTTAACTCCTTTCTTTGTTTTTTCATTTTTCTTCCATTATTGCGATATTTACATTTAAATTAAATTCTGAATTATTCTTGATTCATTCAGAAACATTGCCATCTGAATCAGTTTTTATTAGCCACAAATCTCTACTACCAGCACCATAAGAACGTGTATATCCTGTAATAATATATCCACCTTCATCGGTTTGAGATACTGAACTACCACTATCAGAATCAGTACCACCAAAGGTTTTATTCCATTCCTCATTTCCGAAACTATCTGTTTTGATTAACCATACATCCTTACTACCAGCACCATAAGAGTAAGTATATCCTGTGATGATATAACCACCATCAGACGTTTGGAATACTGAACGACCCACATCCTCATTACTTCCACCAAAAGTATTATTCCACTCCTCATTTCCGAAACTATCTGTCTTTATTATCCATACATCGCCATAAGATCCTTTATATCCGGTAATAATATATCCCCCATCATCAGTCTGGGATACTGAATAACCTGATTCATCAAAACTGCTACCAAAGGTTTTATTCCATTCTTCATTTCCGAAACAATCTGTCTTGATTAACCATACATCACCATTACCCCAATCATAAGACCATGTTGTTCCTGTAATAATATATCCTCCATCTGTGGTTTGCTGTACTGAATTACCTGATTCATTACCTATATCATCAAAAGTCTTATTCCATTCTTCATTACCAGATGCATCCGTTTTTATAAGCCAGACATCATCGTCACCTGCCCCGTAAGACTCTATATTTCCAGTAATAATATATCCCCCATCATAAGTTTGAGTGCCAGAAGAGCCTCCTGCATCATCACTTCCACCAAATGTTTTACTCCACTCCTCATTTCCGGAACCATCTGTCTTTATCAATAAAACATCAAAATTATCTTTAGCGTATTCATTACCTCCAATAATAATATAACCACCATCCGTTGTCTGAGACACTGAACTAGCTCCCTCCTCACTATCACTACCGCCAAAAGTATTATTCCATTCTTCATTTCCAGCACCATCTGTTTTGATTAGCCAGACATCACCCCAGCCAGCACCATAAGACCATGTTTCACCAGTAATAATATATCCCCCATCATCAGTCTGGCATACTGAGCTACCTGTATCAGTTCCACTACCACCAAAGGTTTTTGTAAAACTATTCAATAAAAAAAACGAATTACAGGGACTATAATTACTATATAAACCAACATCATTAACTGCTCTAACTTTCCAGTAATGGTTTCCTGGACTTAACCCTTCAACCTGCAATATTGTATCATTAACGGATGTGTTATATTCAATAGTAGTGAATTGAATGTCGGAAGATATAATTAATTCATAACTTGCTGCATTTTCAACACTCGTCCAAATAAAACCAATCGGTGTTAAAAAGAAAACTGAGTAATTATTTTCCGGACTAATTAATATCGGATAGGTTTCTGCATTTTCGGAAACTGTTACTTGCACAACACTTGATTGACCGATATTTTCAGAGGAGTCATGGGCTTTTGCAAGAATAGTATGTACTTGTCCATCTGCATAGTAACATACATTCCACATATATTCATAGGGTTCAGTTGTGTCTTCACAAACTTTGTCTCCATCAATAATAAATTCAACTTTTTTTACACTCTCATTATCTACAGCATCTACTTTTATTGTAACAGGTTCTGTTAGAGTCTCACCATTTGCCGGTTGTGTTATTGTCACTGTAGGTGGTGTATTATCTGACTCTGTTGTTTTTTTTCCACAGGATAAAAAAACAAGTATTATTAAAACCAATAATACACTAAACATTAAATTAAATTTTTTCATTTTTTTCTCCATTTCGTAATTTTTTATTTTCATTAAATTTAACTATCCACTAACAAACATTTTTTTACAACTTCACTTCTTCCATTTACACTTAATTTATAAAAATACAAACCCGAACTTACCTTATTTCCATACGCATCATCTCCATTCCAGAAAACTGCATGATTTCCTGATTGCATAAACTCATTAATAAGCGTTTTAACCTTCTGCCCTTTTATATTGAATATTTCGAGTTCAATTTCGCTGTTTTGCTTAATAGAAAAGGAAATTGTAGTTTTAGGATAGAACGGGTTAGGATAATTTTGAAAAAGAGTAATTGACGAAGGAATTCCATTTGGCTCATCATCAATAGATAAATACGATATATCTGCATATTGTAAACTTGATAGAGCTGGACCGGCACTTGCGACATTACCTCCATAAACATACAAATTATTTCCAATTACTTCAGTGCCGCAGTGTCTGCGACCAATCATATTAGTATTAAGTTGGGTGAATTCATGTGTTTCCGTGTTGAAAACTGCAACAGATTCAAGATTATCATAATCACCTATTAACCAAATATATTGTCCTGATACAGTAGTATGATGTGCAGAAATACCGAACGGAATATAACCAATAAATGACCATTCGTTATTTTGAATATCGTATGCATCTATTCTATTTGAGGCTGAGCCATTGTATCCTCCAAATACATATAATATTCCATCAACAATTTCTCCTTCAGTTTGTTTTGCTTCAGGCATATCAGGAAGTTGATTCCAAATATTATTTATGGGATCAAATTCATATAACTCACTGGAATATACACCATGTTGGCTACCACCAAAAATATAAGTTTTATTGTTCCAGACAGCAGATCCAGAAGAAGTATATGGAATAGGATTAGAGGTAAGGTATGTGATATTACCATTGGCAACATCAACTACCTCGACAGTATCCGTATATGTTGCTGGGTTGCTTACATAGTATGTTTGACCTCCAAAGATGTATATTTTATTTGTGCTTTGAATATATTCTGCTGTACAATATCTCCTTGGAATTAATCCATCTACGAATACTTCCCAATTATTGGTGGTTGGATCGTATCTCTCAATATTATTAACTCGATAATATGGTGGTTCATAAGTTCCACCATCAATAGCATAGAGATAATTCTCATCATTACAATATCCAAAACCATATCTTGCAGTATTCATATCTGCTAAAGAATTGAATGTTATATCATATTCGCTCTGGTCATAATAATAGGCACCCATATCTGCTACTGTTCCATCAGGATCTAATGGTGAATTCGGATCTCCCGCATCTATACACGGTGAAAATTCTGTAATATGATAATCTCCATTTGCAGGATCAACAAATAAGGGATAATTATCAATATTTCCATTAAACCAGTAAACTGTTCCATTGTTATTGGTTACAATTCCTGCTTCACCATATTGTATGTCTGAATATGATATTGTTATTGAATTGGGTTCATACGTTCCATAAAAATATATTTCTTCTGGAGAATTATTCCAAATAATACTATTGCAAACAGTCACATTTGAAGCATTATAACAATACACTCCACCACCCCCATAACTGATTGCTGAATTATCGCAAATAGTTACATTAATCAATGTTACATTAGAAGAATCCCAACATGATATTCCACCTGCATACCAATTTGCTGAGTTATTTGAAATAATTACATGTTCTAAAATTGGACTTGAAGCCAAAAAACCCATACCACCACCGTTATGTGAAGCAATATTACATGTTATCATTACATTATCTATACTCGGTGAAGAATTATTATAACCCGCAATCCCACCACCATATTCAGCAGTATTATTCTCTATCTTTACATTTTTTATAATTGGTGAAGAATAAGAATAGCAGTCAATCCCACCACCAATATTGGAAGCCGCATTATTTGTAATCATTAGATTATCTAAAGTCGGTGAGGAAGAATATCTACAGCGAATTCCACCACCATAATTAGCTAAGCCATTTGTAATTGTAAAACCAGTTAAAACTGCTGTGTAATCTTCACCATTTTCAAAAATAACAACAGTGCCATTCTGGTTTCCATCAATAATGGTTTGTGAGATATAGGAAGTATCTTGGGTAGTTAAGAATAATGAAGCTACAGTAATGTTTTTCCCATTATAATTGATATTTTCAACATAAGTTTCCGGCTGAACCGAAACAGTATCACCATCAACAGCTATGTTAATGCCTGACTGTATTGTTGGTTGGTCTGCAGGTATGTTAATAATTGTTGCTGATAAATATGAGCAACAAAAAGTGATAATAAAAAATGAAATAATTCTTGTTTTCATCTTCTTCCTCCAATTTTTTTTAATTCTTTTTTTGTTACTATATTTATCATCATGTTATATTATTACACTTAACTAATATTTTCTAATTGTATTAGAGATGACTGTCAATTGATGGCACATAAACGAACTTCCTTTGTCGTTAAAAAGCTGGTCAAAATAATTTATTGCATTTTTTGTCATATTTTTTCCCTGCAACAGAATCATAATATAGAAGTTCAGTATGTAATAAAACCTTTTATGGTATTTATTCATACTTCTTGTCAAATTTTTTTACATCGCGTTTTTTCCTTTCTCATTATAGCCAAATGGCGCCGAATGTTGCCGGTGTGCTCTTGGGTCTTGTAGGACATTAATTGTTCGAGAAAAAATAATACTATTTAGTCAAGGATCACTCTATGACGTACAAAATCATAGACTCTAAATCTTAACTTGGATAAACCGAAACCAATAAGAATTCACCACAGAGAACACAGAGAGCATCCGTCTTCATTTCATTACGCCGAGACAGGCAGAGAAAGATAAAAAATAATAAATCGAAAAAGTTGGGCAAAAATTTGAATCGTATAAACCATTATTATAACTAATAGCTTTACAGAAATGCATGAAAATTTTCTGCCAAAAAATACACGAATATTAGAAATAAGATACTAAACAAATTTGAAATTCAAATTTTCAAAATTACGAAAGCTATTATTAGTTATGTAGAAAGTCAGTGGATGGCTCTATTAAGTCAGGATAATTATTCTTTGGCGAATTTACATCTTGAGAAACTTCATAAAGATCGAAATCATGTTCCTGATAGGGAACAAGTAGTTGCTTAAGTGTATTTACGTTACTATTCTTGAACCACAAAGAGAAATTATTTTCAGAAAGAATGACCGGCATTCTCGGATGAATATTTTTCAAATTATCTAATGCTTCAGTTGTTATAATACTGCATGAAGTAATTTTCTCACCTTCGAGAGATTTCCAATTATCATAAATACCTGCAAAGCAAAAGGGTTTATTATCCTTCAAATGAACGAAGTAGGGGAATTTGTTCGCACCGCGTTTCTGCCACTCATAAAAACCACTGGCAACGATAAGGCATCTTCTTTTCTGGAATGAGTATTTGAAACTCGGCTTTTCATCGATCGTCTCAGAACGAGCATTAATAAGTTTCGAACCAATTGCAATATCCTTCGCCCAGAAAGGGATCAGTCCCCATCTCATTGCAGTAAGTGTTGAGCTTCCATTTTCAATAATAACAGCAACATCTTGAGTCGGTGCAATATTATAACTTGGACCGAGTTCGATCTCAATTTGATCAAGATTGAATATTTCCTTTATCTCATTCGCAGTATTGATTCGAGCAAATCTTCCGCACATGGTTACTCCTTTTCGTTATCTGTTTTCACCACACGGATCTGATCCCATTGTGTGGTGAAATGTGGTGATTTATGCATGCGTTTCATCATCCACGGTTTTTTTATGCCTGTGGCTGCATAGTGCAGTGTGTTGTCGCCCCATTTCTTATTGATGTTGTCTATCATCTCGGTAAGTTTTCGGTTTCTGCTGTGGAAATAGGACTCTGTAAAGAGATTAAGCTGATACTTATCCTGTTCGACAATTCCGCTCAGCATAATACCTGCCTTCTTGTAACGGTATCCTTCCCGATAGATTTTTTTAAGGTTTTTATGCGCTTGAGAAATGAATTCCGCAGTACTGTCTGTCACTTCCGGCAGCTCAAACATATAGGCATTGGAATATTGCGGTTCTTTCGGTTTAAAACGATTTGTCGCCACAAAAACTTGGATGAATGCGGCAAGACATTTCTGCTTTCTGAGTTTTTCGGATGCAATTGTTACATATGTCGCCACTGCTTCTTCCATTTCCTCAAGAGTTTCAACAGGACGTCCAAAGGAGCGAGAACTTACGATCTCTTTTTTGTGTGGAGTAACTTCGTCTATATTTATTGAGGGGGTTCCGCGAAGCTCAAAAACTGTAGTAAGACCCATGACCGTCATATTCTTCTTTACCCATTTATCCGGCGCATATTTCAGGTCATATGCAGTATGAAAATTATTACGTTTGAGCAGTTTTTCATACTGCCAGCCAACGCCCCAGATGTCTGATACATCTACCTGTTTCAGAAATTCATCTATCTCATGTTCGCTGAAGGAGGTTATATCAAGGACACCCTTATACTTCTTGCTTTTTTTTGCAAAACGGTTTGCGACCTTAGCAAGAGTTTTGGTTTCTGCGATACCGATCGAAACAGGGATACCCGTCCAGTCTGTGACAGTATTTTTGATCTTCCAGCCATATTTGGTTAGATCCTGATCAGCAAAACCAGACAGCCCAAGAAAAGCTTCATCTATGGAATATATCTCCAGATCAGGACTGAATTGCTCCAAGATTTGCATCACACGGTGTGACATGTCGCCATAAAGAGAATAGTTTGAAGAGAAGACAAAAATATTATATTTTTTAATCAGATGTTCTGCTTTGAAGACCGGTTTACCAAAAGGCATACCAAGCGATTTTGCTTCGTTTGAACGGGCAACGACACAACCGTCATTATTTGAAAGCACAATTATTGGCTTGCCATCGAGATCGGGTCTGAACACTCGTTCGCAGGACGCGTAGAAATTATTACAATCAACAAGGGCGACGATATTTTTCATAAGAGAATGGGACTCGGATAAACCGAAACCAAAGAGGAATTAACCACAGAGATCACAGAGAATAAAGAAGATTTTATGTTAGCTTCCTTTTTCATTTTAATTCTTTTTTGCCACTAAGGCCCTAAGAAATCAAAAAACTAGTTTTATATTCAAACCATTTTTTAGAAACTTAGTGTATTTGTGTTTTAGTGGCACACATTCTTTCATTTAATTTTATTTTTTCTTAATCCGTGTTCATCAGTATGATCAGTGTTAATCAGTGTCCTATTCTTTTTCTATATGGGTTTGTGGATTACGTAGGTGACAACGCCCCAGATGTGGAAGTCCATTTCAGCTGTGATCTCGATAGGTGTGAAATGTATATTTCCTGGCTGCAAAAAAAGTTTATCACCGTCATACCAAATTCTTTTCACGGTCAGTTCACCATTTACTGCTGCAATAACTATTTTCTGTTTCTCGGCTTGAAGTGCCCTGTCAACAATGAGAATATCTCCCGAATGTATCCCGGCATCGATCATGGAATCACCTTCCACGCGTACAAAAAAAGTTGCTGCAGGATGTTTTATAAGGAATTTATTAAGATCGAGTGTGGACTCGATATAATCACTGGCAGGAGAAGGGAAACCTGCTTTGATCTCCGATTTGTACATAGGGAGCTCGAGTTCTGTGCCCTCCTCATAACTCATTATCTGTGCGATGCCTTTCCCTTTTTTTAACGGACGAATGTGATTATCTTTTTTACTCAAATTTATAAATCCTTTCTCCAAATAATTTTGTGCCCACTCGAATGATGTTCGCACCTTCTTCTATTGCAACTTTATAGGAATTGCTCATACCCATGGAAAGGTATTTCATCTCAACTTTCGGAATGTTCAAATCTTTAATATGATTGAAAATTCTTCGTGTTTCCACAAAATATGGACGTGCATCCTCAGGATCGCCGGTAAAGGGTCCCATAGTCATGAGTCCCATTACTTTTACGTGTGGAAGTGGTGCTATTTCTCTAATAAGATGCTCAATATCTTCAGGCATCACACCGTTCTTTTGCGGTTCACGACCACTGTTTACTTCGATGAGTATGGACATAGTTTTATTGTTCAGTTCAGCATATTTATCGATTTTACGGACGAGTTTAGCAGAATCGACTGTCTCGATCATATCGACGATCGGAACGACCTGCACGACTTTATTGCTCTGCAAATGTCCGATAAAATGCCACTGCGCTTTTTCACCCACGAGTTCATGAACAGAAACTGCTTCCTGCACATAGTTTTCACCGATTTTAGATACCCCAGCTTCGATGGCTTCAAAAATTTCATCAGCAGTTCTTGTCTTTGCTGCAGCAACTATCTCAACACCTTCCGGTACTTCGGAAAGCAAACGTTTCACATTCTCAGTTATTGTTTCCATACAAACCTTTCATTTTAATTTCACACATTATGAACAACATTCATCTTAATGAACCTTTCTCTGTCAACTCCAATTATATTTCCGCATGAGCATTTGATGATGCTGCCTTCATGAACGGTGTAATCTTCCAAAATTCTTTTCTTATAACAGCGCAAAATATGTCCCCTTCCCACTTTTTCATATTTGAAGATTTTTCTTTTACATTTATCACACCTGATGGTAATAATGCGCGATGAATTAGCCATATTAAAAAAGCTCTTGCTGTGATTGTGGACGTGAGGATTTCTTCTTTTTTTTGTACTCTATTTTTTTCTCTTCAAGAAGTTCCTGTTCGATCGCTTTAATATAAGGAGATAGGGGTAAATTATAAGTTTTTCCATATAGGAAGCGGCTTTGTGCATTTGTCAGATAGAGCTGATTTCGTGCACGGGTCATGCCAACATAGAACAATCTTCGCTCTTCATCGATGTCGCATTTTTTATCTTCGAACAATGAGTAGGGCAGTATGCCATCTTCACAACCTGCAATAAAGACACAATCAAATTCGAGTCCCTTCGCAGAATGAAGTGTGAGCAGATTTACCCGCTCCAGAGTGAAATCGTTTGTGTCAACTCCAGAACCAAGAATTGCAAACTTCAAAAATGAATCGAAGTCATCATTAAATCTCTCAGAATAGTTCATCAATTTTTTAGTCGATTCATCGAGTTGGGATATTTTTTCCTTAAAAAATTTCTTGATGATCATCTCAAGCGCCTGCTGCACGTTCTGTTCTATAAGACAATTCTTGAGTTCGTTGAGATCGGGAATTGTCAGGATGTTCCTTTTGATAAGTTCATCGATGAGAAACATATTTCTTGGATTGAGTGCAAGGCGCAGTACATCGAGGATGGATTTTACCGGTTCTTCAAAGAAAAAGGAGTTTTCAGTTATTTTCTGAAAGGGTATCGAATGGTCATCGAGTGCTTTTTCCAACGCAGGCATTTGTGCTTTGAGCCGGCAAAGGATGGCAATTTCGGACAGACTCCCAACTTTCGAGCCCTCGCTCCCGTCCGTAATAGAACTATCCATCGAAAAAAATCGTACACCACCAATAAGTTTCTCGATCTCACGAGCGATAAATTCAGCTTCGCTTTTATCTGATCTATGAGAGGAAATATTGATCTTCACACCTTCCTGCAAACCGGAGAGTATTTCCTGTTCCTCAATAACCTGATTCGATGCTCTCAGAATCGTATTGGTACAGCGGTAGCTTTGAAGAAGTGGGATGATCTTTGTCTGAGTGTAATCTTTCTGGAATTTTTTGATAAAACCGACATCAGCTCCGCGAAATCCATAAATTGCCTGGTTCGGGTCACCGATCGCCGTGATATTTGCTTGTTTTTCTGGCTTAATAAGTTTGATGAGCTGGTACTGTGCTGCATTGATATCCTGAAATTCATCAATGAGAATGAACTGTAATTTTTTCTGATATTTTTTCTGGATTTTCTGCTCGCTCTTCAAAAGCATCACAGGTTTATAGATCAGGTCTTCAATATCAAAAAGATTAAATTGCTGCAGAGCTTTTTCGTATTTTGTGAATAGCTCTTTCGTTGCATTTTTTCTGATCTTTGATTGTGAAATCGCCTGCTGCTTGATATGGGAAATTTCCTCGGAAACTGATTTTACTTTTTTCTTATTGCATCCCACTTTTTCGGTAAGAAAACGCTGTTTTTCATTTTCATCAAGAATTCCGAATTGCGAATCTCGTTTGAAATATGCTGCGTGTTCTTTGAGGATCGAGTAGCCATAAGAGTGAAATGTAGAGATATGAAGTTCCTCTTTTGAGGTGTTGTCCAAAATTCTATCGAGCCGATCTTTCATCTCATTTGCAGCTTTATTGGTAAAGGTTACTGCTAGAATATTTGCCGGTTTGATACCTCGCTGTTTGATGAGATAAGCAATGCGCGCAGTAAGTGTTCTTGTTTTGCCTGTACCAGGTCCAGCCAAAATGAGCAGCGGTCCCGGATAGTGCTGAACTGCAAGTTTTTGATCTTCGTTGAGTTGTTCGAGATAATCAGAAGGAGTTTGTTCAAAAACCTTTTTTTCTTCCTTTGGGATGAAAAGTTTTGGCTCTTCCTTTTTTGTATAAAGTTTCTGAAACGAGGCAATATCGAAGTTTATCAGCGGTTTTGGAACTGGTGCTTTTATCTCTTCTGTAAAGTCAGAGAAGAGCGCTTCCCGGTTTTGTAGATTTTTTATTTCATCCCTGGTAAAAGTTCGAATTTTGCCGTATTCTCCATCAAATCCTTCTTCGATATGCACCTGTCCGTTCCGCATTCTTCTGATGGATTCTGTGAGGATTTCATTGGTTTTGTTCTGCATCTCATCAAGTGGTGTGTGCAAAAGAATGTCGAATTCGGAAGTAAATTTTTGCAGCAATGCTTCATAAGCTTGGGCAACTCTTTTGGAATTTTTACCTACACCAAGTATTTCTGAAAGAATTTCATCCAACGTGATAAGAGAATGGAAGTGATGCCTGTGTGGTCGCGTTTCAGGATCGGTTCTGTCTGCGAGCTGGGCAACGCGGTTGAGCACGCCCACAGTGACCTTTTTCCCGCAAACAGGACAGATGCCTTTGTGTTTGAGGGTTTCAACCGGATCCCAGCAAATACCACATTTTCTGTGTCCGTCATAATGATATTTTCCTTCCTGTGGGAAGAACTCGATCGTACCTAAAAACTGCTTATCATTACCGGATTTCATTGCATCATGAATTGCATAATAACTGAGTTCTGTATCAAAAAAATTTGCCTCTCTCCCAAGCTTTGAAGGTGAATGTGCATCAGAGTTTGAAATGAGTGTATATTTATCCAGGAATGAACATACCCAGTTCATAGGCGGATCAGAGGAAAGCCCTGTTTCAACTGCGAAAATGTGCCCGGCAAGGTCATCATAACATTCTTCGATAGTATCAAATCCCGATTTTGAGCCGAGAGCAGAAAACCATGGCGTCCAGATATGTGCAGGGATAAGGAAAGCATCGTCAGAAGTTTCCAAAACAATTTCCAAAAGATCCCGCGAATCCAAACCGAGGATCGGTCTGCCGTCTGAAGTGATATTTCCAATTTGTGAAAGCTTGTTTTGAATCTTCTCAACAGTTTCGAAATCAGGTGCAAAAAGCACATTATGAACCTTGCGAACTTTTCCGTTTTTTTTGTAGATATTGCTGATCTCAGCAGTGAGAATGAAGTGTGTTTGATTATGAGAATTGTATTTTTGAAAATCTTTTTTAAGCGTGAAAAGACCCGGTTCTGAAGGATCGAGCTTTTCTTTAAGCTCTTTAAGCCATCCCGGGTGAGAAAAGTCTCCAGTCCCCACAACAGTAATGCCTTTTTTCTGTGCCCATTTGTCGAGTTCTTCGGGAATAAGGTTTTTGCTTGTTGCAATGGAAAAATGCGAGTGAATATGGAAGTCAGCAATAAATTTCATAAAAAATTATGTCGCAGTTTTGAAGAGTCCGATCAAGCCTATAGTTCCGAAGATAATATTTGCAAACCACGCAGCCATCACTGGTGAGAGCAATTCATTATAACCGAGACTTTGACCGAATCTGACCATTGAAATGTATAAAAAACAGATCGCAATAGCTATCACAAAACCGATACCACGCGATTTTCCTCTTTTTGAAAATGTCGCAAGCGGAATACAGAACAGGATCATTATCACATTCACAAATGGATATGCCAATTTTAGGTTCAATTCCACCAGCTCCTTTTGGTGTTTTTCTCCGATCCTTCGCAGACGTTCAATATATTCATGAAGCTCGAAAACGGTCATCTCATCGGGTTTCTTGGTACTCTTTACCAGGTCCTGGGGTTGTACATGGATATCACCAAAATACTGTTCTTCGAAATTGGTATAAAAAATGAGTTGGTTATCATCAAATTCGCGAATATATCCGTTATAAAAAGTGAGCTTCATCTCCTTTCCGCTTCCGGTCGAATCTGCTTCCCAGATACCATGCTCTGCCTGTATCTTTGTTATGATATGATTGTCATTACTAAAGATCGAGATGTCTATATTCTTGATCTTATTTTTATAACCGTCGAGAAAACCGATGTAGTACAGACGGTTCTTGTCATCTTTATATTGAATATTCGAACGAACCCGAATGTCGGATTTTTTCTGGTTTTTTATCTTTACTCTTTCAATATATACACGTGTATCTTCTGCCCACGGCATGACAGTATCACCGAAGACAAATAGGAGTATCGTCACGAGAAATCCGAAAGCAAAAAGAGGGACCGACATCCTTTTTATACTTATCCCTGCACTGCGTATCGCCACCGTCTCATTGTGTTTGCCCATGTACTGCATCAGGAAGAGTCCTGCAAGAAGAATAGCCACCGGGGAGGAGAGCACAACGATGTAGGGAATTCGTAGGATAAAATACGACACAACATCCCAGAATGCCGGTTCTTCGCTGAAAAACCTACTCCATTTTTCAAAAAATTCAATAACCAGAAATATCGATACGAAAGATCCGAGAATTATCAAGTAGAGCCGGGCAAAGCTTTTAAAAAGATACTTATCAATTATTTTCATCGGATGATTCTGTTTTCTGCTTTCGTTTGAAGATGTTCTTAAAATGCTCGATGTGAATGATCTTACGCTCCCGCATAGAGTATATCACAAGATACACACCTGCAATAGTAAAAATAATATTTGATATCCACATGCCGATAAAGGGTGAGATGATCATTTTATCAGCAAGCTCCTCACCCGCAAAAAGTGAGACATAATACACAACAAAAACCAGCGAACTTACAATGAAGCTCATGCCCACGGAATTTGTCCTGGTCATCATGCCAATGGGTGCTCCGATGAGAATAAACACAAGACAGGCAAAGGCGATCGAGTATTTCTTATCGATCTCAACCTGGTATTTACTGATTTCCCGACTCAGACTGTAAATGCGTTGGTCCCGCACTCCGATGAGGTGTTTCAGCTTATTTCTTTCTTCGTTATCTCCTTCTTGAGGATTATCCGTTATTTCTGCGAGCCGGACTTCGTACTTGTTCTTTTCTTTGATTTTCCCCTGGCGTTTAGTATCAAGTTCCGCGACGTGCTTTTTCATATGTGAAGAGCTCATTTCTCTGTCACCCCGCTGTGCAAGGTGAGCTTCACTTACTCCGATGCCAAGGTCGGGAATTTTTATTCTGTACTCCTTAAAAACAATAGTTGTGTAATCTTGAGGATCATCCTTGGAAATTTCGTGTATCAAGCCATTGTAGAGCGTCGCATAAAGAGAATTTCCACCATTAAAAAGTTCGATATTTCCGTATTCAGCAGTGATCGTTCTGGGGTATTTGCCATTGTTTTTATCATAAATAACTATGTCGTTGAATTTTTCACCACCTTCAGATTTGTCATGATAGTAGAAGTTGTAGTCTTTCAATTCCGTAAATAGTCCCGGCTTGAGTTCCGATGTTGGTCTGCGTGTGCTTATCTTTATTAAGAGATTTTTCAACCTGAAATTACTTTCCGGCAAAATGTAATCGTTAAAGTATATCATAAAAAGGGAAATGAGTATTGCAACGATCACGACCGGTTTCATCATCCTGTAAATATTGATGCCGCTCGCTTTGAAAGCGGTGATCTCATTGTCCGATGAAAGCCGCCCAAAAGCCATGATGGTAGCAACCAGCACAGCCATAGGAATTGCGAGTGCAAGCATGAAAGGTAAACTCAATACAAAAACCTGCGTAGTCGTCCAGATGTCGAGGTGCTTTGTGATTATGAGATTGAGCAGATCGAGTACTCTGTCCAGCAGCATAATGAAGGTGATCACCATGACCGACAGTACAAAGGGACCTGCATGCTCCCTGAGAATGTATTTTGATAATATTTTCATTGAACGACCTTAGCTGTGCAGTTTTTGAGGTGGTGGAAAATTGTCAATTTTTGGAGAAATAAATCAAATAGGAATAAAAAACAGCTAACCACGAAAGACACGAAAAATAAACAATAATTCTACCACCAGTCTCCGTTACACTTCGCCCCGGCAGGCAGAGAGCACAGAGATGAAAAGCGAAGATAGAGGAAAGAATAAAAAATATTCTATTGTAAAGAGAAAAAACAACCACCAGTCTCCGTTCCGCTTCGGTCTTCACTCCATTACGCCCAGATCCGTCTCCGTTACACTACGCCGAGACAGACAGGACGCCTTGACAAGCAAAGGACACCCGTCTCCGTAAAACTACAACGCAACAGGCAGCCATCCTCAACGTACCAGCTGATTTTGCAACAATACAGACGGGCATCGACTCTTCATCTGTCGGAGATACTGTTTTAGTCCAACCGGGAACTTATGTAGAAAATATTAACTACAACGGAAAGAATATTACAGTTGCATCATTGTTTTTAACGACTCAGGATACGTCGTATATTTCGCAGACGGTTATTGATGGAGATCAAGATGGACATGTAGTAGAATTCAACGGTGTAGAAGATTCAACAACTGTTTTATCTGGTTTCATTATTAAAGGAGGATTTACAAGTTATGGGGGTGGGATTTATTGTTCCTATTCTAGTCCAAGTTTGAATAATATAATCATAACTGATAATCACACTCATTATGGTGGTGGGATTTATTGCAATACTAATTCGAATCCCATTTTGATGAATGTAACAATAATGAACAATTCTGCATGGAGTGGAGGTGGCATTTATTGCCGTTATTGTAACATTAGTTTAGACAATGTGAACATCTCATATAATAGTGCTACAGGTGAATATGGTCAAGGTGGTGGGATACATTTAGAAATGTCAGATCCGAGTTTAGATCATGTACAAATTATTGGTAATTCCGCATGGAATGGAGGTGGAATTAGTTGTACGTTTAATTCAAATACAAATTTTGAGGATGTTGTCATTACTGATAATGATGCTCGTTATGGTGGAGGAATTTATTGTTTCAACAATTCAAATCCCACTTTAATTCATACTACGATACGAGAAAATTATGCCGATAATGGAGGTGGAATTTATTGTTATAACTCAATGCCAACTTTTAGTAGCGACAATAGATGTAATATTTATCTTAATGACATGTCAAATAGTAGGGGATTTGGTTCTGATATTTTTGCTATTGAATGTGATCCTATTAATATAATAGTAGATACTTTTACTGTATTAATACCAACTGATTATTATGCATCACCGATTGACAATTATACTTACGACATTAACCATGGAATAAAAGATTCTCTGATTAATTCAGACCTTTATGTGGCAGTTGATGGTAATAATTCTAATACTGGTTTAAATCCAGATGATCCTTTACAAACAATTGAATATGCATTATCAATTATTTATGCAGATAGTATATATAATAATACAATTTATCTAGCTCCAGGGATTTATAGTGCAACTACAAATGGAGAATGTTTCCCCATTGAATGGAATAATTATGTCACATTAGAAGGTGATTCTGACTCAGTAACAATATTAAATGCGGATAGTTTAAACAGAGTATTTATATTTAATTGTGTATATGATTGCATGATAAAGAATATTACTATAAAAAATGGCCGTGCTACAGGAAGTATACCAGATAATAAAGGTGGTGGGATATATTGCAATCATTCAAGTCCAACTTTTAAAAATATAACACTTAAGAATAATTTTGCTGAATTAAGTGGGGGTGGAATTTATTGTGAAAATTCCAATCCGCATTTAGAGAATGTACGCATTATAGGGAATAGTACTAATAATTATGGCGGGGGGATTTATGCTCATAATAGTTCAAATCCAATTTTAAAAAATGTGACTATATCAAATAATTATACAGTTTATACTGGTGGAGGTGTTTGTTGCTGGGAATCGAATTTCATTCTTATTAATGTAACAATAACAGATAATTATGCACAAGATGGAGGGGGAATTTATTGCGAATGGTCTTCCGATCTAAATCTTGTGAATTGTATTATATGGAGTAATTCAAATGAGGAGATTTATATAAGTTCAGGATCAGTTACTGCAACATATTCAGATATAGAAGGTGGTTGGACAGGCGAAGGAAATATTGATGCTGATCCTCTTTTCTTCGATCCTGCAAGCAATGACTATCACTTGAGTTGGGTTAATTATCCCATTCCAGATTCCACAAAATCACCCTATATAGATGCAGGAGATCCATCTTCACCATTAGACCCAGACGGCACAATTGCAGATATGGGAGCATTCTATTTCAATCAAGGCGTATCAATAGATGAACCAGGACATAATTCAAGTGATATCATTTGGAACTTTCCCAACCCAACCAAAACCTCAACGACAATAAAATATTCCTTGAAACAGAATTCCCATGTAACAATCAGTGTTTACAACTTAAAAGGGCAACTCGTTGAAACAATTATAAACGAAACAAAACTAAAAGGTGAACATGCAGTATTATATAACACAGAAGCATTGCATTCGGGAGTGTATTTTTATCAGATTCAATCCAATGATATGTCAGAAATAAGGAAGATGATCATAATAAAATAGGGGTACATATCCTAAAGTGATCGACTGAGCGAACCGTTGCGAAGGATACCGAAGGTAACCATTCGCAAGATTCTACATGAATATTTTATCAGTGTTAATCAGCCTAATCTGTATTTATCTGTGTTCTATTCCTTTGGTATTTTTTTAAGAATGTATCTCGAAAAAATCATAAACTTGACAGTTCAATCCTGAAAGAACCTATTCCTAATACATGAAAAATGAAACCAAAATTCTCAAAGAAGTTGTCATTTATTGCGACGGTTCGTGCAAGGGAAATCCCGGACCTGGTGGCTGGGCAGCAATCCTTATCTATCGTGGAACACGGAAGATACTCACCGGCTTTGCCAGGGAAACCACCAATAATATCATGGAACTCACCTGCGCAATCAAAGCGCTGGAAAAATTGAAAGAGTCATGCACTGTAGCGTTGTATTCAGACTCGGTTTATCTTGTCAAAGGCATGACCGAATGGATACGGAACTGGAAAGAAAAGGATTGGAAAAATTCTAAAAAGAAACGTGTAAAAAACCTGGAATTATGGCAGCAGCTCGATACATTATCTAAGAAGCACAATGTTTACTGGCAATGGGTAAAGGGACATGATGGTCATCCTGAGAATGAGGAATGCGACCGTCGTGCAAAAGCAGAAATAAAAAAACATATAATGTAACAGTGTTTTAAATAGGAGCACCTATGAAAAAAATAATTATTTTCTTGATGATCCCATTAATCATGGTTGGCTGCAGCTTATTCAAAACTGTTCCAACAGAGCGTCTTCAGACAAGCTTGCTTCCGGATTATGTGAAAAATCTTTATCTGGGTATGCCCCTGGAAAAGTTTGAAGAAATAAAAGATATTGATAATATGATAGTTAATAAGGATTTGTCATTTCGCTACCAGTATGAAGAGGTTATCAATGATGACCGGCTTGAATCGATAGTCTATTATTTTGATGAGAAGATTTCATCTCAGCCCCTGTACGAAATGATCTTTATTTTCAAATCCGATTTTGATGTAAAATCCTATGCGGATGAGATGTATGGTCCGCCTTCTGTGGAATTTCATTTACCCTTTGACGAGTGGTGCTGGAAAAGCGGAGAGGGCTTCCAGATAATTGCCTGGACCTTTGAAAATAAATTGGTCATAATTGCAACGATCAAGAACACCGAATGGGATGAACTTGATATTTGCGGTGAATAATGGTTTTTGAAACAGCTCGTTTGATCATACGAATTCCCACGACAAAAAACGAGGACGTAAATCTCTATTTCCAGCTCTGGAATGATCCTCGCGTTATGGAGAATGTCGGATTTCCAAAAGGGTTGATGAAACGCAGGGAAGATATAATTGCACAATTGGCTCGTGCAGTAAACTCAGAATTTGATCGCACTTTGATAGTGATAGATAAGGAAAGCAACACACCGATAGGGGAATGCAAGCTTGGTTTGCCCGACGAAGAAGGCGTTGCTCACACAGATGTAAAATTGCTTCCAGCATTCTGGGGCAAGGGTTTTGGTTTAGAAATAAAACAAGGATTGGTTGATTATCTTTTTACTCACACATCCTGTAGCGCAGTCGAAGCATCACCGAACAGATCGAATATAGCTTCACACAAAATGCAGGAAAAGGTGGGTGCAAAACGTGTCAGCGAAGAGACGTATCATTTTCCTGGGCATATGCGATCCTATACAAAACCTGTTGAATTATATATCTACAGGTTAGATAGATCAGATTGGGAAAAGAGATAGAGATTAATAAGATCAATAAATTATGAATGTCCTTATTTATGATAATCAAATAAATAGAAAAATGATATAAAAGGAGTTTTAAAAATGGAGAATGCTATTAGTTATTTAAATGCAAATCCGATCTTCTGGGTGGTACTCGGTATTTTGGCAGTGCTTTTAATCATTGCGATCGTAAAGAAAGCGTTCAAACTACTAATTATAATCGCAATTATCGCAGTAGTGTATCTTGGGTATTTGTTCTTTACAGGTAAGGAAATTCCCACAAATAAAGAAGGCTGGATCGAACACGGAAAAGAGTTGCTTGAAAAAGGAAAAGATGCAGGCAAAGATCTGCTTGAAAAGGGGAAAGATGCAGGTGAAGACCTTATAGAAAAAGGCAAGAAGGAATTTCAGAAGAAAACTAACGATTAGGTAATTCAGAAGCAAAACCTATTCCTGATTTCTATATTTGGCTCTCTCCCATAATGACGGATTGTTTTTTATGTACCATCTGATCTTCTCTAAGGATTTCTCATTTCTGACAATGTGCTCATAGAATGAACGCTGCCATGCAAATTCTTCAAGACCTGCTTGGTGAATATATTTTGATGATGTTGTTTTAAATGCACCAATTAATTCGGATAGTGGTTTGATTTTTATATGATTTCTGGGGTCATTATTTTTATGTAGGGTCAAGTCGCGACTTGTCCCCGCATTGGATTTAATTTCCACAATACCATGTACATGATTTGGCATTATTACAAATTCATCTAATTTCACATATTTATATTGTTGTTCCAACCATAACCATCGTTTTCGAGCAATTAGACCATATTTATTCAAGAACATATTATTTTCCCTAATTATGCCGAAATATTTAATTTTATTTTGGGTACAAATTGTAACAAAATAATATCCTGGTTGCGAATAATTATAACCCTTAAGACGGTTTGGTTTTCTGATGTGTAGTGTCCTCATAATAGAAAAACCTTAACTCCGTAATGTATATCCTACGCCCTGATCACCCCGAAACTGACAGCAGAATTTATCATTGCCTGCAGCTCATTGATGGCTTTTGACACAGACTGCCCGATAAGGTCCATCTTTGATATTTGATAGATCCGCTCTGATGCCTTTTTGATCTCTTGAGAAGAGAATATCTGGTCAACAAGTCCGCAGGATTTTATAAGAGAAATGATAACAATATCGCGGGGTTCGGGTATTTCATCACTAAGTACGATATGACGAATACGATTTCTTACTGTCATCTCCTCCGAATTATTGAGAACAGGATATCGTTTTTGTGGAAAGAGTCCGAGTATTTTTTTCTTTTTTTCTTCAAGAATTCCCTTCTCAACAAGGCGCTGGGTTAATACTTCTCTAAGATTGCTGTATTTATTTCTTATCTCTTTTACCCAATACAGAGCATTTTTGCTGTCGGGATACCGCTTTATCATTTGAATAATTTCGTCATAGATCGGGTCACCTGTTTCGGAATCATCAATAAGGATCAGATGTTCAAGGTCTGTATCGATCTTATTCTTTAAAGCCAATTCCATCAAAATTGCTCCGGCAAGCGCGCTCTCAAAAGACATAAGGGACATCGGAAGAAAGGTACCCTTCTTGTCATCAAGAGAAAGTAAAATTAATTCTTCTGCAAAACTAAGCATCCTCAATTCTCCATAGATTTATTTACATACGATTCACTCGATTCTCTAAAATTTAGTCAATGAAATTTATTTAATCAAAAAAAATAAAACTAAGAATATGCATCTAAATGAAAAATACTTTGACAAAAATAATCCATACACGTCATATATTGACGATAATAATTAATGTTTACGTTGGAGGATCGATGATCAATCCGCAGATATTCAGAGAATATGATATTCGTGGTATTGTAGATAAAGATCTCACTGATCACGCTGTCGAAAATATCGGGCTCAGCTTTGGTACCTATTTGCACAGTTTAGATTTGAAAACAGTAGCTCTCGGCGGGGATTGCCGTCTCAGCTCAAACAGATTTCGGGTAATACTCAGCAACGCACTTGCAGAAACAGGATGCAAAGTGATTGATGTAGGTACTGTTCCAACTCCGGTGCTTTATTATGCAATTGAAAAGCTGAAGACAGATGGCGGATTGATGGTCACAGGCAGTCATAATCCTCCCGAATTCAATGGTTTTAAACTTTGTGTCGGAACCTTCTCTATTTACGGTCAGGAAATTCAAAAAATAAGAGAGATTATTGATGAAGCAGTGTATATTTCCGGTGAAGGTTCCTGCGAAAAATATGACTCGATCATTCAGGATTATCAAGATTATGTGGTAGAACATCTCCTCATTGACAAACCTCTGAAAGTTATTGTAGATTCAGGCAACGGCACTGCAGGTCCTGTAGCTCCGGACATCTACCGCAGATTAGGATGCAATGTGATCTCTCTTTTTGAAGAGATGGATGGCACTTTTCCAAATCATCATCCTGACCCGACTGTTGAACAGAACATTGAAACACTCATCAGGAAAGTCGTTGATGAAAAAGCAGACTTGGGAATCGGTTTTGATGGTGATTCCGACCGTATCGGTGCAGTTGACGAGAATGGAAAAATTATTTTTGGCGATCAGCTACTTATGATTTTTGCTCGTGCAGTGCTCAAGGAACACCCCGGTGCTACGATCATTTCAGAAGTGAAATCCTCAAAAAACCTTTATGATGATGTGCGAAAACATGGTGGGAATCCCATCATGTGGAAGACAGGGCACTCGCTAATAAAGGAAAAAATGCGAGAAGAAGAAGCCCTGCTTGGCGGCGAGATGAGCGGTCATATGTTCTTTGCTGATAAATATTTCGGCTTTGACGACGCTATCTATGCAGGTGGAAGATTGCTTGAAATACTCTCCCAAACTGATAAACATCTCAGCGAGCTTCTCTCCGATGTTCCACCCGTATTCAACACCCCGGAGATCAGGATAGACTGTCCAGATGAAAAGAAATTCGAGATCGTTGAGCATGTGAAAAGTTATTTTGAAAAGAAGAAATGCAATATAAATGATATTGATGGAATGCGTATCACTTTTGATAACGGATGGGCACTGGTACGTGCATCGAACACTCAGCCAGTGCTGGTACTCAGGTTTGAGAGCACATCGGGAGAACGTCTGGCAGAGATCAAAGATATGATCATGAGAAAAGTCGAGGAGTTTATCAAAGCAGCTTCCTGATCACATGAGCTCTTTACATGAGATATTCGTTTCTGATTTGCTTACCCCAGAAGCAATTATCCTCAATTTGTCCGAATCCAATAAAACCCAACTTCTACAATTATTATGCACTCGAATATCCGAAGTATATCCCGATATTGATCAGAAACAATTTTTCACGGATATTATGAAACGCGAGAATGAGCTGTCCACAGGCATCGGGAACCACATTGCGATACCACACACAGTCACAGAACATGCTCAAAAACTTCACCTGCTCTTTGGAACACATACAGGTATTGATTATGACTCACTCGATGGAAAACCTGTTAACTTAATCATTATGCTTGCAATCCCGACAAATGAAAAACAACTTTACACTTTATTTCTTATGAAAATTTCTCAACTTATGGGAGTCAGAGAGCTGAGAGATGCGCTGATAAATGCAAAAACACCCGAAGAGATCATTGCTCTTTTTAAAAAATATGAGAAAGTTAAATAAATGAAAAAAATAATCTGCATTTTAATTTTGTGTTTTTTATCTACAGCTCTTCTTGCTGAAACAGAGTCGATCACACTCACCTTTTCGTTGGAAGATTTTACATTCACAAAGCAAAATATCTATGATGTGATCAATTCCCCGCAAAATGATAATTATGTATTTACTTCCGGGTTAGGTGAGCCGCAACTCCCCTTGAAAATGATCACTCTCTCGATTCCAACTGATAACGAAATAAGTGAAGCGAAGATCATTCATAAAGAAATGCAAACGGTCAAAGGTGATTTCTTGCTCTATCCGGTGCAAAAACCAAAAGTATTGTCTGATGAATCTCCAGTAGAATTTATTGGAGCGAGTCCAGCTGTATACGGAAAATCAACAATGTTTCCCGAACATGTTGCGCACATTACAAAATCGGGCTTTCTTTCAGGATATTATCTTGGTTCGATCTTGGTGAGTCCTTTTCAGTATGATGCGTTGAACAAAAAGTTATTTTTTATCTCAGAACTCCAAATAGAGTTGAAATATACTGAGAGCAAAAAGAGCAGCATCGAAATAAATCAAAGAAGTCAAACAGCTCAAACTTTCCTGCACGATCAAATATCAAAGGTCATTCATAATATTAGTGAAATTTATGATCCTCACATCGTTCATAAAGAAATGAGAGATGACATCTATGAATATGTGATCATCACAGCGGATAATTTTGAAGGAGAATTTCAGCCCCTTGCAGATTGGAAAACACAAAAAGGTATCAGTGCAACAATTATCTCAACTTCCTATATTTATGACAATTATGATGGTGTAGATAACGCTGAAAAGATGAGGAATTTCATAAAGGATTATTACCAAAACCACGGCACTTTGTGGATTTTACTTGGTGGAGATACAAATTTTGTTCCTTATAGAGAAGCCTTTGCATTCGATTGTGAATATAGCTCATACTGGCATAATTTTTTGCCATGCGATCTCTATTTTTCCGACCTTGACGGCACGTGGGATGACAATGGCAACCAAATATATGGTGAACTCGAAGACAATATCGATATGTATCCTGATGTATTCGTTGGACGAGTTTCTGTAGAAAGCAGTGTTGAAGCAGCAGCTTTCGTTGATAAGATTCTCACGTATGAAAAAAATCCACCAGTCGGTTACCAAACCGATATGATGTTCCTTGCTCAAGTATTGTGGGATGATCCTTACACAGACTCGGGTGTGAGTAAGAACTTTATCGATGATTCATATGTGCCTGACAGATTCGATCCTATCACAAAATTATACGAATCTTTGGGAAATAATAATTATGATAATGCGATGATAAATCTCAATGAGGGCAAGCATATTATCAATCACTGCGGGCATGCCGGGTATTCGTCTATGTCATTAGGTTCTGGCCATCTCAACAATAGTGATATGGATGAATTGACAAATGCTCCGGCTTTTTCGATCTGGTACACGATCGGGTGCTGGCCTGCTGCTTTTGATTACAATTGCATCGCCGAACATTGGATAAATAATCCCAACGGCGGTGGAGTTGCTTTTATTGGAAATTCACGCTATGGCTGGGGAAGTCCGGGCAATCCGCTTTACGGTTATTCGGATACCTTCGATCAAGAATTTTATAAGCAGCTTTTTCAGGAAGAAATTTATAATATCGGTTCGACACTTGCGATGGCAAAATCCGTATATGTGCCCTATTCGAGGAATGAAAATGTTTTTCGCTGGTGCGAGTACCAGACAAATTTGCTTGGAGAGCCGGAGATGCCCATCTGGACTGACCTCCCGCAAAACCTTTATGTCTCACATCCGGACAGTGTGACGATTGGAACCTGTGATGTTCAAATTAGCTTAAGTAATGATGAGGGTAATCCGTTGCAAGATGCGCTTGTATGCCTCATGCAGGGTGAAGAAGTGTATGAAACCGGATATACTGATCTTCAGGGTGAAGTGCTGTTCACAGTTACGACCGGTACTATTCTCGATGACCTTCTCCTTACTGTAACTGCACAGAATTTCTTACCCTATCAAGATACGATCAAAGTCATCGCAGATCAGCCGTATGTCATGATCGATTCATATACTACAAATAATTCGATATATGGCTATGTCATACCCGGCACAAATGCGAGTATTGATGCGGGATTCCATAATTTCGGACAAATGCCTGCACAGGATCTTGACATTAATCTTACAACAGATAGTGATCTTATCACACTCTTAGACAGCACTCATTTTATTCCATATCTCGATCCAAAAACAGGCATATTTGAAGAAAATGCCTTTACTTTCGAAGTATCACCGAATGCAGAAAATGGGGAAGTAGTTCCAATTCATTATTCAATTACAGATAATGCTGATGGTTTGTGGGAAGGAACACTTTCTATAACTGGAGCAGTTCCGGAGTTTGAATATATATATCACCAGGTATTTGATTCCACAAATGGGAATGGGAACGGTATTGCCGAACCCGGAGAAGAATTTGAAGTTGAACTTATCGTAAAAAATTTTGGTTTACAAAAATCGAATAATACTCAACTCGAAGTAAACTCAAACAGCCCTTGGGTTGATATTCCATACTGTATTTGGCAGGTTGGCAATGTTCCTTCACAGAATTGTGCGGATGTGACCATAACCTTGAGTATTAACTCTTCATGCATACCTCCGGCATTTGCAGATCTCGAACTTACCTTTACAGACAGTCTTGGTTTTACCAGTACTGATACCTGTACTTTAACCATTGGCGAAACAGGTTTCTCGGATGATATGGAATCCGGTTCTGATAAATGGACGCATTGGGGCACCGATGACCTCTGGCATCTGACGGATCACAGATCGGTATCGGGTATTTATAGCTGGTATTGCGGAATAAGTAATGCTTATTATCCTGATAATGTGACCGAAATTCTCGAATCCATACCTTTTACAATCGGAACAGAGCCAACACTTTCGTTCTGGAGCTGGAATGAATTTACCAACTATGGTGTGGACGGTTTTTATGTAGAGATATACGATGGCACCGAGTGGATTACGCTTGATTTCATCGGAAGCGGAGGTGCACTACCTATACTTACAACGAAGAATGGATGGCTCGAATACAATTATGACCTTTCAATTATACCTCCAGGAACCGAATCAAAAATTCGATTTCATTTTGTGAGTGATGATGAGGATGTTGCAGAAGGAGTCTATATTGATGATATAATTGTATTTACCGATAATTGTCCGATCCGTGTGGATTTCATCGCAGATACATTTTATGTTGAGGAGTCGGTTAATGTTCAGTTTTCTGATCTTAGTTATGCTGAAACCGGTCCTATTAGTGCCTGGGATTGGAATTTTGGTGATGGAAGTTCTTCATCTGAAATAAATCCCCAGCACACATATAATGAAGGGGGATTGTATTCGGTTGTTTTACAGGTTACAGACCAGTTTGGTATCACATCGTCAAAGAAGAAGGCAGATTATATTCATATACTACCGGATACTACAAAAACGGTTTATGTAAATCTCGACGGCACAGGCGATTTTACCACACTCTCAGAAGCGTTAGCCGTGCTCAATGCCGGGGACAGTGTTATTGTTGCAGATGGGGTATATGAAGGAACGATGAACACAGACCTGGTCATCCCGAAGGATAATATTACAATCTGCTCAGAGAATGGGTATGAGAATTGTATCATTGACGGTGGATATCTAAATCCTGCGTTTATATGCGGTTTTCAAAACGGCATAACTTTTGCAGGATTGATGTTCTCTTCATGTCACCACACTGGATATGGAGGAGCGATAAGTATGAATGGTTCGGTAACAGTTTTAGATTCTTATTTTTATAATTGTTCCTCAGATCAAGATGGTGGTGCGATCTGGTCGGTTGGGGGCACATCAATAGAGGTCAAAGATTGCATTTTTGAAAATTGTAATGCAGATGAAGGTGGTGCATTGTACATCGAATTGTTCGAGGAGGTATATCTTCAAAATTCGGAATTTTCCTCCTGCCAAAGTAACAATTTCTCAGGTGGAGCAGTATATTTAAATGTTATCAATACTGTTGATATTCAGGATTGCAATTTTAATGATTGCAGAGTTTTCACAGTAGGCGAAGGAGGAGGTGTTTATGCGAAGGATATTTTCTCAATGCAAGCTAAATATTCACATTTCAATGAATGCCAGGCAGCAAGCAGCGGAGGTGGAATGTACACTGATGGCTGTCAGGATGTGCTTATTGATTCCTGTTTTTTCATGTTTAATACTGCCATAAGTGGTGGTGCACTCAAAATGGATGATTCATATGTTGATATCACTCACTGTGAGATCGGATTCAATGAAGCAACTGTCGGTGCAGGTTTTTATATAGAGACAGGGTCTTTGATCATGATCGATAATAGTCTTTTCTATGGAAATTTCAGTATTGAAACTAATTCAAAAGGCGGTGCCCTTTATGTGAATGATGGAGTGGCAGCAGTTATCAATTCGACAATTGCCGATAATTTCGTAAGCACACAAGGAGGCGGAATCAGTCATCTTGGCTCAAACCAGATGGCTGTCTATAACACCATTCTCTGGAATAATCAACCGTCCGATATATGGGCAGTTGATTCTACAAAGATTAATATTGCGTATTCAGATGTAACCACATTCTGGAGTGGACAGGGAAATATTACTGCTGATCCGCTTTTTACGGATGTGTCCACGCAAAATTATCATCTCGATGAACTTTCACCTTGCATAGATGTAGGTAAAAATAGTTATGTGCAGGTCGATACAGACCTTGAAGGGCATATTCGTATCTGGGATGGAGGTTCGGGAGAGAATATTGTTGACATGGGCTGCTATGAATACGGAGCGCCCGTATATGCGGGTGATGAAGAAATTCCTGATGAAAATTCCATTACTCTTATGAAAAATTTTCCTAATCCTTTTAGAGATGAAACGACAATTTCATTTTATCTGCCGTACAGCCAGAAAGCAACGGTTGAGATCTATAATATAAAAGGGCAGAAAGTGAAAACTATATTCAATAATGAAATCCAGGCAGGATTTCACACTGTTAGCTGGAATGGGACAGACAAACAAAAACATGAAGTAGCCAACGGAATTTATTTCTATGTCTTAAAGTCAGGGGAGCAGAAAACAGTTAAGAAATTGCTTTTTATGAGATAACTCGAAGCACTGCTCAGCTTACTACAAAGGTGAATTAGATTGAAATAAATATTTAACTATTCTAAATAGACTCCGACTCCTACAACAAAAATATCTCCATCAATTTCGATCTGTCTTATATAAGATGATTTAGATGAGGGCTTATCTTCACCGGGTTTGCTCCACCAATAATCCACCCATCCTGAGCCATTTTCTCTGCCAACTTCAAGTATTTCTCGTATAAAAAATTTTCCATTCTCATCTTGAGAATTATAAAGATTTGTCCCCTCAATTTCCGGATGTACGAGTAGCATTCCTTCACCATTAAGTACAAAAACATAATTGTTGTTAAAAATAAACTCTGATTGTGGATCTCTCAAAACATCGAAGGCATCGAGTCCCTGAGAAGTAATCATTTCAGCAGCTTCATTAACTTGATCTACTACAAATTCTCTTTCCGTTGTCATATTATAAAGACCACAGCCAGTGATGTATTTCTCACCTGAGGGAGCAAGTGCGCTTTTCACATATGTTGTTTTCCAGGTGGGCTCATCCTCGCCGGGAATATTCCATAAATAGTGTGACCATCCGCTGCTATCTTCATCGGATACTTCAATTAAAAACCATTTGATAAAGGGTTTTCCGTTCACATCAGTCAACTCTATTACATTGGTGCCAACTAAAGCAGCGCTGGCATGAGCATATACCATTCCTTCAGGATCAATAGCAAACACATACTTATCATCATGACGCCATTTGGAATCCTGAACAGCAAATTCGGCAAAAGCATCTTCACCTATTTCTTCGATCAATATAGTAGCGTCATTAACTAACTCGACGAGCTGTTCTGTTTCTTTATACTGATATTCTGCATCTTCAGCAAATAACGATAAGCTAAACATAAGAATACTTACTACAATAAAAAATGATCCGACTAGATTTAAATTAATAAACCGATTGTGCCATTTTTTTCTTTTCATTTTATCTCCATGTTTTTTTAATTACCTATAATTTTTGGGATTTTAGATATTTTCAGTCAATTTATTTGATTTTTTCCTCAACTCGACTCATCGGAATGGGGATAGGAATCCAGTATTTTCGCATTCTCTGAACTCCATTGCCTATTGGCTGATGAATTCCGGGAATATTTGGCTCAATATCATATTCCTTGACGCAGAATGTGTAGATTAATTCGTTTACAAATAATTTCAAATATCATGTTAAAGAATAATCAGGAGGTCTGATGATAGAAATTCACGACCTGACAAAGGTCTTTGAAAACAAGAAAAAGGGATCGGTTTCCTACAAAGAAGCAATCAAAGGCATCAACTTTATTTGCAATCCGGGTGAGATTTTCGGTCTGCTCGGTCCAAATGGAGCAGGGAAAACAACAACTCTTCGCTGTATTTCAACTCTGATCAAGCCGACTTCAGGCAGTATAACAGTCAATGGATATGATTCGATTAAGGATGACAGGAAAGTGCGCTCCATTATTGGATTCCTTACCAGCGATATGAAGTTGGATGGTTTTTTCACTCCGGACTACATGATGGATTACTTTGGGCGCCTGAACAAAATGACTCCTAAAGATATTGCTGAGCGAAAAGAGGTGCTCATCAAAGAACTTCACATGGAGGAGTTCCGGTACAAAAAGATCGATAAACTATCCACAGGTATGAAACAAAAAACATCGATTGCGATCAGTCTGATTCACAATCCGGATATAATAATCTTTGATGAACCTACTAACGGTCTGGATGTTGTCACTGCAAAGAACGTCACTGATTTCCTGAAAAAATATGCGAACGAGGGAAAAACTGTGCTCATTTCCACGCATATTATGAGTGTTGCGGAGCATATCTGTGATAAGTTAGGAATATTGATAGAGGGATTGATAAAAGAACTTGGTTCACTCGACGAGATCGTGAAAAGGAATAAGACGGACAATCTTGAAGATGTTTTCTTCAGATATCTGGAGGTGCAAGATGTTTAGTGATGCCTATATCATAATGAAAAAAGAGTTAAAACGGCTTTTTACCGACAGGCGAACCGTCTTCTTTATGGTTGTACTTCCACTTGTTATGCTTCCGGTCATGTATATTGTGATGGGAAAGATCAGTAAATCCAGATCAGCTGACATAAGATCATATCACGGGACTGTCTTCGTTGCTCCTGAGATGCAAAAGGACTCACCGATCTACGAAGAGTTCATCTCAATAATTGATGAACAAATGAATGTTACCATAAATGAAATTCCCGAAGCTTATATTCCAACTGCCAAAGACTTAATTACGGAAAAAGAAGCTCAATTATTAATTACCTTTCCCGATAATATGGATGTTGCTTATGAGGGGATTAAACCATTTGATGTGCATATTTATTATAACGCTGCTTCTGATTACTCGGGTTACTTTTATAGAAGAACACACGATGCGATCCGTTCTTTAGCTGATACTTTGATAATTTTGAGATTGGAATCACTTGATATTCCAACGGAAATTCTTACACCTGTTACTGCAAATGAAACGATCAGCTATGAGGAAATAAATCTCGCAAAAAAAGGGAGCGAGGTTGGCAAGACATTCGGCGTGCTTCTTCCGTTCATTATAATTTTGTATCTGTTTGTGAGTTCAATGCAAGTCGGTATTGATACGGTCTCCGGTGAGAAAGAGCGTGGCACCCTGGCTATATTACTTGTAAATCAGGTTGACAGGGCTTCAATAATACTTGGAAAACTCCTGGCAGTCGTATGCGCTGCTTTTGCAAGCGCGATCAGTTCTGTGGTAGGTTTGATGATCGCCGGCAGATTTTTTCTTAAAGATCTGTTCCGCTCCTCAGCAAGCATGTCTGATTTCATTTTAGGTGCCAACCAAATAGTTCAGCTTATAATTTTGCTCATCCCTATTGCGATCTTGCTCGTATCCTTAGTGCTTATCTGCGCAACATATGCACGCAATTCAAAAGAGGCAGCCGGTCTGGTCATGCCGCTCTACATGGTTGTTTTGATCTTGAGTATCGGCACAAGCTCGATGGGAGAAACAGTCCCTTCGTGGATGTATTTCACTCCGTTCATTAATACGGTTGTAGGTCTTAAAGCAGTTTTCATGAAAGCATCAACCTGGGGAAATGTTTTGATAGCAGGTGTAAGCAGTCTGGTCTTTGCAGGATTACTTATCTATTTCATGATCAAGATGTTCAAAAGCGAAAAGATATTATTTAGAATTTAAGGAGTTTTCATGATTGAAAAAGATATATCGAAATATAAAAGAATGTTTTCCGAATATACAGAACTGCGCATTCAGGAAAATAGAACTTGCGCCATATCAATTGTAAACGGCGATATAATGGGCAATAACAGAAGCTCGGAAAGCGGTGTGTCCGCACGCGTTTATAAAAAAGGAGTATGGGGATTTTCATCCAATCCTACGATAGCTGACGAAACGGTCAGCACTGTTATCAAAGCTGCAACAGAAAATGCGCTCTATCTCAATGACAGAGAACGCAAGGACAAACCATCTCTTCCTGCCTCGATCGGAATTGCAGAAAAAGATTTTATGACTGAGAAGAAGAGAAAAACTCAGAAAGAAATGATTGATTTCTTAAAAGAAGTTGATGGTTATATTGGAAAAAAATACACAGATCTCACCGCGCGAACTACAGTGTACCGCTGCCTTGAAATGGAAAAAGCGCTTCTTACTTCAGAAGGTTCACAGGCATATTCTATGATTCCCAGATCGATAATTTATATTGTTCTTAGTTTGGCAAAGGATGGTCAACCCTTCGAGTTATATGATCTTTTTGGAGGATTTGGACAATTTGAAGACCTCTTCAGTAAACCGGAAGACCTCTATGAGAAGATCGATTCGCAGTATGAACATCTAAAGAAAAAATCCGAAGGGGTTTATGCAAAAGCAGGTGTCGCAGATTGTATTTTCGGACCTGATCTGGCAGGTATTCTTGCACACGAAGCCATCGGACATACTGTCGAAGCAGATATTGTGCTTGGTGGTTCAATCGCAGCTGATTATCTCAATAAGGAGGTTGCCAATCCGATCATTACAATGGTTGATTTTGCGCACACAGCAATGGGTGAAACTTGTCCGATCCCTGTATTTGTAGATGATGAAGGAACGCAGGCAGAAGATGCAGTACTCATTGAGAATGGAGTTCTGAAAACCTTCATGCAAAATAAAGAAAGCGCTCAGCATTTTGGAGTTAAACCGACCGGTAATGCACGTGCATACACCTATTCTGATGAACCGATTATCCGTATGAGAAATACTGCAATAGTTCCGGGAAAAGATAAACTGGAAGACATGATCGCATCAATTGATGATGGATACTATCTCATGAAGTCATCGAACGGGCAGGCGGATTCTACGAGTGAATTCATGTTCGGCATCGTACAAGGATATGAGATTAAAAACGGCAAGCTCGGGAATGCGATCAAAGATACGACAATTTCCGGTATTGCTTTTGATATGCTGAAAACTATCATGATGGTTTCTGATGATATGGCTTGGTCCTGCGGCGGTATGTGTGGTAAGAAACAGCTCATACCAGTTGGAATGGGCGGTCCTGCTTTGAAATGCAAAGTGAATATTGGAGGTAAATAATGAAATCGGATAGAGAACTGGTAAAATATTGTATTGATAGGATGCTCCAAAAAGGCGCTGAAAAAGCCCAATGCTATCTGAAATTTAATAAAAAACATGAACTCAATGTGGATGCCGGGGAGATGAAACTACTGCGCACAACCTTTGATACAAGCATTCTGCTTAAAGCAATTATCAATGATCAAAAAGGTGATCTGAAGATCAATAAAATGGATAAGGATTCTCTTGATAGGGCAGTCGATCAGGTCATTGAACTTGCTCAGTCCTCCTTGCCGGATAAAGCAAATGATATTGCGGATAAGCAGTCACCAAAGGAATTTACAGCAGGCAGAGAAAAAGCCGATCTCGATCTGATGTATGACAGACTGCATGATTTTGTTCTTTATGAAAAAGAACACTATCCCCAAACCATGATAGAACAGTCGATCATAGATTTCACACAATCAAACATACTTATTCAGAATTCTAATGGTGTCAATTTTGCCGGGAATCGTGGTTTGTATTCCTTTTCCGTAATGTTCACTTCGAAGGAAGGGGAGAAGGCATCATCCTTTAATTATTCCGGTTGCGCAATGAAAGAATTGGATAAGCCACTTCACGAATATGCTTCTGTTGATATGCTTCTTAAGCAGTCGGGCGAGCAGATACATACTTCCGCTTTCCCCGGAAAAATGATTGGCGATGTGGTAATCACACCAGACTGCCTTTCATCTTTCATCTATTATATTACAGCATATTTGTACGATTATTCATTAATTTCCGGCAGTTCGATCTATAAAGATAAACTGAATGAAAAAATTGCAAGTGAATCCTTGACGCTTCACTCCTACCCACGCTCCCCAGAGATCGCAAAGAATTACTTCTTCACCAGAGATGGATTTGAAGCTCAAAATATGACTGTTATTGATAAAGGCGTGCTTAAATCATTCCTACTGTCTCAGTATGGCGCAAACAAAACAGGGAAGCCCAAAGCTGTGAATAGTGGTGGATGTTATATAGTAGAGCCGGGTACTGTTGGTTTTGAAGAAATGATTTCATCAATTGATAAGGGATTGCTTCTTTGTAGATTCTCCGGTGGAAATCCAAGTGATAATGGGGATTTCTCGGGCGTTGCAAAAAACAGCTATCTTATTGAAAATGGCAAAATATCCAAGCCGGTGAACGAGACAATGATCGCAGGTAATCTTGGAGAAATGATAAAGAATATTGCCAATATCTCGAAAGAGAAAATCGATTACGGTAGCGAAATTTACCCCTGGATTCAGGTGAAAGGGATAACTATTTCAGGAAAATAAGCACGGAGACAAATATGTATATATATCAGCACACACAGAGAAGCAGGATACTTCTCATTATTATAATTTTTGTGCTTTTATTCATGCTTTTTCTGATGTATCGATTTGGATTTCATCGGATCGGCACTGTAGTATTTATATTGATGGTCTTTGCATTATACCTTTTCAATTCACTCGTTGTAAAAGTGAATTCTGATAAGATACATGTTGCCTTTGGTTCGGGACTCATTCGCAAAAATATACCGTTTACAAGTATTAAATCTGCTGAGAAAGTAAGAAATAAATGGTACTACGGTTTCGGTATACGGCTTATACCGGGTGGGCAGATGTATAATGTTGCCGGACTCGATGCAATCGAATTGAAATTAACTAACGGAAGAGTGTTTCGCATTGGAACCGATGAACCCGACAAACTTCTCGAAATTATCCAAACTCAAATAGGATTTAAATAATTTATATCAACATCATGAAGAAGGAGCAACGATGAAAGTCCTTATAATATATGCTCATCCTTATGAAGGAAGTTTCAATAAAGCTATTCTGGATAATACTCTTGAAGGCTTGAAACACGCAGGTCATGAGTGTGAACTTATCGATCTCAACGGAGAAGGATTCAACCCGGTTCTCACCCGCGAAGAGCTTGCTAAGTATCCTGAGGGTGAGTATTTAGATCCAAAGGTGGGGGAGTATATTGCAAAGATCAAAGATGCCAAACACCTGGTTTTTATCTTCCCGATCTGGTGGGGTGATGCACCTGCAATCCTCAAGGGATTCTTTGATAAAGTATTATTAAAAAAACATACCTATGATTTCAAAGGTAAATGGCCACAGGGAAAGCTAAAAGGGAGATCGGCGACTGTCATATCAACAATGAATAGTCCTAAATTGTACTATAATCTAATCGAAAAAGCACCCATAAAACATAGTGTGATAAGCGGCACTCTGAAATTATGTGGAATCAAACCCATAAAATGGATCGAGTTCTCTCAGGTTGTCTCGACTTCGAATGAGAAACGAGAAAGGATGCTCGATAGAGTTTTAGACTACTTTACGAATTTATAAAAGAATCTAAAATCAGTTTTGATAAGCTTATAGTCCGACTTGCCAGGGCGCAGTTAAACGAAGACCGATCTTGCGCCAATGAATGTGAACCTCAATCACATTATCTAATCTGTGCTAACCTGTGTGCTAATCTTTCGAACCATTGCGAAAAGACCTTGCGAATGGTCGATAGACCTTTGCAATGGTCTGTTACGTGTGAACCCTTACGAAGGATGGCTGAATTAACCGTTTGCAAGGTTCAATAAAAACTTGACAACGATAGAAGAAAATCAAATAAAAGTTTATAAAACATTTCTTATTGGTTTTTTTATGATGCTGAAGGAAAATGTATGATAAATAAATTAGTAAGAACTTTTGATTATTTAATTCAAGTTAAAAAAGTAACAAACAAAACAAAAAATGGAGGAATAATCCAATGAAAAAAACAGCAACAGTGTTAGTGATAATTTTTCTATCCTTATTCATATTTTCATGCGACAAAACCACAGAATCCGACACCGAAGCGCCGACTGTATCTATAACCTATCCAGCGAATGACTCTGAATTTGCACAGGGAACAGTAATCACAATTACTGCAGATGCCAATGATAATAAGGGTATAAAAGAAGTAAAATTTTATATAGATGGAACTTTTACTTCTACTGATGATAGCGAACCTTATGAATATGAGTGGGATACAGGTGCAGGTAAAGATACTAACCATACTATCTATGCTAAAGCATATGATACCAGTGATAATGAAGCAACTTCAGATATTATTACAGTTACTCTTACTGAAGGAACAGGTAATCCACCCAACCCACCATCAAATCCTTCACCTGCAGACAATGCAACTTCAATCTCAACTAATACAAATTTATCTTGGGAATGCTCCGATCCTAATGGTGATCCTTTAACCTTTGATGTATATTTTGGTACAAATTCAAATCCACCTTTGGTAAATTCAGGACAAAGTGAAACAACGTATGATCCTGGCACCTTAGACCCAGAAACACCCTATTATTGGAAGATAAAAGCAAAGGATGACCACTCAAATTCTACAATAGGCGATGTATGGCAGTTTTCCACCTTTAGCAGTGGCACAGGCACAGTAACAGACATAGATGGTAATGTTTACCAGACCATAATAATAGGTAATCAGGAATGGATGATGGAGAATCTTAAAGTAACACGTTACCGAAATGGAGACCAAATACCTGAAGTTACCGACAATGGCACATGGGCTGGATTAAGTACTGGTGCATGGTGTAATTATAACAATGATGCTGGAAACGGTGCTATATATGGTCATTTATATAACTGGTATTCCGTGGATGAGGATGATAACCGTGGCTTAGCTCCAACAGGATGGCATATTCCAACAGATGATGAATGGCAGACGTTAATTGATTTCCTTGGCGGTAGTGCAGGCGGTAAAATGAAAGAAACTGGTTTTACACACTGGAACAGTCCGAACACAGGCGCAACAAATGAGAGTGGATATTCAGCTTTGCCAGGTGGGTGTCGCCGCTACTATGGTAATTTCAACCTTATTGGCTACTACGCGTACTTCTGGTCCTCTACAGAGGTCAATAGTTACTATGCCCGGTATCGGTACGTGTGCTACGATAATTCAGAAGTAAGCCGTGACTACACCAATAAGAAATACGGTTTTTCTATTCGCTGCATCAGGGATTAGACAATCCGCCAGTGGGCGGACGGGTGAAGCCCGTTTGTCTATTTATATTTATCCCGATGAAATCGGGATCAGAAAAATTTGGTGTATAAATGTCAAGATATGATGAGCTGCCAGTCTATAAAGCAACGTATGATCTACTCATAGGAATATTTAGATTCACAAAGGATTTTTCACGAGAGTATAAATATACAGTTGGAGAAAAATTAAAAAATGAGACCTTAGATCTAATTATTCTCATATATAGAGCAAATAGTAAAAAAAATAAAGTAGAAACATTACAAAATGCAAGAGAACATATAGAAAATGTAATTTTGTATTTTTAATCAGTATTAATCAGCTCAATCAGCGTTAATCTGTGTGCTATTTTTTTAAACCATTGCAAAGGAATCCTTCGTCAACCATTCGCAAGATTCTCCTATATAAATAAAATTTGACAAACAAATTTACATTCTAAAAGAAAATAGACCAACGTCCGTCGAAAAAATAAAAGGATCAATATGGCAATAATCTTAAAGAAACATGATGTGAGATTGAACGAGATCATAGGTGCTGGAGAAAATTCTCTTTCATTTGTAGATGAAGAATTAATTAGAAAATTTTTTACTGATCAGGAGGAATAAATGCCATTACTCGAATTACAAGGCGTTATCAAAAACTACATGAAGGGCGAACAGATCATTCCTGCCTTAAGAGGTATCGATCTTAGTATTGAAAAAGGAGATTTTTTATCGATCGTCGGTCCGTCCGGAAGTGGAAAATCAACATTACTCAATATCATAGGATGTATCGACACTCCCACAGAAGGCAAGGTGCTTCATAACGGAGAAGACCTGACGATCCTCACTGATAAAGAAAAGACCTATTACAGAAAAGAAAACATCTCTTTCATTTTCCAATCTTTCAATCTTATTCCTGTGCTCACAGTACGCGAAAATGTAGAACTCCCGCTCATCATAGAAAAAAAGTTCACTAAAAGTGAAATTTACGATAAGGTCACGAATATAATAGAGATCGTTGGGCTTGAAGACATGGCAGATAGATTCCCAAGAGAGCTCTCCGGTGGTCAGGAACAGCGTGTTGCCATTGCCAGAGCCCTTGTAAAGAATCCACTGGTCGTGCTTGCTGATGAGCCGACTGCAAATCTCGATTCTGAAATGTCTGAAGATATTATTTCAGTCATGCAGAAAATGAATGAGGAGATCCACACTACCTTTATTTTCTCTACTCATGATCCTCTTGTTGAGAAACATGCAAAGCGCGTAATTATTCTGCGAGATGGAATGATCGCATCTGATGAAAGGAAAAATCATGAGAACACTGATTAAAATTGCATGGCGAAATGTCATGAGGAACAAACGCCGTACTGTTCTTTCTGCGCTCGTGATCTCAGTCGGACTATCCATCTACATCCTCATGAATTCTGTCATGACAGGCATGGATCGCGCGAATATTGATAATCTCATTGAGCTCAGCACTTCATCGATAAAAATTTCTACTGAACAATATGCTGAGGATAAGGAATCACTTCCGTTGAAATACGGCATTCCAGATGCTGATCAGCTTCTTGCATATATCAAAGAGCACCAGCAAGTGATCGGTGCAACTCCTCGAACGCAGTTTCTCGGACAGCTCTCCAATTGGGAGGACACTATGCCGATCATCGGACAGGTCGTTGATATAAAAAGTGATGAAACGGTTTTTAGTTTGGATAATTACTTAGTTGGAAATTATTTCACCGGTTCTGAGGAGAATGAGATCATGCTTGGAAAAGACCTTGCTGATGAAATGGGAGTTGGCGTCGATGATTATATTACACTGTATGCTCTGACAAGGTATGACAGCCGAAATGCTGACGAATTTCATATCGTGGGACTGCTCAACACAACCGATCCAAACATCAACCTTAATACTGTTTTGATAAGTTATGATACTGCAGATAATTTTCTCGATCTCGAAAATCTTATTACAGAAATCGATGTGGCTGTGGAGCGAAGAGTCAGCTTTAGCCAGTTTACAAACGACGTGAACGAACTTGCTCAAAGTATAAAAAAGGAATTTCCTGAACTTCGGGTTGAAACTTTTACAGAGTTAGCAAGCGCATTTTTGGGTATCACGGAGCAGAAGAAGGTCTTCGGATCAATCATGATGTTGATCATACTTGCCATTGCAGCGGTGGGGATTTTTAACTCCGTTTTAATGAGCGTGTATGAACGAATCAGAGAAATTGGAGTTTTGCGAGCTCAGGGTTTTGAAAGAAAAGAAATTGTGGGTCTTTTCATCTGGGAGGGGATATTTATTGGAATCCTGGGAAGTCTGATAGGTGTGGTTCTAGGATGCGGCTTCAATCTTTATTTAGTTATACAGGGTTTCCCGTTGGATAAATTTGTTGGTTTTCAAAACAGTGGAATTCCATACTGGGGCACTCTATACGGGGAATGGAATGTTGGTGCAATTATATTCGCATTTTGCTTCGGTATGATCGTGGCATTAGCTGCAAGTTATCTTCCTTCGAGAATGGCTTCAAAGATGGAAGTTACCAAAGCATTGCGTTTCGTGTAAGGAGTGTCAGATGTCATTTATCCAAAAATTTGCAGTGAGAAATGTCGGGAGAAATAAACGCCGCTCATTACTGGCAGTCATTTCAGTCACACTGTCGATCTTACTCATCGTATTTCTGCAGGGATTGATAGGTGGATTTCTTGATAACCTGGTTCATAATTATACCAAGAATGAAACAGGGCATGTCAGAATTGCTACAAAGGAATTTGAAGAAAAAGCAAAATTCTTTCCTGTAACAGATAACATAAAAAATCCGCAGAAGATCATAGATATTATCATACAAGATAAGGAAATAAACAGAAATATAAAGTCAATAAGCCAGCGAATAACCTTCGGAGTTCTGCTCACAAATGAAGGGAACAATAAACAAGCTCTCGCCTATGCGGGGGATATAGAAATAGAGAAGAACCTTTTGATGCTCAATGAGTCAATTCTACCGGGTGGAAGATATCTGGAAGCTGATGATGAAGCAATTGTCGGAAAACTCCTTGCAGATGATCTTGGTTATCAACTCGGCGATGAGATAAGCGTAATGACGCAAGGGAGCGATTATGCGCTTCACCTCAAGAAATTCACTATCGTTGGACTCTTTGATACTGGTTTGAGGATATATGATGAAAGGATATTCCAGATTTCTCTTTCCAGTGCACAGGAATTGCTCCGCATGCCCGATCAGGTGCAACAGATCGTTATCATGATTGATAATTACCATGATTCCGAATCAGTTGCAAAGAAAATGGCAGCAAAACTTTCGGATTACGAAGTAGTTGTTTCACCCTGGACCGCAATTGGTGGTTATGCCATGTGGGTGGAAATGGCAAATCAGATATATAACTGGTTTTATATTGTGATTGCATTTCTTGGTGCTTTCATAATTGCGAACATTATGATGATGGTCGTATTGGAACGCAGAAGGGAGATCGGTATCATCAAATCCATGGGTTTCACAAACGGACAGGTGCTCTCTATGTTTGTGAGCGAAGGTATGCTGCTTGGTTTTGTGGGAAGTGTCGTTGGTGCACTTGTTGGACTCGGCATCGTCACATTTCTTCATTTTCATGGTATTGATTTCTCAAAAATGATGGGTGGAATAAATTTTCCTATGAGTAATATAATATACTTGCGGGTGAACTTCTTGAGTCTTCTTGTAGCTATCTTACTGGGAACACTGGTTTCCACCATTGTCTCTTTCTTCCCATCCCGTAGAGCAGAAAAAATGAAAATAGTTGATTCAATAAAAAGTGTTTAATTTAGGAGTATACATGAGAAAAATTTTGTTATTCATTGCAATAATATGTATCTCAACATCTCTGAATGGTCAAGAACAAGGGATCACAGGTCTTGAAATACTTGAAAAGATCGATGATAATGAATTTTATCAAACCATAGAATATAACGGAAGTATGACCATCTATATAGATGATCAGATCAGGACAAAAGAGCTGTATACACTCGCAAAAAGTGATGGACGCAAAGCTCTCGTAAAGTTTACAAATCCTGAAGATTATGGCACGAAATACCTCATGCTGGAAGATGAACTCTGGATCTATTTCCCGAGTGAAGAGGAAGTGGTAAAAATTTCGGGTCATATGCTCAAAGAGGGCATGATGGGGAGTGATTTCTCTTATGAAGATGCACTTGAAGCAAGTAAAATATCAGAAAAATATGATGTTGAAATTACAGCTCAGGACACGATCTTCGGACATCTATGCTGGGTACTCAAGCTCACTGCAAAAGTTAAGGATGTGCCTTATTATTCAAGAAAATTGTGGGTCGATAAAGAGCATTTCTTCACGTGGAAAGAGGAGATGTATGCAAAATCGGGACGCCTGCTCAAAGAGATGAATGTGCTCAAGATCAAGCAGTTTGATGGCAGATATTTTCCAGTAGAATCAGAAATGGTCAATAAACTCCGGAAGAACAGTAAGACTGTTTTTATGATGGATGATATTGCCTTTGATGTCGATCTTCCCGATGATATTTTCAGCTTGAGAAACCTGCAGCATTAGAGAAAAAATATGAAAAAGATAGCTTTCATTTTCTTTATAATTTTTATTCTGACAACAGGTTGGTTATGCGCAGAAAAGCCAACGGGTATGAAGATATGGGGTTCTAACTTTATTGATATAAGCGGTTATCATTATCTTAAAAATGGGGAAGATTCACTCAAGTTTGGAGGTATGAATACTTTCCGTTTCAACTTTCATAACAGGAATAAACGGTATGGCAAAATTGAAGGTAATTTCGATCTTATTATTCCCTTTGGTTTGACTGCCGATCAGTTTCAAAACCTGATTGATCAAACTGAAGAATCGGATACGCTTGCAATGCCCTATTATCCGCTCTTCGTACATGGCAACACACCTGTATTGCTGGATATCAGGAAATTGTATCTTTCGGTATATTTACCTTTTGCAGACATCACCCTCGGAAGGCAGATCATTAATTATGGCAAGGGAGTTGTATTCTCACCAATTGATGTTTTCTCAACTATTGATGTTGCAAATATTAATTTCGAGCGGCACGGAAGCGATATCGCATCTGCAAAAATTCCGTTCTCCCATCTCTCGGGACTGGATGTAATGACTGAATTTCCTAGAAAACATCATGAGTATTCTTCTGCCTTTAGAGGTTATTTCAATACTTTGGGATTTGATGTCGCAGTAAATACGATCTACAAGCATCGTGCAGAGGAATTGATCACAGGTTTATCTTTTAAAGGCGATGCCTTCTTTGGGGTATATGGAGAGCTTGTTGAGCATTTTGCTGATGATCTCTCAAAGAAATATTTCGAGGGCATGTTCGGGCTGGATTATTCCATTAAGAATACCTTCCTTTTCAGAACGGAGTATTATTACAAAAACAGTAATATACAAAACGAGTGGGGAAAGCATAATCTTTTTATCTCGATGCAATATCTTATTAATGATCTTATGAATATATCTGCACATGTTATTGGCAGTGATGTTGGGAGGGATGACCAGATGCTTATTTATTCAGGACAGTTTTATTACAATATACTCCAGAATGTGAATGTGATCTTTTATACTCGTTATTTAACGTATAAAGAAGTCAATGCTTCTGTACCTGATCTGGAATACGCAGTGCGGGTTGAGGTGAAATTCTAATAGAATGCTGATCCACGCTGAAAAGAATAAAAAAAATGTTCACCACCCGCCTTCGTTGCACTTCGCCGTGGCAAGCAGAGAGCACAGAGAACACAGAGGAATATTTAACCACTAAAGACACTAAATTTCACGAAACAAAATTAAAAAAATTGTCACTCTGAGCTTGGAGAATAAAGACTCGACATTGGAATGTTATGTTACATAAAAAAAACTTCTGATTGTTCCCGAATTATTTTGGGATCATCCGAATGTTTCGATTTGCAAAAATCCATATAAAATTGACATGCATGGAATCAAATTTCGAATCTATCCAACCTAATACAGAGCTATAAAGTACTATGAACAAAAAATTTGATCCGAAACAGAACTATGAAACCAGCATGAAGCGAGTGAGCTATATCACAAGAGATGAAGCCACGCCAAAAGACTATGCAAAAATGGGATTCAAAAGCGGTTTGGAAGTCCATCAGCAGTTGAAAACAGAGGAAAAACTCTTCTGTCGATGTCCTGCTGGAATATACCAGGATCTGCAAGATTACGATGCCGAACTTATACGTCATATGCGTCCCACACTTTCAGAAATGGGCACGTATGACGGTACGGCATTAATGGAATTCCGCACACACAAGAATATCATTTACCACATCAAAAATGAAACCGCTTGCACCTACGATGTTGATGATACACCGCCTTTTCCCATTAATAGAGAAGCACTCGACTATGCAATTGAAATCTCTTTGCTCATGCATCAAAATATTGTTGGTGAACTGCATATTACCCGCAAACAGTATCTCGATGGCAGCATTCCAACCGGATTTCAGCGAACAGCGATCGTGGGAATTGAGGGAGAAATTCCACTCAAACACAAAAATGTGCACATCATCCAGCTGAGTATCGAAGAAGATTCCTGTCGTGAGGTCTCAGATATTGGACATGAAAGGATCTATACAACGGATCGGCTTGGAATTCCACTCATCGAGACCGTGACCTATCCTGAACTTTTTACCCCTGACGAAATAATGGAAGCAGGGCAGGTGATCAGGTTCATAAACAGAAGTTCCGGCAAAGTCCGCGTGGGGATTGGTGCAGGCAGGCAGGATGTGAATGTCAGTATCACTGGTGGAACACGCGTAGAAATAAAAGGTGTTTCCCATATCAAATGGATAGCCAAACTTACTCATATTGAGGCATTTCGGCAGAAAGCACTACTTGAGATCAAAAAGGAATTACTTGAACGAATTAATAATATCCAAAAATGGAAACCAACTTTTAAACCAATAACTTTTGATATTTCCGACATTGAGTACAAGCCAATTAAAGACGCAATGGACAAGGGCTGGAAGTTTATTGCATGCAAATTGCCTGACTTTAAAGGAATACTCTCTTTCTTCATGCAGCCCTGTAAAACCTTTGCCGATGAACTTGAGGGAAGACTTAAAGTCATTGCCTGTCTCGAAAGACCGAATATGGTGCATTCCGAAGATATGAATTCTGTATTCAATGAAAATATACTGAAGAAGCGAAGCACATTATTACAAAGTGGCGATAATGATGCACAGATCGTTTTCTGGGCACCCGAAGAAGATGTAAAAACTGCGATGGAGACGATCGAAGAGCGCTGCAGAATGACGTTTGAAGGAGTACCGAACGAAACGAGAAAAGCACTGGTCGATGGCACAACTATCTTTGAACGAGTACTCCCTGGTGCTGATAGAATGTATCCTGACACGGATTCCGCACCGATCCCGATCAAAGATGAAAATATTGAAAACATCCGGAAAGCACTTCCCATTGGTTTGAACAAACGTATGGAGCAGCTCAAGAAATGGAAAATTCCCGAAGATTGTTATTATTACATTCTGAGAAATAACCTGATGCCGTTGTTGGAAAAGATGATCAATGAGCTAAAGGTTTCTCCAAAATGGGCTGGAACACTTCTGGGGCATAAGTTAAAACATATTGAGGGTCAGAACAGTTCATCAGTTCTTTTTGAGTACGAGCTGGTCTATCAACTGATAGAATTCCTTCAAAAAGAAAAAATTGATCTCGATATTTTGTGTTCCATGCTTGAGATCCTCTATATGAATCCACGTATGGAATTTGAGTCGATACTCAATCTAGTGAAATTTGAAAGACATCAGAAAGATGAAATTCTGAAGGATATTCCAAGTTTGCGTACGATGTTTAAGGAGATTGGCACTACGCTCAATTCAAATGCTGAAAAAAAATGGATAATGGGACGTTTGCGACCACTGGCATTGGGAAATATACGGCTCAATGAGCTTCATCAAACAGTACAGCAATATACGCAGGGAGATGAGCTATGATCGATCTATTCAAAGGTTACAAAGGACAGGCACTCTCGATTTTGAAGAAATTCAAAGTTCGCGTATGGAGCGATTCCGAAGTTAAAACAACAAGAGGAAATTTCAAAGGGATCATTCTGCCTCGATCAGAAAATGATGATGATCTGCATATTGTGCTCAAGCTCGCCACCGGCTACAATGTGGGGATCGATGTGAACACTATCACAGATATGAAAGAGATCGGGTATAAAGAAGCTCATTATAAAATTCCTGAAAAAGAATTTCCTTTTACAGAAGGGAAACCGAACATAAAACTCTTAGGAACCGGCGGCACAATTGCGTCACGATTGGATTATAGAACCGGTGCGGTCATTCCGGCGTTTTCTCCGGGTGAACTTTATGGAGCAGTTCCTGAACTTGCTGATATCTGCAATTTGCAAACGGAAAAGCTCTTTGCGGTTTTCAGTGAGAATATGGGACCCGATCAATATAAAAAGCTCGCAGTTGCGATAGGGAAAGAGATTGAAAAAGGCATCGACGGCATTGTGATCGGTCATGGAACAGACACTCTTCATCATACTGCTGCTGCGCTTTCATTTATGATACAGAATTCACCTGTTCCTATTGTGCTGGTTGGTTCACAGCGTTCTTCGGACAGACCTTCTTCTGATGCAGCGCTCAATCTCATACACGCAACAACCACTGCTGCTACGTCTGATATTGCGGAAGTTCTGGTGTGTATGTTCGGTCCGACATCTGATGAGTATGGCTTGCTGCACAGAGGAACCCGTGTGAGAAAGATGCACTCGTCCTATCGCTCAACCTTTCGAACAATAGGGGATGTTCCACTTGCGACAGTTACCCGGGATGGAGTTGTGCCGATCAAAAAAAATTATAATCACAGACGAAAAGACAGAAAAGTGAAGATACTTCCATATTTTGAGGAAAAAGTTGCTTTGATTTATTACTATCCCAATATGCAGCCTGATATGATCTACTCGCTCATTGATAATGGTTACAAAGGAATTATCATTGCGGGCACCGGCTTGGGGCATGTGAACAAACCGCTCTATCCTGCGATCAAAAAATGTAGGGAAAAGGGCATTCCCGTATATATGACAGTGCAGACGCTGTGGGGTTTTGTGCACATGTTCGTTTATGATACAGGACGTGATCTTATGAGTTATGGAATTATTCCGGCTGAGAATATGCTTCCTGAAGTCGCGTATATCAAACTTGGCTGGGCGCTCGGGCAGACTGATGATATCGAAAAGGTGAAAGAGCTTATGCTCACGCCTATCGCAGGAGAGATAACAAAGCGAGAACCTTATAACGGCTATCTCATTTATCAAGGCGGCATCCCGGAAGTAGAAGAATTTATTAAGAAAGTTCATAAATAAATCAAGGCAAAACTCAACTAGCATACATGAGTCGGGGTGAAGAGAATATTTAACCACGAAAATACACGAAATCAACGAAATAAAATAGAATTGTTATCATTGCGAGTCATAATTAAAAATAACTTCTGATTGTTCCAGAATTTTCTCGTGATCATCCGAGTATTTCAACCAATTTTATTTCAACACTCCGAAGTTTGCATGGTAAACATTCAGAGGTTGAAGTGTAGAACCGTTACGAAGGATTCTTCTTCAATCGTTCGCAAGGTTCAAGAAATTCTACAAAAACTCGACACATAAAACAATCCATAGTGGTCTTGGAACTATTGAAAATTATCTCATTGAAGGAACACTGTATGCTTAAACGTTTCATAAAATATTATAAACCTCATAAATGGCTTTTCACACTTGATATGTCCGTGGCATTTCTGGCTGCGATCCTGTCCGTATTCTACCCAATGATCACACGCAGTCTGCTCAAAACATACATCCCCAATAAGGATATTCATGGCATCATTTTCATGCTTTCTCTCATGGGCGGCATCATGATCTTCAAAATGATCTTTACGTACATTCGTATCCGCTGGGGACATATTATGGGAGTGCGCATGGAATCCGATATGCGTACTGACATTTTTACACACCTGCAAAAGCTCTCTTTCAACTATTTTGATAATGTGAAAACCGGTCATCTCATGTCGCGTATTTCGAACGATCTGAACATGATCGCCGAGGTTGCTCATCATGCGCCGGAAGATTTTATCATATCTGTTTTCATTATCATCGGTTCATTTATTGCGATGTTCTATTACAGTGCTTCGCTTGCCTTTATTGCGCTCATCCCTCTTCCTTTACTGCTCGTGTGGGGACTGACATATGGACGGAGAATGAAGGGTGGATTCCGACTCGTCAGAAAACGCATTGCAGACATAAACAGCAGTGTTGAAAACTCGGTACAGGGCATTCGTGAAGTAAAATCTTTTACGAACGAGGAGCTCGAAATAGAGAAGTTCGAGCACATCAACTTTAGCTTTAAAACAGCAAAAGAGAAGATGTACAAGATCATGAGTATCTATTTTGCAGGTATGACCGGGTTGACTGATTTTTATTATCTCATTGTGATCGCTGGCGGCGTGTATCTTATTTATATGGGGAAAATCGATGTGATCGATCTGCTTGCTTTTACGCTGTATATTAATTTTATTCTGAAACCGATAGATCGGCTCATCCACTTTACCGAGCAGTTCCAGCAAGGAAGCGCTGCCTTTGAACGGTTTATCGAAGTGATGGACATTGAGCCGGACATCAATGACATTAAAAATGCCTGGGAATTGCCGGCTGTTAAAGGAGCAATCGAGATAGATAAACTGTATTTCAAATACAGTACTTCAGAAGATTGGATATTGAAAGATATTTCACTTACAATACCAGCTGGTAAAACTGTTGCGCTGGTCGGGGAATCCGGTGCAGGGAAGTCTACTCTTGCTTCTCTGATACCAAGATTTTATGAAGTTCAAAAGGGATGTATATGCGTGGATGGGGTAAACATACTCGATGTCAAGCAGGAATCCCTGCGCGAAAATATAGGGCTTGTACAGCAGAATGTTTTTCTCTTTGATTCTACAATCCGAGACAATATCCTTTATGGAAATCCAGAAGCATCAGAAGACGAGCTTATCGATGCAGCACGCAGAGCAAATATCCTGGAATTCGTAGAATCACTTGCTGATGGCTTTGATACACTTACTGGGGAACGAGGTGTGATGCTGTCCGGTGGTCAGAAACAGCGCATTTCGATTGCCAGAGTATTTCTGAAAAATCCGCCGATCCTTATTTTTGATGAAGCAACGTCATCCCTCGATACAGAATCAGAAGCATACATCCAGAAAGCAATGGAAGAACTCTCGCAGAACAGGACTACTATTATTATTGCGCACCGGCTCTCTACAGTACGAAAAGCAGATCTGCTCTATGTAATGAATAACGGGGAAATAATCGAGCAGGGTTCGCATGAGCAGCTCATGAAAAATGAGGGGTATTATTTTAATCTTTATACGAAGAATATGATATTTTGAGAAGTTGAAACCACGAAAGAACTATTCTCTTTACCAAGCCCCAGCTTGGTAAAGCCCTTTTGAAGCAGTGGCTTCTGGTATTATTGCTTTCCCAATTTGGGAATTGGGAAAGAGAGAAACAAAAAAAGGTGAGAATGGTAATTCTCACCTTTAATATATTTAATGTTTGAATGAATAAATATTTATCCCTGCTTTAACTTATTCAACCTGTTCAGCTCTCTTTTTCTTGTAGTTTCATTGAGGATTTTCTTTCGCATCCTGATATTTTTGGGAGTAACTTCCAGCAGTTCATCATCATTGATATATTCAAGCGCCTGCTCCAAACTGAATTGCCGTGGCGGGACAAGGTTGATCGCATCATCAGAACCGGCTGCACGAACATTTGAGAGTTTTTTACCCTTCACAATATTCAGCACCAGATCGTTTTCACGCGAGTGTTCTCCAACGATCATTCCGGCATAAACTTCCACGACCGGTCCAATGAATAAAATTCCGCGTGCCTGGAAGTTGAACAGCGAATACCCGGTAGATATGCCTCTTTCCATGGCGATCAAAGCACCGCGGCTTTTCTTGTCCATATCACCTTTGTAAAATTCATATTCATAAAAACTATGATTGATAATACCAGTTCCACGAGTCGTGGTAAGAAATTCGTTCCTGAAACCGATCAAACCGCGAGCAGGAACTTTATATTCCAGGCGTGTGTATCCATCATTACCAGGCACCATATCCAGCATTTCACCTTTACGGAAACCAAGCATTTCGATAACTGTTCCCACAAATTCATCAGCAACATGTATAACAACAAGCTCGATCGGCTCTGTGCGTTTTCCATCAAGCTGACGATAAATAACCTTGGGTCTGGAAACCTGGAATTCAAAACCCTCTCGACGCATGTTCTCAATGAGAATAGAAAGCTGAAGCTCGCCGCGTCCTTTTACGGTGAACTCATCTCCGTTTTCAGTGCCTTCAACCACGATACTGACATTGGTTTGGAGCTCTTTTTGCAGTCTATCCCAGATATTTCTTGAGGTGACATACTTTCCTTCTTTTCCGGCAAAAGGAGAATCATTCACTCTGAATGTCATTGAAAGAGTAGGGGCATCGATCTCGATAATTGGAAGAGGTTGCGGATTTTCTTTGCAGGCAGCTGTTTCTCCCACATCGACACGCTCCATTCCGGCGAGAGACGCAATATCTCCGGCAAATGCTTTTTTTGTTTCTTTCTTTTTCAATCCTTCATAATGGAATATCTTAGTGATCCGGTAGAGCAATCTTTCTCCATCGCGTTTCAATAATACGACTTCTTCACCCTGGCTCACAGTTCCGTTTGTTATTTTTCCTGTTCCGATCTTCCCGAGGTAATTATCATATTCGATCGCAGAGATCAGCATTTGAAATGGCTTGAATTCATCACCTTCAGAATCTTTCACTTTGTGTATGATCGTTTCAAATAAAGGTACCATGTTATCATTTTCGTCTTCCAGCTCATACTTGGCATAACCATATTTCCCGGATGCATAAAGAACAGGGAAATCTAATTGTTCATCATTTGCATGAAGGTCACAAAACAGGTCAAAAACCATATCAAGCACCTCGGCAGGTCGTGCATTGGGTCTGTCTATTTTATTTATAATAACTATCGGATCTATGCCTAATTCCAGAGATTTTTTCAGCACATATTTTGTTTGAGGCATCGGTCCCTCAAAGGCATCGACCAGCAGCAGAACAGAGTCCACCATTTTCATGATGCGCTGGACTTCGCCACCAAAATCTGCATGCCCGGGTGTATCAACAAAATTGATTTTATAGTCTTTATAGGTGAGAGAGGCATTTTTGGAAAATATGGTGATGCCCCGCTCTCGCTCAAGGTCGTTGCTGTCCATCACGCAATTGACAATTTTCTGGTTATCTCGGAATATGCCGGACTGCTTTAGAACTGCATCCACCAAAGTGGTTTTGCCATGGTCAACATGAGCGATAATTGCGATATTTTTAATTTTTCTCATTGTTCTTTATATCTTGATTATTTATTTTGTCGTTTGTTGCAACAAAGGTGCCTTATCAAAATCCGGTGGTTATTGAGTCAATTTATTTGAGGAGTTAATGAAATTAAGTGAGGGGGAATTACTGATGGGTTGGAGGTTGGGGTTATTCTTTGGATGTAATTAGTTGTGGATGAAGATAGGGTGGATTATAATACATCCCAATTCTGTAACGAATAAATGATTTAATCAATCTATTTATGTAATTTTTATTTTTAACCACTCTTCTAGTGCATTTAGAAAATTAAATTCATCCTCAGTTACTTTGTATCTTTCAGGATGTGAAAATTTATTTCTAATAGAATTAAATTTCGTAAACCATGCTAATTTTTTTTCTACAGATATTCTCTCATCCCCTGGTTTTGTATAATAATTTAATAAAATCATCTTATTATCTTTTATAATTTTCTGATAATGCAAACTCAGCAAGTAATTTTCAGCTGGCTCTGTGTGATTATGATCAATCTCTTGATCTGCACAATATTTTTGAATTTCTTTTGGGATACCAAAATACCACCAATTCTTCTCACCAAATTCATTCTTTAATATACTAAAAACATGTTCTCTAATCATTAGCTGTATTCTATCTCCGATTGCTTTGGATGGCAAATTAAACATACCGGTGCTTTCTTTTATCCATTGTTCTAAACCTTCTGGTTGGAAGTCATTGTATTCTAAATATATAGCATTCTGGAATTCTTTTAATACTTTATCAGTAGCACCACCACCAAAATAACTTCTAAGTTTGCTTAATTTGTCTAACGGTAATCCCTTTATGAAATTAATTACTGGATTTAAATATGGAATGACTTCGTTTGCTAAATCGGAACCACTCAGATTATTAGGATTTAATTTATTGCATCTGATTAAATATTCGATGATATCATTAAATACCCTAAGAAAGGCTGATATTCCAATATTCATTGAAACAAAACCACCTTCGCCACTTCCAACATCCCATTGTTCAAATAAATTTGATTCAATTTTATTAAAACATATATTGAAAAAAACAATAGATTTTTGTAGAGTGCTTTTATGATTTATTTCGGTTAAATATCCGGGTTTGAACAATTTGTTACCTTTAAATTCCCCAAAATATGAAACTTTCTTGAAACCCCAATCTCGTAATGATTTAAGGGTTAGACATCGCTGTGGTGTTTTCTTCTCCTGAGATAGAACAATTCTCTTATAAAATGAACTATCATCCATAGAATTGAGTTCAACAAATATTTTTGTCTTTAATGCTGAAATTGCAACTTTATCATCTTTTGAATCCCACTGTAAATCAGCCATTATTGATTGCAGAAGATTTGCTGGAACGGATTTCTGATTGTTATTAATATCAACAAATATTTTTGTCTGTTCTTCTATGTCTAAATTATGAAATGCTACAACTGGAATTGTTTGATGTGAGTCTTTTTTAGATTGTGTATAACCATAAAGTCTATGTTGTCCATCAATGATAAAAATACTTTTATAGACTTGCGGTAAATACAAAGTTCCATAGTTTGCTTTAGCTGAAGTATCAAATTTTATCTTTTTTGTTTCAATATTAACGATGATAGAGTTCGGAAAGTATCCATTATTATCAATATATTTTCCAATTTTTTTAAGTCTATTTTTTTTAACTAATCGTTGATAAGTATCTGTTGTTGCTGGAGAAGTTTCTGTGCGATGTAAAATATAACTCAATTTCAATAATTCTTTCGGATCTATGCAGAATGAGTAAAAATCATAACCAGCTGATACTTTTCCTTTTATTGCACTAACCTTAATATCTAATTCTTTAATTTTTTGTCCATGAAATAAATGACCAAATAATTGATATTTTGCTGCTGAACCTAACAGATCGGTTAGTTGTTCATAATATTCAATCGTATCTTGATTAAAATGAAAAACATTGTCATTTTCAGAAGCTGTTTTGATTCTTAGTTTATCCGAATCACTTACAATAGCATTATTTGTTGCAAAAATAAAAGCAACTTTTGCTTTACTATCAAAGATGTTTTTTACTGATTCTCTTAATGGCTCCTTTAATCCAATTAATTCATTTATATCTTTAATGTAGCTTTCCCTACGTCTTTCTTCTGTTGATTTGCACTCAATAATCAAAACGGCTTCTTTATCTGCAGCTAAAACATCAATTTGCTTTGTCAAACCAGGTGCATATTCAATTTTAAAATTTTCATCGTTAATCTTTTCAAAACCCATCTTTGCCATTAAAGCCCAAACACGGTTTTCAAAAGCAGAACCATGAAGTTTTAATTTTCTGACACGAGTTGAATTTTTCCATTTTGTTTTTATCTCTTCCCAGCCATTATTGATATAACTATCAATATCTTTATTAAGGACAGTCTTTGTTTCATATTCAGATTTTACTAAATTTATTATTTTGGTACTTAATTCTTCAACATTCAATAATTTATTGTTAATCATTTTATCTCCCGAATGGACCATAATTTGTTATTATTAATTCTTTTACTTTCATTCTTTCCTTTTTACTACTTATACATCGAGTAACTTTAAATTCAAAAATATTCCAATCATTATATAATTCTCTAATTAAAGATGTATCTGCATTTGATATCATCACGAAACATTCTTTTTTTGTTAATTCATTTGCAAAAGTAGCAAGTTTTTTTTGTTCATTTTCAGGAAATTTATCCTTTGTATAGTGTTGAAAATAAGATGTACCGTTTAAAGGAGGGTAAGGTGGATCCAAATATATAAGATCACCCTTTTTTACTAATTTCTTAATTCTTTTGTAAGGTTTAGTAGATATACATGTTCCCAGTAGTTTTTTACTAACCTCAATCAAATACTCATCAGTTAAAAATGATGGATTTTTATCACCAACTGGGACATTATATTTTCCTGAACTATTAACTCTATAAATACCATTATATGATGTATGAATTAGAAAAATGAATCTAGCTGCTTGTTCTATTGTTCCATTATTTTTATTATTATTAAATTTATCTCTTATTTTGTAATAATAATTTTTTTTCTTATAAAATTTATGTAAATGCTTATTGAATAATTCTGTAACTATTTCGGGATTTTTTTTGATTGATTTATATGAATTAATTAAATCTCGATTTATATCACTTAAATAACATTTTTTATATTCTGTTGCAAAGAAAAGAGAAGCAGCTCCTAAAAATGGTTCGAAATATCTATTTACTTTTTCATTAGGTGGTAGGTGTTTCAATAGATCATTGATCAAATTCTGTTTGCCACCAGCCCATCTTAAAAATGTTTTCATAATCTCTTTTTCATAGCTTTTTATTTCACGATGTGTTTTTTATTTATCTTTCTATTCCTGCGTCAAGAAATTTATATATACTACTTTGCTATTAGTTTTTTTTTAGTATGACAAAATATCCATCCAATTAAAACTTCGTATATTTCTTTGCATTTCCTTTAGCTTTATCAACCGGGTATTTTACTGCATTTTTCCCTATTTTCTTGTATGCTTCTTCTATTATATCAAACTCCAATTCTTCAGCTAAATAAATACAGTAGTTTAGAATATCACTTACTTCACTTTTTATATTTTCAATTCTTTCCTTATCTATTTTTTTGGATTGTTCTACTGTTTTCCATAAAAATTTTTCTAACAATTCTCCTGATTCTATGGCTATAGCTTCAGCTAAATTCTTTGGATCGTGAAATTGTTCCCAATCCCTCTCTTTTCTAAATTTTATAAGTTCCTCTTTTAATTTTTTTAACTCCAATTGTACCTCTATTTATTTTTTTCGAAATCAACCCACATAAACCATTTTTCGATATTCAAAAATTTTGCCCATTTCTTTGTCATTTCAACATCTCCGTTGAAATTATTAATGTATTCCTTTTCTGTCATTTCTGTGAGTTCTTTTCCTGCATTCAAATACCGGGTGCCTGAAAAGGGTTTGATAAAGTTATGCTTAATATGATATCCAATAATTCTAAAAAATGCATAATTCATAACATTTGAACAATACCTTATTTTTTCCGGTATGAGATCTGATTCTGTCTTCAATCCTTCCATTGCTTCTTTTGCCTGTTTCTCTATGGATTCTAACTGCTGTTTTCTTAATTTTGGATAATTATCATATATCCATTTTTCTATTATTATATCAGCAGGATAGTTTGTAACTTGTCTCACAGTTCCTTCATAAAGCATTTTTAAAATTTCTGCCGTTTTTTCCTCGGGTAATTTTTTTGCTAAATTTTCAATATCTTCTTGCATATCAATATATGCTAATTCCATAGTATGCTTATTAGTTGCAGATACTACTCTGTCTTCTTCATCAGCTTTATATGTTCTTATCAGGTGTCCACATTCATGTGCTATCAAATGCTGTAGGATCTTTGTGTTTTCACCTTTGTAATAAATTAAGTGATGAGAATCATCTTTCCTGGCAATTTTAATTCCAGCATACTGCACCATATCATTTCTTATAGTATATTCAAATTTTTTCCCTGAAATCTCTTCAGAAAGTTTTATTATTTTTTTTAAATCTTCATTTTCAATTGGATTATTTTTTTCTTTTTTTTCTTTTCTTTTTACTCCCTCTATTATATCCATTGTCTCTTTTATATGCGGTTTTAGGTACTCCAATTTTTCTTCTTTTTTTTCTGCTTTTAACAGATATTCTTTAGCTTCTTTCAACTTCCCAATTTTACTGTATAATAATCCAATCCCGTATAATGTCTGCGGATTCTCCGGATCCATTTCAATCGCTTTCAGGAAATTCTCTTCAGCTTCGTCATTTCTTCCCACTTCACTATAAGCTGCTGCAAGGTTATTGTAACTCAATGCATAATCCGGTTCTAATTCAATTGCTTTCTCATAATGTTTAATTGCCTCTTCTTTGTTACCCAATCTTGAAAAAGCATTTCCTATTCCTATGTGGCTGTATGTTGATTCTTCATATTTCAATGCTTTTTTATAATAACTAACTGCATCTTCTAGTTTATTAATTTCTAAGTAGCATCTTGCAATATTTTCTAATATTTTAGTATTGTATTTATATTTATTTGAAAGATATTTAAATTTTTCCAAAGCAAAATCAATTTTTCCTTTTTGTGCGCTATCTAATGCTTGTTTAAATAACTCCTCATCGTTTCTTGTCATTATTTTTGGAAATTCTAGTGTTTCTACTATAACCATTTTCTCATTCTTTTTTGCTTCAATCGTTACTGTTCTAGCTTCCTCAAATCCAAAATATTTAACTGCTTTTAATAACATTTCGGTTTCAGACATTTCTTCATTAATATTTAATTCATCAAATGACAAAATGTATGTTTTTATTTCATCTTCTATTTCCTTATCTACTTCATTTTCTTTATCAAATAAATTCTTTGCTGTTTTGTATTCATTGCTAAAATCTAACCCAATATCCCTGCTTGAATCAATATTTTGCCAGGTAACATACATCCATGATACTGCTTGTAATCCCGTAAGATCTTTTCCTAATGAATCTATATGGTATTTTTTTTTAGGATTGTCCATATCAAATCCTGATGATCCCTTTAATCCGATCTCAAAACCAATTTCTTTTACTTCTTCTTCTGATAAATTGTTTATATATTTAATAGCTGATAAACAATACCACATAACTGCATGATTGAATGCCATATTTATATACATTCTCCCTTTTTTTCCTCAAAATACAAGAGGATTTTTTTCTTATTCGTTTCTTTAATTCCCCTCACCTTCCTGTCAATTTTTTAATTATTCGTTTAAGTTATTCCCTTTTCATTTTTGTTCTTTTCGTGTCTTTCGTGGTTACTTCCTCTCAAACCTCACATAACTAAACACACTCTCCTTAATCGTCCCACAATTATAATACCCCATCACTGTCTTTATATCACATTCCCCCTTTCCTGCATCTCAATCCTACATGGTTTCAAAATATCAATTCAATTATAACTCCGTATACTTCTTTGCATTTCCTTTAGCTTTCTCTACCGGATATTTTTCTGCATTCTTCAGCATCTTATCATTTGCAGCTTCAATTGTCAAGAGGTAAATGGAAATTGCTGAAATACAAAAGTGTCTCCGCTCAGAAATCCAAGGATATCGAACCAGACTCACTCTATAATAACATATTAGTTTTGCTGGATCAGCACTCCGATCGACAAACAAAATCGGCTATTTAAAATAAGCGCTTATTACTTTCCAGTTTTCGAAATAATTATATTCTTCATTATTGATTATCGCTGGATATACTTTATCTGAACCTTGATGATCAGTTGCAGAAAAAGAAACCTGATGATCTATACCAATATCTAAATTTTTAATTGATTCCATCTGAGTAATAAAATTTGATCTTGTAAGGTTATTACCAGATCTGGTTAATCCTTCTACCAAAACCTTGGCAGCGAGATATCCTTCCAGACTCACATGATTCAATTCTACATCCGGAGCATATACTTTCAAATCATTTTTGGCTTCCACTACTCCGGGCAGCAAACTGTATTCGGGAGGAACAACCTGAGTGATAATTTCTCCATCACCCTGTCCTGCATCATTCAAAATATCCAGTAGTTTGTGTGCTCCAACAAAAGACACGTTCATATAAATTGGATTGAAATCCTGCTTTTTTCCTTCGATAATGAATTTGGCGCAGCTTCCGTAGGTTCCGACCATTACAATTGCATCCGGATATGTCGGTAGAATTTTGTTTAATCCCGCTTGAATATCAGAAGTATTTCTCTGATAAGTTCCCCGGGAATGAATCTTTAATCCTCTTTTTGTTAATGAGTTATTCAGGCCTTCAAGCACGGTATATCCAAAAGGATCATCCTGGTAGAAACAGGAGATTTTGGTCATTCCAAGCTCGTCTACAACTCCTTTAATAAATTTTTCTACTTCGTCGTAGTAGCTGGCACGATAATGAAATATCTCTTTCACCAGCGGATGCCTTAGCGGTTCAGCTCCGGTAAATGGTGCAACGAGCGGAATTTGTTTTTCAATAACAATTGGTTTTATGGCCATGGTAGTTGGTGTTCCCACATTACCGAATAAACAGAAAACTTTGTCTTCATCGATCAATTTATAAGTATTCTCGATGCAGCGACCCGGCTCATATCCATCGTCATAGGCAATCAGTTTAATATTTCTGCCATTCACACCACCCAACTTGTTGATACGATTGAAATATGCCATTGCTCCATTTTTGAAGCTAATTCCCAAATAGTCTGAAGGACCAGATAAAACCGTGGACATTCCAATTAAAATCTCAGTGTCTGTTACTCCTACATCGACTTGCTCCGTTACAATAACTTTCACCGCAAAACCTCCTAGGTGTTCCTATATTATTAAAATTCGGACAACAAAACAAATATAATTGCTTATTATTGAATTTTATAGTATAAATAATGTTCTGAGCAGCTTCAGTTGTCAAGTTGTAAATAAAATCAATAGAATTCACTTTGTTAATTAATGTAATAAGTACGATTTTTTTTAAATTAATTTCCTAATTTCATTTTTTCTAAACTTTTCATCAGCTATGCTTCCAGTGAAATCCAAACTTCCTCCATTCTCCCTTTTCCCTTATCCGCTTCCACTTTCTTTGACAAAATATCCTACATTTAAAAACTTCACCTATCATAATTCCGGAGGTTTCATGCTCAAAAAAATAGATCCTGAAAAAACCAATGCATGGAATAAACTATTGCAACATTACGAAACAATACAGTATGCTTCAATGAAGGAGATGTTTTCAAAGGATCCGGCACGGTTCGATAAATATTCATTAACTTTTGAGGATATTCTGCTCGACTATTCAAAAAACATCATAAATAATGAAACAATGAGACTGCTTGTGGAGCTTGCACAGGATTGTGAACTGGAAGATGCTATTGAAAAAATGTTCTCTGGTGATAAAATTAATGAAACTGAGAACAGAGCGGTGCTGCATACGGCACTCAGAAATTTCTCAGGCAATCCGGTGTACGTGGATGGGGAAGATGTCATGCCGGAGGTGAGGGCAGTACTTCGTCAAATGAATGAATTCTCAGATAAGATCATCAGCGGAGAATGGAAGGGATATACAGGGAAACCGATCACGGATATTGTAAACATCGGTATCGGCGGCTCGGATCTGGGTCCTGTTATGGTAACTGAAGCACTCAAACCATATTGGAAAAATATCACACCGCATTTCGTATCAAATGTGGATGGCACTCATATTGCAGAAACTCTTAAGGTGCTAAATCCGGAAACCACACTTTTCATGATCGCATCAAAAACCTTTACCACGCAGGAGACAATGGCAAATGCGCACACTGCGCGCGAATGGTTCTTGAAAAAAGCAAGAAATGAAGATCATATTAAAAAGCATTTTGTCGCGATCTCAACCAATGAAGAAGGTGTCACAAAATTCGGTATCGATCCTCAGAACATGTTCCGCTTCTGGGATTGGGTTGGGGGACGCTATTCTTTGTGGTCAGGTATTGGGCTTTCCATTGCATGCACAATCGGTTATGAAAATTTTGAACAGCTTCTTAAAGGTGCGTTTGCGATGGATGAGCATTTCCGAACTGCTTCTTTTGAGATAAATATGCCTGTTACCCTTGCTCTGCTCGGGATCTGGTATAATAATTTCTTCTGTGCAGAAACGCAGGTGATCCTGCCGTATGATCAATACATGCACCGCTTTGCTGCATACTTTCAGCAGGGTGATATGGAGAGCAACGGGAAGTCAACTGACAGAGCAGGAAATCCTGTGAATTATCAGACCGGTCCGATAATCTGGGGAGAGCCGGGCACAAACGGACAGCATGCTTTTTATCAGCTCATTCACCAGGGTACGAAGCTAATTCCCTGTGATTTTCTGGCGCCTGCAATAAGTCAGAATCCAATTGGGGGGCATCATAAGATACTGCTTTCCAATTTCTTTGCTCAGACCGAAGCGCTTATGAAAGGAAAAACCGAGCAGGAAGTGCGCGAAGAACTCAAAAAAGCAGGCAAATCTGATGAAGAGATCGAGAAGCTGCTTCCTTATAAAATATTTAAAGGTGACAAACCAACAAATTCAATTTTATTTAAGAATCTTACTCCGTACACACTTGGCAGTTTGATTGCATTGTACGAGCATAAGATATTTGTGCAGGGTGTGATTTGGAATATATTCAGCTTTGATCAGTGGGGAGTGGAGCTTGGCAAACAGCTCGCAAAAAGCATCTTGCCGGAACTGCAAAATAATGAGCAGGTGACAGATCATGATGCCTCTACAAATGGATTGATAAATGCCTACAAGCGGATCAGGGAAGTATAATTGGAAACGAATATTCTTATTCTTGGATCAATCATCATATTCCTTGCTGCATTTTTGCAGGGGACGACTGGCTTTGGCTTTTCGCTTTTGTCCATTCCTCTACTGACTCTTTTCATCTCCCCCAAAACCGTCATTCCAATGATCCTGCTCGAATCGCTCATCATAAATATTTTTGTGCTCTACAATAGTAGGAAATCCCTCAATTTTAAAGTCATATTGCCGATATTTCTTTTCAGCATGATCGGGGTACCGATCGGCGCAAAACTACTACTTATTCTTCCGGACTATGTACTGAAGATAGTGATCGGCGTCTTCATCTTACTGTTCGGGATACTTTTTTTGTTCAATGTCCGCTTCAAGGTGAAGCATGAGAAAGTCACAAGGGCATTTGTAGGGTTTTTCAGTGGCTTGCTAAACGGCAGCATCACCATGAGCGGACCTCCTATTATCATCTTCTTTGCAAATGAACAAAAAGGGAAAATGCACTTCCGGGCTCATCTTGCTTCATTTTTTCTGATGCTGACACTTTTCACGATCCCTGTGTATTTCTACTATGGACTTATCACAAAAGTGGTAGTGAATTATGCGTTAATATTCAGCATTGCAGTCATTGTCGGAGTGCTTGGAGGTAACATTCTCATACACAGGATACAGGAAGTACATTTCAGAAAGTTGACACTTATCATCATTATTTTAATGGGGGTCTTAGCTGTCTATTCAGGCATTCGAGGAGTTTTACCATGAAAGAATATAATGTAGTAGTTATTGGTGGAGGAGCTTCCGGGCTTGCTGCTGCGATATCTTCAGCAAGAAATGGGGCAAAAACAGCCATAATCGAACGTTTATCTCGCGTAGGAAAAAAGATACTCGTGACCGGAAACGGGCGCTGTAACTTCTCAAATGCGTCTTTGAAGCGAAAAAATTATCATGGAACCGATTCGGCATTTGCGGGATATGTGTTTTCGCAATTCAACGGCTCGCAGATAGTTGAGTTTTTTGATGAGCTTGGAATCCTGTCTAAGGAGGAAGAAAACGGACGTATCTTTCCGAGATGTGACCAGGCAGGTGCAGTTCTCGATGTGCTTCGATATGAATGCAATAGGTTAGGTGTTGATGAGTTATGTTCGCAGGAAGTAGAGGAAATTCAGAAATTGCAGGATTCTTTTGCGATAAAAACGCATGATGGGGAAGATCTCCATTCAAAAAAAATTATAATCACTACAGGCGGGAAAGCAAGTCCGCAGTTCGGATCGGACGGCTCGGGATTCGCACTTGCTCAAAAGCTGGGGCACACTATCATTGAACCGTATCCATCTCTTGTACAGATAAAATTGGATGATGATTTTCTTAAACATCTGAAAGGAATACGCAGTGATGCACGTGTTTCTTTGTATGCAAATGAAAATCTGATAGATACGCAGGAAGGGGAAATCCTGTTTGCTGATTATGGTATTTCGGGCATTCCGATTTTGCAGCTCAGCAGATACGTCCATCATCCCGAAATAAGGAATAAATCTATGAAACTGCATGTCGACCTGTTTCCGGAAATTCAGTTTCATGACCTGAAAAAACAGCTCATCGAGCGGTTCCAAAGATTGTCTTATAAATCAATAGAAGACGCTATGATCGGACTTATCAACAAGAGAATGATCATTGCAGTTCTTGCTTTAGCTGGAATTGATAAACTAAAGAAGAGCTCGGACATTAATAGTGCTGAAATCGAGAAACTTACTCATCAACTCAAAGATAAAAAATTTGTCATCAAAGGGACACTCTCCTGGCGTGATGCCCAAGTGACGGCAGGCGGTGTCGAAACAGCGGAAGTGGATGATAAGACTCTTGAATCAAAACTTATTCCCGGTTTGTATTTTGCAGGAGAAGTGCTGGATATTCATGGAGATTCGGGCGGGTATAATCTTGCATGGGCATGGGCATCCGGTTATATTGCTGGATTGCATGCAGCAGAATCACTGAAAGTAAAGAAAAAGTTTTTGAAGAAGTAAGCAGGAAATGTGAAAACAATATCCAATATCCAACCAGTCTTCGCTAAAGCTGCGACTCGGCAGGCACGGAATTTCCAATGATGAAGGAGAAGAATAAATGATCCGCATAGAAGAAATAAAGCTTCCAATAAACTCTTCACGAACTCGTTTGAAAGAGGAAATATACAAAATACTTCAGGTCGAAGTTGAGGATGTTGAGTATTACAAATTAGTCAAAAAAGCAGTTGATGCACGCAAGAAGAATAATATCCAGTTTGTATATACTGTTGATGTAATATTTTCTGATGAATCGGTTGAGAAAAAAATTGTAACGGACTTGAGGGAAGATAAATATACCAAGATAGTCAAGAGGCATCGCATCAGGAATATCGAACCATATAGCTATGATGTACCAAGAGCAAATTATGCAAAACATGACCAAAGACCGATAATAATCGGGTCGGGACCAGCCGGTTTATTTTCTGGTTTACTCCTTGCAAAAGCCGGACTCCAACCGCTCATTATTGAGAAGGGAAAAAAGGTTGAAGAACGAGTTAAGGATGTGAGGGAATTTTTCAATACGGGTGAACTGAACTCAAATTCAAACATCCATTTTGGAGAAGGTGGGGCAGGCACATTTTCTGATGGGAAACTCTACACACTTATAAAAGATCATCGGACAAAATACATTTTTGATGAATTTATTGCAGCTGGCGCCCCCACGGAAATTGCCTACAGTGCACGTCCCCATATCGGTACTAATAATCTACGGAAAATGGTGAAAAATCTTCGGGAGAAGATAGAAAATTTCGGTGGTGAATTGTTATTTGAACATGAATTGCAGGATGTCATTATTGAGAATGGGATACTAAAAAAGATCAAGGTCAATGATACTAATTACGAAATTTCATCTTTGATCCTTGCAGTTGGCAACGCTGCAAGAGATACATTTGAAATGCTCCAGCACAGAGATGTTCAGATGGAAGCCAAACCATTTTCAATTGGTGTGCGTATTGAACATCCGCGGGAATATATGAACAAACTTCAGTATGGAGAAAGTTATAAAGATCCAAAATTGCCCCAATCACAATACAAGCTGGCAGTGCGCCTGAAAAATGGAAGGGGAGTGTATACCTTCTGCATGTGTCCGGGTGGATGGGTCGTTCCTGCTGCCACTGAGCAAAATGGAGTTGTCACAAATGGCATGAGCACTTTCGCGCATGATAATATAAACTCCAATTCAGCACTTCTTGTAAATGTTACTCCAGCAGATTTTCCTTCTGATGATCCGCTTGCGGGTGTCGAATTCCAGAGAATATGGGAACAAAAGGCATTTGCCTGCGGTGGTGGAGATTTTTATGCACCTGTTCAACTTCTCGGTGATTTTCTGGAAGATATACCATCGATATCATTTAAAAGTGTAATTCCTTCCTATAAACCCGGTAAAACACCTGGAAGTATCAAAGAGTGTTTGCCGAATTTTGTGTATGAAAGCTTGAAAGAAGCGATCCCGCTTTTAGATAACAAACTACCCGGTTTTGCATATCCCTCTGCTGTTTTGACTGCAATCGAAACACGGAGTTCATCTCCGGTTCGAATTGTACGTGGAGAAGATCTTCAATCAAATATAAAAGGGCTTTATCCTGCAGGTGAGGGAGCCGGATATGCTGGCGGAATCGTATCTTCTGCAGTTGATGGGATGAAGGTTGCTGAGAAGATAATAGAAAACTATCTATAGAAAATGAAAAACATCGATTTAAAGTCTTATACTTTAGAAGAATTAGAAAACTTAATAATTTCGCTTAGAGAAAAGAAGTACAGGGCAGTACAGATGTTCGAGTGGATGCATCAACAAAATATCAAAACTATTGATGATATCACTATAATTCCAAAAAATTTTAGGAATGAACTTTCTCAAAAATATTTTATTGATTCACTGCGAATAGAAAAACGATTTGATTCTCAGATCGATGGGACGAAAAAGTACTTGTTTCGGTTGAATGATGATCATTTGATCGAAAGTGTGCTGATGAAATATAAGCACGGTTACAGCGCATGCCTTTCTACTCAAGTAGGATGCAGAATGGGATGTCTATTTTGTGCTTCCACAAAAGGCGGACTTGTAAGAGATCTCTATGCCGGTGAAATGGTTGATCAAGTTTATCAAATTCAAAGAGACAGCGGAGTAAGAATTTCAAATATTGTTCTCATGGGAAGCGGCGAACCGCTGGAAAACCTTGAGAATGTGATGAAATTCCTTTCCATAATTCATGATGAGCACGGGCAGAATATCGGGTATAGGCACATAACGCTTTCTACCGTTGGAATTCCGAAGAAGATAAAACAACTTGCCGATTTTGGATTTCAGATAACGTTATCAATCTCGCTTCATGCGCCAAATGATGAGCTTAGAAAGAAGATCGTACCTGTTGCACAGAAATATTCAATACGATCCATTCTTGATGCCTGTAACTATTACATTGAGAAAACACACCGAAGAATTACATTCGAATATGCATTAATAAAGGATTTAAATGATTCGATAGAAAATGCTCGTGAACTTGCAAAGTTGCTTAAAGGGATGCTCTGCCATGTGAATTTGATCCCGATGAATCCAATAAAAGAATCAGATCTACAACCTTCATCCAAGAAGACTGTTCAAAAGTTTTCCGATATACTTGTTTTAAAAGGTAGAAATGTAACGACCCGAAGGGAATTAGGGCAGGATATCAATGCTGCGTGTGGACAGTTGAGACGGGATTATTATACCAGAAATATTTAACCATCCATCTTTTTCCGATAATCGGAATACGCCGCGACAGGCGAATTAACATGAAATTACTCGAAGTATCGCAAAATAATTGAAAAATGTTTATGTTAAAATTAAAAATAAAGAAGTAACGCAAGATTCCAATCTTGCGCGTCTTCCAAGCTCAACATCCGTCTTCGTTACACTTTGACGTGATAGGCGAAAATACACGAAGTAAAATTTTTGTCATCCTTGAGCGAAACGAAGGATCTTGTATCTTTTGGATTTGCCATTTATTCTACAAAAAATTCGGAAGCAGGGGCTTCCATAGTTTTCACTTTACCAATTCAGGAATTGGTAAAAAGTTGTGATGTAAAGTAACGCAAGATTCCAACCTGTCAAGGCGCAGTGAAACGAAGACTGATCTTGCGCATCTCAACATCGTAGATATTAAGTTACATTTTAATTTTTTTATCAGCATTTATCAGTTTCATCAGCGTAAATTTGTGTTCTATTTCTTTCTTGATATTTTCAAGGAAATTGACATCCAATCTTGCATACAAAGATTCACATGAAAGAATTCTCAGGACATGCAATGCGAAAAAAATATCTAAATTTGATAATCATACTTGTTATAATTTTACTTAATCACTCATCACTTTTTGCAAAGAAAAAATCAGACAAAGAAATTCAACCCTATCCTTACGAATGGTCTTTCCAGCAGGATACAGAAACGTTACAAACTGAGACTGTTGGCAATCCCCTTGACTATGCAGGAAAGCGAATTGCAATGGATGTACGAAATTTTGAGCTTCCGCGAGCATATGAAAATTCCTACAGGTTTGCCTGCAGGTTCCCTCTTATAGATTATGTATCTAATCAGCCACTCTATATGAAGCAATGGACAGAAGATGTAAGTGAACGATTTATTGAGATTCAGAAGAAAGAGGGGATCAAGGTAACGAATTATGCACTTGAATTGCTGCGTGACACTCAAGAATTTCCTTCCATGAGCATATCAGAGAATGTCGAATTGTTAGAAGATTTCAAGGATATGCTGAGAAGTAGATCATTTTCTACTTCATATCAAAATGCAGTATCCAAATTGGTTGAGAAATATCTTATAGCAAAATCGCTGGTTTCAAAAGCAAAAGAAAATCTCTCCCCTGATGATTTGAAATTTTTCAATGATAATCCCGCCTACTTTCTCATTCCGGATGGTGAACACATGCCTTCTCTTACCGGAGATGTTTCAACCCAATTTGAATTTATCGAGCACGCAAGAAAGTTCAAGTATCAATATATGTTTTTTGCTGCAAAGATCATATCGGATGCATTATACGAATACTGGAACACAACAAAAAATATGGAAGTTTATGATATATATACAAAAAATTCAGCATCGGAAGAACCTTTCATCTACGTGACAAATTCATTAAGAATTGTCATTCGAGGGGTGGGGGATGATGTTTATACAAAAGATGCTCATCTGCTCATAGATATTGGGGGTGATGATGTATATCAAAATAATGCAGGCGGATGCAGATCGAGCTTTGAAGAGATAGCAGTATGCATCGATCACAGCGGCAATGACAAATATGATTCACCGAATGATCTTTATGTGCAGGGTTTCGGTTTTCTTGGATGCGGATTTCTTGCTGATTTCAATGGGAATGATACATATACAGCAAAACATTTTGCTCAGGGAGCGAGTGTATGCGGAGTAGGGGTACTCTGGGATGAATCAGGATTTGATACATATAATGCAAATGCATTCTGCCAGGGAGCAGGTATGTTCGGGTTGGGCATGCTGCTGGATAATAATGGTGAAGACATATACGATTGCGCGATACTCGGACAGGGTGGGGCAACCACTCTCGGCATAGGCGTTCTCTCCGATCTGGATGGAGATGACCGATATTACTTAGCTATTGATGAATCAAAAGACAAATTAGGAAACCTTGCAGGTTACGGACAGGGAGGCGCGCTTTCATTTAGAAATTATCCATGGAGCAAGAAACTCACTGCATACGGAGGTGCGGGACTGCTTTTTGATGCATCCGGCAATGACCGCTACTGGGCAAAGGGCTGGTGTGATCAGGGAGGAAGCTATATCATGTCTTTGGGTGCATTAGTCGACCAATCTGGAAATGATCACTACACTGCAAATACTGGTCAGGGCAGCGGAATTCATATCACCAATGCAATCCTGATCGATAAAGAAGGGCATGATATCTATGAAGGAGGTTTCCGCACAGGTGGATCAGGTGGAGATCGATCTCCGGGATTCTTCATAGATTATGCTGGAAATGATGTGTATAGATCCGGAACTTCTTCCTATGGAACAGGTGTGAAACCCGCGAGTTACTCACTTTTTATAGATTACCAGGGCGCAGACACATATATTTGTGATGAGCCAGAGAATGAAATCACTTTCAATAACTGGCAAAGTTTTGGTGGAGTATGGCCTGGATCAGAACCCTATAGCTGCCCATATGCTATTTGCATGGATCTTGAGGGAGAAGATGATTATCACGTTAGGTATCATAAAAATAATTGTGAAAGATCGAGTTTCGGGCACGGGATTTTCATAGATACTGAGTGGAATGAGGGTGATGTAATTGGGGAGATCACCAACGAACTGAAAAAGCAGAAGTTGCCAGAACTAAGCGATAAGATAAAGGAATCGACGTATTACAGAGATATTACAGAATTATTGTCATCGAGTGCGTTTATCCGTTTTCAGGCAATTGGGAAAATAATTCGGAACTCTGCAGACATCATACCTTATCTTACTGAAATCCTCAAGACTTCAGAAAACCGAAATGTAAATCGTGATGTTCTTGAGATAATGCACTATTACATTATGAATAATATGCTAGATGAGAATACTGAGAAGGAACTGATCTCATGTTTGGATTCACCTGATGAAGAAGTACGTTATGTTATCGCAGATGATATCGGAATGTGGAATATTGAAACAGGCGAAAATGCACTGTTAAACATTGCAGTGTCGGATACTTCTGCGGATGTACGATATGCAGTATTAAGATCATTAGTACAGTTGGAATCAATGAAAGGACTTCTTATTGCCCGCAGATTATCAGAAAAAGATCCATCGGAAAAAGTGCGTAGAATTGCGACAGACTACCAGGGTGTTGTTGATGATGGAGTTGATCCTTTTCCTTTGTTGAGCTATATTCTACAGCATGATTCTTCTCCATCTGTTCGAGTTGAAGCAGCGGAAGCATTTGGAAAACTCAAAGATGATAGAGCTGTTCCTCTACTTAGAAAAGCATCGCAATCTTTTGATGTGTATCTCCAGCGTGCTGCAGGGAAAAGTCTCGCAGAATTAGGATATATTGAGGGAATCGATATTCTGATAAAATCTTTCTCATTTCCTTCGATAGATGCGTTTGAAAATTATAACTATAATGTTCCAAATTTTATTTCTATGTACTCCGGATTTGACCTACCCGAATCAGAACGATATGATCAGCAGAAATGGCGTGAATGGTTTGATAAAAATAAATTCCAAATCGATATTCAAGAGAATCTGAAGAATTTGGATGTGTACCATGTTTTGCAGGATTCAATAGACCAATTTGAGCAACAAGAGAAAATACCATTTCTTGAAAAATTTGTAGCCTCTCATTCGAATTTTATTAAAGCAAAGAAGGATCTCGCCCAAATTCTGAACAGAGCTGCCTGGGATATGGTAACTGCTCCGGAAACTTCCGAAAAATATAATCCCAAGAGTGGGGTAGAATATGCAAAACGAGCCGTCGAACTCGACCCTCAATTGAATTATATTGACACACTTGCAGAAGCATATTATCAAAATGGTGATTATGCTAATGCACTTAAAATATGCAACGATATTATAGAGGATAATCCGAAAGATAAGATGTTTTTAGAGAGAAAAGAACTGTGCGAAAAGAAACTCCAAAATTAAAAATTTCTAAGTTATTGACGGAAATTATTTATTTTTTCTATTTTGAAATTAGTTTTTTACTAAATATATAAGGATGACTATGGAAAAGTTTGATATCAATAATTACAAAGAATTCAATATAGTTTTACAACAGCTAAATGAACTTATTGGGAAACAAGGTAAACATATCAAAGAGCTTATTCATATTGGTGAGTCCCTCTCAGCAAAAAATAGTTTGGTAAACATTTTTACTCTGATCCTCAACGAAGCAATGGATTATGCAAATGCCGATGGGGGCACTATTTATATTGTCTCTAATGATAAAAAGTTCCTTGATTTCAAACTAACCTGTAATAAATCTCTGAATTTAAGAATGGGGAATGTGGATGCACCGATAACATGGCCAAGCATACCACTCTATTTAAAAACCGGTTTAGCAAATATGAGCTATATGGTCTCTTATGTGTATCATACAAAGGATAGCAAAACCTTTGATGATGTGTATGAACAGAAGCTGTTTGATAATGCTGGCACTCAAAAATTTGATACACGCAATAAATATCGTTCTGAATCAATGGCAGCTATTCCGCTAATAAATCATGAAGATGTGGTGATGGGTGTGATCCAGCTCATTAATGCGATGGATAATGATGGTAACATTATTCCATTTGGAACAGACCATATTGAAATGCTTAATTCTCTTGCGTTGCAAGCTGCTATCTCACTTTCTAATACAAGACTAATTGAAAATCTTGAAGAATTGCTTCTGCAATTTATCAAATCTATCGGTTCCGCAATAGACAGAAAATCCAAATATACTGCCGGGCATGTCAAACGGGTGGCAACACTTACAGAAGAAATAGCTCAAAGAATAAATGAGGATGAGGATGGTTTTTTCAAAGATGTGTATTTTAATGGTGATCAATTAAAAGAACTCTCGATGGCAGGGTGGATGCATGATGTCGGTAAAATTGTCACGCCTGAATACATCATGGACAAATCAACCAAACTCCAGACGATCATTGATAGAATTGAGCTCATAAAAATTCGATGTGAACTGTTGAAACAAGTCATTAAAAAAGATATTAATAAATTGCAGTTAAATAGTAAGCTAACAAAAGAAAAAGAGCAAGAACTAATAAAAATTTCCAATCAAATAGACCAAGATATTTCTCTGATTGAGAAAATGAATTTTGGCGTGGAAAAATTTTCAGATGAAAACAAAAATGAAATAGAACGAATATATTCTTTTTCCTATTTTTCAGAAGGAAAAGAATACAAGATCATCTCTGAAGACGAGATGAAGAATCTAATGATAAGCAGAGGCACTCTTACTGATGATGAATTTGCCATTATGAAAGATCATGCGCAGGTAACTTGGGAAATGCTTTTCTACTCTTCAATTTCCCAAAAAGTATGAGAATGTACCCCTCTATGCGGCTTCACATCATGAGAGATTGGATGGGGGTGGGTACCCTAACAATCTACCTGAAGCAAAGATACCTATGCAAGCTCGCATAATTGCCGTGGCTGATGTCTTTGAAGCGCTTCTTAGCATACGTCCTTATAAGAAAGGAAAAAAGATCAGTGAAGCATTGAAAATAATGGCTTTAATGGTTCGAGACCACCAGATTGATAAAAATGTGATGGATATCTTGTTGGATTCCGGGCTATATATGTCCTTTGCCAAAAAAATAGCTAAACCAGAACAGATCGACAACGTGGATATTAATATTTTTAAAAGTATTTATCATATAGAAAAATGAAAAAACTCCTTTTGCTCATTGCAGTTTTGGTACTGACAACTTACTCACTTCAGGGGATAACAGAAGTTGATAGTCTTAAAATTGCAGTGCAAGATGCTCCGATCGATGAGCGAATTTCCATCCTAAACACTCTCGCTACAAAATACTGGTATATCGATCCGGATTCAAGTATCTTTTTTGCAAACAGAGCACTCGAACTTGCTCAAACCAGTAAAGATAAGATGCATGAAGCTGAAGCATATCATAAATTAGGCGGAGCTTACTATTTTCTCAGTGATTACAGTAAAGCCCTTGAAAACTATAAGAAGTCTTTGCTGATCAAGAAAGAACTTATGGACAATGAGGGAGTAGCAAAGATCTCTAATAATATCGGTATGATATATCAGGAGTTGGGAAGCTATGATAAAGCATTAGATAACTATATGCTCGCTTTGCAGTTTTATGAGGCTTCCGAGGATGAAAAAAAAATTGCAGTTATACTTAACAATATCGGCACAGTATACGGAGACCTGAAAAACTACGATAAAGCATTGTTTTCCTATATGCATTCTTTAGAGATCAAACAAAAGCTTGATGATAAAAGGGGTATTGCAAGCACACTTCATAATATTGGACGAGCATATGATAATTTGAAAGAGTATGATAAAGCTCTTGAATACTACGAGCGCTCAATAGTTCTAAAAAAAGAATTGAATAATCAATATGGTCTAGCTCTCACGATGAACAATATTGGGAAAGTCTATTCCGAACAGAATAAAATAGAGAAAGCTCTTACATATTTTGATGATGCCCTGCAGATCGAAGAAGCTCTTGGAGATAAGTTCGGAGAAGCCAATACTCTAAATAATATTGGTGAAGCATATATAACTCTGTATGATTTGAGCAAAGCTGAAAATTATATACAACAAGCACTGGAAATAGCGCAGGAAATAGATGCGAAATATATTATTGAAGCTAGTTATCTATATTTATCTGATCTTCATGAAATGAGAGGACAACCTGAAAAAGCTTTGATTTATTATCAAAAAATGTTTGAAATAAATCAGGAAATATTCAATGAGCAGGTACGTGATAAGATAGCAATGCTCCAAACCAGATATGAGACTGAGAAAAAGGATCAGGAGATCGAACTCTTAATTAAGGAAAGAGATATTAATGAACTCACAATTGAGAAACAGCAAAACTTAAGAAATTTTCTTATTGTGCTCATTTTCTTAGTTATCATTATTGCAATAATAATGTATATAAGCTATCGTCAAAAAAGAAAGGATAACCTTATCATTGCTCAGGAAAAGGCAAAATCCGACAACTTACTCATGAATATTTTTCCCCTCAGGATTGCAAATGATCTGAAAGAAACCGGTACGACAGAACCCGAGTTATTTAAAGATGTGTCGGTTTATTTTTCTGATATTGTGGGTTTTACAGTTGCTTCTGCCAACCTTACCCCGAAAAAACTCATTGATGAATTAAATGAAATATTTACTGCTTTTGATGAGATCATAGAAAAATATGAGTGCGAACGGATAAAAACGATTGGCGATGCATATCTTGCTGTTGGAGGAATGAACAGAAGTAATGAGACGCCTGCAATAAATATAGTCCGCGCAGCCATTGCGCATATAGAATATTTGAAAAAACGAAATAAATCATCCGATATTAAATGGCAGATCAGAGTCGGCATCCACACTGGAGATGTAATAGGTGGTGTGGTGGGTATAAAAAAATATATTTATGATGTATTCGGTGATACAATAAATTTGGCAGCAAGAATGGAACAATATTCGGATACGATGAAAATTAATATTAGTGAAGATACATATCAATACCTAAAAAACAATTTTACCTGTATCGAACGGGACGGTATTGTTGTGAAAGGAAAAGGAGTAATGAAAATGTATTTTGTGGAAGGTGTTATATGAAACAATTACCAATTTCAATCTTATATGTAGAGGACGAACATATTATTCTTCAATCAGTCACAGAGTTATTAGAGGATAAAGTTCGAAACCTATATCTCGCGATGAACGCCACTGAAGCGCTTGAGCTTTTTAAGAAACATAAACCCGATGTGGTTATTACGGATATAAAAATGCCGGGTATGGATGGGCTGGCGCTTCTGAGGGAAATAAAAAAGATAAAAAGCGATACGAAGCTGGTGATCCTGACTGCATTTGGGAAAAAAATTATCTCATGGATGCGATCACCCTTGGGGTTGACAAATTTATTTTGAAACCTATTGAAGAAAGTTCTTATTTTCAAGAATTGCAGGATCTATCCAACTCTATAAAATTAGAAAAACAGCTCAAACATGAAGAAGAACGAAGAAAAAAAACTCAGAAAGAATTGGAAGATGCGAATAAGAGATTGAGCAAATTAGCCAGAACCGATCCGTTAACAGGACTGTCCAATCGTCGGGATATTTATGAGAAGATAGAGTATGAGATTAGTCGTTTTGAAAGAAATAATGAAACTTTTGCAATTGTTATCGGGGACATAGATGATTTTAAAAATGTCAATGATAACCTTGGACATGATGCAGGTGATTTCGTGCTCTTTTCTCTTGCTCATCAGATGCACTCCATGCTTCGAAAGCAGGATATTGTCGGAAGATGGGGGGGGGGGGGAGAGGAATTTATATTAATGCTTCCTAATACAAAATTAGACGGCGCAAAAATAATTGTTGAAAAAGTCAGAGAAACTATCCAGAATAAAGTGATACATTATAAGGATAAGGAAATATCAATAAAAATTACCTTTGGTATAGTGATATTTAATGAAATGCAGCCGATGGATGACTGTATAAAAAAAGCAGATGTTGCACTCTATAAAGTGAAAAAGAAAGGGAAGAACTGTGTAGTAGTGTATGAATAACAAATGATTTAAAAGATTAAGATTTGAATTTATAAAGATATTAACAAACTACACTAATTTCATTAGAGGTAAAAATCTTTCCTACTCCAAAAAAACTTGACGCTCGTCATGAGTGTATTATTTCTTTGTTCAAATTTTTTTGAATAAAAAATCAAGGATGAATGTTAATAATAAAAATGACTAAAAAATATTTGCCAATTCTTTTGCTAATTAACTTACTATTAGTCAGTTGTGCAGATTTTCTTGAACCAATTTTTAACAATGGGGAGCTTGTAATCGAAGCAATTATTCCCACTATCGGCTTTGCCAGAGATGTATTTGTCTCTGATGATTATATCTATATAGCCGAAGATCAAGCTGGTTTTTCAATTTATAATAAAGCAAACAATTCACCTGTAGCTCACTGCTATGGTGATATTGAATATGCACGTCTTATTCAAGTAGTCGAACCTGTTGATTTATTATTTATATATGATTACAATGGAAGTCCTGGTAGGTTAGTTGTCTATGATATAACTAATATCACAAACCCAAGCGAGACATGGCCTATCACAAGTGCTGGTGATAGAGTTGTTAATAAACTTTTCTGTGAAATACAACCAAATAATAGTGTAAATGTATATTGGACATTTGGTGATAAATTCCGTTTTGGAAACTATATAATTAATGAACCTTGGTTAGGTTCAGATGGGTATGCTTTCCCCAATGCAATAAAAGGCTTTGATATTATAGACACTCTGCTTTTTGTAACAGGAGAACAGAGAGGATTGTATATCACAAACCGTAATGATGGCACTATCATAAGTGAAGTTAATACTCCCGGAACAGCAGTCGATGTTAAGGTGCATGGCAATTATGCTTATATTGCAGATAAAGAATATGGAATCTCTGTCATTGATATTTCAGATATTACTCAACCTGAGCTGATTTACAATCACGATACATCTGGATATGCTCAGAGAATCGATGCTGAAGGAGATTATCTTGCGGTTGCTTCCGGTGGCGGGGGAGTGTACCTGTTTGACATCTCAGACCGAGCTCAGCCAGAATTCGCAGACCGCTGGGATGATTCGGATATTGGCTACACCTATGATGTAGATATGCACGATGGGGAAGTATTTGTTGCAACCCGTGAAGGTGTATATCGAATGTTGATAATTAATGATAAATAAAAAAAAACATAGAGGATCCAAATGAAAAAAACGTTCTTAATTATTATTCTCAGTTTTATTTGTTTTTCAAATATAAATGCTTCATCCAGTGACACTGTTGCTCTTTCTCAGGATGAAAAAGTAATGAAATGTCAATTTTCAAACTTGCAAGTATCAGAACTTCGTTTTAAACTTCCGGACTTTGAACAATCTTCAGTGTATGAAAAGAATGTTAAGTACACCAAAATCACCATTCCGACTGAAGGAGCATTAGTGCTCGAAGGGTATCCCGATATCCCTGTTATCAGCAGACTTATTGCTATTCCCTCTCAAGGATCAGTAAGTTATGAAATTGAAAATATATATGAAGAAGTTATCTTAAATGTTGAGATATATCCATACCAGGGAGAAGACAGAACGGTTGAGAATTTCCTGCGGAATGAAAAAGTTTACCAAGGGAATGCCCCCTTTCCTTCTGAAATTATTACTGTGTCGGAACCTCAGATATTGCGTGATCTGCGCCTTGTCCGCGTGACGATACAACCATTTCAATATTTCCCCGAAACAAAAGAACTGCGAATTATCAAGAATGCTGATATACGGGTCACTACATCCGGCACTGGTGGAGCAAACGAGAAGTCCTCACAAAGAAAAATTTCACGATTCTTTGAGCCGATATACAAATCTATGGTCATTAATTATGAAGAAATTTTTACCGATGTTGAATACCAGGAGCCATCCTATTTATTTATCTATCCAACCGACAATACTGTTCAAACTTATCTTTCCTTAATTACCGAATGGAAACATCAAAAGGGTTTCCATGTTGAAACATCCGACCTAGCACATACAGGCTCAAGTTCCTCAGCAATAAAAACTTTCATACAAAATGCGTATGATACGTGGGCATATCCACCAGAATTCGTTTGTCTAGTGGGTGATGCGGACGGCTCTTATAATATTCCAACCGGATACTATTCTGGGGAAGGTGACCAGTATTATGCATTGCTCGAAGGTGGTGACATCCTGGCCGATGTTATAATAGGAAGACTCTCATTTAACTCTATTCTCGAATTTCAAACAATTATATCAAAAATACTGAACTATGAAAAAATTCCTTATATGACAAATACGGATTGGTATAAGAAAGCACTTCTTGTAGGTGATGCATCCACTTCTGGTCCTTCTTGTATATCAACCTGCAAATCTGTAAAAGAGGTCATGCAGTCATACTCAGTCGAATATAATTTTGACGAGGTCTATTCAAATCCCTTTGTTTCTGGAATTGCAAATTCGATTAATAATGGAGTGAGCTATTTTCATTATCGTGGTTATTACGGCATGAGCGGCTGGAATAATGGTGATATTTCAAATCTTTCAAATGGCTTTCTTCTCCCCTTTGCTGTGTTCCCCACTTGTGGAACCGGAAATTTCCAAGGCACAACAGGACGGTCCGAATATTTTTTAAAAATTGGTTCTCCTTCTGCACCAAAAGGTGCGATCGCAGCTATTGGAAGCGCAACGCTCAGTACCCATACATGCTTTAATAACTGTATTTCTGCAGGCGTTTTTAATGGTGTATTCCGTGATAATATATTTAATCCAGGAGGTGCATTAGTCCGTTCTAAACTCAGTCTATATGTCAGTTATCCTACTAATCCCAATAACTGGGTTGATAAATTTTCCTATTGGAACAACCTTATGGGTGATCCTGGTATGGAATTGTGGACAGGCGTACCTATCCAGTTGAGCGTAATTCATCCCACTACTGTGCCGGTTGGAACAAATAATATAGAAGTCACCGTAAAGAACATATTTGGTTTTACAATTGAAGGTGCCTGGGTAACAATTGTTCAGGAGGGTGATAATATCTTTGAAAGCGGTTATACTGACGAAGATGGAAAAGTTATTTTGCCTATTAATACGTCCGTCTTAGAAGATGTAACTATAACCGTTACAAAGCATGATCACATTCCATATATTTCTGAATTTAGTATCGCTCAAGCAAGCAGTTTTGCAAGCGTTTCTCAGATAGTGATAGATGATGATAATAGTGGGTCTTCCTCTGGGAATAATGATGGACTTGTTAATCCGGGAGAAGACATAGAACTGATTATACGTTTGAAGAACCATGGAACATATGATCTTCATAATGTAACCGCAACCCTTGATACAAACACTCCGAGAGTTACTATAACTGATAATACCGAGGATTATGGAACTATTATTTCTAACCAGACAGTGCAATGTTTAGACGATTTTGACTTTTCCGTTGATGCCGATGTTCTTGGGGGTTCTGAGATATCTTTTGATCTCGTTATTACTGATAGTGCATCAGATGAGTGGACAGACAGGTTCACAATACCCATTGACGGAGCGAATCTTGACTTTGTAGAATGCACTATTATTGATGGAAATGATGGGATATTAAGTCCGGGAGAAACTGCACAAGCAATTATCACTCTTAGAAATTCCGGAACAGTTACTGCTTATTCTGTTGATGGTCTTCTTCAAAGTGATGATGATGCTATCGTTATCAATGACAGTCTTGGTTATTGGGGTGTTATATATGCGAATGACACGGGCACGAATAATACAAACTCTTTTGAAGTATATGCAGACACTCAGATCATACCGGGCACTCAATTCCAATTACCTCTTCATTTATCGAATACTGATGGATATGATGACAATGTTATAGTTACAATTGAAGTTGGAATCGTTGATATCGGTGATCCTTTAGGACCTGATCAATATGGTTATTACTGTTATGATGATGGAGATACAGACTATGATATAGCACCTTTTTATTCTTGGATCGAGATTGATCCTGATAATGGGGGTAACGGTACGATCTTGAATCTGTATGATGGTGGTGATGATGGTGATATCGAGTCGATAGAAATCCCATTCAGCATGACCTTCTATGGGCGCTTTTATCATTATATCACAGTATGTACAAATGGATGGATTGCCCCAGGTGGAAGCGAAGAATTTGCGTTCATGAATAGACCTATACCCGAATTGCTAGGACCTTCACCAATGATCGCAGCTTTCTGGGATGATTTGAAAACTTCTACGAATGGAAATATATGTTACAAATATGACAGCAGCGCACATTATTTTGTTGTTGAATGGTCTCATTCGAGAAATGACTATAATAATGCAGAAGAATCGTTTCAAGTCGTGATCTATGATCCTGCATATTATCCTACTCCAACAGGAGATTCCGATATATTAATTCAGTATAAAACTTTCAATAACGTTAATGCAGGTTATTATTCTGGTGGCTATATTCAACATGGAGAATATGCAACGATTGGTTTGGAAGACCACTCTGGAAAAGTTGGTCTTCAATACAGCTTCTGCAATCAATATCCTACTGCTGCGAAAACCCTGAGCAACAACTCGGCAATTCTATTTACAACTCGAGGTTCACAAATTCTTGATCCTCCGATAGCTGGTGTCTCTCCTATGGAATTCAACTTTCAAATTGATCAGGGACAGACCGGGTCGGATGTACTTAATATCACAAATACCGGTGAATCCAATCTTATATATTCTATCGAAAAAGATTATGATACAGATCGTGATGGGGGAGGTCCGGACAGCTATGGCTATGTATGGACTGATTCAAATGATCCAGGCGGTCCTAATTATGATTGGATAGATATCAGCAGCATCGGAACTGAAGTGAATTTTACTCATAATGATGTTGCTTCCGGTCCTTTTAATATTGGTTTTGACTTTGATTTTTACGGAGAAACCTACGACGAATTCATAATAAATCCGAACGGATGGATAGGATTCGGGAGTGATTGGGATGATTATCATAACTATTCCATCCCGAGAAACGATGCACCAAAACCCGCTATATTCGGATTCTGGGATGATCTTGATCCTCTTCAGGGGGGAGATGTGTATTATTATTCTGATGGAGCTGAGAATTTAATAATCTGGTTTGATCATGTGATACATTTTCCCGGAAACACTAACGGCACATATGATTTTGAAATAATCATTAAAAGCGATAATACGATCAAATATCAATACCGATCACTGAGTGGAGCGCTTAACTCTTGTACGGTTGGTATCCAGAACGCGACCGGTTCAGTCGGTCTGGAAGTAGTGTATAATGACAGCTATCTGCAAAATACCCTTGCTGTTGAGTTTCATAGAGTGATAGACTGGCTTACTGTTGACCCGATGAGCAGCGTTGTTTTTCAAAATGATACACAGATCGTTGATATTATAGTTGATACTGACGATCTGGAATATGGACAAAATTATCAGTGTGATCTCTATCTCACTACAAATGATCCTAATCTCAGCCAAATAGTCATACCTGTGTATTTAACAGTAGGCAGCATTGATCAAGGTACAGTACTTGGAAATGTAACATTACTTGGTGGATTATCCACAATGGATGATGTTACTATAGATATCGGTAGTATAACTATATATCCTAATGCTTCAGGATATTTTGAAATTGATGTACCTATCGGTAACTATACTTTTGAGGCAACTTGCCCCGGATACGATAGTTATGTTGAGGATATTGAAGTATTGCTTGATCAAACCACAACAGTAAATCCTATCCTCGAATATGTCGAAGCACCCGGAGATGTGTGGGTTGAAATTTCTGAAGATTATCGTGCCACTGTTATTTGGAATAGTATTCCTCAATATGATGCGAAATTATTCCAGTCCTACACACTTGCACGGCAAGTTGATGCGAGCAATTGGATAATTCTTCAAGAAGAATTATCCGATACGACTTATATTGATAATCTATTTAACCAGTCAGATGGAGAATATAAATATGGCGTGAAAGCAGTGTACGAATTCGCGCAAAGTGGGCTTACTCAATCTGAAGCGCTGCCAATCTTCCGCTTTGTTGATGCCCAATTTGAATTCACACTTTCTGACGGACAGGTGCCGGAAGGTATTCATTTCACTTTAACAGGATTGGATACGATCTATACACAAGTATATGTGGACACAACACAAACAAATGGAATCTTAACTTATACGGATGTTTTCAAAACAGACTATCATCTCATAGCAGAAAAAGCTGGATATGAAACGATAGATGAAACTATCACAATTGATGATGAAACAACGAATTTTGAATATACTCTTCAATTCATCATCGCTGTTGGAGATGAGCCGGTTCCGCTTGTGAGTAAGATCGAGCAAAATTATCCTAATCCCTTCCATGTTTCCGGATACTCGCAAGGAGGAACTGAGATCAATTATCACGTTCATAAGCCAGCTCGTGTTTGTGTTGAAATATTCAACATCAAAGGTGAACGTGTTGCGACATTAGTCAATAAAAGCATGACACCCGGCGTCTATTCCACCACATGGGATGGACTGAACGATCAGAAAAAATCAGTAAGTTCCGGCATATATTTCTATAGATTAATGCTCGATAATAATACCATAGAAAGCAGAAAGTGTATTCTAATTAGATAAATAAAGGTTAAATATGCCACAAAGACAAGAAGACCCAAAATGTTTTTAAAGGTTTTAATTTGTTATATTCTTTGTGACTTTGTGCCTTGGTGGCAACAAGAAGGGTAAGAAGAAATTCAATATGCCACAAAGACTCGAAGACCCAAAGATTCACAAAGAAAGATTCAAACCTATTCCTGAATCAACAGAAAAGATAGGTAAGTTGATAATTGATTCGGCATTCAAAGTACACAATAATCTGGGACCAGGTCTATTGGAAAAAATATATGAAGTATGTTTTTGTCATGAACTATCTAAGCGGGGCCTAAAATATCAAAGACAGGTAGATATCCCAATTGTTTACGACGATCTTGAATTTAAAGAAGGATTGAGGCTTGATGTACTAGTTGAGGAATGTATTATTTGTGAGTTAAAAGCCATCGAGATAGTTAATCCAGTATGGGAAGCCCAGATTATAAGCTATTTAAAACTTACTAATAAGAGACTGGGGTACTTGATAAATTTTAATGTACCCAAAATTAAAAATGGTATTAGAAGGTTTGTTAATTAAACCCACAATGTTCTTAATGGGTTTAGCTTGTTGTATTCTTTGTGACTTAGTGCCTTCGTGGCAACAAGAAAGGTAAAAAGAAATTAAATATGCAACAAAGACTCGAAGACACCAAAATTCACAAAGGAAATTTTAACGGATTTGGCTTTAATTTTGGACGTTCCACAAGCAGTGGCTTGGGAACGAGAAGTTAGTTTAACTTGTTATATTCTTTGTGACCTTGAGACTTCGTGGCAAAAAAATAAATGATTTTTTGGAGTTTTTATAATGAAAAAGTTTTTGTTGATCACTATAGTTCTATTTGTTTGTTCTTCAGCGTTTGCAGATGTTATCGAACAGACTTATTATTTTGATAATCCTCATTTCACCCATTTGGATGCTCAATATCAACTTATTGAGTTTGAATCAACACTTCAATCTGCAATAGCAGGCAATCCTTCCATTCCGTACTATGCAGTATCTCTATTGCTTCCAGAAGGACAGGAAACATATCAAATTGAAGTATTTCTTGAAAGCAAAACTGTGATCTCGGGAGAGTATGAGCTCTATCCTATGCAGTATGTACAGCCCTATTCAAGTGGAGTTTCCGATGAGTTTGTAAAAAATGAAAAACTGTACAGTGAGTCGAAAACCTATCCGGAAACATTGCACGGCGAGCTCACAACTTATTTCATGAATGGATATGGATTTGCTTTTACTGCGATCACTCCAGTTCAATATATCCCAAAAGAAAAAAGTATTTCATATTATAAAAGTTTAACGATCAGGATAAAAACAAAACCTGTTAAAGATGCCACTACTGTTGCAATTCCAGCTTATATTACTGATCCGCGATTTAATACATTACAACAACTCGCTCAGAATGACGAGATGTTCATGAGCTATGAACGGAAGCAGTGTAATGGTGAGTATGAGATATTGCTTATCACACCCGAAGCGTTTATGAATGATTTTTCTAATCTAATAGATATGTACTTAACGCAGGGCTTGAGAACACAGATCGCAACAACTCAAACAATTAGCACCTCAATGACAGGAATCGATCTCCAGCAAAAGATTAGAAACTATATTATTCAAGAGTATCAAAATAATGGAATTCAATATGTAACACTTGGCGGTGACGATGAGCACATTCCGCACAGAGGTTTTTTCTGTGAAGTACAGTCCTCTTCGTTATATACTGATGATGATATTCCAGCGGATCTATATTATTCAGCACTTGACGGGACCTGGAATGATGATGGTGACAATCTCTGGGGTGAGATAGGGGAAGACGATCTTTTACCTGATGTGTCGGTTGGAAGAATGTCTTTCAGTAATTCTACCGAGCTTACAAACATTCTCAATAAATCTATGATGTATCAGGAAAATCCTGTACTTGGAGAGCTGACAAAACCAATTCTTGCAGGAGAAGATCTCTGGAGTGATCCTCAAACATGGGGCGGTGATTATATGGATTTGCTAATTGGTTATCATGAAGATAATGGTTATACAACAGGTGGCATACCCGCCGATCTGAATATCGAGAAATTATATGATAGAGACTTAGGGTATTGGAGTAATTCTACTCTTATCAGCAAGATCAATGAAGGAAAATCTTATATCCATCATTCAGGTCATGCCAACGAGACATATTGTATGAGAATGTCCAACAGTGATATAACGAATGCAAACTTTGCAAACGTAAACGGGACTACACATAATTATACGCATATATACACTCATGGATGTCTTTCAGGCGCTTTTGATTCAAATGATTGTATCGCTGAGAAGATGGTTAATTTAGAAAATTTTGCAGCTTCTTTTATCGGTAATTCACGTTACGGTTGGTTCAACGAGGGACAAACCGAGGGTCCTTCCGAACATATGCATAGAGAATATGTGAATGCTCTTTACACACTTCGCACAGACCGGATAGGCGAAGCTCATCTTAATTCAAAGATCAATACAGCTCCATGGGTAAATGCTCCCGGTCAACACGAAGAGGGGGCACTTCGATGGTGTTTCTATAGCTGCAATGTCATCGGAGATCCGGTGATGTCCACATGGACGGATGAACCAATTGATATGCAGGTCATGTATCCCGACAGTATTTTTATCGGGCAAGATCAAGTACAAGTTATCGTTACAAGCATAGTATCCGAAACAGAAGGTCTGGTTTGTACGCTTATTAAGGATGGAGTATTCCATGGATCTGCAACTGTCGGCGCAACTGGAGTTGCAAATATAAATATCGATCCCGTTTTTACGGATGTCGGTACAGTTCAACTTATTGTAACCGGTTATAATTGTTTGAAATCAACATATGATATCATGATTATTCCCAGTGCTGGCGCATATGTCATAATTGATAGCGTGGCGACCAAAGATGATAATAACAATATTCCTGAATATTCAGAAGAAGTAAGTTTTGATTTTGTGCTGAAAAATGTAGGAACTCAGGATGCGATAAATGTGAATGCAACACTCAGTTCCGATGATGAATATATTACTTGTTCCTATTCCTCTGCTTTCTTTGATACCATTTTTGCAGGAGGAACCGCAGCTCAGCAGAATGTTCTTCCTATTCTGGTTGACGAATATGTTCCGGATCAGCATGAAGCAGTGATCACAATGGATATTACTGCGGATGGAAAGCAGAATTGGGACACTCAGTTTGCAATCATTCTTAATGCGCCGGTTTTGGAAATGGGAACTTACCAGATAGATGACAGTTCCGGAAATAATAATGGAATTCTCGATCCTGGGGAAACAGTTCTTTTAACTATCCCGACACTGAATACCGGACATGCGCTCTCACCGATTGCCCAGGCAACATTATTATGTTCTGAGAATTTGATCACGATACAGAATGCTATTATTTCTCTCGGACAGCTTGAAGCCGGAGGAAGTGTAAATGCGATCTTCACCGTTACTGCAAGTTCACAGCTTTTCGAAGGGACACCTATATCTTTTAATTATTCCGTTGATGCAGGGGTGTATGATCTTGATGAAGAAATCAGTATGACGGTTGGTTTGATAATAGAAGATTTCGAATCAGGTAACTTTAATATGCTCGATTGGTATTTTAGCGGTGATGCAGATTGGTCGATAACCGAATCGGATGTATATGAGGGAAATTACTGTGCCAAGTCGGGAGATATTTCAAATAATTCCATTACATCTATTATGATTGATGTGATATTAAGTCGGGAAGGTGATATTTGCTTCTGGAAGAAAGTATCCACTGAAGTTAATTATGACTACTTGCGATTTTTTATTGATGGAATTATGCAAGATGAATGGAGTGGTGAAATCGGATGGTCTGAGGAAATATTTTCAATACCTACCGGCAATCATACACTTAAATGGGTATATGAAAAAGATTATCTTATAGCAAATGGTCAGGACTGTGTTTGGATTGATTTTATTATATTTCCAAATTTTGAAGCTCCGGTTTCCAATGACGAGCCATTTCAAATCACTCATAATTTCCTTGCTGAGAATTATCCGAATCCATTTGGAAGTACAACAAATATTGAATTTGCTTTACAGAAACCTTCAAAAGTAATCATCGAAATATATAATATTTTGGGACAGAAGGTTAAGACCATAACAGAAGATGAGATGCCTTCAGGAATTCACTCTGTACAATGGGATGGAAAAGATGCTTTCGGGTATCAGGTTGCAAACGGAGTGTATTTTTATCGAATGAATACTGATGAATTCCATCAAACCATGAAAATGATCTTGATGAAATAAAAGGAGCTTGAATGAAAATTATTCCGGTATTAGTGGTATGTGTACTTTTTTCCTCTTTACTATGTGGACAAACAATCTGGCAGGATGACGGAATCCCGATCCGCCAGGGTGTGAATATAGAATGGTATCGATCTGGAGCATCGCTGAATGATGGCTCGGTAGTGTATGTATGGTCAGATACACGCCTGGGAGATCGTGATGTCTGGGGTCAGCATGTTGACGTGAATGGGAATCTTCTATGGGGGGCTGATGGGATCATGATAAATGGTGAGATCAACAGGCAGGAAGATCCTGTTGTTATTAATACCGGAGATGGGGGAGCTATAGTCGCATGGGTTGATTTCAGAAATGAAGACGCCGGCGATGTGTATGCTCAAAAATTGGATGAGAACGGGAACCTTCTCTGGGATGAATCTGGTGTTCCTTTATGCCTTGCGTCTGATGTGCAGATATCACTTAATATTGTAAATGATGCAAATCAAGGTGCTTATGTAATTTGGCAGGATCATCGAAATCCAGGTGGAGTAGATATTTACGGTACTCATATTAATGCTTCCGGTACGATTGTTGTAGGTTGGGATGCAAATGGAAATCCGATCGCTGCTCAAAATGGCGATCAGGACGGACATACTTTCTGGGAAGATGGATATGGCGGAGCTGTCGTTGCCTGGCATGACACAAGAGTTGCTACGAATGAAAACCTCTACATGCAAAGAATCGCTTCAGATGGCTCGTTGCTTTGGGATGCTGGTGGTAATCTTTTATGCGGTTCAACTGACACACAGGGCAATGTAAAGATGTGCCCGGATGGCACTGGAAATTTCATTTTTACATGGAGAGATAAACATAGTGATCCTGACGGTGATATCATGGCAATGCGCGTAGATATCAATGGAAGTTTTTTATGGGCTGGCGATGTCCCGATATTCCAGGATGATAGCGTTCAAAAGGACCCGAGAATCACTGGATCATCAGATACTGGCGCTTTTGTGGCGTGGGTTGATTATCGTAATGATCCATACTCTTCAGATATTTATGCACAAAAGATTGATGTGAGTGGAGCACTTCTCTGGACTACTGCAGGGCTTGCACTTTGTACTGCCCCGAATGATCAGCTCGAACCGCGCCTTACAAATGATGCCAATGCCGGATGCTATTTTGTGTGGACAGATGGTCGCGATGGAGGGCATCCTCACGAAGATATTTATATGCAGCATGTAAGTGATATCGGTTCAATAGAATGGGAAGCCAACGGCAAAATAATATGTAATGCATATGGTGAGCAATTTTCTCCGCTTCTCAGAGGTAATGGATCTGGAAAAGTTTACACTATATGGGGTGATAATAGAACCGGATCAACAGGACTTTATTTGCAAATACTGGATGGAGCAGGAACAGAATATATTACCGTTAATGGAAAACCGATATATTACGGCTTGTGCGGAGATGCAAAAAATTATTCTCTGTTTGAAGCAGATGAAAAATCACTCATTCTGTGGGAAGATAGTAGAAGTCCTTATACTGGTAATCAATTATATATGCAAGTACTTAGTGATGATGGTTCGGTGGATCTTCTACTGAATGGAGAATCTTTAACTGATCCAACTGGATATGACCAGGAGAATGTTGAAGCTGTCTATTCAGCTTCAGAAAATGAATTTGTTGCAGTGTGGGAAGAGAATAGATCGGGTTTCAAACAAATATTTGCACAGGCAGTAGATGATCAATGCAACTCTCTTTGGGCAAATACCGGTTTAGCTTTGGGTGAATATTTTGGTGAACAGCAAAATCCGAAAGTTTCATCAGTAACCGGTTCAAGATCAGTGGAATATTATACAGGATGGTCGGATTATCGTGATTTTATGGATCCGGGAATCTACGGCCAGAAGGTTATTGATGGAGTGTTGCAATGGGATGATGAAGGTGTTGATATCGTCAACCGATCAGGCGAAGATAAGCTTACCGATATTGTTGATATGTATTATATTTTTCAAAGTGGATTATGGAATGACCAGAATATTTATGTGAAGCTTATTGATACCGACGGAAATACTGCAGCCGGATGGCCTGATGAAGGTGTTGCCATCTGCACCGCAACCGGGAATCAGGATAACGCAACCGGTGTGATCGTACCTGAGGGCTTGCTCGTGATATGGGAAGACACCCGTGATAGTGTGCTTGCAGTATATGGGCAGATCGTAGCCAGTAACGGCTCAGTACTGTGGCAGGATAATGGTGTTCCGATTGCTAATTATGACAACGACCAATCATCTCCTGCATATATCTATGAGGATGAACTCTATGTTACGTGGGAAGATTTCCGAAACGGAATTGATTATAATATTTTTGGGCAAAAGGTACAGACCTCGAATGGTGCCCTTCTCTGGAATCCTGATGCAGTAGCAATTGTTGATGTAGCCGGAGATCAAACCAGCCCGGCACTCTCTATGATTGGAACTAATCTCTGCGTCCCCTGGCAGGATTTCCGTAATGGAACAAATTCGGATATATTCGGACAAAAAATTTCTTCAGATGGAAATGTGCTCTGGGCAGCTGATTTGCCAATATGTACGGCAATTAAAAATCAGTCAGGACCTCTCACTGTTCCTTTTGATGATAATTATGCAAGTGTTATCTGGCAGGATGCGCGATCAAGCGGTAAAGCAGATATTTACAACATTTATGCTCAGAAAATAGAAATAAATGAAGTATCAATTGATGATCCTCACTTTGAGAATAATAATCTTATTGCACATTACCCAAATCCGATCAAAGGATCAGTATATTTTACTTTGAGAAATATTGCTCTAAATTCAAAAAGTACTCTTGATATCTTCAATCTCAAAGGGCAACGGGTTTTTTCATATACATTTGATGCTGGTCAGAGCGGCTTTGAGTGGAATACATGTGAAATAAATGGAACATCTGTTCCTAACGGTGTATATTTTTATAAATTTGTAAATAATGACAATTCATCAATAAATAAATTACTTATATTAAGGTAAATCATGAAAAAATATTGTTTCCTGGTGCTATTATTTTTTGTTGCTATACCTTTATCTGCACAGGTTGCGCTTCCATCGAGGTATCATACCTATGATGAGATCAAAGCTGAATTGGATTCCCTTCAGCTTGAGTATCCTGATCTTGTATTTGTAGATTCTATCGGAGTCACAAAAACGGATTCATTACCGATTTGGGCTGTGAAACTTTCTGATAATGCTGCTGATGATGAAGATGAACCGGCAGTTCTGTATGTGGGGCAATGTCATGCTGAGGAGGTCCTGGGCGTAGAGATCACAATGTATATGATCAATGAGATACTTGGGCATTTTTATCAAACTCCTTATTCGATTTGGCTGAGTGAACTGGAAATATGGTTTATTCCTTCGATCAATCCGGAGGGATTACAGGTTGTAATGGATGGATGGGATACTGCTTTCAGAAAAAATAAACGAGATAATAATCTCAATGGGATTTTTGATTTCCAACCAGGTCCGGGTCATGATATAGACGGCGTCGATCCGAATAGAAATTATTCCTATAACTGGGTTCACGGAGATACTTTGTACGAGCCAAGTGGAGAAGAGCGGTACGATTATTACAGAGGTCCTTATCCATTTTCAGAAGGTGGTACAGAAGCTGTAAAACGTCTCGCAAAAGAACAGCAATTCCTCTATTCGATCAACTGGCATTCCTCACGCACAGGAAATTTTTCTGAGAAGGTTTTCTATTCATGGGAATGGGATGGCTTCAAGCAGTCACCGGATTTTGAATTCAATAAAATAATTGGTGAAACGGTCGCATCACTGATAGAAACTGAGGATGGCACAGGTCATTATGAGCCATCACCTTCACGCGGGCGAAAAGGGAATGCGCACGATTGGTTTTATAATACATTCGGAACAGTGCAGCTTCTCATCGAATGCGGAACAGAAAATCTACAGCCCAATGCTGCGCTTGTAGATGATACCTGCGAACGTTGTAAGATCGGTGCTTACTGGATGATGAACCGGGTACTTGGTTATCAGACAGATGCAGCTATGCTGACAGGTCATATCGAGGATGCTCAAACGGGTTTGCATGTTCGAGCTGAAGTGTACGTAAACGATCATGATATTGTGAGTTTTACTCCAAGAATTTCAGATGAATTATACGGGCGTTACTGGCGGTTGCTCGAACCGGACACATATTCTGTTAAATATAGAAAAAAAGGATATCAGGATACAACACTCACAAATGTAACTATTAATAATTCAACCTGCACGATCAAAGATGTTGCTCTTGAACCTCTTCTGGAAATTACAGTTACGGGCAGTATTCATAATAATGGCACACCAATGCAGTGCGATGTTATCCTTAATGATGGCTATTTTGCAGATACTTTATCACTGAATGGAGATTTTAGTTTTAATTATTATGTTGGAACCTATCAAGCAACCTTTTTTACACAGGGGTATATTCCGCAAATAATGGAACTTACTATTGAGAACGGCATGGATGCTCTGGATATTAATCTGCAACCAGAAATTGTCATTTTCGAGGAAGACTGGGAATCGGGAATGGATGGCTGGAATGCTCAAGATTATTGGTGCCTGTACCCCGAATCCTATGAAGGCAGTTTTGCTTTGCACGATAATGGTGACCGATTTTATCATAATGGTTTTGAATCTACGATAAAAACGAGTTCATCCATAAATCTGAATGGTGTGAATGACGATCTCGCTCTCACATTCTGGCACAAATATCACACTGAATGGGAGTTTGACAGCTGCTTTGTGGAGATATCATCCAATAATCAGGATTGGACTGTACTTGCAGCTTTTTCCGGTGTGCAGCAGGATTGGCAGCAGGCAATAATTCCTTTGCAGGATTGGATCGATACCCATAGTTACCTGCGTTTCAGAATAAAAACCGACTCTTATTTAAGTGATCCCGGTTGGCTTGTAGATAATATTTCATTGATCTCATCACACGGAAATGGTATTGACGATCCTCAAACTCCGGATTATGTTCTGCATCAAAACAAACCTAATCCTTTCAGGTTCATTACTTTTTTCCCGTATGAAGTTAAGAATCCTCATAATGAGAAGCTTACACTTTCACTTTTCAATATTAAGGGACAGCTTATTCGCTCTTATGAATTAGATGAAAATATCTCAATGGTTTCATGGGATGGAAAAGATACACGTGGTCGTGAAGTTGGTTCAGGTATCTATTTCTATCAGCTCAAAGTGGATAGCAGGATCATACAGACAAAAAAGTGTGTGTTTTATAAATGAATAGACTAAAGTTGTGTAATTGTAATGATAAATCTTCTAACTTTATTTTTTAAAACCACACTGTGCTGTCCCGGTATAGTGAGGTTAGGGATGATGAATAAAATGATAAATTTATGGATAAACAATGAAACTCTGGATCAAAATTGTGATCAGCGGAAAATGTGGAAGTAAGCATTCTTTTAATTATGAAAAGAAAGAGTGCGAAAGTGATCAAGTGCAGAATTACTGCGTTAATAATACTTTTATTGTTTTTCATCATTCAAGCAGTATATGCATCTGATCATTTCAAAATTGAACCCGATTTAATTAATTTCGGCTTTGTTCCAATCGAAACTGGTGTAATAAAACAAGTAACCATAAAGAATAATACCGATTCAACAATAACTGATCTATCAATTACTATTCCGGATTCCCTTCTGTCGTATTATAAATGTGAAAGCTTGCCTAATACAATCGAACATCAAGATTCAATAACTATTCACATTTCATTTTGCTGTCATGAAATGTTTGTTACATGCGAAGGATTAATTTACATAGAATACATGATTGGTGTAAATTCGTTTACAGATATAATAGAAGTACATGGAGAACCAGCCCTGAAAAGAGGTTGGAATTGGATTTCATTCCCAAAACTGAACAGAAGGAGCAATCAAGGAACGGAAATATCCGCTATACTAAAACCACTCAAACCCTTTGCCCGGATCGTTCTGTGTAAGGGAGGGGTAATGGAATCTATTGAAAACACATGGACACACATGGGATTGTTTTATTATGACGATACCGCGTTTATAAAACTGAGAATGCTTGGCGGCAATGAAAATGTATATCCCTTTGAACTGAAAGAAGATTCTTTGTCTTTGATTCCTGCAGACACTGCTTTAGATCTCAATAAAGGATACAACTGGATTGGCTACTGGCTTCCTGAAAGCCAGAAATTACGAACAGCTTTCGGAACACATTGGGATAAAGTACATGCAATAAAGGCGGAGGGTTGGTTCTACATTAATCAAAAATTTTATGCAAATGATTATAGCATCATCTTTAATCTGCCGGCAAATCAGGATCGATTGCTCCATTATGGAAGAGGGTATGTGGTCATCATGAAGGAACCCGTGAAGGGATTTTATTGGACCAATACCACAGAAAACAGAACACAAGAGCTGCTTTGTAAAAAATCATCCTATTTTGCATATCAAGAAGAAGCAAACTATGAAGTGGTTGATGTGATCAACATTCCGGAAAATGCAGAAGAACTGGGTGCCTTTAACGCTGATGGTGTGTGCATTGGTGCTGGTATTGTAAACGAATCTCATGCTGCACAAATACTTGTGTACCCTTGTGATACAAAAATTGATACTGAAGATATCTTTTTCAAACTGAAATATTACGATGAAACCGACCTACACCTTATAGAATACCTTCTCTTCGATAATTCTGACAAGAAGTTTGTTGACAAAAAATTACATGTGAATACACAGGTTTACAATATAATAAAGATGTGCAATGGATAATAGTTCATTTAATAAATCCGGAGGTATAGTTATGAAATCAATTATTCTTTTTGCTGTACTAATCCTGTTAGGGCAAACTCTTTTTGCAACAACCCACATAGTATCCCTCGATGGTACCGGAGACTTTACAGTTATCCAGGATGGTATTGATGCAGCTTCAAACGGTGATACTGTTTTAGTGTATCCAGGAACGTATTATGAAAACATAAACTACAATGGGAAAAACATAACGATTGCCAGTCTCTACCTCACCAAACAGATCGATTCGTTTGTTAAAAATACTATTATTGATGGGAACCAAAACGGAAGTGTGGTGAAGTTAGTAAATGGTGAAAATAACACAACACTTTTATGTGGTATCACTATACAAAATGGAACAGGTACTTTAGATAGATGGGAAATTATTAGTGGAGGTGGTATTTTTTTATATAATAGTTCTCTAAATTTAGAAAGTTGTATTATCCAAAATAATGTTGCTACACGTGGAGGTGGTTTTAGGATTGAAATAAGAAATGGCAATAATGTAGTTAATTTCAAAAAAACTACTGTACGATATAACCATGCGTATGAAGATGGTGGAGGGATCTCTGTAACGTCAGAATCCCCTGTTAATTTTAATCAACAAGAAAGATGTAACATATATTTAAATACTGCAGGAAGCGGGAATGAGTTTGCACATCATGATTTTGATCAGGACCCGGTTCATATATTTGTGGATACCCTAACAGTGCTTAATCCGGATGAATTTTTCATATCGAGTTTTGCAGATGATACAATCAATATACAACATGGAAAAATTACTCCAATAAATCAAGATTTGTATATATCACCGTATGGCGATAATACTAATAGTGGATTAACTGATGACCAACCACTTAAAAACATATACTTTGCTTTAACAAAAATCGCTTCAGATAGCTCGCATTCGAATACAATTTATATTGAAGAAGGGACCTATTCTCCTTCTTTAACAGGAGAAAAATATCCACTGAATTTAAGAAGTTATATAACATTGCAAGGTTCTGATAAAGAACTGACTATACTCGACGCAGAGGAATTATCCTGTCTTCTTTATGATTGGGATTATCAAAAAAATTACAAAATTGAAAAATTATCAGTTATTAATGGAAACAATCTTTTAGGCGGAGCAATTGTGTTTGTTCAACCACGGGGAGTGGTCATAGAAGAAGTAAAGTTCGAATTTAACAAAAGCCCACATGGATATGGATGCTCTGTAATAAATTTTCCAACAATTAGTACTTTTTTAAAAAACTCAACCAGTGTTTTAATCAAGGATGTTGAAATTATTAATAACAAAGGAGGGGGAGCAGTAAATACTGGTCCTTCTGAAAATACAAGAATTGAAAATTCGTTCATTAAGGGTAATCTCCCAAATTATCAATCAGATGATTTGCAGGGATGTGGCTTATCATTAGGTGGACATCCATATTATGAGAATAGATGGTTTTCCGAAATAATCAATACCGAGATTACGGAGAATGTTAATGCCACAACAGAATGGCCAAACGCACCTTCGGCTTTATATGTTTTAAATAGACAAAATGTAGTTTTTGTGAATTGCACAATCGGCAACAATGATGCTACATCAAGTGGCGAGGGAGTAGGTATTAAGTATGGATCGAATGCTGCTTTTTACAATTGTATACTGTATGGAGATTATCCAAGAGAAATGTATGTTAATGGACAATCGAGCCCTAATACAGTAACCTTTAGTCATACCCTCATAGAAGGAGGACAATGGGATATTGTAGTACAGGGTACGAATACTCTCAACTGGCTGGATGGCAACCTGGATACAAATCCTATGTGGGAAGGAATCGGGGAATATCCATACTACCTTTCAACCGGCTCGCCTTGTATCGATGCCGGCACATTGGATTTACCGGATAGTATAGAAATCCCCTTATACGATCTTGCGGGAAATCCTCGAATATATGGGGATATGATAGACATGGGAGCATATGAATGGCAGGGATACGGAATAGATGATGAACCTGAATTGCCCGAAGGGATAATTACTTTTATGAATAGCCCAAATCCATTTAAGGATTATACAAATATTACATGCAGTATAAGAGATGTTTTAGAATTTTCAAAAATAAAGATAAGTATATATAATTCAAAGGGACAATTGATCAGAACTTTTTCAGATAATAATTTTGATTTTTCACCCTACACAGAAATTTATTGGGATGGAACAGACGAGCAGGGAAAACAGGTCGCACCCGGTGCGTATTTCTATAAGCTGGAGTATAATGGGAAGGCGGTAGTAAGGAAGATGGTTATGCTTCGCTAGCTACTTTGTGATATTCCTAGAAATATCGAAGAAAAATATATTAACAAAAATAAAAGAAAAAATTTACACTAATTACTCATAAAAATAAAAGAGAAAAATATTTCAAAAAAAGGAATGACTATGAAAAAATGTTTATTGTTGATTATAATATGTTTGATTTTATCCTCTCATCTCTTTGCGTGGCGACCTTCCGAAATGGAGGTTAAGGTTTTCCTGAATTCACAAGAAGATTTTCAAGAATTATATGCCCTCAAACTGAATGGAGATGTGTATCCTGCATTTGCAAGAGTGTTTCTTATTCCAGATGAATTAAAAAAATTAAAAGCCACAGGTTTAGAATATGAGATATTAGACGCAGATTTAAATAGAACCTCAAGTGTGTTTTGGTCAAATATGGATAGAACCCGGGATGCTTATCATACTTTTCCCGAGATAGTTGCATTAGCAGATAGTCTTGCAAATTCATTTCCAGGTATCTGTGAGAAACATATTTTTGGATATTCTGTTTTCGGAAATGAGCTTGGTGCACTTAAGATAAGCGATAATGTGGCTTTAGATGAAAATGAAGCTGAGGTAATGTTTGATGGTGGAATTCACGGTGATGAGATTGGTTGTTCTGAGAATGTGATTAGATTTGCGCGGGACCTTTGCATTGGTTATGGCAGTGATCCTACAATCACAGATCTGATTAATAATCGAGAGATTTGGTTATATTATTGCGTCAATCCTTATGGTCGTATTCACGATACTCGATATAATGGGAACGGCGTTGACCTAAATCGTGACTGGGGTTATATGTGGGATGCCTGGGGAGGCAGCTCGGGAGCTTACTCACAGCCCGAAACAAAAGCACTCCGTAACTGTATGTATAATAGGCAATTCGTAGTTCACACAACCTATCATTCGGGGACTGAATATATTTCATGCCCCTGGAGTTATCGAGCAGATCAGTGTCATGACTATAATCACATAATACAGTTAGCAGGTGTTTATTCATCAACATCTTTATATTCCGATTTAGAATATGGGCAGGGTTGCACCGGAATGTATGCAATAAATGGAAGCTCTAAGGACACAAATTATGGAATGATGGGTTCAATTAGCTGGTCAATGGAAATTTCTTATTCCAAACATCCTCCAACATCACAGATTATGCTATATTATAATAGAAATAAACCAGCCATGCTTGAAATGATAGAATATTCCGGATATGGTGTTGAAGGTATTGTAACAGATGCAGAAAACGGAGATCCGGTCCGAGCAATCGTATGGGTAAATGATTACTTTCCAACTTATACAGATTTTGCTGTAGGTGATTACCATAAATATATTCTTCCGGGAACTTATTCTATAACTGTAACTGCAAATGGATATGAAACTCAGACAATAAATAACGTTGTGGTTGCAGCAAACAGTTCCACAGTTACAGGTTTCCAACTGCAACCCTCTACTGACGATACTTTTTATGGATATAAATTCTCTGCAAGTCAGATACCTAATAATAATACAGGAGATGAGGGAAATACTCCTGCAACTCTTGGTGAACCGGATAATATAAATTACTCAATTGGGAAAGATGGATGGTGCATAATTGATATGCAATATCCAATTGTAGATGGTAGCTTTAATGATTTCACAGTTTATGAGGGAGATATTTCCCCGGAAGGATTCGATTGCTATGTAGGAAACTCGATCGATGGACCTTTCTATTTAATTGGTCCTGGTTTTGGAACTACAGAATTTGATCTCAGCGGATCAGGTCTTTCAGAAGCCCAATTTATAAAAATAATCGATGATGGAGACGGCACTGCCACTGCTCCTGATGCCGGCTTTGATCTCGATGCGATCTCAACTGAATTCATCCAAGGAGCAAACCTCGTTATTGATAATTATTATATAGATGATTCTGCTACAGGCAACAATGATGGAGTACTCGATCCGGGAGAGCAGGTTGATCTTTACATTATTATACGTAATAACGGCACAGAAATTGCGACGGACATCTTTTCTTTGCTGAGTTGTACTGACCCGTTTGTCAGCGTGATCGGGCAATTGGATCCATACGGCGATATCGAAACGGGTGAGATGGATACCTCATACGTGACCGTTGAAGCTTCGGGGGGCACTCCGAATGGACATCCTGCTCATTTTTCACTCGATCTGCATTGTAATAATAATACTTTTTCAAGTATTTATGAGATCATATTAAACATCGGTTCTATGCCCTGTGAAGATTTTGAGACAGGTGATTTCAGTGCATTCAATTGGCAATTTGGAGGCAATCTGGATTGGACTATTGATTCTAATAATGCTTTTGAGGGATTGTATTGTGCCCGGTCCGGTGCAATCGGCGACAACCAAACAACAGAAATGTCTGTAACAATGGATGTAGCAAGCGGGCAGATATCCTTTTATAGAAAAGTCTCTTCGGAAAACAATTATGATTTTCTGCAATTCTTTATTGACGGCACCATGCAGGGGCAGTGGTCAGGTCAGATGGACTGGTCACAGGAATCCTATTCGGTAACGACAGGAACTCATACATTTAAATGGGTGTATGATAAAGATACATACACAACAGGTGGAAGCGATTGCGTGTGGATAGACAATATATACTTCCCCGCTTCAAACCCGGACTATCCGATTCTATATCTTGTACCTACAATAATCAATTTTGGTCAGGTATTTGTAGGCGAGGACTCAACCGCACAATTTGAGATAGAGAATGTCGGTGGAGGTACGCTGTCTGGAAGTATATCAACACCAGAAGGTTTTGCTGTAATGGAATCCGGTGGAACAACTCCAGTATCGAATCTAAGCTACAGTTTGTTAGGTGGGGAAAGTCAGAAATACGATCTGATATTTTCACCAACACTTGCACAAATTTATAATAACCAAATTACCGTAACAGTACTTCCATTTCAGATGGAATATATTAATGTTTCAGGTGAAGGAGTTTCCCAAACCGGTCTCGATAACCCGGAATTCTTTTCTGAGACGAGACTGCTCGGTAATTTCCCGAATCCTGTAGGGAATGCAACGGTGATTTTATATCAACTTAAGGGAAATGCCCAACTGCAGGATATTTACATCGATATTTATAATATTCACGGAGATTACATTACCACGATCAAAGGTGAAAAGGGAAGAGCGTATTTAGATACTTCTCAACTTGGAAACGGCTTGTATCTTTACAGGTTACAGTATGGGAGCTCAGTTCAAATCCAAAAGATGATAATACTAAAATGAGATTAGAAATGATCAGAATAAAAGAAATATACAGTTTTTAATGAATATAAATGAGGTAACATGGAATTATCAAAAAGAGCTATTGAAATACAGGCATCACCGATAAGAAAACTTGCTCCATATGCAGACGAAGCAAAGGCAAGAGGCATACATGTATATCATCTCAATATTGGGCAACCGGATATCGAAACCCCCAAAGAGATCATGGATATGTATAATCATTTTGATGAGAAGGTGCTTTGCTACGGTCCTTCACAGGGATTATTAAAATACAGGAAAAATCTTGTAAACTATTATAAAAAGCACCATATTCCTATCAAAACAGAAGATCTGATCGTTACAACTGCCGGATCGGAAGCTATCATATTTGCACTTCTTGCGACCTGTAATGTAGGTGATGAAGTAATAGTTCCGGAACCTTTCTATACAAATTATAACGGATTTGCAACGATTGCAGGAGTGAAGATCAAACCTCTCACGACATATGCAGAAGAAGGATTTGCGCTACCCTCAAACGAGAAAATTATTGAATGTATTACAGATAGAACAAGGGCAGTTCTTTTCAGCAATCCAGGAAATCCAACAGGTGCTGTCTATTTAAAAAATGATCTTGAAAGATTGGCAGATATTGCCCTGAAGTATAATCTGTATATTATCTCTGATGAAGTGTATAGAGAGTTTGTGTACGATGGCCTTTCACATACAAGCATTTTCCATATCAACGGGATCGAAGATCGCGCAATTATGGTTGACAGCATTTCTAAACGATATAGTGCGTGCGGTGCGAGAATCGGTTGCATCATTTCAAGAAATCAGGTGTTAATGCAGTCAATTTTGAAGTTTGCACAGGCACGGCTCTGTCCTCCAACTATCGATCAGCTTGCAGCAAATGCAGCAGTAGATATTCAAGACGAGTATTTTATTAATGTGCTGCAAGAGTATGATAAACGCAGAAATATCGTTTATAATGAAGTCCAGCAAATCGAAGGTGTGGTGTGTGTCAAACCTCAGGGAGCATTTTATATTATTGTCAAACTTCCTATTGAAGATGCTGAAGATTTTGCTATATGGATGCTCGAGGAATTTTCTGAAAATAATGAGACAGTTATGTTCGCACCGGCTGAAGGATTCTATGCAACCCCTGGTCTTGGCAGAAATGAAGTTCGTCTTGCATATATTTTGAACGAAAAAGCGCTGATACGTGCGATGTACCTGTTCCGTAAAGGATTACAGGAATATATAAGAAAGAATTAATTTTGGAGTTTTATATGAAACATATTGTGTTACTAGGATTGTGTATTTTATTGTGTTCAACCGTATTCGGAGAAGTGATCGAGCTTTCGCCAACCGAAACAATGGTGGATATTCTTAATTATAATGAAAAGAGTGTTTCCATGCACATTTCGGTAGGTAAATTTGAGAGAACTATTCAGCAAGAAGGGGATGTTGCATTTGATAATCTCTTTGTCGATTCATGGAGCAGGTTGCGAGAAGAAGGATATCCTGCCTTACCTTCCATAAGAAAGATGGTCATAGTTCCTGAAAACGGCTCTATTGACGTGGATATATCTGTACTGCACAGCACAGAATTTGAGAACATTCTTCCGTATCCTGCTCAACCATCAGCAGTTGATAATGATGCCTTTGATACACCTCCATTTACCTATAACGAGCAGTTCTATACTTCTCAAAATACCTATCCGGAGAAAATGTACACCATTTCCGATGTGTACACAATACGAGGGTTGAGTTTTGTATATCTTACCATAACACCATTCCAATACCATGCTTCTAATAATATCCTATCTGTTGCAGAAGAATTTGAGATTTCATTACAAATATCAGGCACATATGAATTTGACGACAGGCTTTATTCTGAATATTTAAGTTCGATAGTTATGAACAATGCAATCAATCCTGTATATGAAGTTCCAGAAAGAACTTATCCCAAGGATGTTGATGGTGCGGATCTGATCATTGTAACCACATATGATTTTATGGACGCAGCTGAGACGCTTAAGGAATGGAAATCTCAGAAGGGATTTTATACAGATATAGCTTACTTAGAGGAAATCGGTTCAAACGCGCAGAATATTTATGCATACCTGTTCATTGCTTATGAGGTTTGGAATATTCCTCCAGCTTTTGTGATCTTTTTAGGAGATGCAGATATCGTGCCAACCAATTATATTAATGATCAGCTTTCTGGTGGGCTTTTGGGAAGTGATAGACCTTACGCCTGTATGGACGCTGATTTTCATCCTGATATGGGGTACGGAAGAATCTCTGTAGATGATGAGCAGCAGGCATTTGTGGTGATAGATAAGATCATTCAGTACGAGAAAAATCCACCAACGCTGCCATCGTTTTATGAAGATGTTGTCAACGCAGGATATTTTCAGGATGATGAACATGATGGGTATGAAACACGAAGATTCATAAAAACTTCAGAAGAAATGCGAGATTTTCTCCTTACGGAAAACTATGATGCCGAAAGGATATACGTTACAGAGGGTTCTGTGAATCCGACTAATTATAATAATGGATACTATGCCAATGGAGGACCGATTCCAGATGAATTGCTGAGAGCCAATGGTTTTCCATGGAACGGCAGTGCAACCGACATCACAAATGCGATCAACACAGGTATTTTTATGTTAACACATCGTGATCACGGTTATACGGCAGGTTGGGGAGATCCTGCATACAGTATCAACAATGTTTTGCAGCTTACAAATGGAGAACTTGTTCCAATGGTGTTCAGCATTAACTGCCAGACTGGATGGTTTGACAGTGAAACAGATACTGATCCAGGACCGTCTTTCGAATGTTTCTGTGAAGAATTTCTTCGCAAAGGGAATGGGGGAGCGGTAAGCACAATTGGAGCTTGCAGGAATTCTTTAAGCGGGTATAATGATTTCCTTGCACTTGGAATGATCGATGGAATGTGGAATAATTTCCTTCCAAGTTTTGGCTTTGATACAAATGGCTATCTCGGTTATGTCCTTTATAACGGACTGCTCGCGATGGAAGAGATGTGGGGAGGAAATTCTACGGAATATGAATTCAATATCTTTCATGTAATTGGTGATCCCACAATTCAAATCTGGCGGGAGCAACCCCAGGAAATCACAGCAACTCACGATCTCAGCTTTACCTATGATATTACTTCTATTCCAATTACGACTAATATTAATGAAGGAATTGCTTCTCTTGTGGTGGATGGTGAGCTTGTAGGAAAAGCAGAATTTACTTCTTCATCATTTGATCTTTACCTGTCCGAATCCTTAGCTACACCTCAAACAGGAACAATTACAATAACTGCCCGTGATCATCAACCCTATATTCAATCTGTGACATTCATTCCACCAAATGGGAGTTTTGTCATTATCGATAATTTCTCAATTTATGATATAAACGGAAATGACGATGGAGAATGGGATGCAGGGGAAGAGATTGTCTTGACCTATAATATGACGAATGTGGGTAATGAACCAGCCGATACTGTTGATGTTGAGATTAATACTGATGAAAACTATTTAGATATCGATCAACCACTCACAACAATTATCGGCTTAGCACCGGGGGAATCTACAAGCTATAGTACAGATGCACAGATTTCCATGGATTGTACTAATAACCAGAAAATCACTGTAGAGGCAATAGTAAGTAATCTTGAAGTAGATTTTATAGATGTTCAGAATTTCTACGTTGTCAAGCTGCCGAAGATCGTACTGCCTGTAGATTCAGTCTATTATGAAGTATCTAATAATTCGGCAGTGAGTATACCATTTGAGATTCAGAACATTGGTGCTGATACGCTGCGATGCAAACTGACCAATCATTCGCATCAATGTGCCGATATATCCGAAAATGCTTCCTATCTTACTATCCCTCATGTGGTTGAATTCGACAGTCTGAGCCAGCTTACCTTAACGATGTGGTTAAAACTCAACCAGATCTCACAACCAGGATTTATATTAAATAAAGGTGTGATCAGCGGAGATTTGAGTTTCACAATATCAATGACAAATAGCTCAACGTTGTTATACCAATTCAGAGACGCATCAGGTACAGACTTTCAGAAAATTGTGAGCTTGGATGTAGCGTTTGATGAATGGTTCAATCTCGCAATTGTTGTTGATGAAACCTCAATTATATCATATCTGAATGGTGACTTGCTCGATACTGATAATTTCACCTCACCGATTTATTCGACAGCTACAGATATATTAGTAGGATCCTACGTGAATTCCGCGTATGAATTTAATGGTTATATTGATGAACTCGGAATCTATACTGAAGCTTTAACCCAGAATGAATTGCAGGGCATTATCTGTTCAACTGTAAGAGAAAATACACCAGCACTGCTAAGTTATTACAAGTTTGATAGTGATACGGAAATTCTTGATTATACAGGTTATAATGATGCGATTCCGGAAGGTGCAGTTTCATTTGATTCTGCGGGATCTCCGGTCATGACCTGGTTTGGTTTTGGCTGCTCGGAGTTAGTTGTAGAACCCTATCAAAATTTAGTTATGGATATCTCTTTTAATACTCTTGGATATGATCCACAACTATTTTCATCAAGCATGGAAATTACATCCAATGCAGAGAACAGAAGCGATGTGCTTATACCGATAGAGCTACTGTACGAGCCATATAGTGTTGATAATAATAATGTGAACAATACTCTCTCGGTTGTCTATTCGAATCCTTACTCACCCAACGATGAAATACAATTAAGTCTAAAAACCCAGCAGCATATTTCTGTGGATATCTACAATCTTAAAGGACAGTTTGTGACAAATATTGTCGATGATATGTTGGCGCCCCAGTACTATTCTTATCAGTGGAATGGGAAAGATCAGGCGGGCAGAACCGTTGAGAATGGTGTGTATTTTATTCGTATAAATTCCGAAACGAGTACTCATTTCAAGAAAATGATCTTCCTGAGATAATGTAAAATGGCAATGGCAACGAAAACAAATAAATTTTTAGTACTTTTTTGTAGTATATGTTTGTTTATTCCACTTGCTCTTTCCGCAGTTCAGAATACTCAGCTTCTTGATTCTCTTTTTATTTTAGGAAGAGAACGTTTTGAAAAAGGGCACTCTGATAATGCGACACACATTCTCCTTCGTGCTCAGGAATTAGCAGAAAACCTTCAAGATATTGATCAATTAAAATCGATTGATAGATTACTTGCTGAAATTTATGAAGAGCAAAGAGATTACCAATCGGCAAATATATACTTAAGGAAACTTCAGAACATACAGGATAGTCTGTCTCTTCTGCAATCAGGACAGATACTTTATTATGAAGATGATGAAACGAGGCTGATAAGGTATCAACAGTATGTCGAAAAACTTGAAATAGATAAAAGAAATCAGCTTATCCTTTTTTTTATTTTTCTTGTTGTAATACTAATTGTAGCAGGATTAATCATAATCAAACGAGAAAAGCTTTCGAAAAATCGCATGAGACGGATTATTGATGAACAGACCCAAAGCTTGAAAGAAAGCAATCTTAAACTGGAGCAGGAAATAAATGAGAAAGCAGAAAGTGAGGAGAAGTTCAGAACGATTTATGAGAATGCTCCTGTGATGATCGATGCATTTGACGAAGCCGGGAAATGCCTGCTCTGGAATAAAGAATGCGAAAAGCAGTTGGGTTGGTCAAAAGAGGAACTAGACAATTCTGGTGATTCTTTATCATTAATTTATCCAGATAAAAAAGAGAAAGAACAGGTGCTCAAGTGGATTAAAGATGCTGATGGTACATTTCATGAGAATATAGCAATTACTAAAGATGGCTTTACTAAGATTCAGCTATGGGCAAATTATAGATTAGCTCCAGATTTTTGTCTTTGTGTCGGCTATGATATTACTGATCGAAAAAAATCTGAGAATGAACTTAAGGAAAGTAAGGAACGCTACAAGCAATTAATTAATGATTCACCTTCGTTAATAATAGAATATGATCCGGAAACCTTAGAAATAATAAATTGTAATACAGCGATGGCGAGAAGTCTAGGAACAACAGTCAATAACATCAAAGAAATGGGTATAAGAAAATTAGCTTCAGAGCAAGTAGTTAATAGCAGGATGGCCATTTTCGAGAAAGCTTTTAAAGAAAACAGAACTATCTCGTTTGAGGATTCAAATAAAGGTAAATTCTTTTATAACACAGTTATACCATTAGTATCACAAAATAAGACGACTCTTCAAATAGTATCTTATGATATAACCGAGAGAAAAAAAACTGAGTTGGAATTGAAAGAAAGTGAAAAAAAATTCAGGACTATATTCAAAAACGCACCAATAATGATCGATGGTTTTGATGATAAAGGAAAATGCTTGCTTTGGAATAACGAATGTAAAAAATTGCTGGGATGGACTAAAGAAGAATTAAACCAGGTAGATGATCCTCTTTTGTATTTTTATCCCAATAAGAGGGATTATGAAAAAGTACTAAAATCAATCCAACGTAGCGATGGAAAGTTTCGTGAATATGAAGTAAGAGTTAAAGATGGGTCAATTAGAACACAATTATGGGCTGATTTCAAACTGCATAAAAATTTAAATATTTCAATAGGTTATGATATCACCGGGAGAAAACAAGCTGAGATAGAGCTTAAAGAAAGAGATGCTTTGCTTCAATCAATGATCTTCAGTATACCCCTCCAATTTTATGCCTATGGTAGAGATGGTAAAATATTCATGCAAAGTGAGCGATCACTTAACAAGTTGGGTAAGCTGTTTGGTATGAGAACTGACGATTTACCAATTGATGAAACCTTAAAAAAATTATGGAATAAGTGGGTGAATTCAGCTTATGCAGGCAAGGATGTCGAAGGCAATTATGATATCTATATCAACGATGAACTACATCACATGAAAACCATTCTTGCTCCTATAAAAAAGGAAGATGAAATAATCGGAATTCTCGGAACAGATATCGATATTACTGAGATGAAAGAGAATGAGAAAAAATTGCTGATGACCAAAGATGATCTTGAAAGAATGGTTGAAGAGGAAGTAGAAAAAAGAAAAGATCAATATGAACTTCTTATACAAAAATCTAAATTGGAATCCCTTGGACAGCTTGCTGCAGGTATTGCTCATGAGATAAATCAGCCGATTGGGTTGATAGCATTGGGGTTAGATAATATTTATGAAAAATTTAAATCCGGAAGTGACGTTTCTGAAAAGTATCTGAAGGAAAAAATTGATAAATTTTTCAAATATATTGAACGAATTCACCAGATAATTGATCATATAGGCACATTCTCCAGAGACCAGAAGGATATAACTTATGACGAAGTGAATATCAATAATGTAATAGAACAAGCTCTATCAATGATCGGGATGCAATATGGGGATCATGACATTCATTTTGATACTCATCTTGGTGACGATTTTCCAATGATACTGGGCAACTCATTCAAGATTGAACAGGTTTTCCTTAATCTTTTATCAAATTCTCACGATGCTCTGGAAGCTAAAATGAATGATGGGATAGAATTCCAAAAAACAATAACAATTAAAACATTCAAAAAGGGGAAATATATAATTGTTGAATTCTCTGATAACGGAATTGGCATGACCTCCAGAGAGATAGAAAGAATTTTTGATCCCTTCTATACAACAAAAAGTCCAGAAATTGGAACAGGATTAGGATTATCCATATCTTATGGTATTCTTGAGGAGATGAAAGCAGAAATTTCAGTAAAGAGTGTTCAAGGTGAATTTACTACTTTTACAATAAAATTTCACTCTTGTTAAAGAAAGGATCGTTACCTGTAATCTTTTTGCAACAGCCGTCCGATATCGGACAAATATAAATAACATCCATAAATTACAATATACTGGCAGGTTAGGCAATTTAATCAATAATTTTACAATAAAAGATTGACCGAAATCGAACAGTTTGGCAATTAGTAAAAATACGTGATTTTTGCTAATTATCTGTTAGTAAGCGAGTTAACATATTTGGCACGGTAATTGCTTATATAATACATTATGGATGTTTCAATGAATATTCTTTTAGTAAATTTTACAGAAGGCAAGCAGAAAGAGCTTGAGGAGTTCCTTAATACTCAAGGCTATAAAGTATATTTTGCTGATACCGATCTGGAAGCAGTTCAGATTCTCAATAATATAAACATTAGTGATGTAATAGTTCATCTTACTAAAATTTTGAATATTGGATTGATAAATTATATTAATAATCATTTCTCTGATATTCGTGTATTATTGGTGACAAATAATTATGCTGAACAAGCAATATCCGTTATTAAAAATACTGCCTGTGAAATTATTCATGAACCCTTTACGTTGGCTGACTTTAGACAAACACTACAAAATTAGATTGATTGAAAGTGTAATAAAGTTTCCATTATGCTGGCTCGACTTATCAAATCAGGTGGAGGAATTTCAAGGGAAAGGTAAGCTTTCTTAATGGAAGAACTCAAAATCCTCATTTTAGATGATGAAAAGGGATATCGTGAGGGGATCGAGGAGTATTTATTAACGCAGGGCTTCACTGTTTTTATGGCAGAGAAGCCCTCAGAATGCTTTCAGATTTTAAAGGATGAACCTTGTGATGTTGTAATACTTGATATCAAGTTGCCGGAAATGAACGGCATTCAGGTTCTCCGTAAAATTAAGAAATCCTATCCGGAAACTGAGATCATAATGATCACAGCACATGGAGATATGGAAAGCGTTATTGAATCCTTGCGATATGGAGCTTCAGATTTTTTGACGAAACCATTTCGACTTCTTAATCTGAAGACGGCAATAGAACGCACAAAAAGATTCGTTGCTCTTCAGAATAGAATCACAGGTCTGAAATTCCAATATGATCATCTCATCTCTCAAATAAAGGATACTGACGGTATGACGATAATCGGTAAGAGTAAGGCAATGCGGGATATTCTGGATTTGATGAAAAAGGTTGCGGGGACTGATAATACGACTATCCTCGTAACTGGTGAAAGCGGAACTGGAAAAGAAATTGTAGCAAGAGGAATTCATACATTAAGCAATCGAAAAAACCGCACTTTTTTAGATATCAATTGCAGCTCGATACCTGACAATCTTTTTGAAAGTGAATTTTTTGGACACACGAGAGGTGCATTTACCGGTGCAATCGAACATAAATCGGGATATTTTGAGGTTGCCAATCATGGTACTATATTTTTGGACGAGATCTGCGACATGCCAAAACATATGCAGACTAAACTTCTCAGAGTTCTGGAGGGAAACATTTTCAGAAGAGTTGGGAGTAATAGAGATATCAAATTCGATGTACGGGTAATATCAGCAACTAATCAAGATATTGATTCTCGCGTGAAAAATCATGAATTTAGAGAAGACCTTCTTTATCGTCTTAATACGTTCTGCATACACATTCCTCCATTACGGGAAAGAAAGGATGATATAAAGCCATTGTTGGATTATTTTGTGAAAGTGTATTCCGGAAAGTTAAAAAAATCGATCAAGAACGTGAGCAATCGCATCTATGATTATTTATTCAACTATGAATTTCCAGGGAATGTCAGAGAATTAAGGAATATGGTAGAGAGGGCTTTGATACTCTGCGACAACTCAACGCTGCGGCTAGAGCATTTTACTCATATCGTAAAAAAAGCGCAAGAAACTGATGAGGATTCATTAGATCTGTCAATTCTTGAAAACAAAGAAAAAGAAATGCTCACAAAAGCATTGGAAAGATCAAATAATAATAAGACAAGCGCGGCAAAACTTTTAAATATTTCCCGTTCCGCACTGAATAGGAAGATCGAGAAATATAAATTATAACATAAGGAGAAGATGTATGAACAAAATACTTTTGATCGGAGTGCTAGTATCACTTATTATAATTCCGGGCATTATTGTTGGTTTTTTCCTCAATAGAAAAAAAGATCCTGAGATAAAATAGCATTTAATCAATCCTAGTTCATAAAATCATTATTTTTCTTGACAATCCCTATTGCAATAATATCAAGTTTTCAAAACATGCTAGGGGCATTATGAAAAAGCAATTTGTTATCTTACTAATTCTATTCTTTTTTATAAACATACCACTGTGTGCACAATCAATAATCTGGGAAGAAGATTTTGAAACAAATCCAGGTACATGGACGCTTGATTCAAACTGGAGCATTCAAAATGGTGCATTACAGTTATCCTGGTCACCAACAGTTGCTCCCTACGATCTCAGCGCCACGTCTCCATTTATCAATCTACCATCTAATGTAGGGGATTTGATCGTTTCTCAGTTTATTGATGAATACTCAATCAATACAGGGGAGGTTGCGAATATAGAAATTGTACTTCCGGGAGGACCTACAATACTCTGGAGTTTTGATTTGGTCGGCACTAACTGGGGATATACCGGCGGAAAAGATATTAGCTTTTAACTATTTCCATATGCTGGACAACAGGTTCAGATCAAATTTAGAAGCTATGGCGGCAGCACGTACAATTTTAATTACTGGTACATATATAATGTTGCGATCAATGCTTCTTTAGATCATGATCTTGCTGCAACGGATATCTCTGGCAATAATATTCTGAATGTCGGTCAGCAAGGATTGTGGCATGTGACAGTAAAAAACACCGGTTTGAATACAGAATCAAGTTATGATGTAAGTCTTATGCGTGAGCCCGGAGTTGTACTTGGAACTACTTCGGTATCAGCACCGATAGATCCTGATCAACAAATAATCTATGATTTCAACTGGACTCCGGATATAAATGAAGTGCTGAAGGATATATTAGATTGATGGTATAATACTTTTTTTCAATAACGAATTTACTTCAGATAAAAACTGAAACTCAAATTGATAGTGTTATTGATTTAATCTGAACCACTACCTGAAGCAAAGCCCGTATAATAAAAAATATTCTCTATCCTGTCACGTCGTAATATAATGTGAACGGATTTGCTCGTTAATTCGGATCACTGCGAAACCCGGCGGCTTATGCACGGTCCGTTAAAAAATAAAAGGCTGGAAGGTTTGAAAGTTAAAAGGTTTAAAAAAATGGAAATTATAGCAAATAGTCAGAGTTATTTTTATTGACAGAAAAACAAATAAATTTAAACAAATATTAAAAAAAAAATGATAATGATATACTGCGAAATAGAGCACTATAATGTATGTTATGCCTTTAAAGGTAACACAAAAATATAGGTTGATATGGAAATAATATTTTTGGGTACATCATCAGGAACACCTACAAGAACAAGGAATGTATCGGGTATCGCAATCAAAATGATAAATTCAAAGTCGTGGAATCTTGTAGATTGCGGTGAATGTACACAACATCAAATATTAAAGACCAATTTAACCTTAAATAATTTACAGGCCATCTTTATTACACATGTACATGGAGATCACTGCTATGGTCTTCCTGGATTACTGGCAAGTACAGCAATGTCAGGTCGAACTGACCCTTTGACTATCATTGCTCCAGGTAAACTCAAAAGTTTTTTAGAAAACGCACAGAAAGTAACTCAAACAAGGTTTTCTTACGAAATAAATTTTATAAGTATTGAAGATATTTCTAAATTTATTGAAGTTGAAGAATTTGATATTGAAGTAGTTAATTTATCACACCGAGTATCCTCATATGCTTTTGGTTTTATTGAAAAAAACATTAAGCCCAAACTCAATATTAAGAAGTTAAAGAAAGAGGGTATTGATCCGGGACCTGCTTGGGGTACTCTGCAAAATAGAGAAGATGTTTTACTTCCAGGTGGCAAAAAACTAAAAAGTCAGGATTATCTATTAGAAGAGAGAAAGCCAAGAAAAATTATTGTGAGTGGAGACAACGATGATCCATGGTTACTTTCAGAGTGTTCGAAGTCAGCCCAAGTATTAGTACATGAAGCAACATATACTTATGAGGTGGCAGAGAAAATGGCGAAAGCACAGCATAGTTCTGCTAAATTGGTTTCTCTGTTTGCAAAAGAACTAGCCATCCCAAATTTAGTGTTTACCCATTTTAGTCCACGATATCAAAGTGTAAATACTACTGGATCATCAATTAAAGATATAGAGAATGAGGCAAGAGAGTTCTATGATGGGAATCTTTTTTTGGCAAATGATTTCGATGTATTTCACCTTAATCTAAATGGTAAGCTAGTAAATGTTGAGCTATAAATAAGGCATAACAAATTGTACCAACTAACATTTTTCTGCTACGTTCCAAAATGAAGGTGAGCTCGACCGTTAAAAAATTACAAGGTTGGAATGTTTGAATGTTGAGAGGGAGCGAAGCGTGGATGGATGGGGGTTTTAGCCCGCCTTCTTCCGGTAACGGAAAACGGCGAGCAAAGGTGGGTGGTTGGAGCGAGGTAGGGAAGAAAGGTATTTTGAAAGAAATACTAAAACAATATTGAGAGCACGTGCTGGTGTAGAGGGGATAAGGGGGGTGAATTTGACAGCCGAAGCCGGTTAACTTGTTCGAGGAGGAACTGAAAAGAATATATAATCAGAGGGAAAAGAAATTTTCAGCTCAGAGAAGAATCTTAAAGGAAAAAATCACAAAACTCAATAATAAAAAGGAAAAAGTAATTGAGCTCGGATAAGCGGAGAGTTCGACAGAGACATCTACGAAAGGAAGATCAATGATATAAATTCTGATATTGAATATAATGAAAGTGAACTCATCAGTATATACAATAGTATAAAGGATATCGATAAATTATTAATAAAAGTAAAGAAACTGGTTCAAAATCCTAAAAAACTATTGAACACCTTGAAACCCATTGATAAATTTAAGGTTTTGTACATTTTATTCCCAGAAGGGGTTGGAGTAGGAACTAAGGGTTATCGAACACCCATAACCTCTCCCATTATCAAGCACTTAGAGAATATTTCAGGTGATAATCCAAAAATGGTAGCCCCAAGGGGAATCGAACCCCTGTTACCGGAATGAGAATCCGGCGTCCTCACCCCTAGACGATGGGGCCACGTGGGAATTGTTTATTTAGTGCGGGATTTTGCTGTCAAGAATTACAATAACACACCCCGATTCCTTAGGAATCCACCCCTCTTTTTAAAGGTGAAAAAATGAATATCTTCAAATTATTTGACATTCTTAGCATACATTGAATCAAGTATTTATAAGTTATTATGATAAAATTAATGATCGATAAAATCTCCTCTAATTTATCACGGCGTAATGTTAATGAAGACGGAAAAGAGGAGTACTCCGCCAGCTGGCGGAGGGAGGTGTGTAACAGGTAAGCACATGTCGGTCATGAATTCCAAAATTTAAGTGTGACAAGTAGAGAAAAAAAAGGGGAAAAAATTAAATCATTGACAAAATTAATCACATAATGGATTTGCAAAACATGAATGAGGAAATATTGAATACGATTTCTGAACTTGTTGAGCGTTTTGCAAGAAACGAGGGTGTATATAAGAATCCCAAATACAAAGAGGCACAACTCAGGCGTGAGTTTATTGATCCCTTCTTTTCTGCCTTAGGATGGGATATGGATAATAAACAGGGACACGCAGAGCAATATAAAGATATTGTTCATGAAGATGCGATTAAAATAACAGGCACGACAAAAGCGCCCGATTATTCTTTTAGAATCGGGGGAGTAAGGAAATTCTTTGTCGAAGCAAAGAAACCGGCTATAGATATTAAGTACGATATACATCCTTCTTTTCAATTGCGAAGATATGCCTGGAGTGCTAAATTACCTATTTCTATTCTCACAGATTTTGAAGAATTCTCAGTGTATGATTGTCGGATCAAGCCGAATAAAAATGATAAATCAAGCGTCGGCAGGATTTATTATCAGACGTTTGATCATTATCTTGAAGATCTGGATTTTCTCTACAATACCTTTTCACGAGAAGCAATTCTAAAAGGTAGTTTTGATAAATACACTGAAACGGCTACGAAGAAAAGAGGAACATCCGAAGTTGATCAGGAATTCCTGAAGGAAATTGAAAACTGGCGGGATGTGCTTGCTAAAAATATAGCATTGCGAAATAAAGAATTATCCATTTATGAATTAAATAGAATCGTGCAACTAACAATAGATAGGATCATCTTTCTTCGAATCGCTGAAGATAGGGGAGTTGAGGAGTATCGAAATCTATTCAATGTCGCAAATAAGAAAAATATTTATAAAGCTCTTTTTGCTGTTTTTGTGCAAGCGGATGAAAAATACAACAGCGGAATTTTTGATTTTAAAAATAATCTCATTTCAAGGAATATTCTCCTCGATGATAAGGTCTTGAAACCAATTCTACAAAAGTTATATTATCCTGATAGCCCATACGAATTTTCAGTATTACCTTCGGATATTCTTGGAAATATTTATGAACAGTTTTTGGGAAAAACAATCCGTCTGACTCCTTCGCATCAGGCAAAGATAGAAGAAAAACCGGAAGTGCGAAAAGCAGGCGGTGTCTATTATACACCACGATATATTGTTAATTATATTGTGAAAAATACTGTAGGCGAAAAAATAAAAGGCAAAACGCCAACTCAAATTTCCAAATTGACCATCTGCGATCCTGCATGTGGTTCGGGAAGCTTTCTGATACAAGCATATCAGTATTTACTGGATTATCATCTTGAATTTTATCAAACCAATCCGAAAAAATATAAAGATAAGATAATCGAGATAGGACATAAGAGCTATCAGTTGACTACAAAAGAAAAAAAGCGAATTCTGCTGAATAATATATACGGCGTTGATATTGATCCTCAAGCTGTTGAAGTAACGAAACTATCGCTCCTTCTGAAGGTTCTTAAAGGTGAAAATAGAGAAACATTGGATAAAACTCGCCAGCTTTTCCATGAAAGAGCATTACCGAATTTGAGTGATAATATAAAATGTGGGAATAGTTTGATTGGGACAGATTTCTATGATGTTGAAGATATGTCTCTTTTTGAAAATGAGAATATGAGAAGAATTAACGCCTTTGATTGGGATAAAGAATTCCCACAAATATTCAAGACAAATACCAACAAAATCCCCCTTAAAAAAGGGGGAAAGTTGAGCGAAGAGAAACTGGGGGATGTTACTGCCAATGGCGGTTTTGATGTTGTTATTGGTAATCCGCCGTATTCATTACAAATTAGCCAAGAAGAAAAAAAATATTTTAGGAATACGCTTAAAAATCTTCACTTTAAAATAAATCTATTTGCTTGTTTTATTGAAAAATCAATGATAATACTTAAAAAGAGAGGATTCTTTAGTTTTATTGTTCCGAATTTATTATTTGCCAACGATTCATTGTCAAAATTACGCAAATTAATGCTTGAAGAATTTTCAATTGGTCAATTAATAAACTGTGGTGATGGTGTTTTTGAAAAGGTTAGCATGCCTACGATGGTCTTTATAATAACCAAACAGAAGAATAAATCTCGTAAGGTAGAAGTGATAACAAATGTAAAATTACCTGATCTTAATTCAGGGATGAAATTTAAGGTTTTACAAGATGATTTTTTATCAAATTATAATTTTATATTCGATACTTCTTCACCGGAAATAAAAAATTTGATTGAAAAGATTTCATCTAAATCTATAAACCTAAAAGAAATTTTAGAGATAAATCAAGGGATAATTACCGGTAACGATAAAAAATATCTTTCTGAAGAACAAATAGACAAAAACTATAAACTTACAATTCGAGGAAAAAACATAGAAAGATATTACACTGGCTATCAAGAACTTTATGTTAATTATGAGAGGAAATTGTTGGCATGTCCAAGAAATGAATCTTTATTTAATGTAAAGGAAAAGTTGTTAATGCGAAGAACCGGCGATAAACCAATTGCGAGTTGTGATTATAAGAGAACTTTTAACTTGCATACTTTATATTCTTGCAGATTGAAAAAGGGAAATGAAGTATCAATTAAGTATATGCTGGGCTTAATAAATTCCAGATTATTTAAGTTTGTCTATCAGAAAAGATTGGGAACAGAAGTTGGAAGGACTTTTGCCGAAATTAAAATAGTCTATATTAGACGACTCCCAGTGCGTACTATCGATTTTTCCAATATATCGGAAAAACAAATACACGACACGCTTGTTACCCTTGTAGATAAAATGATCGAAACACAAAAACTCTATCACTCCGCAAAACTTGAAAGAGATAAAAAATTATATAAACAGAAAATAGATATCATTGATAATAAAATAGATAAAATCGTATATGATTTATATGGATTGACGGATGAGGAGATCGGGATAATTGAAGAGAGTTTTAAATAATGACACACCCCGTCTCACGACACGTCGTGATCCAGGGGCTGTCCCACAACCTCAATAATATTTACAATAAATATGGTATTAGTTATTTTTAGCACATGTTAAAATTTAGAGAATACAGTCAGGATCAGGGGTTGGTTTTACCACCTTATTTAGATGAGTT